>Ga0105090_10000068_pt1 | contig 38471 bp, 36 predicted proteins | sample PPLLak3March2015_FD_79110 | JGI IMG/M metagenome (GOLD analysis project Ga0105090, IMG submission 79110) | Freshwater sediment microbial communities from Prairie Pothole Lake near Jamestown, North Dakota, USA - PPLs Lake P7 Core (1) Depth... | ecosystem: Environmental > Aquatic > Freshwater >...
GCGTCGATGAGGAAATTGCCATCAACCGTCTCGACGAGATAGCCATTGGTCTGGGTGAAGCCGCCGGTGTAGGTGGTGATTTTCATGGGTGTTCAGAGCATGTCGCGGGAAACGCGGTAGCCGGCGGCGCAGCGCGGGCACTGGATCTTGATCATGTCGGCATCCTCGAAGAGATCGTCGAGCCGCTCGCGCCAGCCACCGAGGATCGGCAGGATTTTCTCCAGCGTGCAGCCGCAATGGAAGCGGAAGCGGCGGGTTTCCAGCAGCTTGGTTTCCTCGGTGGCATCGATTTTGGAAACCGCTTCTTCATCGAGTGCTTCGAACCACTCCATGTCGCAATCCGGCTGCGAGGCGACGAGTGCGAAATTCTCATCTTCCAGCCGGAACGCGCGGGCCGGACGCTGCTCGGACTGATCATAAAACTGCGAAATCCAAGCCACCGGATCCTTGCCATTGACCTCAAGCGTGGAAGTGCGGGGCTCGCTCAAGTTGGGCGAGGTGGTCTGCGAGTAGAAGAAATTGCGGTCCGGCTCGCGCACGTCCTCGGTGAAGATCCGGCCGGTCACCACCTCATCGTTGGAACCGCCGGTGACGAATAGGTTCACCCGTGGCGCACGCAGGTTCACCGTCCAGGCGATGGTTTCCGCCCACGGCCGCGCGGTGAGATGCAGCGCGAGCATCGCCAGGGCGTCCTTGAGCATCTGGTCGAGCTCCGGCGCGTGACGGATGCCGTGCTGCATGAGATGCAGATAGTAATCCGTGTAGATCGGCGTGAACTGTCCACGCACAACCAGCACGTTGCGGTGGCGGACGAAAACGGACTCGACGGTGGTGAAATCTTCGGCGGGCTGCATGGGTCTCAGGCGCGACGGTTGCAGGCCGCCGCTAAAGATTCAAGGAGGCGGTATCGGTGACTGGTAGGGAATCTTGCGATCTTCGAGAAGCGCTTGGGAGAAAGGATCCCCTTCAGAGGCCATTTCACGCAGGCAATCCGTGGCAAAATTCCTAACATCCTGAGAAGGACTTCCGAGCGCCATCTGGCAAACCTCCCAATCCAGAAACCGATCAAACATGTGTCGCACCTCATCAAGCGAGGCGGATGGAATCAGTGTGCGATAGCGATGACGGATAATCGATTCGAGATGGCGGGAATCATCCAGATCCTTGTCGCGGCCCGTATTGAGCTTCGTGATGATCAAATCCAACGGATCCGGCAAACGTGTGCCGTCTGAATTGGTGGTGCCACGCTCATAAACTTCATCGAAGCAATCTGAAGGGAATTCATTCGGCTGACGGAAGATGTCGAGCGGGCAATCCAGACCCAGAACTCGGACCATGCCGACTTCTTCCGCAGCAGTTGCAATTTCCGGACCCGTGACCTTCCTCCAGTCGGGAAGCGTGTGGAGCGACAGTCCGGAAAATTGCAAACAGACAATTTCCAAAGCATCCGCCCATGCGGACGGTGTATCCATGGGCTCAAGCCAAACGTCGGCATCCTTGGTGGGCCGGTTGAAGCCGTGCGCTATCACCGCAAGGCCTCCAATGACCAACACACGGTGCCGGCTTGCTAACTCCGTGATGAATTGTCCTGCGGTCGGGGTGCCCATTTGGTGACGGTTTCGTTGACCCGGCATGCGATTTCCCAGAACTCGGCGACGGACGAGGGGTTGCGGATCCAAGGCTCGCTGTTGTCGGTGATTTTGGAAGGTGGTGCTGGCGGGCGCTTGCGGCGGAGGCGTTCCATGCGCAAACGAAACGCCCAATCCTCCTTGAGGCGCGGGATCGGGATGCGGTATTGGGGAAAGGCCACGGCCAAAGGCTAGCCGAAGCCGCGGCTTTGCGAAAGCGGAAATCAGTTCCAGCCCTGCGCGGATTCGATCGCCCCAGTGGAAGTGGGCCATCATCTGCGCGTGGAACGAGCGCGATGAGGGTGGCTGGTTGGTGCCGACGTGGGCACCCGGCGGCAAGCCGAACACGGCGCGGCTTGATGCGATCCGGCCCTTGCTCCGGCCCGGCACGAATTAACCCGAAAACCGAAGTTGGATAGAGCATCGTTTGGCTACAGGTCATGTGGTAGAAGGGTTGTGTCGAATAACCGCACATCACACCCCTTCACCAAACGATCCAAACCGACACAAGGGTCGACGCCAAAATCGACGGTTTTCAGGAATCATTGAGCCGGCTTTCCGAAATAAATCATTGATTCGCATAGATTTGAGCACCATCATGATCGCCGGAAGGATCAACGCTCATGCCTCAGAAATCATCCATGTTCCGGCGCCTCACGTCAATGGAGCCCTTGCTTCCGGCAAGTGGTGGCGCTGAGCTTGCGGAGCTGAGCGTGGAGATTTTCCGGAAATCCGGTGAATTGATGGCCGCACTCCCGTCCAAGACCGTCCGCTGCGGGGTTGCCGCATTGGTAAGGGAGATGAACAGCTACTACTCGAACCTGATCGAAGGCCACAAAACCCTGCCCCGCGACATCGAGCGGGCTCTACGCGACGATTTCTCGGACCGCGAAGAGGATCGCCGAAACCAGTTGATGAGCGTGGCCCATATTCGCGCGGAGCAGGCCATGCGCCAGCGTCTGGCGGATGAGGCGGATCTTGGCGTCTTCGAGCCGGCGTTTGTCCAATGGCTTCACCGCGAGTTCTATGGGGCATTGCCGGAGGAAGAGTGGTTCACGACCTCCGTATCCGGAAATCGCTATCCCATAGCGCCCGGCGAGTTTCGCGGTTACAACGTGGACGTTGGCCGCCACACTCCGCCGGACCATGAAGTGCTCGGCGATTTCATGCGTCGCTTTGCCGATTTCTACTCCGGCTCGAACATTCTTGCCACTGGGCGGCTCATCGCAGCCGCAGCCGCCCATCATCGGCTCGCCTGGATCCACCCCTTCGGCGATGGCAATGGCCGCGTGGCACGCCTGCAATCCCAAGCCGTCATGATCCGCAGCGGCTTGGATGCCGAGGGTCTCTGGACCCTGTCACGAGGCTTCGCCCGCTCGCGTGCCGCCTACTTCCAGCATTTGCAGGGAGCCGACCAACCGCGCGCCAACGACTTCGATGGCCGTGGCAACCTGAGCGATGCCGCGCTCTCCCGCTTCTGCCGCTTTTTCCTGGAACGCTGCCTCGACCAAATCAGCTTCATGACGGATCTCATCGCCCCGTTCAATCTGCTGGATCGCATCGAAAGCTACCTCCGATTCACCCGTGTCGATCTGGAGAGCAAGACCCGCGAACACCTGCAACGTCTCCTCAAGGCTCTCTGCCTGGAGGGAGAGATCACCCGCGGTGCCGTATCTGATGTGCTAGGCCTGAAAGGCACCGCAGCCCGCGCTGTCATTCGCCGAGCGCTCGATGAAGAGCTGGTCTGCTCATCCAGTGAAAAAGGTCCCCTGCGCATCGCATTCCCCCACAAGGTGCTGGATGCATGGTTCCCCCAGCTCTTCACGGATCTGCCCGTGCAGGAGCCGTAGGCCAGACCCTGGCCTTGGTCGCCCATCATTCCGGTGACGCGTTTCATCGCCCCCTTCCTCCTTACAACACCGCCGCCTCGGGATGTGAAGGCACGCGTATGATAGAGGGACGGGCCATTTATCAAACTCTACGAATGTGCAAGCAGGAACTCCAGCAGGGCTTTGGATTCGAAAAACCCGGCAACCTCCTCATGGCCAAGTTTCGGGACCAGCACGGTTTCCACGGTGCCGCCCACGGACTGGTAATTTTTCATAAGCAAGGCCCCGTTTTCCTGCCACGGCACGAGCTGATCCGAGTCTCCATGCATCAGAAAGACGGAAACACGCCGCGCGGCGAGCGGCGCGAGGTTGTCAATCGGGTTGAACTCGGCAAGTCTCTTGCGGAGTTCAACCTCATCCAGACCGTAGTCTGCCAATGTCTTCGCCTTGGATTGCTTGAGAGGCCAGCTTAGCAGGTTGCAAACCGGATAGATTCCGGCAAACGCGCTCACATTCTCCGGGTGGCGCATGGCCCACGCAAGCAGCATCAGGCCGCCCCGGCTCTGTCCTAACAAAACCGGCCGCCGGGAGTATCCGCGACGCACCATTTCCTCATAAAACTTCTGAAACCGTTCCGTGCTGGCGGGAGCTCCCCGCACCTCGCCGAGGTTCACTCCGGCCACGGCGACGCCCCGCTCAAGAAGTTGACGGAAATACCAGCCATGAATTGCCTTGGGATTCTGCGGCAACGTCGGCGCATACCAAACCCACGGACGCGAGGGGCCCGGCGTCCCGGGTTCCATGACAAATGCCTTCGCCTCCGCCACTTGAAAAAAGTCCGCCGGCAGTGGTAACCGTTCGATGGCATGACTCCGTGCCGGGATCAGGACAAGCGCCCCCAGAAGCATGGAAGCGGAGACGAACCAATTGCGGAGTCGATTTGCGGATTTCAGCCGATCATTCATGTGGTTCGCTGAAGACGCTGGAGCATCCCGGGCCATCCGGCAAGAGCGGCTCAAGCCCCCGGCAACTCGATGAAGCCTTCGAGCTTCCGGATGCGGGTGGGGTGGCGCATTTTCCGCAGGGCTTTGGCCTCGATCTGGCGGATGCGCTCGCGGGTGACCTGAAACTGGCGGCCGACTTCCTCAAGCGTGCGGCTGTAGCCGTCCTTGAGGCCGAAGCGTTGTTCGAGCACCTCGCGCTCGCGCTCGGTGAGAGTGTCGAGCACGTCCTTGATCTTGTCCTTGAGCATCGAGAAACCGGCTTCCTCCATCGGGTTGTCGGCGGCCTTGTCTTCGATGAAGTCGCCGAACGAGGTGTCATCCGAATCACCGACGGGTGCCTGTAAGCTGATTGGCTGCTGGGCCATCTTGAGAACGGCGCGAACACGTTCGACGGGAAGGTGGATTTCCTCGGCGATTTCCTCGGGGGACGGCTCGCGGCCGTATTCCTGGACGAGCTGTTTCTGCACGCGCATCAGTTTGTTGATCGTCTCGATCATGTGGACCGGGATGCGGATCGTGCGGGCCTGGTCGGCGATCGAGCGGGTGATCGCCTGGCGGATCCACCAAGTGGCGTAGGTGGAGAACTTGTAGCCGCGGCGGTATTCGAATTTCTCGACGGCCTTCATGAGGCCCATGTTGCCTTCCTGAATGAGGTCGAGGAACGAGAGCCCGCGGTTGGTGTATTTCTTGGCGATGGAAATCACGAGGCGCAGGTTGGCCTCGACCATCTCGGTCTTGGCCTTGAGGGCTTCCTTGAGCCAGTGCTTGAGCAGGCGATTGGACTCCTCGACGGATTCCAGCGTGTGCCATGAGCGTTGCTGGACTTCGCGCAGCTTGGTCTGGAATTCCTTGTCCTCCGGATTGGACTGCAGCTTGCGGCCGTATTTCCAGAACTTCTGCATGTAATCGTTCACCTGCTCGCAGAAATCCTCCACCACTTTCTGTTTATAATAGAAACGGGTGTAAACGCGGTTGAGGGTTTGCAGGTTTTTCTGGAAATCCTCCTCAAGCTTCTTCTTGCCGCGCGGATTCTTGGCGGAGAGCTGGCGGAAGAGGTTGTCGTTTTCCTGGTGCAGCTGCTTGAGTTGTTCGCAAAGCTTGGGCAGGCCCTTCATGTAGCGCTCGCGGGACTCGATCTTCTTGTCGAGGATCACGCGGTCGAAGCGCTCCTTGCCTTTGTTGAGCTTGTCGGCGAGCTCGAGATAGGAATCGGTGACGAAACCGAAAAGATGGAGGTGCTTGGCCACTTCGATTTCCGCATCCTCGATGCGCTTGGAAATCTCCACTTCCTGCTCGCGCGTCAGCAGCGGCACCTGGCCCATCTGCTTGAGATACATGCGCACCGGGTCATCGAGGATGTCGAGTTTCTGGTCGGCCTTGAGATCCTCCTCGTCGCCGCTGTCATCGTCGCGCTTCTTGTCCTTGTAGCGGTCCACCTCGGAGGCGTCGATGATGTCGAACTCCATGTTGCGGAGCCGCTCCATGATGGCCTCCACGTCGTTGGGATCGACGAGGTCATTGGGCAGGATCTCGTTGATGTCGTCGTAGGTGAGGTAATCCTGCTCCTTGGCAAGCTTGATGAGCTCGCGGATCTTTTCCTGAATCTCGGGCGTGTCGATCCGGCGCTTCTTGGCATCCGCAGCCTTGGCGGAAACGGAAACTTTTGGCTCTGCGGAAACCTTGGCCTCCTTTTCAGGCTTGGGCGCTGCCTTGTCCGTCTTTTCCGGCTTGGTCTTGGCAGCGGGTTTCGCTTCCACTGCCTGTGGCTTGGCGGGTGCCTTCACCGGGGCCTTGGCGGGCGCCTTCGTCACGGACTTTTCCGGGGCTTTCACCGCCGGTTTTGCCGGAACCTTGGCGGGTGCTTTGGCAACCGGTTTGGCGGGAACTTTCTCGGGCGATTTCGCCACGGGCTTCACCGGGGACTTGGCGGGTGCCACGGTTATCGGCTGGGGCTTCACGCTCTTGGCGGCCTCCTTGCCGGTCTTCACTGTCTTCTTATTCGCGGCCTCGGTCTTGTTCTGGGGGGCGGATTTCTTCGGTGAAGGTTTGGAAGAGGACATGGAAATGATGCGCTTGAATCGGGATCTGTGGATACACCTCGCCCATCCTATGGGCGCAGCGGCAAAACCGCAGGCGGGCGGAATGAAATGGCCATCCCCGGTGCCGTCAAGTCCATTCTCATAATTTGCGGATCGCTTCGCACGCCCCGTTTCATCCATCACGCCGGCCCACCGCTGCCGGGCTGGACACACACAAGCCACCGCCCGCTTCGATTTCCGGTTTCAAATTCCATCAAACCCGCCTAGCTTCCGCCGTCCGCCATGATGACCCTCACCGAAAGAGCCGCCAAGGAACTCGCACACCTTCTCTCCAGCCGCGCCAACTCGCCCGCCGCAGGGCTGCGCCTCGCCGTGCGCCGCGGCGGCTGTGCCGGCTGGCAATATGAAATGAAGGTGGCCGATCCCGAACCAGGAGATGTCATCGTGGAATCCGGTGCCGCCCGCTTGATCGTGGCCGGCGACAGCACCGCTCAACTGCGCGGTTGCGAGATCGATTACTCGGACGACCTCACGGACGCAGGCTTCAAGGTCCACAACCCGAACGCCGCTCGCTCCTGCGGCTGCGGCACCTCGTTCGAAACGGCCGACCAGCCGGCCCCGGCGGACGCGGAGGACTCCTGCGGAAATTCCTGAGCCACCCCCCACGGATTTCCCCATGCCGAGAACCATTGAAGCCCCCCCGCCCCGCCGGCCGGCGTATTTCTGGTGGCTACTGGCCAATGCCCTGGCGCTGTGCTTCGCGGTCGCCTCATGGACGGTTTGCCTGCATGTCTTCGGAAATCCGGAAATGCCGCGCAACTATGAGATCCTGCACAAGATCGGCCGCCTTCCCGAGCTCAAACGCTACACCGTGCTGGACGTCCCCAATGGCAACCTGCTCGACCCCAGAGGCCTTTACAGCCGCTTCTTCCAACTCACCGAAGACCAGCTCGCGCGCTTCAACACGCGCCTGATGCGCAACTACCTCACCAACTTCGAGCGGCCGCTCGCCCTCACCTACATCGAGGGCGACTATCAGATCGAGCAAGTCCGCGAGCTCGGCCCCGGGGATTTCATCTCACAAGGATTCGCCGTGCGCGCCCGGGCATTGGTGAAACCCGATGATTTCACCAAGCCCGCGCCCTACCCGGTGGTCATCGAGTATCTTTTTCCCACCACTGAAAGCGCCGCCCACCGCGAGTTTCGCCCGGATGACATCATGGCTGTTAGAAAAAGCCCGAACTGCGCCGCCATCCTCAACGTCGGGCGGGTTCTGGACGGCGACGATCCACTCGTCTGCCTCACCGTGGTGCCCATCGCCTACGGGCCCTACCGCGTGGGAGATGAGATCACCTTCGGCATCGAGCCACCGGCGGTAGTCAACCCCGCCGCAAGCTTCCCGCTGTTCAAGCAGTGAGTCATCTTTGCACTCAGTGTGCGGCGGCCTTGCGCAGGAGCTGCAGGCGGTCGAAGGCGGCGCCACTGAGGATCATCTCGCGGGCAAGTTCGATGCCATCGCCCATGTCATCCGCCAGGCCGGCACAGGCCAGCGCGGCACCGGCGTTCATCAGCACCATGTCGCACTTCGGACCGGTTTCGCGGCCGGAAAGGATCGCTTCGAGAATGGCGGCATTGGTTTTCGCATCGCCGCCACGCAGTTCTTCCACCTCGGCATGCTTCATGCCGAAATCGCGCGGCCGCACCTCCTCATCGGCGATGTCCTCATAGGCCCCCGCCTTGCAGATGCGGGTGGAGCCCATCAGGCTCACCTCGTCCACCACGCGCCCGTCGCCGGTGGTGCCATGGACCACCCACGCGCTCTCGCGGCCGAGCCGCTGCAGGATTTCCGCGAACGCCGGGCAAAACTCGCGCGAAAACACCCCGACGAGCTGGCACTGCGGCCGGGCCGGATTGAGCAAGGGCCCGATGAGATTGAAAATGGTCCGCACGCCACGCGTGGCGAGCGCCTTGCGCACGCCCGCCACGGCCTTGAACGCGGGATGATAGACGGGTGCGAACATGAAACCCATGCCCGATTGCTCAATGCAGCGGCGGAAGCCGTCCGGCGGCAGGTCGATGCGGATGCCGAGCGCCTCCAGCACGTCCGCGCCACCGCTCTTGGAGGTGATGCCGCGGTTGCCGTGCTTGACGACCACCGCCCCGGCCGCCGCTGCGATGAACATCGCGGTGGAAGAAACGTTGAACAGATCCAACTGGTCGCCGCCGGTGCCGCAGACATCGAGCGTAGGGCCCTCCAGCTCCAGCAATCCAAGATGCGGCTCCACCGCATGGCCGAGGAAGGCTTCCACGAAGCCGGCGATCTCACCCGGCGTTTCGCCTTTCTTGGCGAGCGCTTCGAGCAGCCGAGCTTTCTTTTCATCCCCGACGGCGGTGTCCAGCAAGAGCTCGGCGGCCACCTCTACTTCCCGCGCGGAAAGTTCCTGCCCGTCCTCAAGATGGTGAATCAATGCATCCATGGCAAAATCCTAAAGCCCGCCGCGAGCCCGCGGCCAGAAAGAAGCGCCATAAAAAAACCGCCGACGGGCGGACCCGGCGGCGGTTTTGGGAAATGCTGGCAAATCAATGCTCGCGGCAGAACTGCTCGAAGCGGGTGAGACCCTCGTTGAGGATGTCCAGCGTGGTGCAGTAGCTCAGGCGGATGCCCTCGTCATAGCCGAAGGCGACTCCGGGCACGGCGGCCACCTTGTAGCGCGAGAGCAGCTTGTCGCAGAGGTTGAGCGACTTCAGACCGGTGTTGCCGGTGTAAACGAAGAAGTAGAACGCGCCCTGCGGCTCCAACACGCGGATGTTCTGGATCGCCTTGAGGCGGGAAAACACGAACTGGCGCTTCACGTCGTATTCGCCGCGCAGGTCCTCGATGAAGGTTTGGTCGCCCTGCAGGGCCGCCAGCGCGCCGTATTGCGAGAAGGTGTTGGCGTTGGAAATGGTGTGGTTCTGGATCTTGTCGATCGCATCCGCCAGCGGCTTGGGAGCGGCGGTGTAGCCGAGGCGCCAGCCGGTCATCGAGTAGCACTTCGAGAAACCGTTGACGGTGATGGTGAGGTTGTAGAGTTCGTCGCTGAGCGAGGCGATGGAAACGTGCTTGGCCTCGCCATAGACGAGTTTTTCGTAAATCTCATCGGAAAGGATGACGATGTCTTCCTCCAGCGCGATTTCGCCCAGCGCGCGCAGTTCGGCTTCGGTGTAAACGGCACCGGTCGGGTTGCCGGGGGAGTTGATGATGACCATCTTGGTGGCCGGGGTCATCGCTTCCTCGAACTGCTCGGGAGTCATTTTCCAACCGGTGGATTCCTTGGTTTCCACCAGCACCGGCACACCGCCGGCGAGACGCACCATTTCCGGATAGGAAACCCAGAATGGCGTGGGAATGATCACTTCGTCACCTTCCTCGATCACGGCGAGGATCGCATTGAAGCAGGCCATCTTGGCACCGCCGGTCACGCAGATCTGGTTGGGCGCGTATTTGAGATTGTTGTCGATGAGGAACTTGGCGGCGAGCGCCTCGCGCAGTTCCGGGATGCCACCGGCGGGCGTGTATTTCGTTTTGCCGTCGCGCAGCGCCTGGATGGCGGCTTCCTTGATGAAGTCCGGGGTGTCCACTTCGGGCTCGCCGCCGGCCAGTGCGTAAACCTCCTCGCCTTTGGCGATCATGGCTTTTGCCTGCGCGGTGACGGCGAGGGTGAGTGACGGGGAAACCTTGGCAATACGGGATGAGATGCTGTCCATTTGAGCTGGCGAATAAGGATTGTTTCCGCCCGGCCCGGGGGGAACGAAGGATTTCGCGCGCCCACCCGGATGAGCGGGCGCTTTTGTGGGGCCTCACCCCATGCCGTGGCAAGCGAAATGAGCGGCCGGATTCAGGTCGGAATCATGGAATTTCCGCCCTGTCCTTGATCAAGCGATCTCCCTGCCCGCAACGATGAAGCCGATGGGATGGACCACGCCCGTTGACTCGGGAACACCCTAGCCTCCACCGAAAACAATCTAAAACAACGCTGTCACCGGCTTGCCCATGTCCGCGATCTTGAATGGCCTGCGGGTGGGCGACATGACGACTTGCTCGTGGGAAATGCCGAGGGCGTGGGCGATGGTGGCGTTGAAATCCTGCACGGTGACCATGCCGTCCTTGACCTTGTTTCCGCCGGCATCGGTGAGGCCGTAGCGGATACCGCCCTTCACGCCGCCACCAGCCAGCACGCATGAAAATGCGGATGGGTGATGATCCCGCCCGCCTTGGTGCTCGGCCTTGATTTCCGGAGTGCGGCCGAACTCGGTGGCCACGACGACCAGCGTTTCATGGAGTTTGCCGCAGGCTTCCAGATCGGTGATGAGCGCGGCGTAGGCTTGGTCGAACTCCCGGCAGCGGCCTTCCACGCCGGTGAAGTTGTCATAATGGGTGTCCCAACCGCCGAGCTGGACCTCCACGAAGCGCACGCCGTGCTCCACCAGCCGGCGCGCGAGCATACAGCCCTGGGCGAAGCGCCCGGGGCCGTAGAGCTCGCGGGTGGCCGGCGGTTCCTCGCGCAGGTCGAAGGCCTTGAGGTCCTTCGAGTTCATCAGGGCCACCGCCTCGCGGTAGAGTTCCTCGTAAGCTTTCACGTCGGCATTCGGGAAGCGTCCGTGGAAGCGCCGGTTGAGCTTGTCCGCCAGCGCGAGGCGGCGCTCGAAATCCTCGGCCGCCACTTCTCCGGCGCGGTGCGAGTCCTTGAGGCCTTCCTCCGGGCTGCCGATGGGTGCGGCGGCATATTTCGCGCCGAAAAAACCGCCGCCGGTGAGGTCCGGCGAGCTGTCGATGGCCACGAAACCCGGCAGTTCCGGATGGAGGCGGCCGCCGAGTTTGAGCACCCACGAGCCGAGCGAGGGATGCTTGATGGTGCCGCGCATGCCATAACTCGTGTGCATGATGTAGGAGCCCTGCTCGTGCGCGCCCTGGGTGGAGTTCATCGAGTTGATGACGCACACCTTATCCATCACCCCGGCGGTTTTGCTGAGGTAGTGGCCGAGCATCACGTCATCCGCCTTGGTGGGGATGGCGGTGGTTTTTCCCATCACGTCCTTTTTCCTGGGCTTCGGATCGAAGGTGTCGATGTGGCTCATGCCGCCGGCCATGAACAGATAGATGACATGTTTCGCCCGCGCCTTGGCATCCGCGGCGGGTGCGGCTCCGGCGATGGTGGGGCCGAACATCGGCAGCAAGTGCACGCCCAGCAGGGTGCGCGCCGCATGGGACATGAAACCGCGGCGGCTCAGTTCATCCGATTTGAGAAAGGGATTGGTGGACATGGGGATCATTGCAGGAAGAGGAATTCGGAGGACATCACGAGTGCGGAAACAATGTTGCGGCAGCCTTCTTCCGGGCCGCGGGCCTTGATCTCCTCCAGCATCCAGCCCATCTCCTCTTGATCCGGCGGACGGCTGAGGATGGCGATGTGGAGCCGGCGGATCCGCTCCTGATCCGAGCCGGCGCCCTCCAGGCACTGATAGAGGTGCGCGTCCGGATTGTTGACCAGCCGGTCCTGCACAAAGCCGTTCATCAGCGAGAGCACCTGCCCGACGTTCGGCTCGCGGCTGGCGGCATCCACCACCTCGCGGTCGGACGCGCCGAAGAGATAGAGCAGATGATCGCGCGGCGCGGGAGATGGCAGCTCCGAGGCCCTCACCAGCGCGCTGGCGTCGCGGTTGCGGGCGAGCCTCATCATCATCATGCCATCGCCGCCGGATTGGCTGGCGCGGCGGATTTCCTCGAGCAGTTTGGCGAAATACGCACGCACCTCCGTCTCGGATTTCAGGGCGAGCACTTCCTTGGAAATCTGCGGCATCGTGCGCTTCCCTTCCAGCACCGGCACCCCGCCCAGATAGACGCGGTCGTCCAGCGGGCGGGCGGGCTCGCGGTCCGGATCCCCGCCGGCCAGCGTGATGAGCGAGTCCCAGATCTGCTCTGCCGGCAGCCGCTGGATCTTGCGGCCGTGGAAATCATCGCCGCCTTCGACGATGGACGCGTTCGGATTGGTGGCGAACTGGAAGGTGCGCGTGAGCAGCAACGCGTGCTGGAAGGAGCGCAAGTCATAGTTGAGCTCCACCATCAGATCTCCCAACAGCGCGATCATCGGCGGATGGTGCGTCTTGTCAGGAGCCAGCCAGTCGTCCACCGGTTCGTAGAGTCCCCGGCCCATGACGCGTTTCCACATGCGGTTGGCGATGACGGTGGGAAAGCGCTGGTCCGTGCGTTCCACGATCCAGCCGACCAGCTTGGCGCGGCCGTCGTTTTCATCCTGCTTGTCGCTCATCCGCACGGTTTTGCCGAAGGGTGTGCGCCCGGCGACCACCTCGCCCGGCTTGCCATCGCGGTATTGGTAATCCGACGGCAGCGGGATGCGCCCGGCCCCGCCGCCGCCCAGCGACATGCCGTAGATGCCGTCCCACAGGATGCGGGCGGCGCGCATTTCATCCGAGTTGGCGCGCTCGCCGCGGCTGATTTCCATCCACAGCGGCTGCATCAACTCGCGCCCCAGCGGCTCCTGGCCGTGGGTGAAGGCGGCAAGCTGATAGAAATCATGGCGCTCGGCGGTGCCGAAGGGATCGTCATGGCACTGCGCGCACTCCATGCGCTCGCCGAGGAAGATCCGCATGGTGTTGGAAAGGTTATCCAGCGGCATGCCAAGGTCCCGCGTGTAGTAGCCCACGGCCGCGGTTTCCGGATCCCAGCCGTCGCCCGAGGATGCGAGCAGGCGCCGCGTGAATTCATCCCACGGCATGTTGTCGGCCATCGCCTTGCGCACCCAGTGGCGATACGGCTCATTGGTCACGGAGGAGTTGACGCGCCCGTCCGTGACGCGCAGCAGGTCAAAGGCCCAGTTGGCCATGTGGCTGGAGTAGCCCGGGGATTGCAGCAGGTAATCCACCACCTGCGCGCGCTTGTCCGCATCCTCGATTTCCAGAAACGCCAGCGCCTCCTCCGATGTGGGAATGCGCCCGATGGCCACCAGAAACACCCGCCGCAGGAATGTCGCGTCGTCCGTGACCGCCGGCACCGGCAGGTTCTTGCTGCGGTAGAATGCGGCCACCTGCCGGTCGATGCGCAGCGCCGCCTGCTTGAGCCGTGCGGAGTCCGCTCCGGCCTGTCCCACAGCCTGCGGGCTGGCGGATAGGAGGGTGGCGGCGGAAAGGGTGAAAAGGAAAAGGCGCGTCATTGAATCCCGGCAACCTAGCCAAATCCGCAGCCGCGTCAATTTGTGGTTTTTCCGATGCTTTTCACGCGCTTGCCCGGAATTTTTCCCTCAAACCCTTGCCAGCCCGGGGGCAGTGGTTTAAGCCCGCCGCCTATGGCAAACTATCGCGTGCTGGTATCGGACCCCATCTCGGACAAGGGCGTGGACGCCCTGCGCAATGCCCCGGGCATCGACGTTGACGTCAACACCGGCCTCAAGCCGGACGAACTGCTCAAAATCATCGGTGATTACCACGGCCTCGTCGTCCGCTCCCAAACCAAGGTCACGCCCGAGGTCTTCGCCGCCGCGAAAAACCTCAAAGTCATCGGCCGCGCCGGCGTGGGCGTGGACAACATCGACCGCTCCGCCGCCACCGACCACGGCGTGGTGGTGATGAACACCCCCAGCGGCAACACGATTTCCACCGCCGAGCACGCCTTCACGCTGATGCTCTCGCTGGCCCGCTACATCCCGCAGGCCCACGCCTCGATGATCGCCGGAAAATGGGACCGCAAGTCCTTCGAGGGCGTCGAGATGAACGGCAAGCGCCTCGCCATCCTCGGCATGGGCCGCATCGGCACCGAGTTCGCCAAGCGCGCCCAGGCCTTCGGCATGACCGTCGTCGCCTTCGATCCCTTCCTCACCGCCGCCCGCGCCCAGTCGCTCAAGGTCGAACTCGCCCAGAGCCCGGATGAGGCGCTCACCGGCGCGGACGTCGTCACCCTGCACATCCCGCTCACGCCGGAAACCAATCACATCCTCAACGAGCAACGCCTCAAGCTCATGAACCGCGGCGCGCTGGTGGTCAACTGCGCCCGCGGCGGTCTCGTCGATGAAGCCGCCGCCAAGGCGTTGCTCGACGCCGGCCACCTCGCCGGCATCGCGCTCGACGTTTACGAAACCGAGCCGCCAGCCGCGGATTTTCCGCTGTTTGGCGCGAAAAAATGCGTCTTCACCCCGCACCTCGGCGCGTCCACGGCCGAGGCGCAGGAAAACGTCGGCATCGAGGTGGCGCACCAAGTGAAGGACTTCCTCGTCACCGGCGAGATCCGCAACGCGGTGAACATGCCCAACCTCGATAGCCGCACGCTCGAAAGCGTGGGCCCGTACCTTGCCCTGGCCACCTCGCTCGGCAAGCTGCTCTCTCGCATCGCTCCGGCCCAGTGCGACAGCATCCGCGTCTCCTACCTCGGCGCCGTCTCCGAGCTCGATACCGAGCTCATCACCCGCACCGTTCTAACAGGTTACCTCGCCGCCGCCCACGACGAGGCGCAGGTGAATCTCGTAAACGCCCCGGCCGTGGCCAAGACCTTCGGCCTGCAAGTCAGCGAGTCCACCGTGGCACTCGCCACCAACTGCACCGAGCTCATTGAGGTTTCCGCCATCAAGGGCGGTGAAGTCTGCACCGTGGCCGGCACCTTCTACGGCAAGGCCCCGCGCATCGTCCACATCGCCGGCCACAACGTGGAAACCAATCCCATCGGCCGCTTCCTCTTCGTGGAAAACGACGACCGCCCCGGCATTGTCGGCCTCATCGGCACCTCCCTCGGCGGTGCCTCCGTCAACATCGCCAACATGGCCCTCAGCCGCAATGCCGACCACACCCGCGCCGTCACCGTGATTGAGGTGGACACCGAGCCGCCCGCCAAACTCCTGGAAACCCTGCGCGCCACCCCCGGCATCATCCGAGTGCTGAGCTTCGCGCTCTGACCGCCCATTCGATGATGAATGTTCGATGGCGTTCAAAGCAGCGCCGCACCGCGGTGTGTTACAAGGAGGCCGTCGGTTCCGCAAAGGATCGGCGGTCTCTCTTGTTGGGAAGGATCAAAAACACGGCGGTAGTCCGACGGGAAGCACAAAGCGAAGCTGGCGGAACCAACAGACCACCCCCCGCAGCAATGGGATGGAGCCGCTGGTCGGATTTGAACCGACGACCTGCTCATTACGAATGAGCTGCTCTACCCCTGAGCTACAGCGGCTTTTAAAAACCCCGGAAGGCTGGCGGCGGACGGGTGCCGGATCGCGAAGAGGAAAGAAGCAAGCCGGAGCGGCGGAGTCAAGGATTTGAACTGGATTTGAAATGATCCGCTGGTCGGAATCAAACTCGTGTTGGCAAAGCGCGGATTTCCGTGTTAAGGCCACGGGCCGGATCCCGCAGCCATGGCCAAAGCCCGAGTCACCACCACCGCCGCCCTCGCCCGGCATCTGGGAATTTCCCGCTGGACGGTCTCGCGCGTGCTCAATGGCCACAGCGGCGTGAAGGAGGAAACCGTGCGGATGGTGAAACAGGCCATGCACGATCTGGGCTTCCAGCCAAGCGCACTGGCCCGCGGCTTGCGCGGCGGGCAGACGGCCACCGTCGGCGTCTGTTTCCAGGATTTGGACTCGCCGGTGCTTGCGATGCGCGCCGCCTCGCTCCAGCAGCGGCTGCGCGAGGAGGGCTACCAGACGATCATCGAACTGTCCGGCGACAATGTGGAACTCGAACGCGGTGCGATCCGGCGTTTCGTGGGCCAGCACGTGGATGGCATCGTGCTGATTTTTTCCCGTCTGGCGACGGACGATCCGGCGCTGCGCATGCTGGAAAGAAGCGGCACGCCCTGCTTCTGGGTGGACCCGGAAAACCCGGTGCCCGGCGACCGCATCCTGCTCGACCGCGCCCGCTCGATGAAGCTGGTGCTGGAACATCTCACGGGGCTCGGCCACCGCAGGATCGCGCTGTTAGGGATCGACCCGCGCAACCGCTTCGGAGCCCTGCGTATTCCCGGCCTGCGGAAATACGCACCGAAGTGCGGCCTGGATTTCGAGCGTGATTTCATCCAGCTGTTTCACCCCGGCGAGACGAAGCACACCTTCGAATACGGCTATGAACTCGCGGGCGAACTCATCGGGCAATGCGCCGGAAACCTGCCCACGGGCATCATCGCCCTCAACGACCGCATCGCCATCGGAGCGATCAACCGCTTGCGCGAGGACGGCATCCGAGTGCCCGAGGACATCTCGGTCATCGGCTATGACAACATCGCCGTGGCCGAGCACTTTTTCCCATCGCTCACCACCGTGGACCACCAGACCAACCGCCTCATGGACCTCGCCGTGCGCGGGCTGCTCGAACGCCTCGAACCGGAAAATTCCGACCTGCCGCCCCGCGAATCCCATGTCCATCCCAAGCTCGTCATCCGCCACTCCACCGGCCCGGTCAGGGGCTGATGCCCAGCCTGCGCTGACGATTTATCAAACCCGCCATTCCGATGAAAAAATGCCCCTATTGCGCTGAGGAAATCCAGGATGAAGCCATCAAGTGCAAGCACTGCATGGAGTTTCTCGACGGATCACGGCGGGCCACGCCGCCCGCCCTGCCGCCTGGCCGGGATCAGGCGCTGCCATGGTATTTCAGAACCGGATTCATCGTTCTGATGTTTCTAACGCTGCCTCCACTGGCGCTGCCTTCCGTATGGTTGCACCCGAAACTTCACCTCGCCTGGAAACTGGCAATCACAGCGGCGGTTTTGGGGTTTTGCTGGATCAGTTACGCCGCCATCCAAGGGTTCATCCATCAATTCGACGAGGCCACCCGGATGCTCAATGAAATGCGAATTTGAGTGAGTGATGCACTGCTGCCGCTTCGAAATACGGATTCCCGATTAACAAAACCAAACACGTGTATGATTTCTCCGTCGTCCAAGCCATTTCCGCCATGGAACCCATCCGCATCCTGCTCACCACCACGTCCTACCAGGACATTTCCGGTCCGCACCATGAGTTGCTCGAATCCACCGGCGCGGAGATCATCCGCGAGCGCGGGCCGCTGTCCGAGGCGCGAATGCTGGAGTTGGTCGGTGACTTCGACGCCATCCTCTGCGGTGACGACATGATTTCCCGCGCCGTGCTGGAGAAGGCCGCGCCGGAAATTGGAAGCGGCTCACCGGCCACGAGATCATGGGCAAGACCATCGGCATCATCGGTCTTGGCCGGATCGGCAAGGAGGTGGCCATCCGCGCCAAGGCCTTCGGCATGACGGTGATCGCTTTCGACGTTTATTGGGATGATGGCTTTGCTTCCGACTACGACGTCGCTCGTGCTGCCAGCGTGGCGGAGGTTTTTGAAAAATCGGACGTCATTTCCCTGCACACCAATCTCACCCCGGAAACCCGCGAGATGGCCCGCGCGGAAACCATTGCCACCATGAAGAACGGCGAGATCATCCTCAACTGCAGCCGTGGAGAAGTGGTACACACCGCGGATCTCGCCGCCGCTATCGAAAGCGGCAAAGTCGGCGGCTACGGAGCCGACGTTCTCGATGAAGAGCCGCCGCGCGCGGACCATCCGCTGCTCAAGGCGAAGAATTGCATCAGCATCTCCCACATCGGTTCAAGCACCTATGAAAGCGTGCAGCGCCAGGCGATAATGGCCGCGCAAAACCTGCTCCACCTGCTGCGCGGGGAGAAACCGCTGGTCCAGGTCAACGACGTCCCGCCGCCCAAAGCGCTCATCTAAACAGGAAAATCCCATGTCGGAAATCTTCTACGTCGTTCCTGAAGACCAGCACAACGCGCTGGTGGCCGCCGTTTACCGCAAGCGCGGCTACAGCGCCGCCGAGGCCACCGATGGCGCGCGCTTCTGCGCCGAGGCCACGCGCCACGGCATCCGCACCCACAACGCGCTCAAGGCGCTGCACCTCGATCACCGGTTCGGCTCCGCCGCCGGCGGCTGCGTGCCCAAGACGAAGATCGAGAAGATCAAAACCCGCTTCAAAGGCGCGGAAGTGTGGAATGCCAACAAAAAGCTGGGCCAGGCCACCGGCTACGCCGCCATCAAGCTGGCCGACAAATACGGTGTCGGCATGGTTTCCGTGGACAACGCCTTCCACTATCTCTGGGGCTTCGGCTACGTGATGGATGCCGCTCGATCCGCAAAAAACAGTGGACTACTCTTCTCGGATGCCGAAATTCACGCCTTCAACGACCTCGCCAAAGAAGCCCGCAAGGCCAAATGGAAAGTCTCCGATTACAAAGTCGCGGAATAATCCGACCGATCAGTCAGATCCGTCCAATCTAACAACACCCACTAAAAATCATGCCCCTGACCATCAAACCAAAATCTGAATGCACCTTTGACCAGATTTCCCTCGGTGAGGTCATGCTCCGTCTTGATCCCGGCGAAGGCCGGATCCGCACCGCACGCCACTTCACCGTTTGGGAAGGCGGCGGCGAATACAACACCTCACGCGGCTTGCGCAAATGCTTCGGCTACAAGACCGCCGTGAAAGCGTTCCCCAACTTCAAGGTCGCCTCCACCACTCCTGGCGACACCTCCATGGTCACCCGCAAGGAAGTCGAGAAAGTCATCGGCGGCGGCGCACGGGTTGTTAGATAAAAGATCAGCCTGATCCGTCAGATCGGACGGGTCTTCCAACACAGAAACACAACAGCATCATGAACGAATCCCTATCGGACATCGGACTCATCGGCCTTGCGGTCATGGGCCAGAACCTCGCACTCAACATCGCCGACCACGGCTTCCGCATCTCGGTTTACAACCGCACCACCGCCACCATGGAGAAATTCGTGGCGGAAAACCCGGACACGCCCGGCGGCTTGGTTGGCTTTGCCACTTTGGAGGAATTCGCCGCCAGCCTGAAGCGACCGCGCCGCGCTGTCATCATGGTCCAGGCCGGCAAGGCCACCGATGCGGTGATCGACGCGCTCACACAAGTTTTCGAACCTGGCGATATCATCATCGACGGCGGCAACTCGAAGTGGACCGACACCATCCGCCGCGAGAAGGAACTCAAGGAAAAGGGTTTCCTGTTCATCGGCAGCGGTGTTTCCGGCGGCGAGGAAGGCGCGCGTTTCGGTCCGGCAGTGATGCCCGGTGGCGACGCCGAGGCCTACAAGCACCTGGAGCCGGTTTGGAACGCGATCGCCGCGAAGGTCGACCCCGTCACCGGCAAGGAACTCAAGGGTGCTGCTCCCGGCAAACCGATTGTCGGCGGCGTGCCCTGTGCCACCTACATCGGCACGGATGGAGCGGGCCACTACGTGAAGATGGTCCACAACGGCATCGAATACGGTGATATGCAGATGATCTGCGAAGCTTACGACCTCATGCGCAAACTGCTCGGCATGTCCGCCCCGGAAATCGCCTCCGTGTTCAAAAAATGGAACACCGGCGTGCTCGACAGTTTCCTCATTGAAATCACCGGCGAAGTGCTCGCCCAGAAGGACCCGATGACCGGCGGCGACCTGGTCGATCTGATCCTCGACACCGCCGGCCAGAAAGGCACCGGCAAGTGGACCAGCGTCAGCGCGCTCGACATGGGAGTGCCCGCCCCCACGGTGGCCGAGGCCGTGTTCGCCCGCTGCATCTCCGCCGTGAAGGACGAGCGGGTGGCCGCCAGCAAGATTCTATCAGGCCCCGACGCCGCCTATCAAGGTGACAAGGAGGAGCTCATCGAGGCCATCCACGCCGCGTTGTATTGTTCGAAGATCTGCTCGTATGCGCAAGGTTTCCAACTGATGCGCGAGGCGCAAAAGGAATACGGCTGGACGCTCGACTTCGGAAAAATCGCCCAGATTTTCCGCGGCGGCTGCATCATCCGCGCGATTTTCCTGCAAAAGATCACCGAGGCCTTCGAACGCGATGGCCAGCTCGCAAATCTATTGCTGGATCCGTATTTCCAGGGCGAGGTGGAGAAGCTCCAGCCGCAATGGCGCAAGGTCGTCGCCACCGCCGCGCTCAACGGCGTGCCCGCACCGTGCATGGGCAGCGCGCTTTCGTATTACGACGGCTACCGCTCGGAGAAACTCCCCGCCAACCTGCTGCAAGGCCAGCGCGACTACTTCGGCGCTCACACCTACGAGCGCACCGACCAACCGCGCGGCAAGTTCTTCCACATCGACTGGCCCGAGCCCGGCCGCCCGCAGATTGAGGCCTGACAAGAATTATCCGCAGCGGGCAGGACCAGCCCGCACGCATCAAAATCCCGGGCGTCGGCTACCGCATGCGCTAATCCGGATGATATTCACCCGCCCGTGCCTGATCCTGTTTTGACATCACGGGCATCGGGCGGCAACAATCCCACCATGAACGCGCCCAACGAGTCCACCCGCGCCGCCGAACTCAAAGCGATGCAGGATTCGATTTATCGCGAGAAAATCCTCCGTGCCCGCCGTCAGACACCGGAAGAGCGGCTCGCGGATGTGTTCGAGCTGTCCAACCACCAGTTCGCGATGATGTTGGGAGGCGCCATGCACCGCATCGGAAGCACCAACGTTGAAGAAGGATGGAGAGAAGTGGCACGCTGGATGCGTCGCCTGGATCGCGTCCGCGAACATAACCACTATGCGACTGAAAGAAGGATCTCATGAAACTCGAGGAACTTGCCGTGCTTGTGATCGAAGCCGCCGAGGCTGAGAACGTCGAATTCATGGCCGTCGGTGCGATCGCTGCCGGAGCCTATGGCGTCCCGCGATCCACCCGGGATGTCGATCTCCTGGTCAGCATCCAGTTTCCCAAAAAAATCGACGCTTTGATGCGCCGCCTGTCATCTCACATCACATTCGATCCACAGGTCACCTTTGACACCCTCACTTGGGGTGCCCGCCATGTGGGAATCAGCCGGGTTTCCCCGCCCTTCAAAGTCGAATTTTTTGAAACCTTTGACGACCCATTCGTGGTTTCCGAATTCAGTCGGCGCCGCAAGGTCTTTGTTCCGTTACTCAATCGCGAAACCTGGCTGCCCACGCCGGAGGACGTAGTGGTCCAGAAACTCCGCTGGGGCCGCAGCAAGGATCTCGACGACGCCCGCGACGTGCTCGCCGTGCAAGGCCCCGAAACGCTCGACATGGCCTACATCGAACATTGGTGCGGACTCCACGACACGCTTGCCCGCTTGCACGAAGCCCTGGCCGGAATTCCGCCTCTCGACTGAAGCTTCATCTAACAACCATGTCATAATCCCCGCCATTCCGCGAATGGCTCTTGTGGTCGATGCGCGCGAAAAGACTCACCACCGGCGGCGATCAGCGCGGGTTGGGTGGATGGGAGCGACCTTGGAGCCGAGTCGGCGGGTGGTGGCAATCCCGCATTTCACTTGGAGTGGCCGGCCGGCGGGCCTATCTTGTGCCGGATGACGCATGAGGAAGACGAACGCGCGTTTTTTGATTTCATGGCCACCGAAAGGAGCGCCTCACCGCGGACCTTGGCCAATTATCGTGACGCTCTGGCCGCATACCGCGACTGGCGCGGCGCGGGTTTCCAAAACTGGCGGGATGAAACGGCGGATGATTTCCGCGACTATCTCTTCGCCCTGATGAAACACGGGCTCAAGCGCTCGACCATCCGGCTGAGGTTCGCGGCGCTGCGCTCGTTTTACAAATTCCTCGTTCTGCGCCGCGGGCTGGGCCGCAGTCCGGTGGCGGAAGTGCAGTTGCCGAAACCCGAGCGGCCGCTGCCGGTGGTGCTCACGGTCGGACAGATCGACGAGTTGTTAGGCATGCCGCTGCGGCTGCCGGCCGATAAAAAGTCGCCGCCGTGGCTGCCGCTGCGCGATGCGGCGATCCTCGAGTTGTTCTATTCCTGCGGCCTGCGGATTTCCGAACTGCTCGCCGTGGATGTGAAGGACGTGGATTTCATCGGGGAAACGGTGAAGGTGCGTGGCAAGGGAGCCAAGGAGCGCATCGTGCCGGTCGGCGGACCTGCGATCCATGCGATCCAACGTTACCGGCAGGAGGCGGCAGTCACCTCCGGCCCCTTGTTTCTGAGCAAGCGCCGCACGCGCATCACCCAGCAGGCGGTGGATTTGTTGCTGAGGAAATACTTGAAGCACAGCGGCATCCCGTTTGCCATCAGCCCGCACAAGCTGCGGCACAGTTTCGCCACGCATCTGCTGGATGCCGGCGCGGACTTGCGCAGCGTGCAGGCCTTGCTCGGCCATGCCTCGCTTTCCACCACACAAATCTACACCCACGTCACCAAGGAGCGCCTCAAGCAGGCCTACGACGACGCCCATCCCAGAGCTTGAAAACGATTTACCAATTCCTCGCCGCGCTTCTCATGCTGGCAAGCTGCGCGCCCGGCCACAGAGCTGTGCGGCAGCAAACTAGCAGCCGTTCCGCGGCTAATGCCGGTCCTGTCTCGGTGTTGTTCGTGGGAAACAGCTACAGCTTCGAGGTTCCCAAACAACTGCGGCGCATCGCGGCAGGCAACGGAAGGAAACTGCGCGTGGCCCAGGTCACCCATGGCGGATGGTCGCTGGCGCAGCATGTGGAGGATGGCGGGGCCCTGCATGAAATTCGCGAGGGTGGCTGGGATGTGGTGGTCATCCAGGAGCAAAGCCGCATTCCCGCCGTGCCGGCGCGGCGGACCCGCGAGATGATTCCCAATGTGCGTGTGCTGGCCAGGGAGGCGCGTGCCGCTGGCGCAGTGCCGGTGCTCTATCAGACATGGGGACGCCGCGACGGCGACGCGCATTATTCCGCCGGGGATGATTTCATGGCGATGAACCGGCGTTTGCGCGATGGCTACCGTGAGGCCGCGCGAGCCGCAGGTGGATTGACCATCGTGCCGGTGGGCGATGCATGGGAGCGCGAGGTTTCCGCAGGCCGCCGCGATGAGCTTTTCCAAGCAGACGGCAGCCATCCGACACCCCGCGGCAACAGGCTCGCGGCGGAGACATTTTACGAAGCCCTCTTTTCCGGAAAGCAACTCTAACCAAAAAAGCGCATCATCCGTTTCAGCACGGAAAGCGAGGCGCCCGGCGGCGGATAACGGAACGCCGGATCGGTCCGGAGCGAGCGCCGCAGCACCGCGCGCCGGTGACTGAAGCACTCGAAGCTCGCCCGGCCGTGATACATTCCCATGCCGCTCTCCCCCACCCCGCCGAAGGGCAGGTCGCGGCCCAGAATGTGGCTGATGGTGTCGTTGATGCAGACGCCGCCGGAGCGCGTTTCCGCAAGCACGCGTTCGTGCAAAGCGCTGTCCGCGGTGAACAGATACAGAGCCAGCGGCAGCGGCTGATCGCGCAGGGTTGTTAGAACATGGCTGATGTCGTCATACTCCAGCACCGGAAGGATCGGACCGAAGATTTCCTCAGTCATCACGCCGGAGTCGCGCCCCACATCAGTTAGAATGGCGGGCTCAAGATACAAGTCATCGGCATCCGTGCGGCCGCCGAGTAAGATCTTTCCATCGGAAAGCATGGCTTGCAGCCTGTCGAAATGCCGGCGGTTGATGATGCGCCCGTAGTCCGGGCTTTGCTGCGGATTTTCGCCGTAAAAATCGCACACCGCCTTGCGCAGCGCCTCCAGCAGCGCGGGTGCCACCCGGCGGTCCACCCACACATGGTCCGGCGCCACACAGGTCTGGCCGGCGTTCATGAACTTTCCCCAGACGATCCGCCGCGCGGTCAGCTCGATCGGCGCATCGGCGCTGACAATGCACGGGCATTTCCCGCCGAGCTCCAGCGTGACGGGTGTCAGGTGGCGGGCCGCAGCGGCCATCACCGCGCGCCCGGTGCGGGTGCTGCCGGTGAAGAAAATCGTGTCGAACTTTTCGCGCAGCAAGGCCTCCGCGCAGTCCTGGCCGCCCTCGATCACTGCGATGAACTCCTCCTCAAACGTTTCCGCCATCAACGTGGCGATCATTGCGGCCGTGTGAGGCGCGAATTCCGAGGGCTTGAGCACCGCGGTGTTTCCGGCGGCGATCGCACCCACCAGCGGAGCGAGCAGCAATTGCAGCGGGTAGCTCCAAGGTCCGACGATCAAGGCCACGCCAAACGGCTCGCGCCGCAATTCGGCATGTGACGGCCAGGCGAGCACGGGTGCCCTGCGGCGCTCGGGTTTCATCCATGCGGGCAGGTTTTTGATCGCATGGCGGATTTCCCCGAGCACAAATCCGATCTCCGTCGCATACGCCTCGTGCGGGCTTTTCCGCAAATCCGCATGCAGCGCGGCCAACAAGTCCGCCTCCCGCGCGATCAGCCCGTCCCGCAGCGCCTCCAGCTTGCCGCGGCGGAACTCCGCGGTGGCAGTCGCTCCGGTCAGGAAAAACGCCCGCTGGCGTGCGATGAGAGGGCCGTGATCCATATTCTGTTTGCGGCATGCAGACCATGGCGTAAAGCTGAGTCAAGAAATGATTCGGACACTGTTCATCGGGATTCTGGCCACCACAATGATCGCGCGAGCGGATCAAGCGGCGGACGCACTGACGCACGCGGGCATCGCCGGGTTCTCGGCGGCTTATCAGGCATGGGACGGCGAGGGCTTCGCGAAAGCCGCGCGGCAGTTCAGCCAAGCCGCCGCGAAATCCCCGAAATCCGCCACCAATTACTACTGGCAGGGAACCGCCTCGTTTCACCAGATGCTCCAGCTCCAAAGCATGGGAAAAAACACTGCGGCGGATCACCCCATGGAGGGCGCCATCCACGCCTTCGAAACCGCCGTGGCGCTGGACCCGCACCACGCTGAAAGTCATGCGCTGCTCGGCACCCTCTATGGCATGAAAATCCAGGGTGGCATCCTGCGTGCCATCCGCTTCGGTCCGCGCGTGCAGGAACACCAGAAGCAGGCACTGCACTTCGGAGCGCACAATCCTCGTGTCCGTTATCTGTTAGGAGCCGGGCGTTTCCACGTCGCGAAGAACGCCGCCGCCCATCGCGAGGCGCTCGACACCCTGCTGGCTGCCGAAAAGCTTTTTCTTGAGGAAGCGAAACGTCCGGCCAAGCCCTTCGAACCGCGCTGGGGTCTGAGTAGTTGCCGCACGTTCATCGGCCGCACCTATCTGAAACTCGGCGACCGCGCCCATGCGGCGGAGTATTTCAAAAAAGCGCTCGCAGAGCACCCGAATGATCACATCGCAAAGGAGCAGCTCGCCAAAATCACCCCACATTGATTTCCTCCATGAATTCCAAAAAAGTCATCGTCATCGGCTCCGGCCTCGGTGGAATCTCCGCCGCCATCTCGCTCGCCCAGGAAGACTACGAGGTCACCATCCACGAAAAGAACCCGCGGATCGGCGGCAAGCTCAATATCCTCGAGGCGCAGGGCTACAGCTTCGACCTCGGCCCCTCCATTCTCACGCTGCCGCACATTTTCGAGCGTCTCTTCGAACGCTCCGGCCGGAAAATGAGCGACTACATCCCGATCCGCGCGCTGCGTCCGCATTGGCGGAATTTCTTCGAAGACGGCAAGGTGGTGGACCTCGATCCCGATCCCGCGATCATGGCCGCCGAGGCGCGCAAGGTGGGCGAGGATCCGGCAAACGTGGAACGCTTCCTCCAATACTCCGCCGACCTCTATGACCTCGTGAACGACGGCTACTTCGAACAGGGGCTCGATGATGCGGCGGGCTTCCGCGAGTTCTACGGCCTCGGCAAGTTCCTCAAGTTCGATCTCTTCCGCACCATGCACGGCGGCGTGGCGCGCCACCTCAAGACCCGCCACATGCGCGACATCTTCGATTACTTCATCAAGTATGTCGGCTCTTCCGCCTATCGCGCGCCCGCGTTCATGAACTGCATGGCCACCATCCAGTTCCGTTACGACTTATGGTATGTCGATGGCGGGCTTTACGGCATCGCGCTCGGCCTCCAGCGGCTGATGGACGAACTCGGAATCAATGTGGTGCTCAACAGCGAAGTCACCGAAGTGCGCAAGCAGGGCGACCGGGTCACCGGTCTCGTGGCCAACGGCGAATTCCACCCGGCGGACATCATCGTCTCCAACATGGAGGTCATCCCGGCCTACGAGAAACTGCTCGCCGAGGATGACGCCTTCATGAAGACGCTGGATAAGTATGAACCCTCTTGCTCCGGCCTCGTGCTGGAACTCGGGCTCGATCGACAATACCCGCAACTCGCCCACCACAACTTCTTTTACTCGGATCACCAGAAAGAGCACTTCCACACCGTCTTTCGCAAACACCAGCTCCCGCCGGATCCCACCATCTATCTGGTCGCCGCCTCCCGCACCGATCCCACCGTGGCACCGCCCGGCTGCGATTGCCTCAAAATCCTCCCGCACATCCCATACATCGACGACAGCAAGCCGCTCACGCGCGAGGACTACATGGCGCTCAAGGAACGCGTGCTCGACAAGCTCGAACGCATGGGCCTCACCGACCTCCGCAAGCATGTGGTTTTCGAACATTGCTGGACGCCGCTCGACATCCGCGAGCAATACAACTCGAACAAAGGCTCGATCTACGGCGTGGTGAGTGACCGTTTCAAGAATCTCGCCTTCAAGGCTCCGAAACAAAGCGTGAAATATCCCAACCTGTTCTTCGTCGGCGGTTCCGTAAACCCCGGCGGCGGCATGCCCATGGTCGTGCTCTGCGGCCAGAACGTGGCGAAAAAAGTCGTGGCGTGGGACCGGTGAAATCTCCGGCAACTCATGGCTGGGGCATCGTTTCCCCGGGAACGCCAACGTCCTCGTTGGCTTGAGAATGTCGGGACAATGAAAGTACCTTCACGGCTTTTGCATTGGCTTTTTCATTCACTGTGCCGACGGGAAGAGTAATGAACAGTCCGCTCAATGAAGAAGCAAATCCGCTTCTATCCGGGCTCGTGATCCGATAGGCTTGCGGGCGATGACGCTTCTCCTGACCGCCGCAGTGCTGCTTTGGGCCGTGGGCTTCATACTGCTTACGCGGCTCCGGGATGGAAAAAACACGCTGGCCTCAGCGCATGAGGATGCAGCCCGCGCAGTGTGCCTCATCATCCCGGCCCGCAATGAGGCGCACAATCTGCCGCAGCTGTTGGAATCCATCGCCGCGCAGTCGGTGAAACCGGGCGAAGTGATCGTGGTGGATGACGGCTCGACGGATGAAACGGCGGCCATCGCGCGCCGGCACGGAGCCATGGTGCTGGAGTCCGCGCCGCTGCCTGCCGGTTGGCGTGGCAAGACGTGGGCCTGCCATCAGGGAGCTGCCGCAGCCAGCGGCGGATTGTTGCTTTTCATGGATGCGGACACCTGGTTCGAGCCGGACGGCTTTGAGCGCTTGTTGGCGGCCTACCAAGGCGGTGCGCTTTCGGTGTCTCCGTATCACGCGGTGCGGAATGTGTATGAGAGCCTCTCACTGTTCTTCAACATCTGCATGACCGTCGGCACGGTGCCGGACGGTTTGGCGGGGCAATTTCTGTTAGCCTGCCGCAGCGCCTATCAGGCTAGCGGCGGCCATGAGGCGGTGCGGGGCAAGGTTTTGGAAAACTTCCGGCTGGCTTCGGAACTACGCAAGACCGGCGCGCCGGTGCGCACGGTTATCGGCCGCAACCTGGTTTCCTTCCGCATGTATCCGGATGGCCCGGCCTCGCTGATCGAGGGCTGGACCAAGGGTTTTGCCGCCGGAGCCGGTGGCACGCCGGGGCATGTGCTTTTCCTGGTGGTCGCATGGATGACGGGGTTGATGCTGCCGCCGCTGTGCCTGGCCATCACTGCGGACTGGCAGACATGGCTGCCGCTTTATCTTCTCTGCGCCGCGCAGGTCGGCTGGCTGGCGCGGAAACTTGGTGCCTTCCACTGGTGCGGCATCCTGTTCTATCCGCTGCCGCTGGTGTTTTTCTTCGGCCTGTTCGGTTGGTCGGCGCTGCGGTCGGGCAAAAAAGTGACGTGGAAAGGACGCGAGATCGATGCCGATTGAACTGCCGCTTGCATGGATCATCGTGCTGAACTGCACGGGCTGGCCGGTGATCCAGCTCGGCCTGGCATGGGGCTTCACGAGGATGCCGGACGCATGGTTTCACGCACCGGGCGCGTTGCCCGGTGAGGATTGGCTTTACCGGCATGTGTTTCACGTCAAACGCTGGAAGGACCGCCTGCCGGATGCGGCGGGCTGGTTTGGCGGCGGCTTCGCCAAACGCGCCCTCGCGACCACCGAGCCCGATTACCTGCGGCGTTTCATCCGCGAGACCTGGCGCGGCGAGTTATGCCATTGGTGCGCCATGCTCTTTGTGCCGGTGTTTTTCCTGTGGAACCCGTGGTGGGCGGATCTCGTAATCCTCGTTTACGCCATCGTCGCGAATCTGCCCTGCATTCTGGCACAGCGCCACAACCGGATGCGCCTGCGGCGTCTGTTGGCCCGCGGCAACCGCGATTTGTCACAAGATCGGCGATGACAAGCGCGCATGGCCGTGTTTGGTTTCCCATCTCATGATTATCCCGGACGAAACCACCGCCCAGCACGCGCGCGAGCGCCTGACGACGGATTGCGAAACGATGAAGAGCCTGCTGCTCGGACTGCTGGACTCGAAAGGCAAGGTGGCAGAGGAAATCCATGCCATCCGTAAGCTCGGCAAATCCCTGCGCGGCGGATTTTCGCTGTTCCGCCTCGGCAAATCGGCGGCGCTGGAGATCCAGGCCATCGGCCGGCTCTTGTCCGGCCCGCGGGATGCGGTCTCGCGTCTCAACACTTGGAACAAGCTCGGCTGGGTGGGCGATCCGGGAATTTCCGCAGCCATCGCCGGACTGCTCGACCAGCAGACGCACTCGGCCGCGCGCCGGCCGCCGCCGGAAACCATCGCATGGTGTGTGGACCGCGTGAGCGCGGCGCTCGATGAACTGCACGCGCTGCCGGCGGAGCACCTGCCGGAGCGAATCGGCAAGGGCATGGCCAAGTTGGAAAAGCGGGTGCGCTCGCGCTGCCGGAGGCTCGACCACCGGGCGGCGGAGGATTTCCACGAGGCCCGCAAGGCCGTGAAGGCGTGGCTTGGCGCGGTGGGCTTCCTGCCGGAGGAAATGATCAAGGAGGATCCGCTGTTGCATGACCTGGCGGATCTGTTGGGCGACGAAAATGATCTGGCCACCCTCTCGGCATGGCTCGATGAGCATGGCTTCACGCGGCATTTCGCGGCGGAATTATGGACGGCCATCGAGTCCACGCGGCAGCGCTTGCAGCGCAAGGCGATCAAGGATGCGGCACGGCTGGGCACCGCATCTGAGGCTTGAGGCGGCAGCGCATGACCGGCGTGCGGGGATTTTCCCTCAAATCTGCGGGCCGGGGGTTGCGCGGTGGGCATTTTCCACTATGGAGGGGGCGTTCCGCCGCTTCCTCCACAGCACTCCTTTACACCATGCCCGCCCACTCCGCTTTTTCCCGCCGCCATCTCGGTCCCACGGATTCCGAACGCGATGAAATGCTCCGCATCGCCGGCTACCCCACGCTCGATGCCCTGATCCAGGCCGCCGTGCCGGGTGGCATCCGCATGGACGCTGCCCTCGATCTGCCCGCCGCCCGCGCCGAGCATGAGGCTCTCGCGGAACTCAAAGCCGTCATGGGCAAAAACCGCGTGCTGAAATCCTACATCGGCCAAGGTTACCACGGCACGCACACCCCGGGCGTCATCCAGCGCAACATCCTGGAAAACCCCGGCTGGTACACCGCCTACACGCCCTATCAGGCGGAAATCGCGCAAGGCCGCCTCGAGGCGCTGCTCAATTTCCAGACGATGATCACCGATCTAACAGGGCTGGATGTGGCAAACGCCTCGCTGCTCGACGAAGGCACCGCCGCCGCGGAAGCGATGAGCCTGGCGCTGGCCGGAAAGCCCAAGGGCACGGCCATCTTTGTTTCCGACCGCGTCCACCCGCAGACGCTCGACGTGGTGGCCACACGCGCCGAACCGCTCGGCATCGAGGTGATCACGGGCGATTGGCAGACTTATGAACTGCCGGCGGACGGCAGCGTCTTTGCAGTGCTCGTGCAATACCCGGACACACGCGGGCGCATCGATGATTTTGCGGAATTTTTCACCAAGGCCAAAGCCGCCGGTGCGGTGGTCATCGTGGCGGCGGACATCCTCGCTCTAACCATTCTCAAGGCACCCGGCACCTTCGGAGCGGACATCTGTATCGGCTCATCGCAGCGTTTCGGCGTGCCGATGGGCTTCGGCGGGCCTCACGCGGCATTCATGGCCTGCACGGATGCGCTGAAACGAAAGATGCCGGGCCGCCTGATCGGCGTGTCCATCGACTCGCGCGGCAAGCCCGGCTACCGCCTCTCGCTCCAGACCCGCGAGCAGCACATTCGCCGCGACAAGGCCACTTCCAACATCTGCACCGCGCAGGTTCTGTTAGCCGTTATGGCCTCGATGTATGCCGTTTATCACGGCCCGGACGGTCTCCGTGTCATCGCCCATGAAGTCCACGCCAAGGCTGCCAAACTCGCAGCCTCGCTCAGGCAAGCGGGCGTCGACATTGAGAATGGGCCGTTCTTCGACACCATCGTCGTCCGCACTCCCGGCAAGGCGGCTGACTGCTGCAAGGCCGCAGTGGAGGCCGGCATCAACCTGCGCTTTATCGATGCGGACCACGTCGGCATTTCCACCGATGAAACCTCGGAAGAATCCGAGCTCGCCACCCTCTGCCGGATATTCGGCGCTGCATTGACCGATGAAACGCCCGCCCCCGCCTGGCCCGCCGGCCTTGCCCGCGATACGGATTTCCTCAAGCAGCAGGTCTTCAACAGCCACCATTCGGAAACCGCGATGCTGCGTTATCTCAAGCGTCTCGAGTCCAAGGACCTCGCGCTCAACGAATCGATGATCGCGCTGGGTTCCTGCACGATGAAGCTCAACGCCACCTCCGAAATGATGCCGCTGAGCTGGCCTGAGGTTTGCGCGCTGCATCCCTTCGTGCCCGCCAGCCAGAGCCGCGGTTACCGCGAAATGCTTGGATTGTTAGAAAACTGGCTGGCGGAAGTGACCGGCTTCGCCGCCGTCTCGCTGCAGCCAAACGCCGGCTCTCAGGGCGAATACGCCGGGCTGCTCGCCATCCGCCGCTACCACCTCTCGCGCGGCGAGGCCCACCGCAACGTCTGCCTGATCCCTGTTTCCGCCCACGGCACCAACCCCGCCTCCGCGGTGATGTGCGGCATGAAAGTCATCGGCGTGAAATGCGACGAGTCCGGAAACATCGACATGGCCGATCTCAAGGCGCGCGCCGACGAACACACTGCCAATCTATCCGCATTGATGGTCACCTACCCCTCCACCCACGGCGTGTTTGAGGAAACCATCAAGGAGATCTGCTCCATCATCCACGAGCGCGGCGGGCAGGTTTACATGGACGGCGCGAACATGAACGCGCAGGTCGGCCTCACCTCGCCCGGCCTGATCGGCGCGGACGTTTGCCACCTCAATCTCCACAAAACCTTCTGCATCCCCCACGGCGGCGGCGGACCGGGCGTGGGCCCCATCGGCGTGGCGAAACAACTCGTCTCCTTCCTGCCCGGCCATCGGGAGCTGGATGCCAAGGAAGGCGCGGTCTGCTCCGCCCCGTGGGGCAGCGCCTCCATCAACACCATTTCATGGATGTATATCGCCATGATGGGCGGCGACGGGCTCAAGCAGGCCACCGAGGTGGCCATCCTCAATGCGAACTACATCGCCAACCGCCTCGCGCCGTTCTATCCGATCCTCTACACCGGCAACGCGGGCCTCGTCGCCCACGAGTGCATCATCGACGTCCGCCCGCTCTCGGACGAAAGCCACATCACCGTGGAAGACGTGGCCAAGCGCCTGATGGATTACGGTTTCCACGCGCCCACCATGAGTTGGCCGGTGGGCGGCACCTTGATGATCGAGCCCACCGAATCCGAATCCAAGGCCGAACTGGACCGCTTCTGCGACGCGATGATTTCCATCCACGGCGAGATCAGCGCCGTGATCCGCGGCGAACTGGATGCCACCGACAACCCGCTCAAGAACGCCCCGCATCCGGCGGAAACGATCTGCGCCAACGATTGGCCGCATGCCTACAGCCGCGAGCAGGCGGCATATCCCCTGCCCTATCTGCGCCAGCACAAGTTCTGGCCGTCCGTCGCACGCATCGACAACGTGCATGGCGACCGCAACCTCGTCTGTACTTGCGACAGCGTGGAGGCCTATGCCGGATGAGTTTGAAATCCCGAAATTGAAATCATCAGATGCCGCCCTCACCCATCGACTGGAGCCAATGGCAGGGAGTCATCCACGCCACCCTCATGTTCATCGTGAAGGATGGCCGCATTCTCCTCATCGAGAAAAAGCGCGGGCTGGGTGCCGGGAAAATCAACGGACCGGGAGGAAAGATCGATCCGGGTGAAACCCCGCTCGAGGCGGTGATCCGCGAGACTCAGGAAGAACTGCTCATCACGCCGCTCGGCTCGCGCAAGCTCGGCGAGCTGTGGTTCTCCATGTCGGATTGTCCGGACATCCTGTGTCATGTCTATCGGGCGGACGACCACCAAGGCGAGCCCACCGAGACGGATGAGGCGGCACCGGTGTGGACCGCAGTGGAGGAGATCCCGTGGCCGCGCATGTGGGAGGACGACCGCCACTGGCTGCCGCTGCTGCTGGCGGAAACCACCTTCCTCGGCCGCTTCGTGTTCGAGGGCGAGACGATGCGGTGGATGGACATGCGCACCGGCGTCGAGTGGTGAGGGCCGGAAAAAAGCCGCCCCCTTGCGGGAGCGGCTTTGGTTAAATTGGTTAGAGGGTGATATCAGAATTGTTGGATCAGCTTGAGAAGCGCGGCTTTGAAAGCGGCGAGATCTCCCGAACCCTTGGCGGCCTTTTCGGCTTTCTTGGTGGCCTTGGAAACCTTGGTAACGATCTTCTTGGAAGCGGGCTTCTTGGCACCGGAGGCCTTGAGCCAGGCGGACACTGTGAGGACGGAAAGCTTGAACTTCTTGGCAGCCTGGTTCTGACCTCCGCGGCCGTTCTTGGCGTTGTAAGCAGCAACGAAGTCCAGGACTTCCTGCTTCTTCTCAGGCGAATAGCGCATACCCTTCTTGCCGGCTCCCTTTTTGGCTTTGGCAGGCTTGGCGGCCTTGACGATTTTCTTGCCCGGTGCTTTCACGCCGGCGGCCTTGAGCCATGCCGAAATGGTGAGAGGAGTCACCTTGAACTTCTTGGCAGCGGCGCTTTGACCACCACGTCCATTTGTGGAGTTATATTGCTTGATGAAGTTGACGATTTCAGTCTTCTGCGCATCACTGTAGCGGACTCCTGTGGCGGGGGCTTTTCTTTTTTTAGTACTCATGACGGGCATGGCGTAATGCAGGCACGCCCTCAGCGCAAGCACAATTTTTCAGGTTTTTCAGCATATGCCAATGAGTCCGTTTTAGAAGGGACGCGTTATGCTGCATAACATGTGGTTTGCGAATGAAAATAGCTTCTAGCGATACCAGGCTGTCTTTGCAGACGGCGGAGATGGGAGACGGCCTCCATCTTCATGCCCTGTTTGGTCAGGTTCTGGAGTTTTCCCATGACTCCGGATTTGAGATTGCGCCAGACCCATTCGTCTGGATTGAGTTCGGGCGAGTAGCCGGGCAGGAGGTGAAGCGAGACTTGTCCATCGAGGGATTCCACGAAACTCCTGACTTTCTTCGACTTGTGCGTGGGGTGCCCGTCAACGATCAGGAAGATCTTGCGCTTGGTGCCATGAACCAGGCGCTTGATGAACTCGATGAACTGGTCTGCTCCAACCGTTCCTTCCACCACCATGAACCGGAGCATGCCCTTCGGGCTGACAGCTGAGATCATGTTGAACCCGAAGCGGGAACCTGTGGATATTACGACCGGAGTTTTTCCTTTCGGTGCCCATGTGGTTCCGGAGTGGTAATCGGAGCGGATTCCGGCTTCGTCTCCAAAGAAGATCTCGCCCTTGCAGCGGGCTGCGGCGCGCTTGATGGCCGGGAACTCTTCCTCCAGCCACTTGTCGACGGCTTCCGGATTCTGCTGGTAAGCTCTCCAGAGTGGGTGTTGGGCCGTGAGGTCAAACTGGTCGAGCAACCGCCCCACGGATGTCTTGCTGAGTTTGATGCCATACTTCTTCTCAATGAGGGCGGCGATCATCTGCCGGGTCCACAGCGCGAAAGCGAACTTGAACTGGAGAGGATTGCTCATCGTGACGGTGGCATAAACCCACTTGAGAATCTTGCCGTCGAGTTTCGGTTTGCGCCCGCCCCGCTTGCCTGCCTTGAGCGCGTCCCATCCCCCGCTGCGGTAAAGAGCCAGCCAGTCGTAGATTGTCGTCCGGCTGATACAAAGAGCCTTGGCGACCATCTCAGGGCTTTCGCCGTTTTGCACAGCATTGACTCCGCGTGTTCTCAATTCAGTGAGTTGTGCGTGAGTCAACTTCCTTCCATCTGTATCTCGAATCTTCCGCATGCGGCATGACAAAGCATTCATTATGCCAATGTCCTTGCTATTATGGACTCATTATTGAGACTCGCATAATAAAGCGACTATTCGTGCCGAAGTTCAGCTTGCGCGAAGCATGCACGGATGATCCTGGGCCTGCGCCGGATTCTCCTCAATGCGGCGGTCGCGTGGTGGGAGAGTTGCCAGGCCTCGCGCACCAGCAGGTTGCCAATCCCGTGTTCCTTCAGTGGGCCCAGATGTATTCCGCCGGATTGAGCTCCGGGGCGTATGCGGGCAATCGTTCGATGGTGATTCGTCCTTCGGTTGATGCCACGTATTGCGTAACGAGTTTGGAGCGATGAATCGGCGCACCATCCCAGATGACCATCATTGGCTGGCGAGTGTGCCGCTACAGCACTTTGAGGAAATCAACCACCTGTGGTGCTTTGATCGCTCCGGCGTGAATGCGGAACAGGATCCGCCACAGACTGATGGCTCCGATCACCGACAGGCTCTTCCGGCCGAAGGTTTCGCGGATGACCGGTGTCTCGCCACGAGGAGCCCACGTCCGCACCCGGTGGGACCTGGTGCAGACTCCCGTCTCGTCGATGAAAACGATCAGGCGCCCTTCGCGTCGGGCTTTTTTTTAATGGCAGGCCACTTGTGCCGTTTCCAATGGCGGATCTTCTCCTCATCCCGTTCGATGGCCCGACGCGACGGGCGTTGGCAACTGAATCCCATGGCGGCAAGCACCTTGCTGACATGGCCCGGGTGGTAGCCAACACCAAACTCGTTGCGAATCACCTTGGCCACGCGTGGCAGAGTCCATACTTCGGTTGGCATGCCAGCCGCGACTGCGCCTGCCTTGAGAATCATGGCAAGCTGATTTGTCTGGTCTGGACCGAGTGCGCTCTTGCGTCCGATGCGCCCCTTGCTCTTGAGCGCCTTGTCTCCACCTGCCAGCCACTCCTTGCGCCAACGACCGGCGGACTGGCGGTGGACACCCAGTCGGCGGGCGACCTCGGATGGGGTGATTCCCTTCTCAAACAAGCGCACTGCTTTGAGCCGACGCTTCTGGAGGGCGGACTGATCAACGGGTCCCTGCAAAGCCATGCAAATGGCCATACACGCGGAATCCACTCTGTCGCTCTAATTCGCGTGTCTCAATAGTATCCAGCTATTCATAGGTAAAAGATCATACCATTCCAGACTCGGAAGCCACCCTTTGCAATGATCCCCATGGCTCGCTAACAGGTTCTTCCGGGAGCCTGTGCCGTGCCTTATGATAAAAACAAGATAGGCGGGTGTCCTGTTTCATGACACAATACGCCAATGAACGATTCCGGACACCTCAACCCCGGCCCAGCCCGCGGCCGGCCGGGCTTTGGCAGGCACGCCCGGGTGATTCTGGAAGCCGCCACGCCGGAGGAATCCAAAGCGCGCGGCCGCGGCATGACGGTCATGGCCGGCGTATCCCTCAGCCCGTTCGGACATTGCCTCGTCGCCGAGTCGCCGCGCGGGATCTGCCATCTATCATTTTTTGATGAAGGCGGTGAAAATGACGCCATGGCGGAAATCCGGGCCGCCTGGCCGCTGGCGGAGTTGATCCGGGATGACGGGCAAGCCGCGGGCCTGATCGATGAAATTTTCACTCCCGCGCACTCTCGCTCATCGCCATGGAAACTCTTCGTCCGGGGCACGCCATTCCAGCTCCGTGTCTGGCGCGCGCTGTTGCGGGTCCCTGCGGGCGCACTCATCAGCTACGGTGCTCTGGCCGCAGCCGTTGGAAACCCGCGGGCCTGCCGCGCGACCGGCTCGGCCGTGGGCGCGAATCCGGTTGCCTGCCTCATCCCCTGCCACCGCGTGATCCCCCAAGACGGCGGCATCGGCCATTACCGCTGGGGCGCTGGGAGAAAGCGCGCCATGCTGGCATGCGAGAACGCACCCGGGCATTTGCATTTGCCGGACGGGCCGGGAATCCCCAGCATCGCGGGCACTTGATGGAAAAGGAAAGCGATTCATTCATGCGCTATCTGGCGACCGAGCGCGGCTTGTCGGAAGCCTATCAGCTATCCGTGCGCCAGTCGCTCGACGCGCTCGCCGGCTGGCTGGAGAAACGCGGCACCACGCTGCGGGACGTGGGTACGGAGGAACTCGCGGCCTTTCTGAGCCAACGCAAGAAGGACGGCATGATCGCCGCCTCGCTGCGCATCACCACCGTACATCTCAAGGTGTTTTTCCGCTGGCTGGCCGCCAAGGGCCGCTTGCCGATGGATCCCGCCGAACCCCTGCTGGCACCGCGGCCGGACCAGACACTGCCGGATACCCTGCACGCCGCGGAAGTGGCGAAACTGCTGGATTCCATCGACCCCGGCGCCCGTCTCGGCCGCCGGGACCGGGCGATCCTTGAATTGTTCTATGCCTCCGGACTGCGGCTTTCCGAGTTATGCCGTCTGCGGCTTGAAATGATGGATCTGGATGGCGGATTCGCCCGCATCACCGGCAAGGGCAACAAGACCCGCGTGGTGCGCATCGGCGGCAAGGCCCGCGAAACAATCGCCGACTACCTGGCCAACGAGCGGCCGGAGCTGGTCACGCGGCGCACTTCCTCGCATGTGTTTCTCAGCATCCGCGGCGGTCCGCTCTCGCCGGACCGCGTGCGGCAGATCGTGAAAGAACGCGCGAAAATGGCCGGCATCGGGCAAAACATCCACCCGCACCTGCTGCGGCACTCCTTCGCCACGCACCTGCTGGAAGGCGGCGCGGACCTGCGGGTGATCCAGGAGTTGTTAGGCCATGCGGACATTTCCACCACCCAGATCTACACGCATGTGGACCGCCAGCGGCTCAAGTCCGTGCACCGCAAGTTCCATCCGCGGGCGTGATTGCGAAGCGCCGCCACACGGCTCAGGCGGGAGGCACGAGCGGCAGGTCGAGCCAGACGAGAGCGATGCTGCGGCGCATGCTCCTCTCAAGGGTCTTTCTTCAACCGGAAAAAGTTTTTGGGCACACCGGTCATCGGCACGCTCACGCTGTTCTTGTCCACGCCGGACACCGGGGTCCAGTCATCCTCGTTGTTGAGATCAGTAGAGCTTTCCAGCGTCCAACCGGTGACCGACGGCTGCCATGAGATGACGAAATTGGTTCCCTCCTGCGCATAGGACAGCACGGGGTCAGGAATTTCATCGAAGGTGATCAGGGCGAAGGCGGTCCGGTTGTAATTGCCCAACTCCTCATCGGTTTGCCACAGCTTCACCACAAACGCATTGCCCGCGCTGCCTTTGATGTCGAAGAACACCATGTCAGATACCCCGCCGCGGGTGAGTGCGGTGGAAAAGACCTCCTCGGCGGTGTCCACGTTGACAACGGAGACGAAATCAGGAGCAACGTTGAAATCGCTCATGGCATCCACCGCCACTCCCAGCCGGAAGTTTGTCTCCTGACCCAAGGTGAAGGTGAAAGCGACGTTGGAATTTCCAAACACATCGCCCGGGACCATTCCATCAATGATGTTTGCTTCTTTCAGCCAGAGCGAGCCTTGTCGCACCCAGTTGTTGCCCGTGGAATCCCGGTAGTTGGGAAAATCAGGCGTATTGATGAAGTCACCTTCTGCTCCAGCGGGGA
>Ga0105090_10000069_pt1 | contig 38377 bp, 41 predicted proteins | sample PPLLak3March2015_FD_79110 | JGI IMG/M metagenome (GOLD analysis project Ga0105090, IMG submission 79110) | Freshwater sediment microbial communities from Prairie Pothole Lake near Jamestown, North Dakota, USA - PPLs Lake P7 Core (1) Depth... | ecosystem: Environmental > Aquatic > Freshwater >...
CATTTTATTTAATTGTAAAAAACTTTAAATAGTTTCGTCCATTATATTATATACATGGCATTTACAAGATTTAATTATGACGAATGTAGAACAAAAAAACAATTACAACAATCAACCGATCCAGGAAGATGGGTAATGAATGTTCCTGGAAATGGCTCGCATCCTTGTTATATCGAAGACCCACAAATTATTATTCAAAAATGGGGTGCAAATTTAAGAACAAATACAATTAATTTAGAAAGCGAACTTTTAGGAGTATCTAAACCTCTAAATCGTGATTGTTTTAATGTAGACAATTATACAAAATACAATGTCCCAAATGACAAAATTAATTATCCTGATTGTAAAAAGACAATCACTGAACAATCTAGAACAATTATGCCTGCTTGGACTGCAAGAGATTTGGAACAAGTTGATTGGTATTATCCTCCTTTAAATCCACAAGAAAATGTATGCTTACCTTTTCAGAGTAATTTAAATACACGAATTTTAGAAAAAGATTATTTTCAGAGAAAAATCATAAATAAATAATAAAATATAATAATATGGAATTAGCATTACCAATTTTAGCTCTTGGTGGTCTTTATGTTATATCAAATCAAAAACCTGCATCATCAAAACAGGAGAATTTTCAGAATTTAAAACAACAAAATCAATATTTACCAAACACACACATTCCTCCACAAAATTATCCTGTTTTAAATAAAGCACAACTAGTAGATACAGTTCAAGAATATCCGAACCCAAACGCATCAACTGATAAATATTTTAATCAGAATTATTATCAGAAAAATGTGTCTGAAGGAAAAGCTGTAGGGAAAAATCCGCCACAAATATATTCATTAACTGGGGATTATTTAGAAGGAGAACAATTTAAGCATAATAATATGGTACCATTTGTCGGCGGAAAAATACAAAGTTATACTTATAAAAATAACATGACCGAATCCATTTTAGACAATATGACTGGAACAGGATCGCAACTTACGAAAAAAATAGAACAAGCTCCTCTTTTTAAACCACAAGATAATATTCAATGGGCATATGGAACTCCAAATAATAGCGATTTTTATCAATCAAGAGTAAATCCAGGAATGATTTCAAACAATGTTAAGCCATTTGAATCTGTTAATGTAGGTCCAGGATTAAATCATGGTTTCACAAGCACCGGAAACAATGGGTTCAACTCTGGCATGGAAGCACGCGATTCTTGGTTGCCGAAAACAGTGGATGAAATGCGTGTTGATACAAACCCAAAATTGGAATTTATGCTTACAAATCTAGAAGGACCTGCCGGTTCTCAAGTGAAAAATCTGGGAATGATTGGAAAAGTAGAAAAACAAAAACCAGACACATTTTATTTTAATACGCAAGACAGATGGCTTACTACAACCGGTGCTGAAAAAGGCGAAACCTTGAGACCCATTCAAGAAATGGGAATTATTCGTCGCAACAATGTTGCCACCAATTATACTGGACCTGCAGGAAGTTTAGAAGGACAAGCCGGATACACACCTACTGAATTTGAAAAATCTAGACGTAATGAATTGGGTGCGGTTGAACCCCCACATTGCAGTGCCGTAGGAAGCGGACCCATTGATGATGGCGATAATTTTTTGAAAAGTCATACAAATTATAAAAATCATCGTTCTACTATTGAACAACCTAATACATTAAGAAGCGGATTTAGCGGAGCAATTGGGGCAGTTATCGCTCCATTAATGGACTTTTTAAGACCATCTAGAAAAGAAGATTTTGTAAACAATGTGCGAATATATGGGGAAGCCGGTTCTAGTGTCCCAAGCAATTATGTATTGAACCCTAATGATGTGACAAAAACAACCATTAAAGAAACTAATATATATTCTTCTACATTTAACATTAACAATCAAAAAGAAGGCGTATATGTCAATAATTATGTTCCCACAGACTTGACACAGAGAGACACGACTAGTTGTTCTCAAGTCGGAAATGTAGGAATGCAAAATGGGACAATGGTTTATAACTCGGCTTATTCCCAATATAACAATGATATTAAATCTTCTACTATTGACAATCGCCCAAATCAAGGAGGAACTCAAATGTTTAATCAACAAATGAATGTGAATATTGCCAGACAAGATAGCGACAGATATAACAATCGCCTTTTTACACCTTCATCTGTGATAAACCGCCCACCCATGAAAGAAAATTATGGGAAAATTAAAGGACATCAAGATTATGATGAAAATAAAATCGGATGTGAGAGAATTCAAGGGGATTTATTAAATGCCTTTAGAAATAATCCATATACACATCCATTGACAACGAGTGTATAATTTAACGCAATTTGGACAATATATAAAATACAGGTGTATCATTGTTTTTCTCTTTTAGAGAATTAAAAATATCTTTATAGACACGAATTATATTTGTTTGTCGAATTGTTAAATAAATATTATAAAGAATGAATACAGCTGAAAAGACCATGAGTTTTGACGGAGTATATCTTGTTTTTCGAATGAGATACATAGGAATGATTTTTATCGAAAAAATCATGATTAAATAAAAAAATAAAAATTGAGCGTCTTTTATTGTTGCAACCATTATAAGTAAACTTAATATCAATCCTGCATATAAAGCATAATAAGGATTATAATCATCTCCTAATTTTCTTTGAAAAATATAGTAAATAACAAACCACGCAAAAATCCAATCTGATAAAATTAAATCAGGATATATCATATATTTTACCAGTATTATATATGAACGCATATACAAGAAAGCATAGTAACGGAAACTATTCAACTCGCTTTGAGATCCCTGGTTTAATAAAACCCATGTGTTGGAAAAATGGCAAACGAGTAAAATGTCCTCGGAAATCAAAGGCTTATAGTATTAAAAAAACAAAAACAAAAACAAAAACAAGAAGAAATAAATCTGTATGTTTGAAGAATGGTAAACGTGTGAAATGTTCGAGACTTGTTCCATCAAGAGTAAGATAGTTGATTAAGACTATATAGATTAAAAAATGATTTGGATTTCTCTCTTTAGGAAACAAATAATAACAAACAAATCAATCATAATCAATGCAAGGATTAGGTCATTCTGAATTCATGTTTCAAGATGTTACGTATTATGCAGAGACAAGTTGGTGTCTAGATAATGGAATTATGACAAAACATGTGTATAAGTATAAAAGAAGTCATGTATTTATAGGATTGTTGCAATGGAATGTTGGAAATGTGGATAAAACACAAGCAAATAATACATGGGAAATCGATGACAATGTATTATTTATTATATTTGAAACAAGTATATTTTATTGGTATCATTGTCCAACAGAATTATTAATATGTGTTGCATTTAAAAATGAATTGTATACTAAAACAGAAATAAATAAATTAAAAGAGTTTCAATCATTTGTTAATTGTGTGGACAAATCGTATTTAGATAAGGAAACCATATTTAATGATGCAACAGAAATTGTAATCAAAGATCGCAACCATTATCTAATTAATAAGAACAAAAAAATGATATGTCATAAATTAGAACATTATCCTTATGAAGGTGTTGTGCATGTGTATAATTCTGATGAAAGAGTGCCTATATTAGATTGTATGCCTTTATTGAAATAATGCGGAAATATGGGAATATGGGAATATGGAAATAAACAAATCAAGTAAGTTTAATATTAAATATAAAAACATTCATTACTATTAGTTTAATGTTGAATATTCATACTGAAATAAAAGATAAATTAAATTACTTTTGCTCAATTCACAAAATTCCAAACATTTTATTTCATGGACCATCTGGTTCTGGAAAACGAACCATTGTTAATAATTTTGTTTCAAATATATATAACAATGACAAGGAAAAAATAAAAACATTTGTAATGTATGTTAATTGTGCACATGGAAAAGGTATAAAATTTATTCGTGAAGATTTGAAATTTTTTGCTAAAACACATATAAATTCTAATGGTGGATATACTTTTAAAACAGTAATGTTGTTAAATGCTGATAAATTAACAATGGACGCACAATCCGCATTACGACGATGTATTGAATTGTTTAGTCATAATACACGATTTTTTATTATTGTTGAAGATAAATATAAATTGCTGAAACCAATTATATCTCGTTTTTGTGAAATATATGTGCCTGAACCTTTACATAACGGCAATTTGATTAATTTGTATAAATATAATTTAGAATTGACTTTTGGAACAAACCCCACGAAATTACAGAGAATAGAATGGTTAAAAACCGAATTGAATAAACACGCCAAAAAAACATCTATTGAATTATTAATAGAATGCTGTAATAAATTATACGAAAAAAGTTATAGTGGATTAGACGTTATTTATTTAATTGAAAATGTGAATTTTATGGATTTTACTAATGAAAAAAGATATGAACTTCTTATTGCATTTAACAAAGTAAAGAAGGAATTTCGCAATGAGAAAATATTATTATTATTTATTTTGAATTTTCTTTTTTTAAATTCGGATTTTAATTTGGAAACAATATCTTTTATTTAAACCGGCGAAGAATATTTAACGATGCGATATTTTATGGAGTATAAAATATCACAATAATAAAATGGACGATTTTAACGTTTCTTCTCTCCATGAATCCAAAAATGAATGGGCAGCAAGGTTGATTAACATTTTTACACCATTAATTATCGAAGGATATAAATCGATTTTTAATGAAGCATTACAATTGTGCAAACAAAACAATGAACTTGATAAATATTTAATGACATTTCAAAATTTTATCTCACGCGTTCCTAAATGGAATGCCGCTATTATTGAAAAAGAGAGAACTAGAATAAACGATAAAAGTGGTTGTGGATATTTAGAAGATTTAATTACATGCGTTCATATAATTCAACTTAAAATTTTGACATCTATGCGTGCTGGAAACAAACAGAAGAAAATTAATATTACTATTCCAAAATTAGACGAATTTATTCATAAAATCTATATTAATGTTGCACGAAAAGTATACAAGAATGTCTATTTATTTGAAATTAATATTCCTCCTTTACAAATACAAAAATATCAGAGAGAACTTGAAATTATCGTTCAAGAATGCATTTTAATCACAATCCGCGAAAGTATCCCTGTTGAAACCATTTTAAAAGCATACATGGATGAAACTATTGAAGAAGAAGTCATTGAAGAAATTAAAGAACAATTGATTGAACAGTCTCCTGCACCGGCACCTGCACCTGCACCGGCACCTGCACATAGTCCTGCTCATAGCCCTGATCATAGTCCTGATCATAGTCCTGCTCCTACATCGAGTGGGTCTTCTATACCTTCATCTTATTTAACTCCTGAAAATGGTTCACGATTGAAATTTGATGACAATGATCATTATTTAGACACAAATAACAATCAATCGTCAGTAAATGCCCCTAAAACATTCGATAGATTAGAAGAAATAAGTAAGATACGAGCAGATCAACGAAGAGCTGAACAAGAAAATGATGATGATGAAAGAATTACTATTTCTAACAATGATATTAGTTTAGATAATTTAGACATACAACATATTTCACTAGATATGGACGAATTACCTGACTTGCTGAAAGATGAAATCGAAACATTGAATTAATTAAAATCTGAGTAATCTTTGCGTAAAAATCGTATTTAGAATAAGTATAAGAATACTATGTTTGCAATTGCTGGAATTATCTCCTTTATCTTTTTAATTGCGAAATTTATTGAAATGAGATTTATTGAAAAAGAAAATAAACCACTGAAAATAATGATACGCGATGCGTTATTAGTTTATTGTTGTGTTGTTGTTGGTTTATTTTTATATGAACAAGTCTCTCCTGCAAATATTGAATTAAAAAGTCCAAATGTGTTTACAGACAATCCAGGATTCTAATTCTTCAAGGATTAACACCTTTTTACATTTCCTCGTTAGTGCCTTTGGCAAACGCCGATTTTTAATTATTAAATAATATACAGTTATGTCCGATATTATTTAGAAAAAACTATTTTAGTTATTTTTAGTTAAACAATATAAAATAGTGTATTAATAAAATGGGTAAATATAGTTGCGAAAAATGTGCTAAAACCTTTTCTCAAAAATCACACTACGATAAACATTTAACTCGTAAAAATCCTTGTGAAATACAAACCGATAAGATAAAGGCGTTAATAGACAAGGCAGTTGAAGAAAAATTGATTGAATTAAATAAAAAATTGATTTCAAATAATACAGAAAACAATATTACAATTAACATCATCGAACAAATTGATATCTCAAAAATGAGTAAATTAGAATTATTGGAAAAGTGTAAAGAATTGGGTATTACAAAGTGCAGTTCAAAAAATAAATCACAATTAATAGAACTAATTAATGGCAAAAACAAAGTTGTTAAAGAACCTAAAATAATTTTATCAAATGAAGAAACACTACAGCAAAATACGCCAATTATTGAGGTTGATGCAAAAACATTAAATGTAATTGACCTATTTTGTGGTTGCGGTGGTATGTCAAAAGGATTAACTGATGCTGGGTTGAATGTAATTGCTGGAATAGATATTTGGGATACAGCTGTTGAAAGTTATAATAAAAATCATCATCACAAAGCATATTGTGCTGACTTAACGCAGTTGCCTCCTGAAAAGTTTAATGAATTATACAATAAAGAAAATAAAAATATAGATATTTTGGTTGGAGGTCCGCCATGTCAAAGTTTTAGTATTGCTGGAAAAAGAGATAAAAATGATCCAAGAAATGCTCTATTTATGGAATATGTGAAATATCTTGATTATTTTAAACCCAAAGCATTTATTATGGAAAATGTAATAGGGATGCTTTCAAAAAAAACAGCAAATGGTGAAAATGTTATTGACATCATAATGGAACAATTGAATAGAAATTATAATTGTATAATTAATAAATTATACGCAAGTGATTTTGAAGTTCCACAAAATAGAAGACGCACTATAATTATAGGGATTAGAAAAGATATAAATATTTTACCAAAAGAACCAGAACCCATTATAAAATCAGTCCAAGATAGAATACCAGTTAAAAGCATATTAATTTCAAAAGAAGAGGTTGATAAAAAATACTATTTAAGTGAAAAAGCATTAGCAGGAATAGCAAATAAAAAATGTGTAAATAAAGAAAAGGGATTTGGTTTTGGGGCACAAATGTTAAACTTCGACAAACCATCATATACAATTCCTGCGAGATATTGGAAAGATGGTTATGATGCGTTGATTAAATATAACGAAAAAGAAATTAGAAGATTAACAATTACAGAACTAAAAAGAATACAAAGTTTCCCTGATAATTATATTATAGATGGTTCAAATAAAGATATTATTATGCAAATCGGAAATGCGGTTGCTTGTAAGTTTGCATATTATCTTGGTAAGTATATAATTAATACTCTTCAGTAATTAATTCGTTCCAAAAACACGACCCTCTAAAATGTGAATAATTACGACTATTTCCATTATACATTCCACTATCAAATATAATTTTTTTATTTTTGATACATTCAATAAAATACTCAAAGTTAAATGCTCTACCAAAACAAATCTTTTCATATGTAGTGCCTATTTTTTTACATATAAAGAACCCATTTTTATCAAACTTGGTGTCAATATGTGGTTTCATTTTTGATGACTTCCATAAAGTAATTACAATGTTGTCATTTTGTAAGAATAATGGAAACCCAGCTTTTACACTTCTTGTATCATTTGAAAATGAATAATAAATGATTATATCATTATTTTCATTTATTGTTAATATCTGTCCGTTAGAATTCCAACTATTGAATGTTGGAACACAACTTCCAGACCACGAATATCTGTTTTCCTTGCTTGGATTTGGATTTCCAAATGTCTTAATAAAATCACTTCTGCTTAATTTTATATCATCAGTCCAATTGTTAAAGATATTAATGTTGTTTCTTTTATTTTTTCCTGAAAACGCATATTCACTTGCACTAAAATCTCCAAGTGTTGTTTTTCTTGAAGATTTTTTCATTTCATAACCATTGATGTCAGGTTCATTTTTTGCGTTATGCTTTATACCCATTTTTGTTTCTAACCAATGACCCTCTTTTCCACAATGTTTTATATTTTGTCCTTGTAAACATATTTGAACACCTTTAACATTTGTAATAAATAATGTTATTATTTGTTGTTTATCAATTTCAGTCGTGGTTTGTAAAAGTTCACTCATATTGTATATAATAATGTAATGAGTATATTTAAGCAATTCAATTTTTAGTTTAATACTTTTAACATTTTAAAAAGTATTAAATTGTGAAGAATTAAACATGTGGTATCATCGCATCAATGTTTACAAGATGCTCTAAGGAAACATCCTTTTTCATTGTCAAAAACTTTTTGAATTCTTCTCTCTCTAATTGAGCTTGAGGTGTATGATTGTGAACACATCTAGCAATCATTTTATATAATTTAAAATCAGGATATCGCTCCATGCCATTGTTTTTATATAGCAAATTCACGCCTTTGTCATCCAAACACCACTCTACAATTAATTTTATAAGAGGTGTACATTTTTTCAAATTTTTAACATCATTTATATCATCTACTAAATAATCAAAAATAGAACATGCTAACCTACATAAATCAAAACTATAATTCGGATCTAATCTTGGTTTTTTGTCATTTAAAAAAGGTTCTGTATTATATTGAGAAGAAGCATCGCCTTTAAATTCAAAACTGTCGCTACAAAATAGCTTGTTTTGAAATTTATAAATACTTCTTCCGAAATCTATGATTTTGAAAATTCTTCCATGCGTCGGCACCTTGTAATATTTATTTTTATACAAATAATACACGTGTTTTAATTTCGTTTCACAATACATAATGTTGTTCGTATGAAGGTCATTATGTGTGAGAGAAAATACCTTTTGATATGTTATTAAAATCATAATTATTTGCATGAATGCGGCAAACCATTCATTGTCATCTTCAAATTGGTCATTTAAAATAAGACTGTCTAATGTATTGTCGCATTTTTCCATGCAAATTACATGAACTGGAAATTCTTTTATGGTTGCCTTGAGTTCATCTTCTTCATCATCGCTTCCACTATTACTTTCATCATCTTCTTCGTGCTCTTCATTATCTTCTTCGCCCTGTTCAGCATCTTCTTGTTTATCCTTTTGACCATCATCTTTTTCTTGATTATTTTCATCATTTTCGTCAGCCTCATCATCTTCATTGTCCTTATTTTGTTCTTCGTTATCTGAATTTGATGTATAAGAAGACCTTGATGAAAAAGATGAACCTGATTTCAATGTAGTTGTAAGATTTGATGAAGATGTATCCATGCTTGAATGTGTAATATCAATCAAATCTAGTGATAAATCTTTTACATTATCGAGAGTCAAACAATTTTCATCAAATACATTTTCAAATAAATTATCTGCAATAACATCCGCAGATATATTCACAGTTTCAGTTGTATTGATTGTAATAGGCTCTTTTTTATCAAAATTATCTTGAAATAAATGTTCATATTCATCCACTGTAAATAATTTATTTTTGTGTTCATTGAAAAAAGGAGACTTCATTAAATATTCAATGTCATCCTCTACATTAATTCTATATTTTTGTTTAATGGAGAGAAAAGAACCATAGAAATCTACACCATTGATAAAATTATTATTATGAATTAAAAAACTGGATAAATAGACAAATAATCCGTCCACATACGCAGCATTGTTTACATCCAACATTTTAGAATGCACCAATGGTTGTTCTGTTTCTTGGCGTGTTGGCAAATTAAACAAATTTGGATTGGTAATGTCATATTTACCCAATAAATATTTGTATGGATCCAGAAGAGGTGCATATTTGAAAAATATTGGTTTTGATTTCACCTTTTGACTATTTATATTTTTAACATTTCCTAGATAAGAATTTTCTTCGTCGTATATTTTTTCTTTTACAGAAGTTAAATACCAAGTATGATTTAAATTCACATTTTTATAATTTGTTTCGGTTAATGTGAAAAATCTATCATATAATGGTATATAATTTTGCGTTTTAGAGAGAAATAAAGTATGTTTGTTTTCTAAAGTAAGAAATAATTCCTGATTTTTTCTTTTTTGATAATTCACATTAAATATCATTAATAGGTATTTAACATATAAATTATATTTCTTTTTAACTTATTATTGCGTTTTTTCATTTATTTTGTACTTTTTCTTTTTATTGCGTAATAATTATTATTTATTAAAACCGGCATTAAATATAAATGTCGCTAGAATTAAAAAAATTTGACATGAAAAGTATTTCTTTCAAACCAAATGATACTAAAGGACCAGTCATTTTCTTATTAGGACGACGAGACACAGGTAAATCGTTTTTAGTGAGAGATTTGTTATATTATCACCAAGATATCCCAATTGGAACTGTCATATCAGGCACAGAAGAAGGCAATGGATTTTATGGCAAAATGGTTCCTAAACTATTCATTCACAATGAATACAACACTGCAATTATTGAAAATATTTTGAAACGACAGCGTTCTGTATTGAAACAAATCAAAAAAGAAATGGAAACTTATAAAAAATCCAATATCGACCCACGCACTTTTGTGATTATGGATGACTGCTTATATGATAACACTTGGTCTAGAGATAAAATAATGAGACTACTCTTCCTCAATGGTCGTCATTGGAAGGTAATTTTAATCGTCACAATGCAGTATCCTTTGGGTGTGCCTCCAACCCTTAGAACGAATATAGATTATGTTTTTATTTTGCGAGATAATTATATCGCAAATCGCAAAAGAATTTATGAAAATTATGCCGGCATGTTTCCGACATATGAATCGTTTGCACAGGTCATGGACCAATGCACAGAGAATTATGAGTGTTTAGTCATTAATAACAACGTAAAATCCAACAAATTACAAGATCAGGTGTTTTGGTACAAGGCAGAAGCACATAATGACTTCAAATTGGGGTCAAAAGAATTCTGGGAATTGTCTAAGGGTGTCCAATCCGACGACGAAGAAGAACAATATGACCCTGCTAATACAAAGAAACGCGGTCAAGGTCCGAAAATTAACGTGAAAAAGACAAAGTGGTAGAGTTGTTTTTTAAAAAATTGATTTTAAAAATAAAAGCAATAAGAACTCAAAGATATACATCACTTACATATATAATATGACGCACCAAGCGTTGAACATTGTTGAACTTATTGAAACAAATCCCATCACAAGGTTAAATCAGACGTATAATGTGAAATTATTAGATAAAATTAAAACAAATTTCACAGAATATGAACAACAATTGTTTCTTACTAGCTTTTATTGCTATTTGAACTATAATAAAAAGACGGATTTTATCATTGATTTAGATAATATATGGGGATGGTTAGGTTTTGCGTCTAAATTTAATTCCAAAAGATTATTAGAAAAATGTTTTATTATTGAAAAAGATTATAAAACATTACGTCTCACTCATGAGAAGCAAGAAGTTACAACTCACGGAGGTCATAATAAAGAAATCATTATGTTAAATATCGAGACCTTTAAAAAATTTTGTATGAAAGCAGGAACAAAAAAAGCAGATGAAATTCACGATTATTATATAAAATTGGAAGAAATTATTCAAGAAATTTTGGAAGAACAAAATACAGAATTACAACAACGACTTGAAAATGAAAAAGAAGAAAAAGAAAAATTAAGCGAAGAACTTGAAACAATTAAGAGTAATAAAACAACCCTTTATATTTATAATATTGATAATAGAGTAGTTCCATCTGAATTAAAAATTGGAGTAACTTTAAATTTGCATAAAAGAATAAAACCTTATAAACAAATTTCAAAAAATGGTAATGTTGAATTTTCAATATCATTAGAAGACATTAATGTAAAAAGTTTGGAACATTATATTCATTCATTGTTAAAATCATACAGAATTGAAGGAGAAGTGTTTAGAATTGATGTTGAAGAAGCAAAGTGTATAATGATGGGTGTTGTAAATAGAAGTAAATTTATTCAAATAACTAATCAATCAGAAAGACAATTAAAACTAAGAAAATTATTCGAACAAGAAATGTCTATTATGAATGACGAACCCATAAAAAAGATATCAACAAATGAAATTGCTTGTCAAACTGATTTTGACGACCAAGTTCCATTGTCATATCCAATCATTACTACTAACATTGATTTATATAAAAGATTTGATGCTTATATTGAAGAGTGTTGTCTTATTGGTGAAACACTAGAGGTGTCTTCTGATGACATTATTGGACAATTTAGATTATGGAATAGAAAAGTATCAAATGAATTAAAAATGGCAATTTCGGATTATCTAAGAAGAAGATTTAAACATGTTAGATTGAAAAAACAGGATAAAAATCAGGTTCAGTATGGGTTTCAAGGAGTTATGTTAAAACTTGTTGATTATAAACCTTCTATTTTAATAACAGAAGTTGAAATATTTGTTCATGAAAAATGCAAATTTTCACCAAGCGGTAAAATATTTGTAAGAACCTTGATTGATGAATATAAAGAATGGAAACGAAATACAAGTAGAACAATTAACAGTAAAGATGAAAAAGAATTAAGACAATATTTGAATAGTCATCAACATATATTACCAGCAGTTATTTGGAAGCCATATGAAAAGAAAATTAATGAAGATGGTTCAAATAATACAACTGAAAACCATACAATGAGTAATGATGGATATTATGGAATATCTTTAAAAAGTGAAGATGAAAAACATTATAAAAATACAAGTAATAATGGAAAAAAAGTTGAAAAGAGGGATTTTCATACAGATACAGTATTGGAAACATATGAAACAATTGCCAAAGCAAAAGAAGAAACTAAACTTAGTACAATGACTTATGCTATAAAAACAAAAAGAATTATTAATGATGAATATTACTTTTGTCTTGCTAAAATTTAATGAATGACCTAAAATAATATTATAACATTTCAAATAATCAGTAATGTTATAATAAAGTAAAAAACAAATCTGTCTTAAAATATAGATTTTATATTTGGATAATACATTTTATCTCCTTTTTTAACATTGTATAAGCTAGTAAATATTTCGTTTCTGGATAATGGAACATTTACTCTGTATTTATCTGTTGAATGTGGGTTCATATTAATATAATATTGTATTGACTTTTTATTGATTTTTTCTCTCATTTGAAGTGCAAAATATATAAAAAAATCTTCAATGATTGCTTTTAATGATGACAATTCAACATTTGTTTTATTTAAAAAATCAATATAATATTGAGTGCATATATTAAGTCCGACAATATCAGATATATTTTCTCTTAAATTGGAAGATGAATTTATAGTTAATCCATCTCGTTTAGTAACAAATTCATAATGTTTTTTAATATTTTCTTGAATTTCATTATATTTTTTCATGTCTGTAGATGTCCACCAATTAATCAAATTTCCATTATAATCATATCTTGAACCTATATTATCTAATGAATGTGATAATTCGTGTGCTATTGTAAAACCAATGTTTGCTAAATTATAATCTAATGACGTGTCATTAGTTAAACTAATAAATGGTTCTTGAATGTATGCTAATGGTATATAAATTGAATTTGTAATAGAAGTATAATTTGCGTTAACTATAAATGATTGAGAACCACTATACATAAATGGATATTCTTCCCAATTAATAACAGGAATGATTTTAATTGGCAAATCATTTAATAGTAAATATTCATTATGTTTCCATTCATTATAACTTGACATGTTATGCCATATATCATTATTTATATAATTTAAATCTGGATCATCAACACTGTCTACTGACTCTCCAATTATTATTTTCAAATAATCAAGTTTTAATAAGGCTTGTTGTTTTGTTTTTGGTTCTAACCATGTATTATTTTTAATCATTTTATAACAAACACTTTTTAAATCAACACACATGTTAGTTAAATATTTTATTGAATTTGCATTTGTATATTGTGTAACATATAAGTCACTTAATAGTTTATTATATGAAATTAGTGTAAATCTAATTGCTCTAATTTCATCAGTATAATCATTATCCTGCCCCTTTAATAATTTTAAATAAAAATTATCACATATATGTTTATAATCATGTGTATATCTAATAATTTGTCTAACAAATATTTTAATCCAATATATTCTCCATTTCGGTGTTTTCCATTTCAGTAACATTAATTCACATATATTTTTCAAATAATCCAAATTTGAAACAACAAAATATTCAGGAATTGTTTTAAATCCAAGTTCTTTGCAATATTCTTTAAAATTAAATCTATATTTTTCTAATGCTTCATCCGTATTTACTTTATTATATCCATCTGGGTCATTATTAAAATTTGTTGTTGAAAAACACATAATTATATCTTTCTCTACATCAAAAATGTCTTGTGCATGTCCATATAAATCCTTATTTTCAGTTATATCTAAATAAGTATTCATATATTCAATATATTTATCTGAAATAAATTTATATTTTGGATTGTCTTGGTCTAAATAGATATTTACATCCGCATGCACTGAATATGGGGTTATATGCACACAATAATGTGTTGTCTTTTTTTCATTAGGTGACATGTTAAATGACAATGGTGCGTCACCAGATATCATTTTATTTTTGCTGATTAATGCTAATAATTTCCATAAATTATTATTATTTGGATCATTTATCAATTTATCTATTTTATTTATATGATTATTTATATACATTTTACATTGCTCTTTTGAAATTAAATTTTTTGCTGATAAATAAAATTCACGCATGTTAATAATTTCTTTTGATGTAGAATTCGTAGTAATTAAATTTGTATAAATGCCATTTATTTGATTATATACTTTGTCTTGCACTAATCTAAAATTATCTATTTTAGTTATGTATTTTTGGTTATGTAATACTGATACTTTATTTATCCAATTATAATTAATGTAATTATAATAATCATCTGTAGGTTTGAATTTATTTTTAGTTTTTATAAATAACATTAGATCATCATCTTTTTTTTTATAATTTATATTGTATTTTTTCAATTCATTTGATTTATATATTTTTTCAAAACTATTCAAATTTAATAAATTTTCATTACATGTGTCTTCTATGTTACAACCGTATTTACGAGTATATATATTGTGTTTATTATTATTTTTTGGTTTTTTATATATATTTTTTTTAGTATATTTCATATACTACCAAATTATTTTTTTATTTTCAGAATACATATTATCTCCTTTTTTAATATCATAGATAGAATCAAATGTTTTATTTTTGGATAATGCTAAATTTATTAAAATGTGTTTTGATATTGTTGAAATAACTGGAAGAGGCATGTTTATATATTTCCTATCTTCTTTATTCGCATTAACAAAAAACGAAAAAAATGTTTTTATTTTGGATATAGAAATTACATGTGGTAAATCTGTTGTAGCATAATATGATTTTAAATATTCGCAGCATAGATGAAACCCATTTATAAATGCAATAATTTCATTTTCATTACCCTTTATATTAACATTTTGTATTTTATGTTTTTTTGCCAATGACAAATATTCATTAATTGTGTTTGTTTTTAACATTGAATATTTTTGTTCAGTTGCATTTTTCCACCAATAATATAAATTTCCATGATAGTTATAATGACAACCATCATCATCAATAGATTTATACAATTCTTTTGCTATTAAAAACCCAATGTTTGCTAAATTATATATTAATCCTGTTCCTTGTAAATCCATCATTGGAATTTGTATAAATGATGCTGGAACATATATTGCATTTTGTGTGGAATAATATTTAATTGATGGAACAAATATTTGTGTTCCAGTAAATTCAAATGGAAATTTATTCCAATCCATTGTAGGGATATTAATGACATTGGTATTGTCTAATGTTAATAAATAAGCATGTTTCCAGTTATAATATAATGTTATGTTGTGCCAAATATCATCATTCGTATAATTTAAGTCTGGATCATCCACAATTTTTAATGTTTTTCCTACTATTATTTTTAAATGTTCTATGGTTAATAAAGCCTCTGTTTTGGTTTTATTATCTAGCCACGTATTATTTTGAATTATTCTATAAAATACCATTTTTAAATCAGTAATTAATTTTGAAATATAATTAACTCCTGCAACATCATTATATTTTTCAATATAATAATCACTTAATAATCTATTATATGTAATTAAGGTTAATCTAATTCCTTCTATTTCTGGTGTAAAAGGTGCTAATTTTCCATAAAAGTAATCTACAAAAAACTCACGCTGTGGTGTATTATATATTATCTCTGTAAACCTGGCTATTTGTCTTGCACAAATAAAAATCCAATATCCTCTCCATTTTGGAGTATTCCAATTATCAATCATCAATTTACACACCTTTTCAAAATAAACCAAATCTTTAACAATGCATTGTTCTGGCAATTCAGTGTAACCTAATTCTTTGAAAAAAACTTCATAATTAAAATTATATTTTTGCTCATTATTTTTATGTATAATATTATATTCATATGGAGTGGCGTCTACATTTAAACACAAATATATTTCATGATGAACATCAATAATGTCCTGAATGTTAACTCCGTGGTTTTTACCTAGCAATGCTGTAAATATGGCATTTAGCAATTTCATATATTCTTGAGTATTAGTATCACCATCTATTAAATTATGCAAAAATTTGCTCCATTTATTTGTTAAATAAATTGCAAATTTAGTCGTATTTTGTTCATTTGGAGATAAATCATAGGATAAAGGTAAAGATCCTGAAATAATTCTATTTTTATTAAAAAATGCCAACATTTTCCATAAATTATTTTTAGTGGTATCCAACATACACTCATCAATATACTGCACCAGTTCATTTATGTATTTTCTGGCAGTTTCGAGTGAAATTTTTTTTTTGGCAGATTCATAAAAATTGTTAAAATGTTTATTTTTATGTTTATTTAAATTAACCAATTCAATCATTTGATTATAAATTTTATCTTGTAATAAAGTATTTGAATTAATATTTCCAATATATTTTTGAGAATTATTTAATGTTATTTTGTCATGCATGTTTTTAGAAATATATTCATAATAATCATTACGTAATAATTGTTGCATTTCATAGCTATTTTGTTTTTTAAAATAATCTATAATTCTTTTATTATTATTTGCGTTATAATTTTCTTTATTTTCAAAAGAAACATATCCTGGTAATAACACATTACATGTACTATTTTTTGTTGTTTTACCTTGATTTTTACTTTTCTTATAATGCTTTTTTGTTTTAATGATAGACATATAATTAAAACAAATATTATTATTTTGGGTTTGTTATAATTAATCCTTTTTTGAGAAAGGATTTCCGCCATGGTCGCTTTTGCTAGTTAGAATATTGTTTCCCTCAAACAACTCCTTCCTAACATCCGCTGTTGAAATTTCTTGATTTTCTTCTTTCAATTTATGTTCTTGAGTATTTACACCAATTAAATTGCCATTATCATCAATTGACTGAGTTAACACATTCCCAGATTTTTCGGCATTTTTTATATTTTCTTCGATGGCCTGTTGTTTTGTTTCTTTTACTCGCTGTTCAAACGCATTTTTTGCGTTTGTTTCATTCTTTGTCTTCTCGTGCATCAATTTATTCAATTCTTCTTCCATGTATTCTACACGACCTGTTTTATATGCTTCTGGTTCCCAAGGCATCCATAATCCAATTGGACCCACAAATACATCATGATTTGGGTCAACTTCTCTTAACATTTTACATCTTAATTCGGCTTCTTCCAAAGTTGGAAACACACCACGAATTTTTAGTCCTCGTGTGCTCGTCTGGAAATTATGTTCAACACCAAATCTTTTTTCCAGCTCTTCTTCATTATTATCTAAGAAAGTTTTGTATTCATCTTCGATTATTACATTTGTTAGATTAGAACGCTCTTCTTTTACAAAGTCCTTAAAATCTTCTGTCATGTCGTTAAAATTAATGTTGTATTTAAATGATACAAAATTCAAAAATTGTACAAACTTTTCCATTGATTTTGTAAAATCCCACTTCTTTAGGAATTCTTGAAAATAAAAAATTTCCTTTTGCTTTAGAATTTTTTCAGGAGACACAAATGATACACATACGAATTTTTGCCCAGCAATGGGTTTGTCTTCTTCAAGCAAATCTACATATTTTTTATTCTTTTTACCATTTTTAGTAAGTTTCCTTTCAAAATTGATCGGTTTAGGAGGAACAGGAGGAGTTGCCGGCATTTTTTCACTCATTATGTTTAGTTGTTTTCAATTGTTTAAGTTTTTTTCTTATTATTTAAGTTTTTTAATTAATTATGCAAGTTTTTTTCTTATTATTTAATATAATGAACGGATTGGTAAATGTTAATGAATTAATCAAACGAATAATCAAGTATTTAGTTCAAGGTTTAATGGTTGCCATCGTTGCGTTTGCAATTCCTAAAAGGTCTTTAAACCTTGATGAAATCGCAATTATATCGTTGACTGCGGCGGCTACATTTTCTATTCTTGACACATTTTTACCTTCCATGGCAGCACCTGCTCGGTTCGGTGCTGGATTTTCAATTGGATCAAAATTAGTTGGTGGTATTTAAACCGGCAAAAATTTAAAACCTTAATGGCGTTCACCATTAAGGTTCATGATGAAGCGTAGCTTCATTTAAAATGGGACGCCATGGCATCCCAATTTTAAACTTACCTGTCACTGACCCTAAGAATAAATCCGTCTGAGGGCGAATTTAATTCTTCAAGGGTTTAAAAGGAGCTTCGCCCCTTCATTTAGACAGTATGAATAAATTCCCAATCTAATTCTTCGCATATTTGTTTCCAAATACAGTCTTGTTCTATTCTCTTTTCAATGTCTTTTAACATTGGGAAATGTTGCAAATATTGCGTCTCTCCAAGCAATTCACATAATTTATAGGCTGTGTAATAATAATTTAAAAAATTCACTCTATCATCTGGACAAAATTTGGAATAAGGTGCTTGTAATTCTATAAATAAATTACACAATGTATCTTCCAATTCAGGAGACATGATTGGCGGTTTAATACCCAACTTATCTTTAATAAATGGTATGTGTTCATAGTATTTATTATAGCCCAACTTTTTCAATATTTCTTTTGTTTTGTTATTTGTTATATGAGCAATAGAAATACGCTCCTTTTTTATTTGTTGTTTAATGTTTTCAATGACATCCGGAGGTATCTGAGTAGTCTCTTTACCTTGAAATTGTGCCAAAATTTCTTTGAAATGATTTATCCTTTTGTATGCATAAAAACACACTTCTTTTGGTGGCTCTTTATATGAAGGTTTCTCATTTTCTATTAAATATGGAATGTTTTTAAAACATGCATTGCATATTAACATTCCATCATCCTCTAATGGAATTAATTCACCTTTAAAACAAAATTTACATATATCTGATTGACAAATAAATTGATTAATGTCTAAAAAACTGTCATCTATATTACTCAAATATTTATTTACAATGTTTGTTTGACTTTTGTTGTCGGACGAGGTGTCTTCGTTTTCTGGACTTTTTATCTTGAAAAAATTGTCTAGCAATTTATTTTTCGTGTTTTGTTGTTGCTCTTGTTGAATTTCAGAAATGTTTTTTTTATTTTCAAAATAGTCAAATATATATTTAGAATTGTCCAAGTAATACGACTTCTTTTTATTTTTAAGTTCCTTTATGGATTGTTTTATTTCTGTGATTTTATCTTGTATCTCCATGATTTGGTCAATGTTTTTTGAATGTTTTGACTTTTTTAATTTCTCTTCCAAAGAATGCTTCTCCTCCTTTAATTGAGGAATATTATCTGTTTCATCTCTTATAAATTCATTCAAAAATTCATTGTGCTTTCCGTCCAATGTTGTTGAACTCTTTTTATTCATCTTTATCTTTTTTTGAGGTTTAGGCTTAAAACTAGGCATATTATGTTTATTTTTATTACTTTATTTCTCTTTTTTATAAATGGAACAAATTAAAATTAATAAAATTGATAAAAATGATATTGATAAAACTACATTACATAAAATGATCCTATTATTTAATGCTCTCGAAGATGGGTGGACCATTCATCGAAACAATCAATCATATGTATTTTCAAAAAATCACGAGGGAAAAAAAGAGATTTTATTAGATAGTTACTTATTGAAATTTATGAAAACAAATCTTGACTTGAGCAAAATATTGGAGAATTAGTTTATTTGTTATATCTGCGATGGGTCATCTTGTAGTTTACATGCCTTTTTTGCGATTTAAATTTATGTCCGCGGCGTTCTTCGTCATATATCATAAATGTATAGGATTTTTCATTTATGATATATTCATTCTGTTTCTTATTCGATGACATTTTATTGGTTTTATTCAAAATCTGACCATTGCGAATCGGAGTTAGTTGAGAACGACACATTGGACAAGTCAATGGGTATTCTTCTGCTTCTGCATCCAGAATTTCTTTATAATGACTGTAATTTCCAAATAATTCTTCCATGTCTTCTCGTGTATAACATGTGGAGTAATTTGATATATCACACGCATGAACGCATAAGTAATGAAACTTATGTCCGCATTTTGTCAAGACATAATCTCGAGTGATGACTTCCAAGCAAATTGCACACATTTCTTGGTCTTCTTGTTGTGTTTCGTGTTGTGTTTGCATTTTAATTGTGATTGTGTTGGTTGTTAAGTTGATGTTATTAGTATGGTAAAAAAGCAATTCAATTTTTTTAAATAAAAATGATTAATTACATTACTTATTAAATCGACGAAATCTTAATTTACTATTAGTATTTCTTTTTTGCGATTGAAATTTATTTTTTGATGTTGGTTCATCATCGTGCTTACATTTCCAATTGTGGCGTGGATTTATGATTTTAACATCTTGGGCAACAGATAAAGATATCTGATTTTTCGACATTACCTGTTTCTCTTCACGAATTGATTTTATAGGAGAACGACACAACGGACAACTTAAAGGTGAATCGTTATCATTAATATCTATCATTCTTTTATAATAACTGTAATTTCCAAACAATTCTTCTAATTCTTCAGGATCATAAAATTTACCACGATGTGTCATGTCACATTGATGAATACATCCATAATGAAATTGATGACCGCATTTTGTCGTAAACAAATCACGATTATTTACCTCTTCCAAGCAAATTGCACATATTTCATGTGTGGATGTCAAGGTTGTTTCGTTTTGTGATTGCATTTTAATTGAATTGGTTGTGTTGGTTGTTAAGTTGTTGTTAGTATCATGGTAAAAATCAAATCATTTTTTTAATTTACAAACAAACAGGTTTCCATTTATATCCATTATAAATCTCTCCAGTTTCAGTAATTCGTCGTATGATTGCCGTTGAAATCTGTGCGACATTACACACTTCACGATTGGAATTGTATGTTTTAATTATTTCATTTGTTTTTGGATCTATTTGTTGCACTTTTTTAGAACAAGCAGACACATATTTCTCTGGGAGTTTTGAATGAGATAAATATTCGGTTTGCATTTCTTGTGAACACGCGTCAAAAAAATTCCAATACATTCCTGAAGAGAGTGATTGTTGTTGAATTGCTCGTGTGAAACTATTACATTTCATGTTTCTCGCTTCAACTGCTTGTTTTTGATTTGAATATACTGCTAGAATTTTTGTTTTTTTAATATCAATCATTGCTATAAACTGCACTTCTGGAGAAACATTTTTGGTCTCTTTCGTTGGTTCCAATTCTTGAGGAGGCTCTTCATTGCGATTTACATATAACCACCTGAACCCTTTGTAAATGGTATTATTTTTTGATGCCAATTTTAATGGAGTTGGAGAGAATGTTGCGTTTTGTCTCTCTACATCTGATGGACCATTATACATTTTAATTGGTGTTGTCAAATTATCTGGATTATATTGATATATTTTGGGAATTCTACTACTATGATTTCGTTTTCTAATTGTAAATAATTGTGGTTCTTCTTTGGAAATTTCTTTTTCTTCTTCTTCTTCTTCTTCACTGTTTTCTTGATTTTTAATACTTTCCTCTATTTTTACAATTTCTAATTCAATTTCTCTCTTTTTTAATTTAAATGTGTTCAATTCTTGTTTTGATTTTTCACATTCTATTTGGGTTTTAATTAGTTCTTGTTTTGTTTTTTCATATTCTATTTGTTTTTCAAATAATAATATTTTGTAAATACTTTCACTTTCATATTCAGCATTTACTTCATTTTCATTATTTGCAGGTTGGTTTATTATTTTAATTTCAAAGAGGGACTGATTCTCTTTTAATTCAAGTCCTTTAATTTCTATTTGCAGTTGCAGTTTTTTTATTCTTATATTAGAAAGTTCATAGTTTTTTTCCGAAAGTTCATAAAATGAAGTCATTATACATATTATTAAATGTGTATATTTATATTGTTTAATTAAACATTTACGATTGTGTTAATAAGTTGTGTTTATAACATTATTCAATATAGTAATCGAGGAATGTAATAAATTATACTATTTATTTCTCTCAATACATTTGACAAATCAAATGATGGTTCATTAGGATTATATCTTATTATTTTATTTCCTAATGATAATAAATGTTTTTCTCTAACCTTTTCTTTTATTGGGTCTCGGTCTTCGTGATTATTTTCATCACATTCAATGATTAATTTATAATTAATAAAATATAAATCAACTCTATATTTATCAATTATAAATTGTCTTTTGCAATCAATTATACCTTTAAATGAATTTTCAATAAATCCTATTGTTTGATTTTCAACACACATCCCAATATTTACACATTTTATGTTATCATTAATATCAACAATATATCTATTTCTAAAATTATATGAGTTTTTAAATAATTCAAATGCTTCTTCTGTAAGCAAATATATTATTTTATTTTGTCCACCATATTGTTTAACATCTGTTTTAATATTAATATATTTAATATAATGAATATTTTCCTTATAATTTTTCTTTAAATTGTCTGTTAAACTTGCTTTTCTGGAAGATAAATATAATAATTCATCTAAATTTCGGATAAATAAATTCATTTTTATTTGTTTATTGGTTTAATATATAACTTAATTTATTTCATTTTTTTATAATCAATAACATATTTTATGAATTGTTTAACGCAGAATAGCTCGTAGCGGTTATTTTGTAATCTACCCCATCATTAAATTTTTTTATCAATAATTGTTTTGCATCACCTTTTCTTGAAAATTGAATTTCTCTCCAAACCATATCAAAATCAACCACAAATGCGGTATTATCCTTTCCATATTGTAAATATAAATAATAACTTGTCATAAACAATTCTTCATCTGTTTCACTCATTTGAGATTTGATTAAAGTAAAGAGTTCGTCGTTTTTATGATTCAATGCGCTTGTGATAACTTCCATTATACTATATTATATGCGGGTTATTTAAGTGATTTCATATAAACTTTGATTGTCCTTAAAATAAAATTGAACTGATTTTTAACCATATAGTTATCTTTAACACAATGGAACAATCTTTAAAAAAGAAGTGTGAAACAAAAAAATGTCCTCACGGAAAAATAAAATATCGATGCAGAGACTGTGGTGGTGGTGCGTATTGTCAACATAATAGAAGAAGAGAGCATTGCAAAGAGTGCGAAGGTTCTAGTATTTGTCAACACGGAAATAGAAAATATCGATGCAAAGATTGTGGAGGCTCATCTATATGCGAACACGGAAAAGAAAAAAATTATTGCAAACAATGTGGTGGCGTTGGTATTTGTGAACATGGTAAATATAAACGACACTGTGTTGAATGCGATGGTGCTGAAATTTGCGAACATCATAAAAGAAGAGATATTTGTATTGACTGCAAAGGAAACGCAATATGTGAACACGATAAATTAAGGTCATATTGTAAAATATGTGACGGGTATCGTTTATGTAAATCTGAATGGTGTTACACTAGTGGAAATACAAAATACAACGGGTATTGTACTAGATGTTGTATTTATTTATTTCCCGAAATACAGGTATCTAGAAATTATAAAACAAAAGAAACTGATGTGGTAAATAGAATAACCGAGACCTTTAGGGATTTTACTTGGGTTCACGATAAAAAAATTATAGATGGTTGTTCTAGACGACGTCCTGATTTATTGTTAGATGTTGGCAGTCATATTATAATTATTGAGATAGATGAAAATAAACACAATTTATATGATTGTAGTTGTGAAAATAAAAGAATAATGGAAATCTCAAGAGATTTAGGACATCGTCCAACTGTATTTATCCGATTTAATCCGGATGATTATATTAATGATGATGGTGCAATAATAAAGTCTTGTTGGAAAATAAATAAATCGGGATTATTGAATATTATAAAATCAAAAGATAAAGAATGGGAACACCGCATTGAAGTGTTAAAAGACCAAATAAATTATTGGATAAATAATGTTACAGAAAAAACAATAGAAATTGTAGAATTATTTTATTAAGTAATTAAATTTAATTAAATCAAAAATATAATTTTTTTTTCTTTAGTAATAATATAAATTTTATGGCGGGAGGGCTGATTAAACTTTAACTAGTCAACAACAGGGGGCTTGAAAAAAGTGCAACCCTCTAGTGTATAAATTGTAAAAAATTATACGCGACACCATAAATTGCGGGAACCTCCTAAAGCTTTAGCTACCACTTTTATTTTGAAAAATATAAAAGGAACTCGGGTAATGACCGAACCCAATGGTAAAAACGCTAAAGATGAAACAATGGAAAATCCGCAGACAAGTTCCTAATTGCGTTATAGTAAGCATATGGAAAAATTTCAACGACTACAATCGGTGGATGTCAAATGATGGTCTAACTAGCCTGATGATGTTTAATGTATAGTCTGGTCCTGTCGCGAAAGGTCAGGTGATTGTGTATTAATAAGCATATACAATCTGTAAAACATAAACGGCAATTAGTAGCTTATGGTGCACAAGATGTTTACCTTACAGGAAATCCTCAAATCACTTTCTGGAAGGTGACTTACCGAAGGTACACGAACTTTTCAATTGAATCTATTGAGCAGACTTTTAATGGACAGGCTGATTTTGGTCGTCGTGTCCAGTGTGTGATTAGCCGAAACGGTGATTTGGCTTACCGCACCTATCTTCAGGTGACCCTTCCTGAGATCAACCAGCAAATGGGAAATGGACAATCATACTCCGCAAACAACAACAGTGCTGGTGTGTATGCTCGTTGGTTGGATTATCCTGGAGAGCAGCTTATTGCTCAGGTTGAAGTTGAAATCGGAGGTCAGCGAATTGACCGTCAATATGGTGATTCCATGCACATTTGGAATCAGCTCACTATGACGGCTGAACAGCAACGCGGATATTTTAAGATGATTGGTAACACGACCCAGCTTACATTTATTACTGATCCATCTTTCTCTGATGTTGATGGTCCTTGCGACTCTCAAGCTCCTCGTCAGGTGTGTGCTCCTCGCAATGCTCTTCCTGAAACCACTCTTTACATTCCTCTTCAGTTTTGGTTCAACACCAATCCTGGTTTGAGTTTGCCTCTTATTGCCTTGAATACTGTAGGGCAGAAAAGTATCCATCCTAAAGAACCTGAGCTCTTCTTTAGGGAAAATATGTTAGGGTCTCAGAATTATTCCCAGATGCTAGTTGCTTGTTGTTAATTCAACTTGCAGCGACAAGACCAAATTGTTCGGGAAACTCTTAAAGCTGTAAAATAAAATTGATTTGTATTATATTAAAATGAAAACATTAATTAAAACAATGACACAAAAACACTGTTGTAAGTGTAAAATATTATTAGAATTAAGCAACTTTGGTAAATTAAAAAATGCTCCTGATGGTTATAGATATGATTGTAAAGATTGTAGAAAACAATTTAGATTAGATAATGCTGAACAAATTAAAATTAGTCAACATGAATTCTATGAAAAAAATAAAGATGAATTATTAGTTAAAAACAAAGAATATCGTCTACATAAATCAATCACAATCAATAATCAAAGGAAAGAATATAGAAACCGTCCAGAAGTTCAAAAACATATTAAAATCAAAAATAAGGAATATCTTCCAATAAGAAGTGTAAAAACAAAAGAAAGATAATTTTGGAATGGTTTGGCAAATAGACCATATTCTTCCTATAAATGGATTTGATTTTACACAAGAAATAAATAAATATATATGTTTTAATTGGACAAATTTACAACCGCTTAGTTGCTTTGAAAATAGAAGTAAATCTGATAAATTAGAATTACACTATTACTTTAATAATATTGTTAATGTTTTTCGTTTTAATAATAAATACAATCAATTTAATGGGTACCAATTTTTAAGCGAAAGTTTGAAATGGCTGAGAAATAATGAACTCAGGTATGGTAAAAATCCCACAGATGAAGGCAAATAAGCCTGAAATAGACAATCCGCAGCCAAGCCTCTAAGTCCGTTATGATAAGGATATGAGGAAGGTTCAACGCACTTACGGTTTTGGACTTGAAGTGTCTAATCAACACTAATGATGGTTTAAGATAAGTACTACTCCCTCTGTTACATGAAATACACCGAAAGGTGGGGTATAACGTGATGTACAGTATCACGAAGTTAAAATCAATCTCGATATTCGCCCAATTGACCAGTGTTTGTGGGCAGTTACATCTCTCACCTGTCCTAACTCTGCTAACTCTCCTGGCAATCCGGTTCCTGCCACCATTGCCTACAATCAGTCACTCGTAGCTGCTTCTCTTTATGTTGATTACGTGTTTCTCGATACGGACGAACGTCGTCGTATGGCACAGAACCCCCATGAGTATTTGATTACTCAGCTACAGTTCACCGGCGACGAGTCTGTCGGATCTTCTAGTAACAAGATTAAGCTCAATTTCAATCACCCAGTGAAAGAATTGATATGGGTTGTGCAGCCTGATCAGAATGTGGATTATTGCTCATCACTCAGCTGCGACGCCACTCTTTTCAAGGTTCTTGGTGCACAGCCATTCAACTACACGGATGCTGTCGATGCTCTTCCAAACGCAATCCATGCCTTTGGCGGACCTCAATCTGTGGCTGCGGACAGTCGTGCCTTTATTGATGCCAATGGACTTTTCACTGATGCTGGAGCATTTGACGTGGCTGAATCTGGTGTCTCAGGATATTGGAATGGACCCAATGACCTTTACACTCAACCCAATCTTGCTGTTGTTGGAGGACCTGAATCTTCCGTCTCTGATGCCGGAACTTTTGTCCTTGCTGAAACCTCTCTTGACATGCATTGTTGGGGACAGAACCCCGTTGTCACTGCCAAGTTGCAGCTCAACGGTCAGGACCGCTTCTCTGAACGTGAAGGCTCTTATTTCTCGTGGGTCCAGCCTTACCAATCTCACACTCGATGCCCAGATGAAGGTATCAATGTTTATTCATTTGCCTTGAGACCTGAAGAGCATCAACCGAGCGGGACTTGCAACTTCTCGAGAATTGACAATGCCACTCTTCAACTTGTGCTCTCAAATGCTACGGTTCAGGGAACCAATACCGCCAAGGTCCGAGTGTATGCCTACAACTATAACGTGCTAAGAATTATGTCGGGGATTAAAAACGCCTGTCCCCAACAGTTGGCTGCCATATTAGATATTTGCTTCCTAATATGGATAAACAGTGTAAAGCAGATATGCGAAAATGTCGCATTATATAACCAGCTAGTCTCTTCTTTCTGACTATTTTATGAGTCAGTATTTAAAGAGGCAACATTTCTAACATGCAGGAACATCCTAATAGCCTTTTCTACTACTTTTTTACGTGAAAATGTAAAAAATACTCGGGGTAATGACCTAGAGCATAGTGACAACGAAAAGGATTGGACAATCTGCAGCCAAGCTTCTACGTGCGATAAAGCAAGCATAAGAAGAAGGTTCAGAGACTATAATGGAATGGGTTTGAGAGAACTAGCAATTCTCTGTGATAACTTAAAGAATAGTCCACATTTTTATGAAAGTAAAAATATAATCCACTGGGGCGGATTAGCTTATAGCAACTAAATCTAATAGACAAATATTATTAATTAAAGTTAAACAACATAAAGACATTCATATTATAATTATTATAATATGAAAAAAATTGAACAGATTTTTTCAGAAAAAGTAGGCGTCATAACTGAAACAATGAAGCCAATTTATTCGCACAATTCAGAACTTTCTTGCGGAATTATTACATATAAGGATAAAACATATTATATGGATTTTGATGATGTTACTAAAATTATAAATTATGCTAGAAAATTTGTATTTCAGTTAGAAACAGATATTTATCCATCATTTAATTACAATGAACAAAAAATAAATTATTTAATGTTCTTATATAATTTTAAGGAAGACAATGTTAGATATGTTTTTAAAAATGAGAATCCGCATGATTTAAGAAGATGTAATGTCGATTTTTATCATATATATCATGATACAATAATTAATGAGCATCATATTATAGATTATATTCCAGGACATTATGCGAAACATGGAGCAGACTCATATTTTATGAAAAATCCTATATGGAAAATTCAAGAAAACGGAAAAGAATATTTATTAATGTATTGCGAAAAAGATACAATTTGTAAATTATGTCCTATAAGTTATCAAAAAATATTAGATTTCGAATTAAATAAGAATGATTGCAAAAAATTAACATACCATAAAAGTTGTAATGGATATATATCTTCATCTAATTCGTCATTATCTATTCATCAAATAATAACAGATTGTTACGGTAATGGAAAAGGAACAAAAAATATTAGTGTAGACCATATTGACCGAGACCCCTTAAATAATAGTTGGGAAAATTTGCGAATTGCAACAAGAGAACAACAAGAACAAAATTCAAAAGGAATATCTGAAGGAACCAAAAGAGCAAGAAAAGCAAATGCAAAACCATTGCCAGAAGGAATTACAACAGAAAATATGAGAAAATATGTTGTATATTATCACGAATGGTTGAACCCTGAAAAAACCAGAAGTAGAGAATTCTTCAAAATAGAAAAAAATCCAAAATTAGAAAAAACATGGATAGGAACTAAATCAAATAAGGTGACAATTCAAGATAAATTAGCAGAAGCAAACGCATATGCGGATGAATTAAATAAAAATTGAAACAAAATAATGATAATATAAGGGGTGTTAATACAATGTCAAACAATATTGAAATAGACAATCAAGAAAAACTAATGAAATTTAAAACAATTCTACCACATCCTTCATATATTTCTGGATTCATTGATGGAGATGGGTGCATTTTTATTAGAAAAATAAAAGATGGTTATCAATCAGGATTCACAATAACACAATGCAGAACAAATATATTACAAATTATTCGTTATCATTTTGGAGGTAGTATAACCACATCAAACAATCGAAGTAATAAAACGATAAATCTCATGGATGAAAATAATACATTTTTTCACAAATATAATGTGAGAAATCAATACAATTTAATTATTCGCGGAAATGAATATAACATATTATTAGAATATTTACAAAATACTTTTATAATTAAAGAGTTCCAATATCAATGTTTGTATGAATTTAGTAAATCATCTACTCGACAAAAAAAAGAAGAATTGTTTATAAAATGTAAAGAACTAAACATGGAACATAATTTATCATCTCAATATTTAGCAAGGTTAAATATTGAATATATTGCTGGGTTGTTTGATGCAGAAGGTTGTGTTTATATAAATAAAAATAATCATAATAAATTTTATCTCTCTATTAGTCAAAAAAGTCATCCAATAATATTGTCTGAAGTAATAAAATTTATTGGATATGGAAATATAAATTCACATAAGTATATTATTTATAATAAACTGGATTGTTTAAAATTAATGTCCTTAATAAAACCTCATATAATTGTAAAATATAATCAGGTTGTTGCGTTTGAAACATTTTTAATAACATCTGATGTAGAAATAAAACAAGAAATGTATAAAATTTGCAATGAAGAAAAGCATATAATTGAAAATTTTATTGATAAAGAAGAACATTTGAAAGACGGTTATTTACAAACAATTCAACTGAGAGAAATGAAACAACGTGTTTGTAATCAAATTAAGCTAAAAGAATTCTATAAAAATAAATCAGAAACAATGAAAGGAGAAGGTAATCATAATTTCGGTAAACATATTTCAACTGAAACTAAGAAAAAAATGTCAAACTCTATTAGAGATGCAAAAGGTGGAATAAGTGATGATGTTATTATACAAGTGAGAGAATATATTAAACAAGGATATAAAAATGTTCAAATACAAGAAATATTATCATTGTCACGAAACTATGTAACCCAAATAAAATCTGGAAAATTAGTTTGCAGAACTGAAGAAAACCAAGTTATTACAGCATCGACTCAAGAAGAGATTAATTTATCAAAAAGAAAGATTGTGCCACAAGAAATTATTATCATTCTTGAAAAATATGTTGAAAACATGAAGCCCACGCAAATTTTAAATTATTTGAATGAAAATTATCACAATTCTACAGCAACCATTGATATTATTAAAAACATCAAAAGGTCATTAAACGCCAACAAAACAATTATATATGAATCGGAACTAAGCAAAGAAAAATACAAACATTATTTAGAATTAATTGTATCATTAAAGGGTTAATCAAATACTATTTGTTTCTTTAATTAAAAGCATAAAGGCTGTTCGCATAATAATATAAGCTTGGTTGATATGAATACTAGCCAACTACAAGAACTTCTTATCATGATGAAATCATTATCATCAAAAGTTGACAATCTTGAAAAACTGATACAAGAAAAAATATTAAAAGAAGAACCCAAAATCACAACAGGATTTAGTCAACCATTGGCAACAATTGGTCCAAGACTACAACAAATACATCCTGAAACATTGCAACTAGTAAAAGTGTATGAAACTGCCGCTGAATGTATGAGAAAAGACCCAAAAATGAAACGCCCTAGTTTGACCAAAGCAGTAATGGAAAATTTAGTGTATAATGGTTTTCGATGGTTGTTTGTGGACCGTGAATTAGACCCAAGTATTATTCATTCAATTCAACCAACAAAACAAACCAAAATACAGAATTTGGGATATATTGCACAAATAAATAAAGAACAAACTGAAATTATGAATGTTTTCATTGACCGTAAAACGGCGGCACACATGAACGGATACGAATCAACGGCAGCATTAGACAATCCGGTGAAAAATTTCAGTTTAACAAAAGATACATACTATAAATTATATGATGATTGCGATGCTGAATTAAAAACCGCATTTGAAGAACAATGTGGCGAACCTTTTTTGTATAAAAATGGTGCAGGACAATTTGACGCAGAACATAAATTGACCAAGGAATTTGCGAGTAAATACGACTGCATAAAACAACTAAAAATGAGTGACAAAACACTGACAAAATGTTACAACAAAGACATACAATACAATGGTTATTATTACAAGGAAATTGGAAGCAAATTATCAGTTAAGAGTTTAAAGTGAATTTATACTAATCAATCATGGACCAATCCACCCAATACAACCAATCGCAATATCTTCAACATAAAAAGGAGCGAAGAGAGAAGAAGAAGATGTCGAAAAGGGATGTTTCAGGAGAAGACATTATTTTTATTTTTGAAAAAGTCTTGGAAGGTTGGTCTACAATTCGCATTTATAATACAATCATTCAATCAAATCCTACTTCAGGAATTACAAAAGAAAAGACGGAAAAATATGCAACAGGAAATTGTAAAATATATGAAAAAGAGGTTGCAATCAAAGAACGATTTCAATATTACAATGAATTAAGAGAGAAAGTGTATCAATTTCATAAATTGGACAAATAATATTAATTATTCACCACGTTTTTAAAATACTTATTCTCTCTTTGTATATTATGTCAAAAAGAACATTAAAAGGGGGAAAATGGTCGTTAAAATACAAACGCAGTATTGATTGCAAACATCCAAAAGGGTTTTCACAAAAACAGCATTGTAAATATGGTAGAAAGAAAACTAGACGCAGTCAGAAGTGATAATTTTATTTTTAAAAATTAAAAATAAAAAATGAAATGCTTTAATGAACCTAGAAAGACATTATCAATACCAAATAAACAATGAACTCAATGAACTCGAACGCAACAATTTCAAGAGAAGGAGATAGATTAACAGGACACGTTTATTCGCATGAAGACATAAGATATATATGTTGTTATTTCAAAGTGGTTCGAACAAGTTTTTCGAAAATATACAATATTCCTGTTGATTGGAAAATGTGTGATTTTATTAACAATATAAAAGGATATTGCAATCAAGACTTTCCTGGTGAGGTATTAACCAATAATAATATTGAATTTGTATGCGTAGGTAATCACCATTTACAAGGACGAGCCGCGGAAGATGGTGATGCGTTGGATCAAGATGATACGGAAACCTTTTACGACAAATATATTTCAAGAAATGTATTTCCATCCTTTTACATTCGGAATACAATTAATATACTTCCAGAGACGGATGACCAGCGAAATCAACGAACAAGACAAGAAGAAGAAGCTGTCTTTGCTCAAGCTGAAAGAGCAAGACAAGAACAAGAACAAAACATGATATGTATGATTTGTTTGGAAAATAATGTAGCTAGGTTGCGATTGACATGTAGTCACGAATTATGTAGAACATGTTTTACCACATGTTTAAATTATGGGCATCATAGATGTCCACTTTGCAGAAGAAACACTGTATTTAGAGACATGGTTCATTAAGTAATTAATTAAACGCTTTTTTTCGGTAAAAAATTATCTACCACAAAATCTTTCGTGAAAGATTATTCGCAGAATAAGGATTGCGTTTCCAATTGCCGCGAATTTTTCCGCTACGCGTCAAATAATTGCGACGGCGTTTTAAATCTCTATGTTTAGTGAAATCTTCATAACCGAGTTGTCCGAAATGGACCCATGTTTTATGTCTCGGATCATATATGTCATATTTTTTCTCTCTGTTAGAAGACGGATATATTTTCGCAGTTTTACCAAAATACCGATATGCCATTTTTTGTGCAAGTTCAGGATTAGAATATTTTCTTAATCTTTTACTGAAATGACGATTTCTTTTTTCCATAACATTACATTCTAAAATCTTTTTGAGAATGAGAGAGAAGTTCTTCTACATTTTTCAACATAATTGTCAAGTCTTCTTTATCGTCGGCATCATGTATTTTAGCAATTTTTTGTTCTAGTGCCATGTGCAATCTCTGTAAAGAGTTTAGATATGTTTGTATTTTGTCTGTCATTCCACGTGATTGTGCCAACACCATCCAACCCAATTTTTCAAACATGTCTTTATACCACTGATATAATCCATGCATGGTTGCATCGCAACATGTGCCAGGAATAACATCTGGGACATGTGTTACATTCGATTTTTTCGACACATGAGACACGCGAGATCCATGAGAAGGTCCTCTTCCTTTTCTAGTATAATGTCGTTGTGTCATGATAATATAATAATAGTAGAAAAAATATTATATTATCTTAAATAAACTATAACTAAATGCAACCTAAACTAGTTAATTTTAAACTTACCTGTCACTGACCCTTAAGAAAGAATGGGGCTTTGTCCCATTCTAATTCTTCAAGGGTTTAAACGGCAGAATTAAACAAACGGTTCATGTTAATAATTTCAGGTTTTTCCGTATTACTTGTAAATAATTTCATAATTTGTTCATCATCTCGAAATCGAACAGAATAATTTTGCTGTAAATTGTTGCGTCCAATTCGTCCCATTGCTTGAATAATTTTCTCTTGTGTCAAATCCAGGTCTTTACTGATGTATCCATGACAAAACTGATAATTTGTTCCATAAATATAATCACTAGAAGCAATAATAATATATAATTTTTGTTCATCCGCCATTTTTTTCATAATTTCAGTATATGCGATGTTTTCATGATTTGTAAAGACACCAATTCCCATAAGCAATAGCACTTTCCAACTATCAGCTACACCGGTAAGTAACATAATTTCATTAATAAACTCTTCTTCAATATTGCTGGAGAATGCTCCCACAACATTACAATCTTCAGCCCATTTTTTCAAATGTAGATTTTTATTTGGAATGAATGTTTCATTCAATGTTGCTGTTTTAATCATAGACCGAAGCATGTCAAGCTGTGTTTTGATTTTTCCGGCTTCAACTTGGCTTTCATTATTTTGACTTCTATTGCATTTATGGTCTTTTTTCTCTCCATCCCCCTCTTCTTCTTTTGCCTTGGAAGCATCATGATCTTCTAAATCTTTTTCCAATACGCTAATTTTATCATTAATTCGATTATTAAATTCTATTTTTTCCATAATGTCCGACATCACTTTGGCAGGAATATTTGCTTGTTGAATGCAGAATTTCGCAATTTTTTCAACATCATTTGATAAGAATATTGTTGGTCCATCTGTCAATGTATATGCATCTTTTGTAGTCACAAATATACCGCAATTGCCGCTGTTTGTTTCTCTCACATGAGGCAATATATCACTAGACATTCGCGACAAAGATTGACCTTCGTATTTACTAGAACAAGTATCGGATGACACAGTCGTTGTCATTATGCCAGGACCAATGCTGCGACTTTTGCGAATGCCTTTTGAATCAATCGTGTCATTTGACACAATGCGTCTTTCTCTCGTATTTTTCAATGTGAGATAAATAGAGCTCCATGTTCCAGAAATAATATTTTTCAACAATTTCAAATAATACAATTTAATGTTTTTCATATCAATGTCATCAATGGATGCGAAATTTCGCAAAATAGAATGTCTAGTAGACACATAATTACCTTTTTGTATAAAACTAATAAATCGAACAACTTCTTTCAAGTCAAAATATCGCAACAATGTCAAATAATTTTCACAATGCTCGACAATCAATTTCATCTCATCATAATCTTCACTTAAAAAGTGTGGTAAAATGACATTTCCGTTTTTATCAATAATAGGAATTGTTTTTTTACAGTCATGACTAACAATGTTATACACCGTTGAATTAGACGCACTAAATTTCATGGTAAAATCATTGACAGTGTCTGTAAGTTCATGTAATTTCGGCAATGTTGCAGAAGACAGAACCATGTTTGGAATTAAATTTGAGGTCCAATTTTCTTTTATGATTGCATGAAACGGATGCTCTGGATAATCCAATGTGATTGTCGGTTCATCCCAATATGTAATCAAACTGCTTGGTGAATTAAAAGACAACATATAATACATTGCTGGAAGATATGATTTAATGTCGCAGATGATAATTTCAACCTTGTCTCCAACACTGTTGTCTACTTTCCAAATTCCGCCACTCCTTTTATTTTTCGTGAATTCTTTTGCTGCGAAATAATGAAGACGAATATCTGCTGCACTCGTGCATCCGAATGCAAAAGCGACCTTTTTATTTACTGAAATGGCTGCTCGTGCCAATGCTAATCCCACATGTCTTGCTGCACAAACAAATATGATTTTATGTTGTTCAGACAAGCCAATAGGTGTCAATGTTTTACCTGTTCCAGTAGGAGCGATATATAAAATCAATTTCGCATCTGGATTTTTACAGACAGTAAACATTTCTTTTTGGTGTTCATACAGCATCATATCTCCATATTTTAATAAATTATCATTTTTCTCAATATATTCCACCGCGTTTTCTATAATATTTGTAATGCTAATAGATGGTTCCAACTGTGTTAGTATCGTGTTTACAATTTCAATAACATGCCGGTTCAATAAAGGAACACTGTTGCGTATTAATTTATACAAAGTATAATAATGAAACTCCATCTTTGAACTATTTTGATAGGCATATTTTAATGTTTTCTCAATGTGTTGTAATAACACATATTCATAAATATTGTTTTTTTCAAGATTTTCTGTCGTGTTTTTGCTAATGCGAATTAGGTCTGCTTTTTTCAATACAGGTTTTGTGTTGACGGATAATATAATATATGTTGCACGATATTTTGTAATAAGTATTTTAAATTTGTCTGCCAAATATTTATTAAATATATAGTCTTCCATTGCAGAACTATATTCTATCTTTAGAAAGGTGAAAATAGAATTGATTTTATTATATTTTATATTGACATTTTCATTACCTTTCATAATCAATTTCAATACCTCAATTTCATTGGGCGAGACTGGCACTTCAATCGTTTCCCATTCGGATTTAGAGAGTTTTCTTTGAATGAGATCCATGATTTCAAGAATGTTGGTTGTTTTAATTGTGCTGATTTATTTAAGCCGATTTTCCAAATCAATTTTTTTCCAAATAACCAAATACAATCAATAATGCCCAAAACAAACAAACAAACAAAAATAAATCTTTAGTTATAGTATGATGAAATTATCACAACTCTGCACTCCGGCGATGATTTATTTTGTTCTCTCTGTTGTTTCTCTAGTTATTAGTGCGTTTTATCAACTCAATATCGCAAGCATTCTGTTTCAACTTCTATTTATTGCATTATGGACTTGGTTATTAAACTTTTTCTGTAAAGCAGGATATACTGCTCTTTCATGGGTAATCGTGTTCTTTCCATTTATAATGGCTGCACTTATTTTGTTAAATCTTGTAAAGAAATAAATCATATAAAAATTAAATGATACATAAAATGACCTATGCACCTGAACATTGAATTCATGTTTTTATTAGAATGCGTTTTATTACAACAACAATTACAAATATTATCTAGAACTGTTATAATAAAACCTCGAGGCAGGCCGTTGAAATATATTACCCAGGAAGAGAGAAAAGAGGCGATAAAGAATGGGAGAAAGAATGCGAGAAAGAATGCGAAAAAAATGCGAAGAAATAATAAAAGACAAATCCTTATATATAATCACATTTAACAGCAATGTCTCCAACAATTTTAAAAGGCAATGAACAACCATATATTCCTCGTTTGACAGCGTTCGCACATTCTTCTTTTGTTGCGTGTGGGTTCACCTGTTGAAAAGTATCTTTGTAAATCGCACATCTAAAAATGGCACAGTTTAATTCAACTACTTCAATCAATATATTGCAATGAGGGCATGTTATAATCATATAGTTAATTGATATAAACTTTTATTACTAATAACTTAATAAATGTTGTCGTTGCCACGAATTCATCCGGCTCAATCAAAAATACATCCAGACAATGAGTATACCATGTATTTCGACGGTTGCAGCAAAGGAAATCCGGGAAAATCTGGAGCAGGAGCTTGCATTTTTTCTTTGGGAAAAGAAGTATGGGGATCATCTATCTTTGTTGGAGAAAGAGAAACAAATAATGTTGCGGAATATAGTGGTCTTATTTTGGGATTAAAACAAGCAATAAACATGGGCATTAAAAATCTCATTGTGTACGGAGACAGCCTTTTAGTAATAAAACAAATGAATGGACAATATAAAATTTCCGCTGAAAATCTGGTTCCACTGTTTAACGAAGCCCAAGAATTAAAAAGAGAATTCGACACTATTTTATTTGTGCATGTTTACAGAACCCAAAACAAACGAGCAGATGAATTGTCAAACATGGGTCTTTTAATGAGGGTTTCTCTCTGAATTATATTTCAACAGGTCTAACTGTTTTGAAGTTGTTGGAAATTCGGATTTTCCATAAATGTCTTGGAGTAATAACCATTCAAACATTCCTCCGACATAAATATAAATGTTTGAAAATCCTAGACCCTGTAACTGTGCATATTTTTGATTTAATTTACAATCACAACAATTTTTCCCATAAATAATAATTTTTATATTTTTATTCTTGTTGTTCAAATGCTTATTAATAATTGTCTCTTCATCTGAAGCTAAAATCGTTGTTGGAATAAGGCAATCTTGTTGATTGAGTGGCAATGTATTTATTAATACATGTCCGTTTGGCATTTTTAACATTTCTTGTATATTTTCAAAATTAACCTTTTGAAAAGATGCGTTATTTCCCATTATAATTATTTTAATATTTAATTATTATATGTTTTATTTTAAAAAAAGATATAATTTAGCAATTACACAAAATCAACTACAACTGCAAGAACAACTACAACATGTAAGAAATAGACAACAACTACAACAACAATCAATACAAGAACAGTTAAAACAACAGGCAAGACTTGAACAACTACAACAAGAACAAAATGAAATGCATCAACAACAAGAAGAAGGACATCAACAACAACTGCAAGCACAAGAGGAAAGCTATAAACTACAACTGCAAGCACAAGAGGAAAGCCATAAACTACAACTGCAAGCACAAGAGGAAAGCCATAAACTACAACTGCAATCACAATTGCAAGCACAAGAAAAAGAACATCAACAACAATTGCAAGCACAAGAGGAAAG
>Ga0105090_10000070_pt1 | contig 38213 bp, 29 predicted proteins | sample PPLLak3March2015_FD_79110 | JGI IMG/M metagenome (GOLD analysis project Ga0105090, IMG submission 79110) | Freshwater sediment microbial communities from Prairie Pothole Lake near Jamestown, North Dakota, USA - PPLs Lake P7 Core (1) Depth... | ecosystem: Environmental > Aquatic > Freshwater >...
CCGAAAAGCCCAACCAGCAGGAGCATCCGCTCGCCAATATCCTGATCAACGTGCTGATCCCGGTGCTGGCGTTGAGCTACCTGAGCAAGGATCCGGAGTTCCAGCAGGCCATCGGCAAGGCGGTGCGGCCGTGGCACATCGGCCCGGTCAAGGCGCTGATCGTGGCGCTGGCCTTGCCGGTCGGCTACGGGATCTGGCACTTCGTGAAGACCCGCAAGCCGAACTTTTTCTCGGCGCTGGGGCTGGTATCCGTGCTGCTCACCGGCGGCCTCACCATTTACCTTTGGAACGGCGACGGCACCGTCAAACCCAATGCGGATGTGCTCTTCGGCCTCAAGGAGGCGTCCATTCCCTTCATCCTCGGTCTCGCGGTGATTGGCTCGCATTTCACGCCAAGCCCGCTGCTGCGCGTCTTTCTCTACAGCGATTCGATCTTCGATATCCCGAAAATCGAACGGCGCGTGGAGGAAACCCTGAGTCATGAGGCCTATCGGAAAATCCTGTTCCAAGCCACGCTGCTTTTCGCCACCTCGTTTTTCATCAGCATGCTGATGAACTTCGGCCTGGCGCTGTATTTCCTGGGTGATCTCGACCACACGGCGGCCAACGCGCGCGAACTCTACAACGAGCGTGTGGCCAAGCTCACCGGCTGGGGCTTCGCGGTGATCGGCATCCCGATCCTCGGCTTCCTCTTCTTCACGCTGCGCCGGTTGCTCCGGAATCTGGGAGCACTGACCGGATACAAGGACGACGAACTGCTGCTGCCGCGCTGAGCGCCATGCCCCTCACCTTGCAAATGATTTTGCCGGACCGCAGGATCGAACTCCACGGTCTGGTCTCGGTGGTGTTTCAATCCGTGGAGGGAGAACTGGGCATCCTGGCAGGCCATGCGCCGCTGGTCTGCGAGGTGCGGGCCGGCACGCTCTGCGCCACGGCAGAGGGCCAACGGCGGCAGCGCTTCGCCACCGGGCAAGGGCTGGCCCGCATTTCCGAAGACTGCGTTCGCCTGCTCATGATGGATCTCATCGCGGAAGAAGAGATCGACGGTGCGGCGGCCGGGCGGCTGTTGCAAAGAGCCCGCGCCGAGGCGGCGGTGCATGCGGCCGGGGATTCGGAATCCGCGGAGCTGGTCCGCTTTGCCGAAGCGCAGTTCGCCCTTGCGGGCAACGGCACCATCTAACCGAGCTTCTGGTGGATGGCGCAGAGCATCACGTTGACCGCCTGCTTGTTGTCGAACTCATCGGTGTTGATGACGAGGTCGTAGCCGAGCGGGTCATCGATGTCGCATTTGAAGTGTTGCTTGATGTAGCGCTTGCGGCCGCGGTCGATGCGGGCGATTTCGGCGGCGGCGGCGGCATGGCTGAGGCCGGATTTCCTGGCGTAATGCCGGACGCGGCTGTCTGCGGAACCCACAAGCCGCACGTGGAGCGAGAGCGCGATGTCTGCGGTGATCAGGTTGCCGCCGCGGCCGACGATGACCACGTTGCCCGCCTTGGCCAGGCTGCGGATGGTTTCGGCGGTTTTGACCATGGTGGTGTAAACGCCATGATGGAGGCCGAAAAGCTCCGCGATGGTCGCGCGGATCTCGTCGGACTTGTCCTCCGGGAAGTATTCCGCCGTTTTTTCCGGTAATTGGTGCTCGGTGATGACGTGCTGGATGAGGTTCTGGTCAAACAGCGTCCACGGCCGGCGGCGGGGCAGTGTCCGGTCGTTGTGAAGGCGTTCCACAAGCGCTTCGGCGATGGTGGTGCCGCGGGTGCCGGCGGCCCGGGAAATGGTGATGACCGGCCCTTCGGTGACCGCGGGCCTGGCAGCCCGGTGCTCTGAGGCGGTGGAGGAGTATAGATAAGCCCGGCAGAGATCGGTGTAAGTTTCCTTGCTCATGGCGTTGGGATTTATCCCAACATCGCACACGGCACCGCAAACTCAATCCACCAGATTGTCCACGCGCTGGGCGAGCTCGATGTCGAGAGTGGTCACGCCGCCGGCGTCATGGGTGGTGAGTTTCAAGCTCACCTTGGTGTGGCGGATGATGATGTCCGGATGATGTTGCGCCTCTTCCGCGATCTCGGCGAGGTCGTTGACGAAATCGATCGCGTCGTTGAATTCCTCGAACTCGACGGTGCGGGTGATCGCGTTCTTTTCATATTCCCACTCGGGACATTTTTTCAACGCTGCGGAGAGATCATCGGCTTCAAGAAGGTCGGACATGATGGGATATGGGAGTTCGGCGGCAAGGTTGCGGCGTTCGATTTGCGATTGGCAAGCCCGTTTCCACGCATTTTTCAAATCCGCAATCCGCGGGTTGCGCCAGCGTGAAGTCTTTCCTATCATTCCAAGCATGAAGAAACTCCTTACCGCACTTTGCGCCGGGCTGTTGTTGGGTTCCTGTGCGCCCTCCACCCCGCTGGCACGCATCCAGCGCGAGCCGCAGAAATTCGAAGCGCTCAGCACCGCTCAGCGTGCGTTGGTCGAGCAGGGCCAGATCGAGCGCGGCATGTCGCAGGATGCCGTTTATCTGGCCTGGGGTGCGCCCTCGCGGGTCTTCCAAGGTTCCAAGGACCGCCGCATGACCGAGCGCTGGGATTACGCCGGCTCGCGGCCGGTTTATTACTCGAATTTCCACGGTTCCTACGGCCGCTACTGGGGGCCTCGCCGCGGCCGCGGATATCACGGGGGATACGGCATGGCCTTCGGGCCGGAAGTCGCTTACGTGCCCTACCGCATCGCATCGGTGTGGTTTGTGGACAACCAGGTGGATGCCTGGGAACGCGCGCGCTGATTTTCGCCTCACCCGCGCGCTTGCATTTCCCGAAATCGCTGCAATTCTCGCCGCATTCCCAAGACCATCATGACTCTCAAGACACCTTTCATGCTCGCTGCCGCGCTTGCAACCGCGGCGCTGCTTCCCTCCTGCACCACCACCGGCAGCGGTGGCTCCGGCCTCGCCGCCTATCATGCCTACGACCTGCCGACCAAGCTGCCGACCAATCCCAACAACGTCCGCGTCAAGGTCTCGCTCAGCAAGCAGCGCACTTATGTGATGGAGGGTTCCGAGGTGCTGCTGGCCATGCCGGTATCGGTGGGCACGGCCTCCACGCCCACGCCTTCGGGAAATTTCACCATCTTCAACAAGGTGGAGAAGAAGCGCGCCAACACCCATGGCTACGCCTACAACGGCAGCCAGATCCAGCAAACCTTGCTGAGCAAGCGCCCGGCCGGTTGGTCGTTCAAGGGCACGCCAATGCCCTACTGGTGCGAGTTCAAGCCCCACTACGGTTTCCACACCGGCTGGGTGAAACATCACCCCTGCACCCACGGCTGCATCCGCATGCATGAAAACATCGCGCCGAAATTCTTCCGCCTCGTCAAGGTGGGCACGCCGGTGAACATCGCCTATTCGCAACCCGAGGACGCCACCCACGGCAACATCCCGCTGCCGCCGGATTCCGGCCCGCTGCCGGATTACGCGGGCTCGATGTATGTGGGCGACGGTTACTTCAAGCAGCACAAGACACCCTCCTTCCACTGAGCGACATCGAAGCCCGTTTTCCGAAATCCAAAGACCCCGCACCCCGCGGGGTCTTTGGCGTTTCACCACCCGATCACCACCCGGATCGCAAGCGCCGCCAGCGGATGCAATGCGCCATCCGCCCAATCGCGCGGGATTTTCAAACGATTTTGACAAATCCCCCCGCTCCCGCCAGCCTCCGCGCGACTTCGCCCCGCGGCATGGCACGCCAGCCGCTCACCAATCCCCGCTTACCGACCATGAACACGCTCCGCACATTCACCACAGGCTCCGGCACCGAAGGCAAACTCCACTCGCTGCCCGCGCTGGCCGAGCAAGGTTTCCCCAATCTCTCCAAACTGCCGGTTTCCATCCGGATCGTGCTCGAATCCCTGCTCCGCAACAACGACGGCCTCAAGGTGACGGATGCCGACGTGAAAAATCTCGCCAACTACAACGCGAAGTCTCCCGGTGATTATGAAATCCCCTTCGTCGTCGCCCGCATCGTTTTGCAGGACTTCACCGGCGTGCCGCTCCTCGTCGATCTCGCCGCGATGCGCTCCGCAGTCCATGCCATGGGCAAGGACGCGAAAATGATCGAACCTCTCGTGCCCGTGGACCTCGTCGTGGACCACTCGGTGCAGGTGGACTACGCCGGCACCAGCACCTCGCTTGAAAGAAACCTCGACCTCGAATTCCACCGCAACCGCGAGCGTTACGAGTTCCTCAAATGGGGCGAGCAAGCCTTCGATACCTTCAAGGTCGTCCCTCCCGGCATCGGCATCGTCCATCAGGTGAATCTCGAATACCTCGCCAAGTGCGTGCTGGAAAAAGACGGCGTCTTCTATCCGGATACCCTCGTCGGCACGGACTCGCACACCACCATGATCAACGGCCTCGGCGTCGTCGGCTGGGGCGTGGGCGGCATCGAGGCGGAGGCCGGCATGCTCGGCCAACCGGTCACCTTCCTCGTGCCGGAAGTCGTCGGAGTTTATCTAACAGGCGAACTCGCCACCGGCGTCACCGCCACCGATCTCGTGCTGCGCGTCACCGAACTGCTCCGCCAAACCAAAGTCGTCGGCAAATTCGTCGAGTTCTACGGCCCGGGTGCGAAGGCTCTCTCGCTGCCGGACCGGGCGACCATTGCCAACATGGCCCCGGAATACGGCGCGACGATGGGTTTCTTCGGCATCGACGAAATCACCACCGGCTACCTCGAAGGCACTGGCCGCCCGCCGGAACTCTGCAAGACGGTCGAGAACTATTACAAGGCCCAGGGCCTGTGGGGCATCCCCACCGACCGCGACGCGCTGGAATTCTCCCAAATCGTCGATCTCGACATTTCCACCGTCAAACCCGGTGTCGCCGGTCCGAAGCGCCCGCAGGACCGCATCGAAATCGAATCGCTCAAAGCCAAGTGGGCATCGCTGCTCACCGCGCCCGCACCGGACGGCTACAACAAGCAACCGGTCGTGAATACCGAAACACCGAAAGGCCTGCCCTCCACTCTCGATAACGTGCCGGACGAGCCCACCGGCGTGAGCCGCGCTTTCGGCGCGCAAGTCGGTGTCGTCACCGAGTCCAACGAAGATCCCGCCTACCCGCTGTGGGAAGTCAGCGTCGATAGCAAGGGCGGCATCAAGGACACAATCACGCACGGCTCCGTGCTCATCGCGGCCATCACGAGCTGCACCAACACCAGCAACCCGAGCGTGATGCTCGCCGCCGGTCTGCTGGCGAAAAAGGCCAATGAAAAAGGCCTGACCGTGAAACCCTCGGTCAAAACCTCGCTCGGCCCCGGCTCGCGCGTGGTCACCGATTATCTCAACAAGACCGGCCTCCAGGCCGAACTCGACAAACTCGGTTTCCAAACGGTCGGCTACGGCTGCACCACCTGCATCGGCAACTCCGGCCCGCTCGATGCCGGCATCGAGGATGTGGTGAAATCCGAGGACATCATCGCCGCCTCCGTTCTATCAGGAAACCGCAACTTCGAGGCGCGCGTCCACCAGTCCATCAAGGCGAACTTCCTCATGTCGCCGCCGCTCGTCGTCGCCTTCGCCATCGCGGGCACCGTCGATATCGACATGGAAAACGAGCCGCTTGGTTTCGGCTCCGACGGCCACCCGGTCTATCTGAAAGACATCTGGCCCACCTCCGCCGAAATCGAGGAAGCCATGAACGCCTCGCTGCGTCCGGACGTTTTCCAAGCGCTCTACACCGGTTTCTCCGACCAGAACCCGAAGTGGAACAGCATCAAGTCCTCCACCGGCAACGTCTATGAGTGGGACCGCGAGTCCACCTACATCCAGGAGCCTCCCTTCTTCGACGGCTTCACGCCCACACCGCGTGACGTCGTGGAAATCAAGGGCGCGCGCCCGCTCGGCATCTTCGGCGATTCGGTCACCACCGACCACATCTCGCCCGCCGGCGCGATCAAGAAGGACAGCCCGGCCGGCCGCTTCCTCACGGAAAAGGGCGTCGAGTTCGCCGACTTCAACTCCTACGGCTCGCGCCGCGGCAACGACCGCATCATGACCCGCGGCACCTTCGCCAACGTGCGCATCAAGAACCTGATGGTTCCCGGTGTCGAAGGCGGAGTCACCAAACTCAACGGGGAAACCCAGGCCATCTATGACGCCGCCTCCGCCTATCAACAACAAGGCACGCCCACCATCGTCATCGGCGCCGAAGACTACGGCATGGGTAGTAGCCGCGACTGGGCCGCCAAGGGTACCAACCTGTTAGGTGTCAAAGCCGTCGTCACCAAATCCTTCGAGCGCATCCACCGTTCCAATCTCGTCGGCATGGGCGTGCTGCCCTGCAACTTCGTGGACAAGGCGGACTACGACAAGGTCAAGGATCTCGCCGACGCCACCTTCGACATCCTCGGCATCGACAACGACCTCAAGCCGCAGCAACAGGCCACCCTCCGCGTCCACAAGGCGGACGGCACCAGCTTCGACATCCCCGTCGTCGTCCGCATCGATACGCCGGTGGAAAAAGACTACTACCGCGCCGGCGGCATCCTGCCCTACGTGCTTGCACAGATTCTGGGGTGATCGTGGCGGCGGATTGCATCCGCCAAGCCATCTTCAATAAATGGGCATGGCGGATACAATCCGCCGCCACATTCCATATTACCCGAACGCTCCTGACAACACCGCCAGTGCTTCCTCCACCATCACGGAATTCGTTGCAAAGTTTTGATGGAACGGCGGGCAGCAAAACCCGGTTCGCAGCTCCCTGCCGGGTTATGGCACGGGTTTCAAGGTCAGGCCGAAGACATCAAGGGGCTGCCAGTTTTTTTCGTCCGGCTTGATGTGGATCTGGCAGACGCCGGCTTCGGTGATCTCGACCACGCCGAGGTCGGTGGTGGTGCGCTTTCCTTCCGGGGTGGCCGGAAACTCGATCTCGCGCCGGTTTTTCCCGAGTTCGAGGGTGGCCTTGGCGGCGGTGGCGGGGCCGCTGTGGCTGGCGAGCAACTGGAAGCGGCCGGGGGACTTGGCCTCGAAGTCCCATGAGACGGTGATCTTGGGAAGCGTCCAAGCGGTGACACGAGCCTTGTCGCCGCGGCCATCGATGCGGGCCTGGGCAAGCATGTGGTTGTGGATGTCTGCGATGGCTGCGGGCAGTTCGATGCTACCATCGGCCAGCGGAGCGGGCAGCAGCCGATCCACCGTGAGCGGTCCGGTGAAATCCAGGGCGATCACCGAGGCGGCGGGATCCGGCCGCTTGGCGGGCAGGGTGATGCGCAGCCCTGCATCGGTGACTTCGCTCACCAGCGGCGTGTCGCCATCGAGCATGCGCACTCCGGCCACCTTGCTGCGGAAACCGGGAACGTGGAGCTGGCCATCAGCCGGCCACTCGAAGACGTGCAGGAACAAGGTGCCGCCATCCGCGCTGAGGCGCTTGGTGCAGCGGCCCCAGTCGAGCTTGTGGAAGGGGCTGGCGGTAGTGCCGTAGATGGCCGTGCCATTGGTGCGCATCCATGCGCCGACGGCCTTCATGCGCTCGATGCTGGGCGCGGGGATTTCACCTTCCGGCGTGGGGCCGAGGTTGAGGAGGAAATTTCCGCCCTTGCTGACGCAATCGACGAGGGTGCGGATGAGTTCTTCGGTGGATTTCCAGTTGGAGTCATCGCGCTTGAAGCCCCAGGTGTCGTTCATGGTCATGCAGGCTTCCCAGTCGCGGCCGGGAAAGCCGGTGGCGGGAACGAATTGCTCGGGGGTCTCGGTATCGCCTTGGAAATCACCGCCAAGGCGGTTGTTGACGATGATGCCGGGGCGGAGCTGGAGCAGGTCGGCCAGCGGGCGGGCGCGGTCATGGGTCATCCATGCCGGGGTGTCCCACCAGAGGATGTCCGGTTGGTAGCGGGTGAGGATTTCACGGACCTGCGGCGCGGCGAGATCGCGGAGGTAGAAATCGAAGCTGCCATTTTGCGCGGGATCCCAGCACTCGCCTTCTTTCATGTCTGCCTTGGCACCGCCCGGATGCATCCAGTCCTGCGCTTGGGAGTAGTAGAGGCCGAATTTCACACCGCGCTGGCGGACGGCGGCGGCAAGCGGCGCGAGCAGGTCGCGGCCGGCCGGGGATGCATCCGCGACGTCCCACTCCGTGACGGTGGACGGGTAAAGGGCGAAGCCGTCGTGGTCCTTGGAGGTGATGACCGTGTAGCGTGCGCCGGCTTCCCGGATGAGCTCGGCCCAGGCCTCGGGATCGTATTTCGAGGCGGTGAAATCCTTGGCAAAGGCGCGGTATTCGGCCACCGGGATGCGGGCGCGATGCATGATCCACTCGCCGATCCACGGCACCGGCTTGTCTTTGTAAAAGCCGGCGGGCACGGCATAGACGCCCCAGTGGATGAAGACACCGAACTTGGCATCGCGCCACCATGCCATGCGCTCGTCGCGCTGCTCGGGAGTCTCTGTGGCGGATGAAATTCCAAGGGCGAGCGTGGTGACGGCGGCGAGGCGTTTCATGGCATTCATGGGAAAATAGGCGGCGGAACGCAGACGAGTGAAAGCACGAAATTCGGAATTGGTGGGATTTTCGCCAGCACGCGCTTACCAGAGGCGGCGGCTCCGGTTTAAGCCTAGCCATGCCAACTCATCACGCGACGCCGGACTGCAGATTCATGATTCAAAATCCATTCCCCGGGCGGCTGGGACTGTGCTTGCTGGCGGCGCTGGCCATGCTGGCCCTGTGGCACGGGCTGCGGATGCCGTGGAGCTGCTTGAAGACCCGCAATTCGCACAGGGATTCGGCGCGGGTTGGTATTACGGCCTGCAAGAGGAAAAGGGGCCGATGCGCCTGCGGGTGACGCAGACCGGCTACCGGGACATTTCACCCTACAAGATGAAGCTGATCCCGGACGGACCGGTGGAACCAGGCAGCACGAAGGATTATCCGTGGGACTTCGAGGAAGGGCTGCACCATGATTTCACCGACAGCGAGGGCAAGCGGGTGGGCGAACTCCATGCGCACCGTTTCGTGGTCAACCACAAGCTGGAAGCCAACCGCCCGGATTTGCTCCAGTTCGCGCAGTTCAACAACCAGGGCCTCGCACCGGACTCGCCCGAGCGCGACAAGAAAGTCGTCAAGCGCACCACCATGCAACCGCAAGGACAAGATCCGCGTGCATTACAACACGCAAAACGACCTGCACAACGTGGCGATCAACTACGTTCCGAAATTCGCCCGCGACACCTGGCCGCATCTGCCGCTCAACCAAGTGGTTAGAAATCAGCCGGAAATGGCGGACTACGAGCGCCTCGACCTGTCACTGGATTTCAAGGTCAACCGGCTTGATCAGCTTTCCACCTGGCCCAACGGCATCAAGGACGCGGGCAGCTCTGCGATGAACCTCAAGTTCATGTTGTTTCTCCGGCAGATCGCGCACCCCGAGCGCGCGCTCTTCGTGGGGATGATGCTGCAGACCAGCAAGCCGGAGCACTACAAGGAGCACTTCGCGCTGGAGCAGCACGGCACGGCGTTTTACCGCGAAAGCATCACCATGTATCAGGATGTGCCAAAAATCGGCCAGCCATACACCGTGCGCCGCGAGATCAAGAGCCTGCTGCGCCAGGCACTGGAAAAATGCCACACGCTCGACCCCGATCTGCCAACTGATCCGGACGCCTATTACCTTTCGTTTTTCAGCCTTGGCTGGGAGGGCCTCGGTCACTGGGACGCGGAGTTTGACTTGGGCAACCTCAGCCTCAAGAGAGTGCCGAAAAAACCTTGAGTCCATCCGTTTCCGCAGTGGCCCATCCGGTGGAAACGGGCCGGCGGAAATGCGCAAATTGTGCCTTGCTCGCACCCGGCCGCGCCATCAGTCTGCTGTCTGCTGATGCCGAGATCCAGACAAGAGCCGGAAATGATCTACGAGGGGATCCCCGCGTCCCCGGGCATCGCCATCGCACCCGTCCACGTCATCGCCCGCGGGTTTTCCGCGCCGGAGGTTTATGAAATCGAGGAAGCCGAGGTTGCGCGCGAGCAGGACCGCTTCCGCCAGGCGCTGGAAATCACCAAGCGGCAGTTGATCGAGCTGCAGAGCCGGCTTGAGGACCTCTCCGGGGAAAACGAGAGCGGCATCTTCGAGGCGCACGTGATGATGATCGAGGACCGCGCCGTGGTGGAACGCGTGCTCGCCGCCATCGCCAGCCGCCTGCAAAACGCCGAATACGCGTTCTACGCCGTGATGCAGAATTTCCTCGAGGCCATGCGCCGCATCCCGGATCCCTACCTGCGCGAACGCACCGCGGACATCGAGGACGTCGCCCAGCGCGTGCTGCGGAATTTCTCGCCCGACGGCGATTCGCGCCACATGGGCCCGGACGACCACCACATCCTCGTCGCCTACGACCTCGCGCCGTCCGACACCGCCTCGATGAACCGCCGCCACGTGCTCGGATTCGCCACCGAGCAAGGCAGCGTGAATTCCCACACCGCCATCCTCGCCCGCGCCTTCGGCATCCCCGCCGTGGTCGGAATGGAAGGAGCGGTGATCGACGTGATGGCGCTCACACCGGCCATCCTCGATGGCTACACCGGCAAGCTCATCCTCAATCCCGAGCCCGACACGCTGGCGCGCTACGCCCAGCTCCGCGATGCCAAGGCAGAGGTCCGCAGCTCGCTGGAAGCGAAACGCGGCGCGGCCACCGAGACCATCGACGGCCGGTCCATCACCGTTTCCGCCAACATCGAAATCGTCGATGAACTGCCGCTGGTGAAACGCAGCGGCGCCAAGGGCATCGGCCTCTACCGCACCGAGTTCCTGCTGCTCAACGGCGAGGAAATGCCCGATGAAAAATACCAGGCGGAGATTTACTCGCGCATCGCCCGGGAAATGGCACCACACGCGGTGATCATCCGCACGCTGGATGCCGGTGGCGACAAGCTGCCGGTGGAACCGCTCACCGAGCCCGAGCCCAATCCGTTCCTCGGCTGGCGCGGCATCCGCGTTTCGCTGGCACGCCCCGCGATGTTCCGCGAGCAGATCCGCGCCGTGCTCCGCGCCAGCGCCAACGGCAAGGTGGCCGTCATGTTTCCAATGATTTCCGGCATCTCCGAAGTCTGGCGCGGCAAGGAAATGGTCCGCCGCTGCATGGAAGAACTGGAAAAGGAAGGCGTGCCCTTTGATCGCGAGCTTCCCGTCGGCGTCATGATCGAGGTGCCCGCCGCCGCCATTTGTGCCGATCTGCTTGCCCCGGAAGTCGATTTCTTCTCCATCGGCACCAACGACCTCATCCAATACACCGTCGCCGCAGACCGTGTGAACCCGCACGTGGCCGATCTCTACCGCCCCACCCACCCGGCCGTCATCCGCCTTATCAAACGCACCATCGACGCCGCCAACGACAACGGCATCTGGACCGGGATCTGCGGCGAAATGGCCGGTGACATCCGCCTCACACCGCTGCTCCTCGGCCTCGGCGTGGAAGAACTTTCCGTCGGCCCGCAACAGGTGCCAAGCGTCGGCCAGGCGATCCGCTCGCTCAGCTACGCCGAGTGCGCCGCCATGGCGGATGAAGCCCTGCGCCACACCCGCAGCCAGGGTGTGCTGGATCTTTCGCTCAACCTTGCGCGCAAGCACTACGGCGAGCTGCTGGATTGAGCGCCGCAATCCCGCTTGCCCCGCCGCGGGCTTCGGCCTAGTTTTCCCGTCCCATGCCGGATTGGATCGCACATAGCCCGCGCGGATTGCTGGTCGCCTTGTTGGGCTCGCTGGCTCTGGTGCTGGCCGCGCCCGGCCAGACGCAGCCGCCTGCGGCACCCGCGCAGTTCGATCCGTCCGATGTCTATTTCCAAGGCTACCTCGCCGTGCGCGCCGCCGAGCAGTTGGAGACCGCCGGAGACTTCGCCGGGGCACTGGAAAAACTCGAGAAAGCCAGCGAACTTTTCAACGCCGTGCGCCAATACCATCCGGAGTGGAAACCGGCCATGGTCGGCGGCCGCAGCGAAAAAACCACCGAGACCATCGGCCGCGTGCGCCCGCTGGCCGAAGAAGCCATCCGCAAGAACCGCAGTGCCGTGGCGGAACTTGAAGGCGGCGTGAAACAATCCGGTGAAATCACCGATGCACCCCTGCCCCCCGCGCCCGGCATTCTCGAGGTGGACCCGCTTGCCGCCCGCCGCCTCTCCGAAGCGGAGGCCGAGCTCCAACGCCTGCGCGCCGCTGCAGGCACGGCCGAGTCGGAAGCCATTCAGGACTTGCAAGCCCGCCTTCGCGCCGCGGAAACCACCGCGCAGGGTCTCCGCGCACGGCTCATGGCCGCTCCCGTTGAAAAGGAAATGTCCGCCCTCAACCGCCGCATCGAGACGTTGGAGCAGGAACGCGAGGCCATGGCCATGGCCCTCAGCCAGAGCCGCAGCGCCCACACCGAGGCCATGGCGCGCATTGCCACGCTTGAGGCTGACCTCGCCACCATGCGGCAAAAACAGGCCGACCTCGAACGCAACCTCAAGACCGAACGCAAAGTGGCCAACTCCGTCGTCGCCGGCCAACGCCGCCAACTCGACGCACTCGAGCGCGAACTCGACAAGAAAAACACCGAACTTACCAAGGCCAACGAGCGCATCGCCGGCCTGATCAACGAACTCCAGGAAAGCCGCGAGGCCTTCAGCCAGCTCCGCGACGAGCGCGATTCCCTGCTGCGCGAGCGCGACCAGATGGCCGCCCTGCTCAAGCTCAACGAAGCCGGCCGCATCCAGGAACTCATCGAGCAAAACATGGCCCTCGCCCGGAACCTGCGCGAAGCCAATGAGAAGGTGGACCGCCTCTACCGCGAGAGCAATGCCGACAAGGACGCCTACACCGAGGCCCTGCGGGATCTCGCCATCGCCAAGTCCCAGATCAACCGCCTCCAGCAGGACAAGCGCGAGCAGGACCAACGCCTTGCGGAACTCGAAAGCCGCCTCAAGAGCGAGCAAGAGGCGCTCGCCACCGGCCAGGTCAGCGCGGACCCCGCGGAGGTGGAGATGCTGCGCGAGATCATCAAGCGCCAGCTCCGCGTGCAGGAACGCCGCCGCCAGGCGCGCGATCTGTTAGTGGAGGCGGCCAAGGAGCTTGGCGCCAAGGACGAGCGCCTCGCCCAGGCCATCCAGTTGTTTGATGCCCAGGAAATCGCCCTCTCGCCCGAGGAGCAGAAACTCGTCGCCGCACAGCAGGTGGATGGCGAGTTCATCTCCCCCTTCGCCCGGGACCGCGCCAGCGTGGACCGCTCCACCTCGGAGCTCAACCGGGACATTTCCGCGTTCGAACGCACTGCCGAGAAATCCTTCATCGCCGGGCGCATGCTGCCCACCCGCGAGCTCTATCAGATGATTCTCGAGCAACACCCCGGCCACACGCCATCGCTCTGCAAGCTCGGCGTCGTCCACCTCAGGCTGGAGGAACCGTCTGCCGCAGTGGATGCCTTCCGCCGCGCCGTGGAGCTCGATTCCGGAAATTCCTACGCTTTCCGCATGCTCGGTTTCTCCCTGATGAAACTCGGCGACCTGCCGGCTGCCGAGCAAGCGGTGCGCCAGTCCGTGGAGCTCGCACCCACCGATGCCAAGAGCCAGATGCTGCTGGCCACACTCTGCTACCGCCTCGGCCGCGCGGGCCAGGCCGAGTCCCACTTCAAGGCCGCGATCAACGCGGACCCCATGCCCAGCGAACCCTATTACAATCTCGCGCTGCTCTGCTCGCGGGACCGCCGCATGGAAGACGCGCGCAACTACTATCAACAAGCCCTCGAACGCGGAGCCGTGCCGGACCCCGCGCTCGAGAAAAAGCTGTCCAAGCAATGAGATTTTCCCGCTCCATCCTGCTGCCGCTGGTATGGCTGGCGGCTTCCTGCGCCTCGGACAAAGGCAGTTCCTCCGCGCCGGAACCGGTCAAGCCGCTCAGCCAGCGGCTCTCCGAGAGCAACGGCTACAAGCAGGACGCCAATGGCAACTGGGTGCCCAAAACCGACAAGCGCAGCTCCTTCGAATCCCAGGGTGAATCGCCGTATTTCAAGGGTGAATACGGCAAAAAGGATTACCAAACCGGCGACTACTCCAAAAAATCCTGGTGGGGCAACAAGGACTATGGCCGCCAGCCATACACCGGAAAAACCGACGGCAGCCGCTTCCAGCAAGCCTCCCGCCTCGATGGCCAGGGTGCCCGCGAATCCGGCAGCGCCGCCGATGTGGCGGACGCCTATCAGACCGGTGGCTACGCCACCTCCGCCGCCCGCGAGTCTGCCACCGGCGGCATCCAAAAATCCTCCGACGCCGAGACCGACGCCCGCCGCCGCGTTTTCCAACAGCCGGAAATCATCGACTGGCGGGAGCAACGCTCGCTCAGCCTGGAGCAGTCGAAGGGGATTCTGGGGCGCTGAGCGCATCCGTCTCCGCCACCGCCCGCGCCAGTGAATCCAGCAGCACTTTCTTGAGCGTCTCCCATCGCCACGGCCGGCCTTCCAGAAAGAAACTTTGCGCCGCGGTGAGCCGCAGCTGGGCGTATTGCGCCGCCGGAAATTCCCGCACCAGATGCGCCGGTGCCGCCGCCGGTTCCACGCCGCGCACGTGCAGCACATCCACCTCCGCGCTGTGCAGCAGCCCGCGCCAAGCCGCGGCGATGCTTTCAGCAAGCGGCGCCTGCGGCGGAGTTTCTAACAGCACCCGGCCGTCGATTTCCGCAGAAGTGTGGATCATCACATGAAGCACCGCGGCATGGCGTTGCAAGTCCCCGCCGATGCGCTGGGCCAGTTGCGTGCGGAACGGCCGCTCGTGGCGCTCGATGAGCTTCGCCCGCGTGGCCTCCGGCAGTTTCAGGGAAAACCGGCTCCAGCGCGCATCGCCGTCCTGCTCCAGATCGATCAACAGGCGTGTCACATCGCCATGCACCAACGGCGTGCGGAATTTCATGCTGAAGGCCTGCGCCAGATTGAGCGATCCCGGCTCCCAGCCCGCGGTTGACGCCACCTCATCCTCTGCCCCGCGGAAAAGCTCGCGATGCGCCTCCGGCACCGCGCAGGTCGCGTGTTCACAACTGAAAAGAAATGTCGTCATGGATTCAGCCCATCCAATCACGGACCGGCCATCTCCGCCAACCCGTAAAACGGACACGGCCGCCGCATCTGGAAATCGCGACTACCGAGGGAAGTCATGCGCGGAGTTTCTCCAGCGTCGAGCGCACGATGGCCTCGATTTGCGCGGCATCCGGCAGTCCGGCGACCGGGACCTGGCAATGAGCGGCAGCTTCGGAAAACCCGCACTCGGCCAAGAGGCAGGCGAGCTTGGAGCGGATGGCGTCGAAATGCGCCTGCTCGTGCGGACTCATCGGCTGCGGGCCGCGGCCGGTATCGAAGCCGCGCAGGTTGACGCCCTCGCGGAAACCTTCGGGGAAATTGCCCGCGGCGAACATCGTCTTGATGAGTTCAAGCAGTTTGAACTGGATACGCCTGGCCTCCTTGATGTCGCCGGAAACAAAGCTGTTGTAGAGTTTCATCACGGCTTCCGGCGCGACGCCGCTGGTGGCGATGGTGCCGCCGTCGGCTCCCATCAGCAGCACGGGCAGCAGGATTTCCTCGCAGCCGATGAGGCAGGAGAAGTCCGGGCGGATGGCCTTGACCTCGCTGAGAGTGTCCATGAAGCGCGGCATGTCGCGGCTGCTGTCCTTGATGCCGACGATGCGCGGGCAATCGGCGGCGAGGCGCTTCACCACCTCCAGGCTGATCTCGTTGGAAAACTGCGGAATGTTATACAACAGGATGTCGATGGGCGATTGCCGGGCGATTTCGCGGAAGTAATGTTCGATGCTCTGCTGGCTGACCTTGAAATAATACGGCCCGGTAATGGAAACCGCGCGGCAGCCGAGGTCTGCATAGCGTTTGCAGGCGTCAAGCACGGTGGCGATGTTCGGCTCGGCGGCACCGGCCAGGATCGGCACGCGGCCGCGGTTCTCGCTGGCCATGATTTCCACCACGCGGATGCGCTCCTCGAAACTCAGACGGATGAATTCGCCGGTGGAGCCGTTCGGATAAAGTCCGCTCACGCCCTTGTCGATGAGCCACGAGGTGTAGCGGCGCAGTTCGCCTTCGTTGATGCGGTTGTCGGGGTGGAGGGGAACCACGTTCGGGGTGAAAATCCCCTGGATCGGTTTTGAATTCATGGCGGGCTGGGAAATCAATCAGTGTTCCGTGCGCAGTAGCGCCCGGCACCAGCCGCCGTCAACCCCTTGCAGGTTCACCGGAGCGGCGAGCAATTCGTAGGTTCCGGCGGCCACATCCCGCAAGCAGATGTTTTCCAAAATCAGGGTTCCCATTCCGAGCAACTCGAGGTGGGCGGGAAAGGTTGGCTCGGTGGGAGGATCTATGGTTGGATAATCGAGGCCGACCGTGTTGCGTACATCATTCCGCCGCGCTTTGGTGGATGTAGATGAAGCCCGGATTCCACGGCTAGTGCCAGTAGTCCGTCGCGCTGTTGCGGGTCTTGAAGAGCAGACGCTTGACGCCGTCTCGCACGCCGGCGCGGTCGAGGGCCGGGCCGCAGACACAGGATTTCTCAGCTGTTAGATCAAGCACCTGGCATTCTCCCAACCAGTGGTCGAGCGGTATTTCGCGCGGTTTTTTGCCGCCCGGGATGAAGTGCCACGGTGCATCGACATGAGTGCCGTGATGCAGGCCGCCGTGGTAGAAGCCGCCGTTGGTCGGATCGCCGTTTTCGTGGGACCAGCCCGGCTAGGAAAACTCCGGCGGCGGATCGCCCGGAAAAAATGAGGCGGTGGGCGTGGAAAATTCGAGCCACTGCGGAGCGATCGGGCTCTATGGCCGGCAAGCGACAAGCAGGGGCCTGGTGGCCTTCGCGCTCACGCACTCGGATGATAGACGTCGTATTTGTCGTCGTCCGGATTGCACTCGATGCCCACATGCTGCTGGTCGCGTCCGGTCATGAGTCCTGCCCGTGACGGAATGCACTGCGTGGCGCTGACATAGCCTTGTGAGAACTCCACACCGTTGGCGGCGAGTCGGTCGAGATTCGGCGTCCTGACGTCGGGCGTCCTGAGGAAGCCCGCGTCACCCCAGCTTTGGTCGTCGGCCAGAATGAGGATCAGATTCGGGCGGCTGGCTGGCTCGGCTTCGATGCCAGGATGGGAAACGAAGAACAAGCCGGTGAGCAATGGGTGGATTAGAGAAATGGGATGTTTGCTCATGGTTTCATAGGGTTAGGTTCATGGTCCAAAAACCTCAAGTGCAGGCACTCATAACGGCAGACCTTATCCGAATGCGGGTCTTGGTCCTTACTCCGCCTGCCATTCTTTAGCACCATGGTGCCAACGCGGTTGCGGGAACCACGTGTCCTGCGATGCCTTTGGGCTGTGCTCGAAGCTGGCGTGCCCCGAACTCTAACTCCACCATCATTCCTTCACGCGTTGCTGACGAAGAGCCGGATTTTTCCCGCGCCCGCCCATCACTCCGCCCTCGAGAGGCGGTTGATGCCGCGCTGGAGAAGCTGCGAGTCCACCGCAGTGGAGATGGCTTCGTCGAGATTCACTGTCAGATTCTCATCGGCGAAATCGATGGTGTGGAGTTCTCCGTCGTGATCCTCGAATGCCTTGATGAGGCTTTTCATGTCGCGGATGTCGCGGCCGTTGACCTTGCGGACGATGAGATTGCGCAGGCGCTCGTAGCCGATGGTGGCGGGCGTGGGAATCGCGCCGCTCAGGAAAACCACGCGGTCCATGGATTCCTCGTATTTCTCCGGGTTTTCAAAGGTGTCCAGCAGGTTGAGCGGCGCGCGGGAGCGCCAGTCCTCGCCGAAGCTTTCCAACAGCGGCAGCGTGAGTTCCTGGAAGATCATGCCGCCCTTGACCAGATAGGTCGGAGCCTTGTCGTAAAGATGGTTGGGTACCAGCCGTGCTTGGTCATCCTCGCGCTCGACCTTTACCTCCAGTTCCAGCGGCTTGCCCTCGCGCAACAACGAGAGGGTGACGGCATCGCCGCTGGATTTGGTCCCACGGATCAGATGCCCCCACGAGACGCTGCCATAACTCGGATGTTGATAGTAGCCGCGGCGGTCGATCTGCTGGCCGTCCACGGCGAGCAGGACATCGCCCTTCAGGACGCCGGCGCGTTCGGCCGCACCGCCCTTGCGGACGCTGCGGATGTAGATGCCGCCCTGCTCGTCGCCGAGTTTGAGCCATTGGCGCAGGGAGTTATCCTCGGTGCGCGCGATGGCCACGCCGAGACTGGGAAATCCGCCGTATTGGCCGCCGGTGGCCTCCTTGATGAAGCGGGCGAGGATGTCCGTGGAAACCACATCGCAGATTTGATCCTTGGAGTTGTAGCTGAGCAAAACCCCGGCGAGCTTGCGCTCATGAAGGACGGGCAGTGTGAAGCTGCTGGCGGCGCTCTGCATGGATGCCTTGACGAGATACGTCAGGAAACTCTGGCCGGGCAGCAGGTTGGATGTCATCTCCACGCTTTGCAGCGTGCCGGGTGTGAGCAGCGGCAGGCCGTTGTCCTCGAGTTGCAGAACATCCAGCGTGGTTCCGATGACGGGCGGAGTGGTGATTTCAAAAGGAACCGTGTTGGCGAAAAACTCTGTGCCCTGTTCCTCGGATGCCGGGCCTAACAGCGCGAGGTTCGCCTCATGATCCACGGCGATCACCCGGGCCGGCGTGAAACGGCTGCCGTCCGCGGATTCGAATTCGAGATAAGTCGCATCCGCCACGAGCTCGGCGGTGGTGATGACGAGTTGCGGCCCGATGATGGCGGCCAGCGCGCGGCGGCGGCCCGGCGGGTTCTTCTCCCACGGCTGCCAGAGGTTCCATGACTGCTGGGTGGAATTGACGCGGACGACGGAGGATTTCACGTCCCACGGAGTGGCGGCGGGGGCCACCGTTTCATCTACTGCGGCGGGCTTTTCGGACGGGCTGTTTTTGGATTCCGGCGGCTGGCAGGAAAGGAGGGTGAAAAGAAGTGGAAGGAGCAGCAGCGGGCGCATGGTGGAATGGTGGGTGGAAATCTGAAATCTACAATCCGCAATCTTAGAATCCCTGCTTAAGACCCAGCACGTCCTGCATGTCATACAGCCCGGCGGGCTTGCCCTGCAGCCAGACGGCGGCGTGCACCGCTCCGGCCGCGAAGGTGAGGCGGGAGGAGGCCTTGTGCGTGAGTTCGACGCGCTCGCCATCGGCTGCGAAAATCACGGTGTGGTCGCCCACCACGTCGCCGCCGCGCAGCGTGTGCATGCCGATTTCACGCGGCTTGCGCGGGCCGATGTTGCCGACGCGGCCATGGGCGATATCGTCCTGATAGGAAGTGCCGGTTTCGGCGTTGAGGATCTCTAACAAAGTGCGGGCGGTGCCGGAGGGCGCGTCGATCTTATGGCGGTGATGCATCTCGGTGACCTCGATGTCGAAGCGATCCTGGGTGAGGATGCGAGCCGCCTGGCGGGTGAGCCAGAACAGCGTGTTCACGCCCACCGAGTAGTTGGATGCGAAAACGACGGGTAGTTGTTGCGCCGCCTGATGGATCAGGGCGCGCTCGGCATCGGTGTGGCCGGTGGTGCCGATGACGATGTGGCTGCCATGTTTCAGAGCGGCTTGGATGACTTGGGCGGTGAAGGAATGCACGGTGAAATCAATGATGCAGGATGCCTGCGCGGCGGCGGCATCGAGATCCTCGCCCACGTCGTGGGTGGCGGCGACGGTGACACGGGGTTCCGCGGCGGCGGCCTGGAGCAAGGCCTGGCCCATGCGGCCGGATTTTCCTGTGATGAGTAGTTCTAACATGAATTTGAGATTTGAGATTTGAGATTTGTGGTATGAGCGATGCGACTGTGCTGCGGCTTCTTATCTTGCGTCTTGAAGTCTTGTGTCTTCAATCTTCCCAGATCATGTGTTTGAGTTGGAGCTGGTTGGCGCGGCTGGCGGCTTCTTCTGCGCGCGGGCCGTTGAAGGAGGCGATTTTGCGGGCGCAGGCAATGGCGGCGGGCCAGCGGCCGGCTTTTTCGAGCAAGGCGAGGGCGCGGAATCCGCAGAGCTCGAAGTAATGCCATTCTTCCGGCGGAGTCTCGGTTTCCAAGACCGAGTAGTAGGCGATGAAGGCCTCCCTTTCGCGTTTGCGGGATGGGTCTTTCGCATCGGGGATTTGTTCAAGGGTCCGGCCGCGCAGGTATTGCAGGCGGTGGCGGGCACCGGGTTGAGCGGGCTCGCTGGCGAGGAGCCGGTCATAGACGGCGAGCGCTTCGGTGAGGGACTCCGGATGGGTGCCGCCCTGGCCGTAGATCGCCTCGCCTAACAAAAACCCGGCGGGCAGATAGAGCGGATCGTTTTTTTCGAGCGAGTCCAGCCATTGACGCAGGAAGGCGGCGGCTTCCATCAGGCGGTTCATGTCGATCATGAGCCGGGCCTTCTCCAGCATGGCGATGGAGGCGAGCGGGCGATTCAGCGCGATGACCTTCTCGAAAAGCGCCAACGCTTCCTGCTGGGACTGGCTGGCGGGGATGAGTGCGGCGGAGCGGGCGGCCAGCAGCCAGGCAGCCTCGGCGCGGGCGGGGTCGCTGTCCGAGGCGGCGAGTTTTTCGAGCACCATGCGGGCTTCGTTGTAGCTGCTGGATTGGAAAAGATTGCGCCCCAGCACGAGCGCGGCCTCGGCGGCGGCGGGCTCGGCGGGAAATTGCTCGAGAATCTGGCGCGCGGTGGCGATGGCGGCGGCGGGTTGCTGCGAGAGGTCATCGATGCGCAGGCGGACCAGCGCGAGCCGCGAGGGGTTGAGCGTGGCGGATTTCTCCGGCTCGGCGGCGAGGGTTTCCAACTGGGCGCGGGCGAATGAAAGATCCACCTCCGGGCCGGACGCCAAGGCGGCCTCGGCAGCGGCGAGGCGGGCCTCCGGCACCCGCGGGTGTTCGGTGTGCTGGATGAGGAATTCCTCGATGGCGGCGCGTTTCGCGGCCGGATCCTCCTGCGAAAGGGCGCGCTCGAGCATGAGATCAGCGGCGAGCGCGGGATCCTGCGGCCCGGGGTTGCCGTCGGTTTTGACGAGCTGGAGGATGGCGGCATTGAAGCGGGCGGTTTTCGCTTCGTTTTCCGCAAGCGAACGGGCGGCCTCCTCAAACAGACTCGCGGCGCGCGCTTTGTCGCCCTTGGAAAACGCGCGCTTGGCCTCAAGGAAGGCAGCCTCGCCACGCAATGCGGCGGAGGACTCCCGCAGGCTTTCGAGCATGGAGAACGCACGCGCATCCTCGCCAGTAGCGAGGGCCTTGCGGGCGCTTTCAAACAAGGCGCGGCCGGCCAGCGGATGCTCCGGGAAGGAAAGCCGGAGCCGCGTCAACATCTGGCGCGCCTCGGCAGCGGCCTCGGGCGTGGCCATGCGCTGGAGGCCGAGCGCACGGGTGAAAAGCGCGTGGACGATCAGCTCGCCAGTGGCACCGGGCATGGGCCAGGCACCAGCCGCCGAATCAGCAGCCACCAGCAATCCGGTGGCCGGAAACTCGGGTGGAGTGATCCACTCGGTGAGTTTCGCGAGGATCGGATCCGAGACAGCGGGCGAGGCGGGCATGGCATCCAGCAGCCGTTGGAATAGCGCGTCCAGGCAGGGCGAATCTGGATTTGCCTGGATGAAGGCGAGTAGGAAAGCCGACGCAGCATCCGGATTTTTCCGGGCGAGAAACGTGTCCGCCAGGCCCACTGCGGCCAGATGGTGGCGTTCGAGCGATTGTCCCTGCAGTTGGTCGATCAATGATTGGAACACGGATGCGGCATCAGCCGGGCGGCCCTCCGCCAGCAGCAGTTGTGCTTCGAGCAATGCCGCAAGCGAGCGGTCCGCCGTGGCAAACGCTGCGGCATCCGGCATGATTTTCCGGGCCTTGGCGGTTTTGCGCGCATCCAGCAGGATTTCCACCTGATGAAGCCGTGCCTTGGCGGCAAGCGCCGCGTCCGCCTTGCTGGCGAGGAAATCGAGCGTTTCCATGGCGGACTCCGGCTTGCCGAGCGCGAGCTGCAGGTTTGTGACGGTGAAAGCGGCCTCGCTTGGGAATGGCGACGCCCGATCCTGAAGCAGCGGAGCCAGCACATCGAGCGCCTCGCCAAAACGGCCGAGACCCGCCAGCGCCTGGCCTTTCCAAAATGGCGCTTCCGGATGCGAGGAAACAAACGACTCACCCAGCAGGGCCAGCGCCTCCGCCGGTTTGCCGTCACGGATCCATGCCTCGGCCAGGCGGATCGCCACGCCGGATTTCTCCTCGGGCTTGAGGGAGTTTTCCGCGAGGCATTCGTCGAAATGAAGCGCGGCCATTTCCCACAAGCCGGCGGCCAGAGCCTCATCGCCCAGCCGCATCCGCGCGCCGGCATCCCGCCCGGGAAGGGCGGACTGCATCGCGAGCAGCATCAGCGGGAAAATCGACCTGAAGTTCATCCGGCTCGCGGAGTCTGGCGCTGTCGCGTGGCCATGGCGAGCCCTGATGTAGGGCCGGAGAAAATCGCGTGATTTTGGTATGAAACGAGCAGCAGTCACTACCCCGTGCTGGACAAGTGCCCGGCATGGACCCAGTTTCCCGCCCTCCGGTCCGCCAGCTCCATGCGAACTGCCCCAACGGCCCGGAAAATTTTTTCCCTATCAGAAACATCATGGCCTCCTCCTTTCTTCCCAAACCGTTCACCCATCACTACGAGATCGATCCCCAATACGCCAAGAGCGCGGTTTACATTTCCTGCGAGTTCGGCATCGACCAGAGTTTCAAGATCTACTCCGGCGGCCTCGGATTCCTGGCCGGTTCGCACATGCGCTCGGCGGCGGACCTCAAGCAGAATCTTTGCGGCATCGGCATCCTCTGGACATACGGTTACTACAACCAGGCCCGCGGCGAGGACCGCGAGCTGGCCATCCAGTTCCGCAAGAAGGAATACGCGTTCCTGCAGGACACCGGCATCCGCTTCACAGTGCCGGTGCACGGCCACCCGGTGTGGGTGAAAGCGATGTTCCTGCCGGGCGATGTCTTCGGCACGGTGCCGATGTTTTTCCTCAGCACCGATGTGGAGGAAAATGACGCGCTCTCCCGTGCCATCACGCACCGCCTCTACGATCACGACCACCTGCGCCGCATCGCCCAATACATCATCCTCGGCGCCGGCGCGGGACGCCTGCTCGACGAGCTCGGCGTGGACCCGGAAGTCTGGCACCTCAACGAGGCCCACGGTCTGGCCGCCGCCTTCCACCTCTACGAGAAGCACCACAGCCTGGAGGAGGTGAAAAAACGCCTCGTCTTCACCACCCACACGCCGGAGGACGCCGGCAACGAGCGCCACGACTTCAATCTGCTGCGCGATTTCTCGTTCTTCGGCGGCGTGCCGGAAGAAGAAGTGCGGGACATCACCGGCATCGAGGGCGATGAATTCAACCACTCGCTCGCGGCGCTGCGTCTCGCGCGCATTGCCAACGGCGTTTCCAAGCTCCATGGCGAGGTGTCCCGCCAGATGTGGAGCGGCTATCCGAATATCTGCCCCATCACCCACATCACCAACGCCCAGAACAAGAAATACTGGGCGGATCACGGGCTGGAGCACGCCCGCACCTGCGGCAGCGCGGAGGAAATGCGCCACCGCAAGCGCGAGCTCAAGGAGCGCCTCTTCCGCGTGGTGGCGGACCAGACCGGCAAGCTTTTCAAACCGGACGTGCTGACCATCGTCTGGGCGCGGCGTTTCGCCGGCTACAAGCGGCCGGACCTCATCACACGTGACATCAAGCTGTTCCGCGAGATGCTCAACAACAACCAATACCCGGTGCAGATGATCTGGGCGGGCAAACCCTATCCCTTCGATTACAACGCCATCGAAATCTTCAACGGCCTGATCCGCACCACCCGGGATTTTCCCAACGCCACCGTGCTCGTCGGCTACGAACTCGAACTCTCGCGCTTTCTCAAGAACGGCTCGGACATCTGGCTCAACAACCCGGTGGTCACCCGCGAGGCTTCCGGCACTTCCGGCATGACCGCCGCCATGAATGCCTCGGTGAACCTTTCCACCTACGACGGCTGGGTCTGCGAGTTCGCCAAGGATGGTGAAAACTCGTTCATCATCCCCTCGCCGGATCCGGGCCTCAGCCCGGAGGACCGCGACCGCCACGACCTGCTCGGTTTCTATCAGCTCCTCAACGAAAAAGTGCTGCCTGCCTATTATGACACACCGGAGGAATGGAGCCGCATCGTCTTCAACTCGATGAATGACGTGGTGCCCTTCTTCGACGCCGACCGCATGGCCGACGAGTATTACAAGAAGATCTACGAACCGGAGTGATGAGTCCGGCGCGGTTTCATCCGGGATGCGTCTGATGCGCCAAGGCTTCAGACGGTTTTTCCCCTGCCACCGCGCCATGGCAGCGCCAGCAGCAGGAACAGGCACAAGGCAATCGCCTGCATTGTGAAAAGATACCACGGCCACGGGCCGAGGTGGTCGATCAGGCTCGGGTTGTCCGGTGGCCGCGAGGCAAAGCCGAAGTTGGTTTCCAGCAGGCGGTTGATGCCAAGCGCGAAGACCAGATAGACGACCGACCAGCCATAGACTTCCAGCGGGCTTTTCCACAGCGGTTGTTTCGGCCGCCAGCCTTCCACGATGGGCAGGTAGAGCGCGGCACCGACGATGGCGAAGTGCTGGATGAAAAAGGTGAAGTATGGCCAGGTCGGGAAACCAATACCGAGGGCCGGCGTGAGCAGCGCCTGCAGGGTGGCGGCAAGGCCCCAGAAATAGGTGAGCGCGCAGAGCACCGGGCGCTTGGTGAGCAGCGCGAAACCGGCGGTCATCGCCGCGATGTCGCAGAGGTGGAGCGGCAGGATGTTGTCCATGGCCAGCGGCTTGCCGAGCGAAAGCCATGCCGCTTGGTTGAGCGGATAGGCGCTGAGGTTGGCGAATGCCAGCAGCGCGGTGGCCAGTGTCCGGCCCCTGCCGCCGCGCCGTCCCACGGCTAACAGAACCAACACCGCGATGCCGCCGGCAAGCAGGGCGGCGTAGTGTTCGTGGCTGAATGGCTGGAAGGGCATGGCGGAATTGGGCATCCCGGATGATGCCAGGGACTTGCGTGTCAAGCGGGCTGGATCCCGGCGATGGCGGGTGTCTGGTTGTGGAAGATCGTGCGGGCGATGGATTGGATTTCCGCGTCGGTAACGGCCAGCACGCGGTCCCGCCACTCGGAGTGGGGCGGGATCCGGTTGAAGTCCAGCACGCCCTCGCCGGCCCATGCGGCATGGGCGGCGGTGGACTCGAAGGCGAGCTTGCTCTGGGCGATGGCCAGGCGCTTGGCACGCTCGAGTTCTCCCGGGCGCGGGCCCTTGGAGCAGAGATCGTGAATCTCGCGGTGAATGCAGGCGAGTGCCTCCTCGCGGGCGTCGGGGTCGAGCCCGGCGTTGATTTCAAACGCGCCCGTTTCATGGAACAGCGTGACATCCGTGCTGATCTGGTAGCACAGCCCGCGTTCCTCACGCAGTTCGAGAAAGAGCCGCGAGCTGGCGGTTTCCCCGAGCATCAGGCTGACCAGGCGCAGCGCGTGGCGCGAGTCCGCATGGCGGCCGGGCGCGTGCCAGGCGAGCGAGAGCTGGAGCTGGTCGGTCTCGCGGGTTTCCATCAGCTCCTGCGGCGGCCATTGCGAGCGGTCGAAGGGCAGCGGCGCCTGCCCGCCGCGGAAGTCCGGCGGCAGGTGCGGCGTGAGGACGCGCAGCACCTCGTCCGCCGTGAACGGACCGGCGGCGGCGATCACCAGATCGCTGCGGAAATGATGGCGTGCACGGAATTCCAGCAAGGCCTGGCGATCAATGGCGGCGATGGTTTCCAGGGTGCCGGAGATCGGATGGCCGAGCGGGTGCCCGCCCCAGAGCGCCTTGGAAATGAGGTCGCCGATGTGGTCGGCGGGGCTCTCGCGATACATGGTGATTTCCTCGCCGATGACTTCGCGTTCGAGCTGGATTTCCGGCTCGGGAAAAGCCGCGTGCCAGACCATGTCTGATAGAACATCCGCGAGCAGCGGTAGCAGTTCCGCCTCGCCGCGGCCTTCATAGACCGTCTGGTCCTCGGAGGTGCAGGCATTGATCTGACCGCCGGCATTCTCGATGTCGAAGCTCAGCTCGCGCGCGCTGCGGCGGGCCGTGCCCTTGAAGACCATGTGCTCCACGAAGTGGGCCAAGCCCGCGGGTAGCCCGTTCTCGTCGCGGCTGCCGGCTGGAATGTGGATGGTGAGCGCCGCGCATTCGGAATCCGGCAACGTGGCCACCGCAAGGCGTGGTCCGTGGGGAATCTGCCGCCATTCGTAGGATGCCTTGTTCATGATGCTTGTCCGATCAGCGCCTCCGCCAGCGCCAGATCCGCGGGGGTGGTGATTTTCAAATTCGGATGCAGTGATTCGATGAATTTCACCTTCACTCCGGTTTGTTGCACGGCGGAAACCTCGTCGGTCACCGCTAGCCCGCGGGCGGAAACATTTTGATAGGCTTCGCGCAGGACAGAGGTTTCAAAGACCTGCGGAGTTTCCATGCACCAGAGGTTCTCGCGGTCCACCGATTCCACACAGAAGCCCCCGGCGTCGGATCGTTTCATCGTTTCCGTCGCGCGCCGGGCGAGAGAGGCCGCCCGGTGGATGGACGCCGCGGCGACACAGGCATCGATGTCCGCGGGCGAAACCAGCGGCCTTGCGCCATCATGCACCGCCACGAAAAGGACATCCTCACCCAGTGCCGCAAGGCCATTCATCACCGACTCCTGGCGCTCGGCCCCGCCATCGGTGCGCAGCACGGGTTTGCTGAAAGCCACCCCCTCTAACAATTTCCAGCGTTCTTCCGGGCAGACGACAATGACCGAATGAATCGACTCCGCGTTGAGGAAGGCCTCCAGCGTGCGGCGCAGGACCGGCACGCCCGCCAGCGGCCAGGCGAGCTTGTCCATGCCCATGCGCCGGCTGGATCCCGCCGCCACGATGATGGCGGAGCAGGAAGGGTGGGGTAGGGGGCTGGACATCGGCGGTCGATAGGGTGCGCCGCGGTTCTTAGCAGCCCCGCCCGCTCGCGGGAAAGCGGCAAGTTCGGGTATTCGATAGCAGATGCGTCAGGCGAGTGCGGCGGCCAGATCGGCGGCGCGCTGGTCGCTGTTGGTGAAGGCCAGCGTTTGCTGGAGATGTGCCTGCGCCCCGGCGATGTCACCCAGTCCATGGCATGCGAGTGCGATGAGCAGGTGGTTCTCCGCGTTGCGCCGGGCTTGCAGGTCTTCTTCAAAGACCAGCAGGTTGGGCAAAGACGTGGCGAAATAATCAATGACGGCGGTTTCACCGAGTTTGGCCTCGGCATAAGTCTTGAGGTCCTCGAAAACCGCCTTTGCCTGATCCTCGCAGCCGAGCTCCCGCAACGACAGGCCGCGGAAATAGGTCAGCGGGCTGTGGGCGGTGACGGCCATTTCGGAGAAATCCCCGCTTTCGTCGGCGGATCGTTTGAAATGATCCGCCGCTTCCGCAGTCCTGCCGAGCTGCTTGAGCGCGCGGCCGATCCGGTGGTTCACATCCGCCTTGGCCTGCAGCAAATGATAGGCCTCGCCCAGGCTTTCGGGCGTCTCCATCGCTCCGGTGAAATGATCGAGCGCGGCCGCCGCGTCGCCGCCTTCGAGCGCCTTGCATCCGAGCAACAGGTGCGCGGTGGTGAATTGCCGCAGCACCGCACCCTCGCCGCCCTCCCATGGGTGAAAACGCCGGGAAGTCACCAGTTCCAGCGCTTTTTCGGGATTTCCTGTTAGATTGTATAACCCGGCGAGCGCGACCGTGCAGTCGTCACGCTGCATGACGCGGTCGATGTGCGTATCAAGAAACACAAGCCGGTCCGCAAGCGGATCATTCAACTTCGCGCGGAGTTGATCATACTCGGAAACCAGCCGTGGGTCCGCCTTGTCGAGTTCCAGCGCCTTGAGATAGCAGGCGCGGGCGGCGTCTCCATCGCGGCGGACATTCCACAAGGCGATCCCCAGGTTGCGGTGGACGGTGGCGAAACCCGCGCCGTCATCCACGGCGCGCTGCCAGGCGGCGATGGCATCTTCGTGGCGCTTGAGATCGTAGTAGTAATTGCCAAGCGCGAAGCAGGCGACGGGATCCGAGCCAGGTTGTTCAAGCGCCCATTCGAGAACAAGTTGCTCGTGCAGGCGCGAGGGGAAAAAATAATCCGGCGATTGGTGGCGGGCGGCGGCGAGGTCGGCCGGATCGCGGCTAAGCCAGGCCCGCAGGTAGTGGGTCATGGCCGTGCGCTCAAGCGGGTTGGGAACCGCGACCGGCGTGACGGGAGCCTTGTGGTGGGCTTCGAGGAGTGCGAGGGCCTCGTCATGAAAACTCGCTTCGATGAAATCGAAGGCGATATCGAGAATGGTTTGGGCGTCGTTGCGGGAGTTTCCCGGGATTCGGATTTTGGCATGGCGGATGAAATCCGCCGCCACGGTGGCGAAATGATCGAGCGGATCGAGTGTCAGCACATCCTCAAGGATTTCGGCCGCATCCTCCACTTCGGACAAATGACTCGCGATCACGGCCTGCAGAACCATCCCCTTGGTATGGTCCGCATTGGTCGCGAGCGACTCCTCAAGATGTCCAAGCGCGGTGTCGAAATCACGTCTGCGGCAATCGAGGCACGCGAGCTGAAAGTAAGCCGCCGATCTCCACGCCTGATTCCAGGTGGCCTTGTAGAAGAACGGATAGGCTTCCTCATGTCTGCCTTGAAACACGAGCGCCAACCCGAGGAAATAATGCGCCTCGCCGGTTTCCGGGTTCGGGTGGCGCCGCGTCAGCCGTGCGATGGCCGCACGGAAATGAGGTTCCGCATCGCTCCAGCGCCCTTGTCTGAGCGCGCGTCGGCCCATGCCGATGTTGCAGCGCGCGTCGCCCGGATCGCGGGCCAACGCTTCCTGCCAGTAAATCTCCGGCGTGCGCGTGGGATGCCGGTAAAGCTCAAGATGCTCTCCGGTGAAATACAACTCATCGGAGGATGTGATATCCGAAGGCGCGGCTGGTTCGGTGGCCACTTCGCGATCGCGATTCGCTGCAGTGGTGTCAACCGGACGATAACCCAGCACAAGCCCGCCGTCCGCATCGAGCACCATCGCGGACAATTCACATGGATTCTCGCCGCCGAAACGCAGCTCCGCGTGTTGCCATGACTCACCGGGCTTCAATGAAAGCGGGGTTTCCAGCAGCAATCGATCGCCATGCCGGACCTGGAGTTTCGCGCCGCTCAGTCTTTCGGAAACACAGATGCCGAGCTCGATCATCCGGTCGTCACGGACCACCAACCTGAGGGCAACGCGTTCGTTCGCCTGCTGCACAGGCCCGATGCCCTGGATCGGCCACCAGAACTGGGAGAATGTCTTGGTTTCGTAGGGTGCGAGATAGGCGAAGTCAGGTTGGTTGTCGGTGTAAACCCCGGCCATCAATTCGATGTAGGGGCCGTTGGAATCCGTCAACTCTCGATCCCACGCATGGCCGAATCCATGGTCGCCCCAGGTCCATTGTTTCTTGCCAGGCGTGATGTGACGGTTGGCCACATGCACGAAGCCGCCGCCGGCCTTGAAATCATAACCGCCGAAGAAATCAAACTGCGTCTGGCAGATCATGTAACTGGTGGGCACCGGGATGTTCTTATACCAGGCAAGGTCGTTCGAGCCCGGCCGGTTCTGATAGTCCACGCCGTAATACGGGTTTTCTGCGATCGGAAACGACGACATCGCGCGCACCGCGTGGTCGGCCACATAGGTCACGTCCGTCGGAAAGAACGCTTGGTACTGGTCGTGCACCATCGCCGCCACGTTGGCCCACCAGAGGAAAGTCTGGGTGAGGGGAGTGCGGTTGTAGAGGCGCGCGCGCAACTCAATGAGTGAGGATCCGGGGCGCAGGCGGATGCCATGCATGCCTTTGAGACGGTTGAGCGGATCGTGTTCGCTCATCCACACGGTGCGCGCGCCGTCCTCCTCTTCCTCGATGAACACATCCGCGGGCATGAAAGTGCCGGGGCGGTGGTGCTGCGGCCAGTTGAACTCGACACCGCCGGAGATCCACGGCCCGGCGAGACCGACGAGCGCCGGCTTGATCACATCGTTGCGATAGAAAAAAATCATAGTCCGCGTTCGTCTTGTCCTGGCCCAGATAGATGCGCCCGCCAATCTCCGGCAGCATGACGAGCCGGACAAACTCGTTTTCCAAGAGCGCGGATTGATAGGTGACGTCCTGCGGAGCATCAAAGACCTTGTCGATGAACGGCACCGGATAAACTTTGCCGGATGATCCCTGATAGACGCGCTTCTCGAAGAAGACCGGGTTTTTCTCCGGCTTTCCAACCGGATAGGTGGGGATGATTCGGGGTTCGATTTTGGCTGTTACGGTCATGGGTGGGTAGATGCTGAAATACTGAAAACTGAAACGCTGGGATAATCACCAGAAGATGATGAAGAAGACGACGACGCCGAGGATCACGGCGGCTCCGGCGAGTTTCACAATGGGTTCGGTTTGGAGATTCATTTCCTCGCGGACGGGGAGTTCCTTGGCTTTGGCCAGAGGTGCGATCGCGGTGATCGCCGTCATCACGGCGGCCACGATCAGGAAGGCGAGCAGAACTTGCAGCAGGAAATGGTTCTCATGCCCCGATGGCCGGGTTTCCGATTTGCTCGTGAACTGGAAGGCGGCATAGGCCAGCGGATCTGTTAGAAGCGCCGCCACACCTGCCGCGCCAGGAACTTTCGACAGCACGAATGGCATCACGAAGGCGGCCACCACGCCGGTCCATGGCAGGTCCTTGTTGTCCGCCGGCATGATCATGTGCAGTTTCGCGGCATTTGCCTCCGCAAACTTGTCCCAGCCGCCGATCGCATTCAGGCCTAGGGAAAAGATCAGCATGCCGCCTGCCAATAGCGCCAACCCTTGCACCAGATCCGCCCGGTATTCGAGATGCTCCGGCATCGTGTAAATCCCCGCTCGCAGGAACCTCGGCAGCAGGGTCATGGAAATGAGCACGATGAACACCGAGCCGAGCAACTGCCAGCAGCTCACCGCCAGTCCGGTGGAGCCCGCCGCCTGGCCCTCCATGCCGACCATCTGCTCGGTGGAGATGTTCGCCGCGACGATGGAAATGCCGATGAGCGGCCAGGTCAGCCCGCGGCCGGCGAGGAAGAAGTCCGAACTGTTCGCGTCATGTCCCGGCTTGCGACGGCTTTTCCAGACGCTGAGGCCGATGACCACCGCGAAAAATCCGATGAAGACAGTGAGATCCTGAGTGGTGATGTTCAAGTTGTATTTCGGCAGATTAGCCAGCGGGACGGGCATGCTTCCATGGAGCATTGACGGAAAAATATGGACGATCCGATGATTTTGGCGATGTTCCGCGTTGATGGAACCGCAGGCCCGCGAGCAACGTCCGGAAGGATTCCCTGGGCAACGCCTGGTGGTCGTGCCACCGGCGATTGTCGTGGCCGCGGGCCGTCGGCCTGTCACGCGTGACCTGTGCATCACCCATATCGGCACGTTTGCCGCGGCTGCCGGGCATTTTGTCGAGCGCCCGCATGGCACCTCTCAACACATCCTCATCGCCTGCATTTCCGGCGCCGGAGACTGCGAAATGGGTGACCGTAAATGGAAAGTCGGGGCGGGGGACCTGCTCTTTCTGCCGCCCCGCGAACGACATGTTTACCGTGCGAATCCTTTCTCACCATGGATGATCTTCTGGATTCACTTTCGCGGCGCGCAGGCCGGCGACCATCTCGCCAACCTCGGCGTGAGTTCCACCCGGCCCGTCGTTCCGGTCGATGATCCGGGCGTGCTGCTCGATGCCTTTGAGGACACCATCCGGCATGCCAATCACGGATTCGGAGAAGCCGCCCTGACAGGCTTGTCCACCGCGTTCGCACGGCTGTTAGGACTCGCCAAAGTGCATCAGGTGGCAGTGGGCTCGCGTTCCCGCAACGCGGAAAACCGCCTGCTCAAAGTGCTTGCGATGATGCGCGAGGACGTGGCCCGGCCATGGACGCTGGAGGAACTGGCGCGCCAGGCCAACCTTAGCCCGCCGCACTTCACCGCGCTCTGCCGCCGCCAGACCGGAATGCCGCCGCTCAGCCTGCTGATCCGGCTGCGCCTCCAGCGGGCCATGGACCTCCTGCAGCGCGGCAATCACAACGTGGCCGAAGCCGCACGCGCCGTCGGCTATGAGGATCCGTTTTACTTCTCCCGCCTCTTCAAAAAGCACATCGGATTGACTCCATCGTCCTGCATGCACGGTCCGTGATGCGGCCCCATAACGTCCTCGAAAAACTCCGCACCGGCTGCGTCCTGAAGCGATGGGAGGAATGGGAAATCGCAATAGGCGGAACAGGATGTTTCGGCGGCGGACTGGAGCATAATGCTCCAGCCACTGTTCTTCCTTGCTCCGCGCGGCGTGTGGGATGACTCTCCGCGCGCCCGCCAGGAAACGACGGACAAGGAGCTTGTCTATGAAGGAAGGGATGCAAGGGAGGATGCCGGCACGCTGTTGGTTCAGGCCGCGGTTGCTGGAGGTTTTCAATGGTGGCTATGGCCGTGCGGAGCTGGGCGGCGATGTGATGGCCGGGCTGTCGGTGGGGATGATCGCGCTGCCGCTGGCGCTGGCGCTGGGCATTGCCAGCGTGCCGGCCGGGGCGGAGACGCCGTTTCCCGCACCGGCGCTGGGGATTTTCACGGCGATCATCGCGGGCTTTCTGATTTCCGCCCTGGGAGGCAGCCGGGTGCAGATCGGCGGGCCGACGGCGGCGTTCATTCCGATCATTTTGCTCATCATCGAGAAGCACGGCTATGGCGGGCTGCTCATGGCCACGGTGATGGCGGGCGTGATCCTGGTGATCATGGGACTGGCGAAAATGGGCTCGCTCATCAAATACATCCCGTGGCCGGTGACGAGCGGGTTCACCACCGGCATCGCGGTGGCGATCATGGCCACGCTGACGGTGGATTTCCTAGGCATCAGCGCGGCCGGTCCCGCGCCCCGCGAGTTTCCCGAGCGCATGCACTGGCTGGCGATGCATGCCGGGCAGATCAACATTCCCACGCTGCTGCTCTCGCTGGGCAGCTTGGCGGTGATCATGCTGTGGCCCAAACTCGGAATGCGGCGCGTGCCGGGATCGATCGTGGCGTTGCTGGGGGCCACGGTGTTGGTGGCGGCCTTCGGCTGGCAGGAGAAACTCGGGATCAGCACCATTGGCTCGCAGTTCGGCAGAGCGGCGATTCCGGCGGGTTTGCCGGCGTTTTCATGGCCGCGCTTCGACTGGACGATGCTGCGGGATTTGATCGGCCCGGCCACGGCGATCGCGGTGCTGGGAGCCATCGAGTCGCTGCTTTCCGCCGTGGTCGCGGACGGGCTGACCGGCGAGCGGCATGATAGCAACACCGAGCTGGTGGCGCAGGGCGTGGCCAACATCGTCTGCCCGTTTTTCGGCGGCCTGCCCGCCACCGGGGCGATCGCGCGGACCTCGGCCAACGTCAACAACGGCGGCCGCTCGCCGGTGTCCGGCATGGTGCACGCGCTCACGCTGTTAGGGATCATCCTGTTGTTTGCGAAGTGGGCGGTGTATGTGCCGATGGCGGCGATGGCGGCGGTGTTGGTGTTCGTAGCGCTGCGGATGGGCGAGTGGCATGAGCTGAAACGCCTGGGCAGGATGCCCTTGAGCGATGCGGTGGTGCTGGTGACCACCTTCGCGCTCACGGTGATCTTCGATCTGGTGATCGCGGTGGAGGTGGGGATGGTCTTGGCGGCGATTCTTTTCATCAAACGCGTTTCGGAAACCACGGAGGTTTCACCGGTGTTCGAATCGGACGTGCTGGAGTCCCGGGAGCAGCTGGTTTCCGGCAAAGAGATTCCGGAAGGGGTGCTGGTCTATCGCATTTTCGGGCCGTTCCTGTTTGGCGCGGCGGAAAAGATGGAGGACGCCATCGAGCGGGTGGCGGAACTGCCGCAAGTGCTCATCCTGCGGCTGCACCTGGTGCCGGCGATGGATGCCACGGCGCTCAATACGCTGGAAAGCGTGGTGGAGCGCTTCCGCAAACACGGCCGCACGGTGATCTTGAGCGGCCTGCACCGCCAGCCGCTCGACATGCTGCGCAAGGCGGGCTTCGTGGAGGTGATCGGCCGGGCGAACCTGGTGGCGCACTTCGACGATGCCTTGGTGCGGGCGCGGCAGGTGCTGGACGACGGGCGGCAGGAAGATTGACGGGCGAGGCGGCGGATTTTTCCGGAATGCCTCTGGCAGAGCGGCACGATGCCTGATAGATTCCGCCAGCACGGATGACTCAGGAAAGCACAGCGCCGATACGGAAAATAGAGCCCTTGCTGGGTGCTTTGGCTCTGCTGTTGCTGCTGGCGGGTTGTTTTTTCGTGTTGCAGCCGTTTCTCACGGCGCTGACCTGGGCGATCATTCTGGCCTACACGCTGCACCCGATGCAGCGGCTCTTCACGCGTTGGTTCCGGGGCTCGCGCACGCTGGCGGCGTGTTTCGTGACGCTGACGGTGTCGGTGCTGTTGTCCGGGCCGGTGGTCTTGATCGGGGTGAGTCTGGCGCAGGACGGGCGGGATCTGGCCGTGGCGACGCGCGATTGGTTCATGGAAGCGCCCGAGCAGGCGCCACCATGGATCCAGCGCATGCCGGTGGTGGGGGATGAGCTGGCGGGATACTGGGCTGGCTTTGCCGAGGACCGGAAGAACTGGATGGAGCAGCTCGACGAGGCGGTGAAAGCGCCGCCGCGGCCGAAGATCGTGGTAGAAACGGAAAACGGCCTGGTGGTGCGGGATGCTCCGCCACCGGGGCGCAAGCTCCCCGGCGAGGCGGCGGATGGTGAAGAGGCGGAAGCGGACTCGCCGCACGTTGTGGTGCTGTTAGGGAAATTCCTATCATGGGCGCGGACGTGGCTGCTCTCCGCGGCCAAGGCGGTGGGGCAGGGGGTGGCGGAGGTTTTGTTCAGCGCGTTCCTGGCGTTTTTCCTGTTGCGGGATGCGCCGGAATTGTCCGAGCGGCTGGCGGTGGCGGTGGAGCGCCTGGCCGGCCAGCGCGGGAGGCACTTGATCAAGGTGGCGGGCAATACGGTGCGCGGAGTGATTTACGGGATTCTGGGCAGCGCCATCGCGCAGGCGCTGGTGGCCGGAGTGGGATTCTGGGTGGCCGGTGTGCCGGGAGCGGTGCTGCTGGCGGTGCTGACGTTTTTCTTCGCGGTGGTGCCATTCGGGCCGCCGCTCATCTGGCTGCCGGCTTCGCTGTGGCTCTTTACCCAGAATGAAACCGGTAGGGGAATCTTCATGCTGGTGTGGGGGCTGCTGGCGATCAGCAGTGTGGATAACGTGTTGCGCCCGCTGCTCATCAGCCAAGGCAGCAAGATGCCCTTCGCGCTGATCTTCTGCGGTGTGATCGGCGGGGCGCTGTCCTTCGGCCTGGTCGGCGTTTTCCTCGGGCCCACCTTGTTGGCGGTGGCGTTCCGCTTGATCGAGGAATGGTCGTCCATCCGTTCTGCGGCGCATGAGGATTCTGTGGTAAAGGCGATTTCGGAATTGCGCGGCGGGGCGTGATGGGCAAGACCCGCGCATGGCGGTCAGTCCCTCGGCATTGGGTAAAGTGGTGGAAGTGTTCGAGCGGAATTTCCGCGACCGTGGCGAATTGGGCGCCTCCATCAGCATCTGGTGGGAAGGCACGGAGTTGCTGTCCCACGGTCACGGTTGGTGCGAGCGGGAGAAAACCCGGGCATGGACTCCAGAGACCATGGTGCCGGTGTATTCCGCCACCAAGGTGCCCGCTGCGGCCACCTTGCTGGTGGCGCTGGAAAGCCGCGGGCTGAGTGAGGAAACGCCGGTGCGCGAGGTGTGGCCGCGCTTTCCGGTGGCCGGGGCGAGGTTCTACCACCTGCTCTCCCACCAATGCGGCCTCGCCGCGCTGGACCAGCGCGCCGGCGTACTTGACCACCCCGGCGTGGTGGCGGCCATCGAGGCGCAGACTCCGGCATGGCACTTGGGCGAGGGCCATGGCTATCACCCGCGGACCTTTGGCGCGCTGGTGGACGAACCGGTGCGCCGCCTCACCGGCCTGCCGCTCGGCGGCTATTGGCGGGAAATGATCGCCGGTCCGCTGGGCTTGGATTTCTGGATCGGCCTGCCGCAAACCGAGTGGCCGCGGGTGGCGCGGCTCTACCCCGGCAAGGCGGGCAAGGATGATCTGGCGGATGCTTTTTACAAACAACTCACCACCTCAGGCACCTTCACGCGGCGGGCGTTTTCCTCACCGCGCGGCCTGCACGCCATCCATGAAATGAACGAGCCGCGCGCCTGGGAGGCCGGCCTGCCCGCGCTCGGCGGGGTGGGCACCGCCTCGGCGCTGGCGAAGTTCTATCAGGCGGCGATCGGCTCGATCCCGAGCCCGCTCTCGGCACGGGTGCGGCAGGCGCTGGTGGTACCGCGCAGCGCGGGCTACGACCGCGTGTTGCTGCGGCCCACGGTCTTCACCTGCGGCGCACAGCAGGATCCACTGGATGAGAGCGGGCACAAGATCCGCAGAATTTATGGTCCGTCGCTCTCCGCCTTCGGGCATCCCGGCGCGGGCGGCAGCCACGGCATGGGGGATCCGGAAACCGGCGTCTCCTTCGCCTACGTGATGAACCAGATGGACCTCAGTGTGATGCCCGGCCTGAAATGCGTGGAAATGGTGGACGCGTTGTTTTCCGAGCTGTGAAAAAACATCACGGCAGGCGGCTTCATTTTCAGGGAGGGACTTGATAATGATTGCGGCATGGGGGGGCTTTCGTGTTATCCCTGCGGCCATGATTGAAGCCGGACCAAGCCTGTCCCACTCCTTGCCCTCCGGATTGTGCGAGGACCAAGGCGGCGAGGCCACCGCCTTGATCCGCCGCATGGCCAAGGGTGATGGCGCGGCGCTTGCCGAACTGCACGGCATGTGGGCACCGGTTTTGGCGGGCATTGCCTGCCGCATGCTCGGCGAACGCCGCGATGCGGACGAGGTGCTGCGCCAGACCTTCGAGCGGCTTTGGAAACAAGCGGCCGGCTACGATGCGCATCTATCGCCGCCATTCGTGTGGGCCTTCGTGACGCTGCGCGGGCTGGCCATGGAACACCTCCTCCGCCGCCGGCGTGGCAGGCGCGAGGCTGCCGCCAGTCCATCCGTGCGTGGTGACAACCTGCGGGTGCTGCCGGCTGATGATTACCGCCGGCTGCGCGCCGCAATGGACCAGCTCGATCTGGAGGAACGGACCTGCCTCGAGCTCGCCGTGTTTCTCGGCTATGCCCGCGTGGGAAATCCGGACTCCTCCGCCGCTCAGCCCGCCACCGTGAAAAACCACCTGCGCCGCGCCTTGGAAACCGTCCGCAACCACCTCTCACGCCATGAACTTTGATCCCTACGACAGCGTCGCATGGCGGACCTTCGGCATGCTCGATGCCGGGGAAACCGAGCTCTTCGACGATGCCATGCGCGACGACCCCGGACTGCGGCGCGCTTATCTGGAAATGGACCGCCTCGCCGCCGCCATCGCCGCGGCCACGGTGGAGCCGGTGCACCCTGAAGCCGCCGAACTGGAGCAGCTCAAGCGGCAGCTGGGCCTTCCCCATGCGGGGCGCAAGAGCCCGCTGTGGCTGGCGGTTTCCGGTTGGGCCGCGGCCGTGATCATGGCCGGCATTCTCGCATGGGAGCATTTCGGCGCGCCGGAAGCAGCGCCAGTGGCTGCGGCACCCGTCATCGCAGAACCGGTGGCGGTGGTTCCCGAGGATGCCGAAGCCAGCCTGGAAACCCGGCGGCTCACCCAGGAAATCGAAGTCCTGCGGCGCACGCTTGAAGAGTTTCACCAACGCGACCGGGAAATGTTCCAGGTGCTGCCGGGCAGGGCGCTGCCGCTTGTGATGAATCTCGTGCCGCCCGGCGAAACCGTGATGAGCCCCGCTGACACGCGCTCGCCACTCACTGCGATGCTCGGGGATGCCCTCGCGGCGACCAACCGGCATGCCGTGGAGGAAGAAGTCGAAGCCGAAGCAGCGCCCGCCTCCGAAGCCACTTATGCGGATTACGCCGCCCCGCTTGAGCCGGCGGATCCGCTGCCCACCGGCCCTCCTACCGCCGTGCCGATCTACGATGCGGCGCGCGATGCCGGCACGCTGGTGGTCAGCAACCTGCCGCCCGCAGGCGAGGGGCAGGTTTACAATCTCTGGGTCATCA
>Ga0105090_10000071_pt1 | contig 38177 bp, 30 predicted proteins | sample PPLLak3March2015_FD_79110 | JGI IMG/M metagenome (GOLD analysis project Ga0105090, IMG submission 79110) | Freshwater sediment microbial communities from Prairie Pothole Lake near Jamestown, North Dakota, USA - PPLs Lake P7 Core (1) Depth... | ecosystem: Environmental > Aquatic > Freshwater >...
ACGAGGTGCGCCGCATGATGCTGATGCGCCACGCGCGCTACATGCCGGTGCTCGACCAGCGCACGCTGATGGGCGTGATCTCGTTCTACGACGTCGCCAAGACCGTGGTCGACGCGCAGGATTTCGAGAACCGCATGCTCAAGGCCTACATCCGGGACTGGCCCGAAGAGAAGACGCACCCCTGACATGTCCGGCTCCACCTTCGGCGAACTCTTTCGCGTCACCAATTTCGGCGAAAGCCACGGCCCGGCGATCGGCTGCGTCATCGACGGCTGCCCGCCGGGGCTGGCCCTGAGCGAAGCCGACATCCAGCCCGAGCTCGATCGCCGGCGCCCCGGCACCAGCCGCCACGTCACGCAGCGCAACGAGCCCGACACTGTGGAGATCCTGTCCGGGGTCTACGAGGGTTGCACCACAGGCACGCCGATCTGCCTGCTGATCCGCAATACCGACCAGCGCAGCAAGGACTACGGCAACCTGCTCGACACCTTCCGTCCCGGGCACGCCGACTACACCTACTGGCGCAAATACGGTCTGCGCGACCCGCGTGGCGGTGGCCGCGCCTCGGCGCGGCTGACGGCGCCGATGGTTGGCGCCGGCGCGGTGGCGCGCAAGTGGCTGCGCGAGCACCACGGCACCACCTTCAGCGCCTGGATGAGCGCGCTGGGCGAGATCGAGATCCCGTTCGAGAGCGCCGAGCACATTCCGCACAACGCCTTCTTCGCGCCCAATGCGGGCATCGTGGCGCGCCTGGAGGCGCACATGGACGCGCTGCGCAAGGACGGCGACTCCTGCGGCGCGCGCATCGAGGTGCACGCCGCGAAGATGCCGGTGGGCCTGGGCGAGCCGCTGTTCGACAAGCTCGACGCCGACATCGCCTACGCCATGATGGGCATCAATGCCGTCAAGGGCGTGGAGATCGGCAGCGGCTTCGGCGTCGTCACCGAACGCGGCAGCGAACACGGCGACGAACTCAGCCCGGAGGGCTTCCGCGCCAACCGCTCGGGCGGCGTGCTCGGCGGCATCTCCACCGGGCAGGACCTGGTGGTGCGCATCGCCATCAAGCCCACCAGCTCGATCCGCCTGCCACGCGGCTCGATCGACCGCACCGGTGCAGCGACCACGGTCGAGACCCACGGCCGCCACGACCCCTGCGTCGGCATCCGTGCCACGCCGATCGCCGAGGCGATGCTGGCACTGGTGGTGATGGATCACGCACTGCGCCACCGCGCGCAGTGCGGCGACGTGCGCCTGCCCGTGCCGGCCGTGCCGGCGGCCGCGCCTTGAGATCCACGCCTGCGCCGGCGGCGCGGTGAGTTCGCCGCTGGCGCCCTACGCCGCGCTGTCCGCCAGCTATTTCGCGGCCATCGGGCTGTTCAACCCCTATGCGCCGCTGTGGTTCCAGTCGCTGGGCTACTCGACCGTGGTCATCGGTTCGATCGCGGCACTGCAGAGCTGGACGCGTGTGCTCGGGCCCTACGCCTGGGGCTGGTTCGGTGACCACAGCGGGCGGCGCGTCGAGCTGATCCGCATTGCCGCTGCCGGCTCGCTGCTGGCCGCGGTAGGGCTGCTCGGCGTTCGCGAGGTGGTGCCGGTGGCGGTGGTGACAGCGCTGCTGTTCGTCGCCAACGGCGGCGTCGTGCCGCTGTACGAGGCGACGCTGGCGCATCTGCTGAATACGCCGAGCGGCATCGACCCGGCGCGTTACGGCCGCATCCGTGTCTGGGGTTCGGTCGGCTTCATCGTCGCCGTCACCGTCTTCGGCGCCCTGCTCGAGGCCTTCGGCATCGGAGTCTTTCCCGGCTTCGTGCTCGTCATGAATGCGCTCATGCTGCTGGCCGCGCTGCGCCTGCCGGCCACGCGCGAGGACGCCGTGCACGACGCACCGGCGCCGCCCGTGCTGCCGCTGCTGCGCCGGCCCGAGGTGGCGTGGTTCTTCGCCTCGATCTTCTTCACCGTGCTGGCGCACACCAGCCTGTACGCCTTCTTCTCGCTGTACCTGGTGTCGCTGGGCTACGGCAAGGCCGCGGTGGGTGCGCTGTGGGCGGTGGCGGTGGCGGCGGAGATCGTCTTCTTCTGGATGCAGGGCCGCTGGTTCGCCATGTTCACGCCGGCGCGCTGGCTGCAGTGGGTGGCGGCGCTGACGGCGCTGCGCTTCGTCGCCGTGGCCCACGCGGCAACCTGGCCGCTGCTGCTGGTGCCGGCGCAGCTCGTGCATGCCGTGACCTTTGCCGCCCACCACGCCGCCTGCATCACGCTGGTGCACCGCTTCTTTCCGGGCCGGCTGCGCGGCCGCGGCCAGGCGCTGTACACGACGCTGGGCTACGGTTTCTCGGGCGTGCTCGGCGGTATCGGCGGCGGCTGGGTCATCGCGCAGCTGGGCTACACCGCCGTCTTCGGGGTCGCCGCCGGCTGCGGCCTGGCGGCCTGGGGCTGTGCCACGCGCATGGCGAAGCACCTGAACACGGTCTGATTGCGCAGTTGTCGCCGTCGCGGGGCGCGGCTGGCTACAACGCGGAGGGTGGCGGCCGATATCGCGGGGGACGGGCCCGCCGCATATTGCGCGGGCCGTGCCCGAGGACCTCCGCACCCATGTCCGACGCCGCCCAGCGCCAGACGCCTCTGCTGCCCCTGCCTGCGCGCGGCGGCGAAGATGCCCGATACGCCGCCGGCCGCGGGCTGCGGCTGACGATGGCTCTCGCCTTCAGCTTGCTGGCGCTGGCCGTGCTGGCGCAGGGCTACGGCGTGCTGCGGCTGGAGGCGCAACGCCGCGCCGACGCCGACGTCGTCGCCCGCGCCGGGGAGCAACGCACGCTGGTGCTGCAGGTCGCCAGGCTGGCGGCGCTGATCACCGCCGACCCGGCCGCACGCGCCAGCCACGCCCAGTCGCTGGGCCGCCAGCTGGCGCAAGCGGGCGACGATGCGCTGGCGCTGGACACCCTGCTGGCGCGTCCCGGGTCGCTGGCCGTGCAACCCGGCGACCCGGGCGACGCGGGAGGTGTGCGCGCCACGCTGGCATCCTGGCAGGCGGCGCGCGAGCGCCTGTGGACCCGCTGCGGCAGCCTGCTGCGCCATGTCGCCGACGCCGAGCCGGGTGACCTGTCGCCCGGCGTGCTGGCCGTGCAGGCCGAGGCCGCGACGGCGCTGGCCACCGCGCAGCGCTTCTCGGAAGCGCTGCGCGGTGCGAACGAGCGCCGTGCCGCGGACCGGCAGCAGGCGCTGCAGTGGGGCCTGGCGGGCGTGCTGGCGGTCCTGCTGCTGCTGGGACTGACGGTGGCCGGGACGAGCGCGAAGGTGGTGCGCAGGCAGGCGGCGCGACTGCGCGAACAGGCGGCCGAACTGCGGCGGCTGGCGCTGGTGGCCGAGCACACGCCGGCACTGGTGGTCATCACCGACCGCGACGACCGCGTGTTGTGGGTCAACGAGACCTTCACGCGCCTGTCGGGCTGGCCGCTGGCCGATGCCGCCGGCCACCACCCGGGCGAACTGCTGGCCAGCCCGCACGCCGATGCCTTGGTGCTGGCGCGCATGCAGAAGGCCATCAACGACGGTGCCGCGGCTCGCCAGGAGTGGCTCCATCGCACGCGCGACGGCCGCGATCTGTGGCTCGACATCGACCTGCGCCCGCTGCACGACGACGATGGCCAGCTCAGCGGCTTCGTGCGCATCGGCGCCGACGTCACGTCACGCGTGCAGCCGCAAGGCCGGTTGCCGGCGCTGCACCAGGCGCTGCCCGACCGCGCGACGGTGAGGGAGCGGCTGGAGCGCTCGATCGCCCATGCACGCCGCCATCCGGGCTACGGTTTCGCGGTGCTGGCGATCGATGTCGAACGCCGCGACCCAGGCGAGGACGCGCCCGGCTCTGGGGGCGGCGACGACCTGCAGCTACAGGTGGCCGAGCGGCTGGCGCTGCTGCTGCGACCGGGCGACCTGGTGGCGCGCATCGAGGACCCTTGCCGCACGGCGGCGCAATTCGGTGGCCACGGGTTCGTCGCCGTGCTCGAGGGTGTGCACGACGCGCAGCCGCTGGGCGTGATCGCCGAGCGCCTGCTCAAGGACCTGGACGAACCCTACCTGCTGGCAGCGACGCCGGTGGCGGTGCCCGCCAGCCTGGGCGCGCTGCTGTTCACCGGCGGCGAGGCGAGCGCCGAGAAGCTCCTGCGCGACGCCGGCACGGCGATGGTCGAGGCCAGGTGCGCCGGCCGCGGCCGCTGGGTGATGTTCGACGATTCGATGCACGAGCGCGTCGTGCGCGCACTGGCGCTGGAGAGCGACCTGCGCCAGGCACTCGACGGGAAGCAGCTGTTCCTCGCCTACCAGCCCGTGGTGGAGCTGGCGACGCGGGTGCCGCTGGGCGCGGAGGCCCTGGTGCAATGGCGCCACCCATTGCGCGGGCTGGTGCCGCCGGCGGACTTCATCGGCGTGGCCGAGCAGGCGGGCTTGATCGACGCCGTCGGTTCCTTCGTGCTGCGCACCGCCTGCCTGCAGTTCGTGCGCTGGCGGCGTGACCTCGGCCGGCTGGCGCCACGCTACCTGACGGTGAACCTGTCGCGGACGCAGCTCAGGCGCGGCGACCTCGTGCAGGAGATCGAGGCGCTGCTGAAGGAGAGCACGCTGCACCCGGCGCAACTGCAGCTCGAGATCACCGAGACGCTGGCCGCACAGGACGAGCAGGTGCAGAGGACCTTGAGCGGGCTCAAGGCCCTGGGGGTGAAGCTGGCGCTGGACGACTTCGGCACCGGCCACTCCTCGCTGGCCTGCCTGCATCGGCTGCCGGTGGACACGGTCAAGATCGACCGCTCCTTCGTCGGCCGCGCCGAGACGGTGGAGTACCAGCGCGTCCTGATCGAGGCCACGACCCGCGTCGCCCGCGCTCTCGGCATGAGTACGGTCGCCGAAGGCATCGAGACCGAGGGCCAGGCGGCGCTGATGCTGCAGCTGGAGTGCGACCGTGGGCAGGGCCTGCTGTTCAGCCCGCCGTTGCCGGCCGCCGACTTCGAGGCCTGGCTGCGACAGGAGCGGACGCTGACGGCACACGGCTGATCCGCCTTGGGCGGCCGGACGCCGCGCCTCGCGCGGTCCCGCTCGGGCCGTCCCGGTGCCGCGCATTTCGTCGCCGGCAATCCGCGCTTCGTCGCAACCCTGCCCCCCGCAGGTTCCGCTTGACCGACACTCGCGCCGCTGGCACCGTACAGGCGCGGCCCGGCAGGAGGAAGCCTCGATGCAGAAGAAGTGGCTGGTGGGCGTTGTCGCCCTGCTGGTGCTGGTCGGCACCGGCGCGGCGCTGTGGAGCGGCCTGCTTCGGGGGCCCGACGGCCTGGCGGAGGCCAAGAGCGGCGCCGAAGCGAACCAGCGCGGCAAGGACGGCAGGAAGCCCGATGTGGCGCTGGAATTCGTGCCGCGCGAGGTGGTGCAGCCGGCGCTGGCCCGCATGCCGGCGCTGGTGCAGTTCTCGGGGCCGCTGGTGGCGCCGCAGACTTCCCTGGTGCGCGCCAAGGCCGCCGGCACGCTGGTGGCGCTGACCGCCGCCGAAGGCAGCCGGGTGCAGGTCGGGCAGGTCATCGGCCGCATCGACATGGCCGAGACCAGCAGCCGCGTCGCCGAGCGCAGCGCCAATCTGGAGTCGGCTCGGGCCACGCTGGCGCAGGCCGAGCGCACGCACGGCAGCAACGAGCGCCTGGCGGCGCAGCAGTTCATCAGCCCGATCGCGCTGGACAATTCGCGCGCTGCGGTCGACACCGCGCGCGCGGCGCTGCACGCCGCGCAGGCGGCGCTCGACACGACGCGGGTCGGCTTGCGCGACGCCACCTTGCTGGCGCCGATCTCGGGCATCGTCGCCAGGCGCCACGTGCTGCCGGGCGAGAAGGTCAGCATCGACCAGCCCGTGCTGACCATCGTCGACCTGGTGCGGCTGGAACTGGCCGGCAGCGTCGGCACGCACGAGGTCTCGCGCTTGACCGCCGGCATGCCGGTCGACGTGCAGGTGGAGGGCGTGGCGCAGCCGGTCGCCGGGCGCATTGCGCGCATCGCGCCGGCGGCCGAGCCGGGCACGCGCTCGATCGGCGTCACCATCGAGCTGGCCAACCCCGGCGAGACGCTGCGTGCCGGCCAGTATGCGCTGGCACTCGCCACCCTGGCCGACGACCGGGAGCGGCTGACGCTGCCGGCGGCCGCGGTGGGCAACAGTGCCGGCCAGGACCATGTCTGGCTGATCGAGGATGGCGTGCTGGCGCGGCGGGCCGTGACCCTGGGCCGGCGCGACGAGCGCGAAGGCCGCATCGAGGTGCTGCAGGGCGTGCATCCGGCAAGCCAGGTGCTGGCGGCGCGCTTCGACAACCTGCGCGAGGGTGCCAGGGCGCTGATCGTGGCGAACAGATCGGCGGCGGTGGCGGCGTCGTCGTCGGCGGCGGCGCCGAAGTGACTCGCCCCTGAGCCGGGAGCACGGCCATGTGGATCACGCGCGTCTCGATCAACAACCCGGTCTTCGCCGCCATGGTCATGGTGGCGCTGTGCGTGCTGGGTCTGTTCAGCTACGCCAGACTGGGCGTCGAGCAGATGCCCGATATCAGCTTTCCCGGCGCCTGGATGGAAGTGCAGTACCCCGGCGCCACGCCCGAGGCGCTCGAGCGCGAGGTGCTCAAACCGCTCGAGGAGGCCGTCAACGGCGTCGCCGGCGTGCGCAAGATCATGTCGCGCGCCTTCGAGGGCCGCGCCGACCTGAGCGTCGAATTCGGTCTCGACACCGACATGGACCGCGCGATGCAGGAGGTGCGCGACCGCGTTGCCGCGGTGCAGGGATCGCTGCCGCGCGACGTGCGGGCACCGACGCTGGCGCGCTGGAACAACGACAACAGCGAGCCGGTCGTCACGCTGGCCATCCTGAGCCCGACGCGCAGCACGCGCGAACTCTCGATCCTGGGCGAGAACGAGGTCGGCAGGCGCCTGCAGCGCGTCGAGGGCGTGGCCCGCGTCGAGCTCAGCGGCCTCACCGAGCGCGAGGTGCGCATCGATCTCGACCCGCTGCGGCTGCGCGCCTACGGCGTGACGCCGGCGCAGATCGCCGCTGCGCTGAAGGAGGCCAACGCCGACCAGCCGGTGGGCCTGCTGTCCGACCGCACGCAGGACGCGCTGGTGCGCGTCGAAGGCCGGGTGCGCGACCCCAAGGCCTTCGCCGAAGTCGTGGTCGCACACCGCCACGGCCTGGCGCTGCGCCTGGGCGACCTCGGCACGCTCAGCGAACGCGAGCGCGAGCCCGAGTCGCTGGCGCGCGTCAACGGCCAGCGCGCGATCAATTTCAACGTCTTCAAGCAGCAGGACGCCAATATCGTCGCCACCGGCGATGCGGTGAAGAAGGCGATGGACGAGTTGCGCAAGACGCTGCCGCCCGATGTCGAGCTGCGCCTTGTCCATGCCGGCAGCGACTGGGTCAAGGGCAGCCTCGCCGGCCTGCGCAGCACGCTGATCGAAGGCGCGCTGCTGACCATCGCCATCGTCTTCCTGTTCCTGCACAGCTGGCGCAGCACCATCATCACCGGGCTGACGCTGCCGATCGCCGTCATCAGCAGCTTCATCGCCGTCCATGCCTTCGGCTTCACGCTGAATTTCATGACCATGATGGCGCTCAGCCTGTGCATCGGCCTGCTCATCGACGACGCCATCGTCGTGCGCGAGAACATCGTGCGCCACGTCCACATGGGCAAGGACCACCGGAGCGCGGCGCGCGAGGGCACGCAGGAGATCGGCCTGGCGGTGATGGCCACCACCTTTGCCATCGTCGCGGTGTTCGCACCCGTGGCTTTCATGGGCGGCATCATCGGCAAATTCTTCTACCCCTTCGGCATCACCGTGGTGGTGGCGGTGCTGGTGAGCCTGTTCGTCAGCTTCACGCTCGACCCCATGCTGTCTTCGGTATGGAAGGACCCGCCGTCGGCGCGGCTGAAGACGCTGCCAGTGATCGGCCACGCCATCCGCGGCACCGACCGCCTGATGGACGGGCTGCATGCGATCTACGGCCGCGCCATCCGCTGGATCTTCAGCGAGCGCCGCTGGCGCATCGCACTGCCGGCCTACGGCCACGGCTTCGATGCCGGCGGCCGCCGCGACAGGGCCAGCCCGCGCCGCTGGCGCAGGGCGACGATCACGCCGCGCGGTGGGGTCATGGCCGTCGGCAGCGCCAGTTTTCTTGTCGCGCTGGCGTTGGCGCCGCTGGTGGGCAGCGAGTTCGTGCCCGAGACCGACCGCGGCTTCACGCGCCTGGCGCTGAAGATGCCGGTGGGCAGCAGCCTCGAGCGCACGAGCGAGAAGGTGGCGCAGGTCGAGGCCATCGTGCAGGCCCTGCCCGAGGTCAGGCACGTCAGCACCTGGATCGGCGGCGCCGGCCAGCGCCACCAGGCGTGGCTGAATATCGCGCTGGTCGACCGCAAGGACCGCCGGCGTTCGCAGAAGGCCGTGGAAAACGCCATCCGCGACGCCATCGCCCGGATCCCCGGCACCGATGCCAGCCTGGGCTTCGACCGCCCGATCTACGTCGCCATCCTGGGCAACGACCCCGACGGCCTGGCGCGCCTGGCCAGCGAATTCGCCGACAAGGTGAAGCAGATACCCGGCGCGGTGGACGTGGAGACCTCGGTGCAGGCCGGCATCCCAGCCTACGCAGTGCGCCTGAAGCCCGGCGCGGTGCGCGAACTCGGGCTGACCGCCAGCCAGGTCTCGAGCAACCTGCGCGCTTACGTCAACGGCGAAGCGGCGACCACCTGGACAACGCCCGACGGCGACCAGGTCGACGTCGTATTGCGCCTGGACGAGAGCCAGCGCGAACGCATCGACCAGCTGCGGTCGCTGCCGGTGGCCTTTGCCGTCGACGGCACGCCGATCCAGCTGTCCAGCGTGGCCGAGATCGAGCGCATCTTCAATCCGCAGAATATCCGGCGCCAGAACCTGCAGCGCCGCGAGGGCATCTTCGCCGGCGTCAGGGACCGCAGCGCCGGCGATGTCGGTGCCGACGTGCAGAAGCTGATCAAGGACACCACGCTGCCGCCGGGCTACAGCTTCGACATCGGCGGCCAGATGCAGGAGCAGGCCGAGGCCTTCGCCGGCTTGCTGGGCGCCATGGCGCTGGCGGTGATCTTCATCTATATCGTTCTCGCCAGCCAGTTCGGCAGTTTCGTGCAGCCGATCGCCATCATGGCCAGCCTGCCGCTGGCGCTGATCGGCGTCATGCTGGCGCTGCTGTTCTGGGGCAGCACGCTCAACATCTTCAGCATGATCGGCCTCGTCATGCTGATGGGGCTGGTGACGAAGAATGCGATCCTGCTCGTCGACTTCGCCAACCATGCGCGCCGGGCCGGCGCGACGGTGGCCGAGGCGCTGCTGCAGGCCGGGCAGACCCGCATGCGGCCGATCATCATGACCACCGCGGCGATGATCTTCGGCATGTTGCCGCTGGCGCTGGCGCTCAACGACGGCGGCGAGATCCAGGCCCCGATGGGCCGCGCCATCATCGGCGGCCTCATCACCTCGACGCTGCTGACGCTGGTGGTGGTGCCGGTGCTGTACAGCTACCTGGTGCGCGAGATGCAGCCGCTTGCCGCGCCCGTGCTCGGCGGCAATGCGGCCGGGCCCTTGCCGATGCCCGCGGATCGGGACTGAAGCTCACCCCGCCCCACCACAACGGTCCGAGAGTCAGCAACGGGCCGCGAGCAGAACAACGGCCTTGAATGCCTGTCGATCGATCGCGAGTCGGCGTCAGACCGCGTAGTCGCTCAGTGGCGGGCAGGTGCAGAACAGGTTGCGGTCGCCCCAGACGTTGTCCACGCGCCCCACCGGCGGCCAGTATTTCTGCCGCCGCAGCCCGGGCACCGGGAACGCCGCCTGCTCGCGGCCGTAGGCGTGGGGCCAGTCTTGCTTCAGCAGCGCCGCGGCGGTGTGCGGCGCGTGCCTGAGCGGGTTGTCGTCCTTGGTCCAGGTGCCGCTCTCGACCTGCCTGATTTCCCCGCGTATGGCGATCATGGCATCGCAGAAGCGGTCCAGCTCGATCCGCGGTTCGCTCTCGGTCGGTTCCACCATCAAGGTGCCGGCGACCGGAAAGCTGAGCGTGGGGGCGTGGAAGCCATAGTCGATGAGGCGCTTGGCGACATCCTCGGCGCTGATGCCGATGCTGTCCTTCAGCGGCCGCAGGTCGAGGATGCATTCGTGAGCCACGCCGCCGCCCTTCAGCGCCGGGTTGCCGCCGGAATACAGCACCGGGAAATGGTCGGCCAGGCGCGCCGCGATGTAGTTGGCGCTGAGGATGGCCACCTCGGTGGCGTCGCGCAGGCCGTCTGGGCCCATCATGCGGCAGTACATCCAGCTGATCGGCAGCACCGCGGCATTGCCCAGCGGCGCCGCGCTGACGGCGCCGACGCTGTGCTCGCCGCCGAGGCCGGCGGTGCGATGCGCCGGCAGGAAGGGCACCAGGTCCTGCACCACCGCCACCGGTCCGACACCCGGCCCGCCGCCGCCGTGCGGGATGCAGAAGGTCTTGTGCAGGTTGAGGTGGCTGACGTCGCCGCCGAATTCGCCCGGCGCGGCGACGCCGACCAGCGCATTCATGTTGGCGCCGTCCACATAGACACGCCCGCCGTGGCGGTGCACGAGCGCGCAGAGTTCCTTCACCCGCACCTCGAAGACGCCGTGCGTGCTCGGGTAGGTGATCATCGCCGCGGCCAGATTGGCGCTGTGCTGCTCGCACTTGGCCTGCAGGTCGTCCATGTCGACGTTGCCCATGGCGTCGCATTTCACGACCACAACGCTCATGCCCGCCATCTGCGCGCTGGCCGGGTTGGTGCCGTGCGCCGATTCGGGGATCAGGCAGACGTGGCGGTGACCGTGGCCGCGCGACGCATGCCAGGCGCGGATGACCAGCAGCCCGGCATATTCGCCCTGGCTGCCGGCGTTGGGCTGCAGGCTGACGCCGGCATAGCCGGTGGCCTGCGCGAGCCAGGCGCAGAGCTGGTCGTTGAGCTCCCAGGTGCCGGCCAGCTGTTCGCGCGGTGCGAAAGGGTGCACCTGCGCAAACTCCGGCCAGGTGATCGGGATCATCTCGCTGCTGGCGTTGAGCTTCATCGTGCAACTGCCGAGCGGGATCATGCAGCGGTCCAACGCCAGGTCCTTGTCGGCCAGGCCGCGGATGTAGCGCAACATCTCGGTTTCGCTGTGGTGGGTGTTGAACACCGGGTGCGTGAGGAAGCTGCTGCTGCGGCGCAGCGCCACGGGGATCATCGGCTCGATGCCCTTGTCAAAGGCGGCAATGTCGGGCAGTGCCTGCCCCGGCTCGGCGAACAGTTGCCACAGCGCAAGGACGTCGTCGCGCGTGGTGGTCTCGTCCAGCGCGATGCCGATCATCGTGTCACCCCATTCGGGGAAGCGGCGCAGGTTCATGCCGGCGGCCACGGCGCGTGTGGCGATGCCGGCAGTGGCCGCGCCGGTGTCCAGGCACAGCGTGTCGAAGGCACTGTCGCTGCGCAGCTTGACGCCCAGCTCGCGCAGGCCCCGGGCCAGGATGGCGGTGTAGCTGGCCACGCGCTGGGCGATGCGCTTCAAGCCCCCGGGTCCGTGGTAGACGGCGTACATGCTGGCCATCACCGCCAACAGCACCTGCGCCGTGCAGATATTGGAGGTCGCCTTCTCGCGCCGAATGTGCTGCTCGCGCGTCTGCAGCGCCAGGCGGTAGGCGGGGTTGCCATGCGCGTCGACACTGACCCCGACCAGGCGCCCCGGCATGCTGCGCTTGTACTCGTCGCGGCAGGCCAGGTAGGCGGCATGCGGGCCGCCGCCGCCCATCGGCACGCCAAAGCGCTGCGTGCTGCCCAGCGCGATGTCGGCGCCCAGCTCGCCCGGCGGGGTGATCAGCGTCAGCGCCAGCAGGTCGGCCGCGACGATGAAGGCCGCCTGGTGCGCATGGATGCGCTCGGCGTCGCTGCGCAGGTCGTGTATGGAGCCGGTGGTGCTGGGCAGCTGCTCCAGCGCCGCAAAGTAGTCGCCGCCGGCGATCCGCGCGTCCCATTCGGCGGCGGAGTTGGCCAGCACCACGTTCAACCCCAACGGCGCCGCGCGCGTGCGGATGACCTCGATGGTCTGCGGGTGCGCGTCGCCGGCGACGATGAAGTTGGGGCTCGGGTTCCTCACGCTGCGCCGGGCCAGCGTCATCGCCTCGGCCGCGGCGGTGGCTTCGTCGAGCATCGACGCATTGGCGATGGCCATGCCGGTGAGGTCGCAGACCATGGTCTGGAAGTTGACCAGCGCCTCCATGCGGCCCTGCGAGATCTCGGCCTGGTAGGGTGTGTAGGCGGTGTACCAGGCCGGGTTCTCGAGGATGTTGCGTTGGATGACGCCCGGCGTGAGCGTGCCGTGATAACCCTGGCCGATGAAGCTCTTCAGGACCTGGTTTTTCGCCGCGATGGCCTTCAGTTCGGCCAGTGCCTGCGCCTCGCTCAGCGGCGCCGGGATCGCCATCGGCCGGCTGCGCACGATGGCGCTCGGCACGATGGCGTCGATCAGCGCGCGGCGCGTGAAGTTGGCGACACCCGCGCCGATCACCGACAGCATGTGCTGCTCGTCTTCGGCGTCGGGTCCGATATGGCGGGCGGCGAATTCGGCGGCGTTCTCCAGCTCGCCGAGGGGCTTCAGGGCAGACATCAGCATGGGCACTTCCGGGCGGGCGCAGATTGCGGGTTCAGAGCGTCTTCAGCAGGGCGTCGTAGGCCGGCGGGTCCATCAGCTGGTCGAATTCGGCCATGTCGGCCACGCGCACGGTGAAGAACCAGCCCTGCCCCAGAGGGTCGCTGTTGGCCAGCGACGGGTCGGCGCGCAACGCTTCGTTGACCTCGACGATCTCGCCGCCGACCGGCATGTAGATATCGGCGGCAGCCTTGACCGATTCGACGACACCGGCGACCTCGCCCTTCTTGTAGCTGCGGCCGACCTCGGGCAGTTCGACGAAGACCACGTCGCCCAGCGCGTCCTGCGCGTGGTGCGTGATGCCGACGACGGCAGCTTCGTGGTCTTCGATATTGACCCACTCGTGGTCGGGCGTGTACATGGTGGTCATCGGCGGGGCTCCTAGGTACGGTGAGTGAGGGACGGGGTGTTCAGGACCAAGCTTCCCCGCACGGAACCGGCTCCGCCGGGCCGTCGCGGGGCGGCCCCCTCGGGGGGTAGCGAGCGCGAGCGAGCTTGGGGGCTCATCGTTGATAACGGTGGGGGTGGAAGGGCATCGGCGTCACGCGCATCGGCAGGCGCCTGCCGCGGACCTCGGCGTACACCTCGTGCTGCGCCATCGCATGGTCGACGGGCAGGTAGGCCATGGCGATCGGCCGGTCGACGCTGGGCGCCAGCGTGCCGCTGGTGACGGTGCCGAGCTTGCGGCCGTGGGCGTCGCAGATGAGGGTGCCCGCCCGCACCGGCACGCGCTCCAGGCCCAGCAGGCCGACGCGCCTGCTCCGCGCCGCGCCGGCGAGGTGGCTGTCGATCACCGCTGCCCCGGGGTAGCCGCCGGCGCGCGCGCCTCCCGCCCGGCGCACCTTCTGGATCGCCCAGCCGAGGCCGGCTTCGACCGGACTGGTCTTCTCGTCGATATCGTGCCCGTAAAGGCACAGCCCGGCTTCCAGGCGCAGGGTGTCACGCGCGCCCAGGCCGGCGGGCCGGACCTCGGGCTGTGTCAGCAGCGCCTCGGCCAGCGCGGTCGCGTTTTCGGCCGGCACCGAGATCTCGAAGCCGTCCTCGCCGGTGTAGCCCGAGCGTGTCACGAAACAGGGCGCGCCCGCCAGCTCGAAGACGCCGCCGTGCATGAAATGCAGCTCGGCGACCGCCCCATGCAGGCGTGACAGCGCCGTCACCGCCTGCGGTCCCTGCAGCGCCAGCAGCGCGCGGTCGGGCATGGCCACCGCCGCACAGCGGTGGCCGATGTGGGTCAGCAGGTGGCGCAGGTCGGCGTCCTTGCAGCCGGCATTGACGACCAGGAACAACTCGCCGAAACCGACGCCGGCGGGCGGCCGCACGACCATCAGGTCGTCGAGCAGGCCGCCGCTGGCATTGGTGAAGAAGGCGTAGCGCTGGCGGCCGGCGGCCAGGCCGACGATGTCCATCGGCACCAGCGTCTCCAGCGCCGCCGCGGCGTCGGCGCCGACCAGGCGCACCTGGCCCATGTGCGAGACGTCGAACAGCGCCGCCGCAGCGCGGCAATGCTTGTGCTCGGCGATCAGGCCAGCGGGGTACTGGACCGGCATCGCATAGCCGGCAAACGGCACCATGCGGGCTCCAAGACGCAGGTGCAGGTCGTGCAGCGGTGTCGTCTGGAGTGGGGCCTCGGCCATGGCGGTTTCCTTCAAGGGCGGCGACACATGCGCCGAATGCTGGCGCAGGGGGCCCTCGCTGTCCGCTTTACCTGAGAGATTCGGTCAGCCCCGACGGCTGCCTTGCCCCTTCGGTGGGCCGCTGGACAGGGTCCGGCAGCCTCTCTCCAGTGAGGAAGTAAGTCAGTCCTTTTGCCTGAGCGTTCGAGGCTGGACCTCTGCGCCTTCGGCGGCTTCCGTAGAAGAAGCTCTCTCCTGACCGGGTCAGTGTAGCAGCGGCGACGCGGCGGCCGGCCAGCCGGATGGTCGCTGCGCGAGTTTGGCAGCAGCGCGAGCGGGTCCGGTGTGGGAATCCCCGATACCCCGGCGCCGCGCGGGCTGTAAGGTACGGGGGGGCTATTCGCAGCCCTTCCCTCAAGGAGACCCCGATGCGCATCGTTCGTTGGGTGGCAGCCGTCGCCGCCACCACAGCCGCACTGGCCAGCACGCTGGCGCTGGCGCAGCAGCAGCAGTTCGTCAATATCCTCACCGGCGGCCAGGCCGGCGTCTACTACCCGCTCGGCGTGGCGCTGTCGCAGATCTACGGCAAGGCCATCCCCAATGCCAAGGCCACCGCGCAGGTGACCAAGGCCTCGGCCGAGAACCTCAACCTGCTGCAGGCCGGCCGCGGCGAACTGGCGCTGACGCTGGCTGACGCGCTGTCCGACGCCTGGCAGGGGAACGAGGAAGCCGGCTTCAAGACCAAGCTCGACAAGCTGCGCGGCCTGTCGGCCACCTACAACAACTACATCCAGATCGTCGCCAGCGCCGATTCCGGCATCCGCACGCTGGCCGACCTGAAGGGCAAGCGCGTTTCGGTCGGGGCGGCGCGGTCGGGCACCGAGCTCAACGCCCGTGCGGTCTTCAAGGCCGCAGGGCTGAGCTACGCCGACCTGGCGAAGACCGAATACCTGCCCTTCGGCGAGTCGGTCGAACTCATCAAGAACCGCCAGCTCGACGCCACGCTGCAGTCGGCCGGCCTGGGCGTGGCCTCGATCCGCGACCTGGCAACCTCGGTCAAGATCGTCGTCGTCGCCGTGCCGGCGGATGTGGTGGCCAAGATCGGCGACCCGGCCTACCAGGCGTCCGTCATACCCGCGGGCACCTACGAAGGCCAGACCGCTGACGTGCCCACCGCGGTGATTCCCAACTTCCTGGTCACGCACAGTGGTGTCTCCGACGAACTGGCCTACCAGATGGCCAAGGCGCTGTACGACAACCTCGACACCATGTACGCGGCGCACAACGCCGCGAAGGCGATCAAGCGCGAGAATGCGGTGAAGGGCATGCCGGTGCCGCTGCACCCGGGCGCCGAGCGTTACTACAAGGAAGTGGGCGTCATCAAGTAGGCTGATCCGTGAGGCCGGCGCGCGGCATCGCTGCCCGCGCCGCACTTCGCCCCCAGATGAGCACACCCGACCGTCACGACCCGGCCAGCGCCGCGGCCGAAGCCGCGTACAACCCGCTGCCACCGGCGGTGTTCGCGGTGGCGTTGCTGTTTTCCAGCTTCCAGCTCATCACCGCGGCCTTCAGCCCCATCTCCAGCCAGGTGGTGCGCGCGATCCACGTCGGCTTCGTGCTGCTGATGGTGTTTGCGCTGTTTCCGCCACGCTGGGGCGAGCGACGCTTCACGGCGCTGGCCTGGATCATGGGCGGTGTCGGCTTCGTCATCAGTTTCTACCACTGGGTGTTCGAGGCCGACCTGACGGCGCGCGCCGGCGAGATGACGCAGCCCGACATGGTCATCGGCCTCGTCACGCTGGCCCTCGTCTTCGAGGCCGCGCGCCGCGTCATGGGCTGGGCGCTGCCGGCGATCTGCCTCGGTTTCCTGGCCTACGCATTGTTCGGCCAATACCTGCCGGGGCCGCTGGCGCACCGCGGCTATGGCTTCGACCAGGTCATCGGCACGCTGACCTTCGGCACCGAAGGCATCTACGGCGTGCCGGCCTACGTCTCGTCGACCTACATCTTCCTGTTCATCCTCTTCGGCGCCTTTCTCGAGCAGGCCGGCATGATCGGCCTGTTCAACGACTTCGCCATGGGCACCGTCGGTCACACGCGCGGCGGTCCGGCCAAGGTCAGCGTCATCAGCTCGGGTCTGATGGGCACCATCAACGGCTCGGGGGTGGCCAATGTGGTGACCACGGGACAGTTCACGATCCCGCTCATGAAGCGCTTCGGCTATTCGCCGGCTTTTGCCGGCGGGGTGGAGGCCACGTCGAGCATGGGCGGGCAGATCATGCCGCCGGTGATGGGGGCGGTGGCCTTCATCATGGCCGAGACGATCAATGTGCCCTACATCGAGGTCTGCAAGGCCGCCCTCATTCCGGCCATCCTGTATTTCTGCACCGCGTTCTGGATGGTGCACCTGGAAGCCGGCCGCAAGGGCCTGGTCGGCCTGGCCAAGGAAGACTGTCCCAACCCGTGGACGGCGGTGCGACTGCGTTGGTACCTGTTGCTGCCACTGGTGGGCCTGGTGGCGCTGCTGTTTTCCGGCTATACGCCGCTGTTCAGCGGCACCATCGGCCTGGCACTCACGGTAGTGCTGATCTTCGGCGCCGCGCTGCTCAGCGGCGTGGCCAGCATGCCGCTGCGCGTGCTGTTCTGGGTGCTGCTGGGTTTCGCCTGTGCCGGCTTCCTCGAATTCGGCGTCATGACCTTCTTCGTCATCACCGCGGTGCTGGTGGCCTTGATGCACCTGCGCCGCACCGGCGGCGACGCCATGCGCCTGGCCGTGCGTGCGCTGGCCGAAGGCGCGCGCCACGCACTGCCGGTGGCCGTCGCCTGCACGCTGGTCGGCGTCATCATCGGCGTCATCAACCTCACCGGCGTGGCGGCCGAGTTCGGCGGCCACATCATCGCCATCGGCGAGAAGAGCCTGTTCCTGGCGCTGGTGCTGACCATGGTCACCTGCCTGGTGCTGGGCATGGGCATCCCGACCATTCCCAACTACATCATCACCAGCTCGCTGGCCGCGCCGGTGCTGCTGCAACTGGGCGTGCCGCTGATCGTCTCGCACATGTTCGTCTTCTACTTCGGCATCATGGCCGACCTCACGCCGCCGGTGGCGCTGGCGGCGTTCGCGGCATCGCCGATCGCCAAGGAGACCGGGCTGAAGATCAGCGTGCAGGCACTGCGCGTGGCCATCGCCGGCTTCATCGTGCCCTACATGGCGGTCTACTCGCCGGCGCTGATGCTGCAGGGCGACAGCGGGCTGGCCACGGTCTACGTCGTGCTGAAGGCGCTGGTGGCGATCGGCCTGTGGGGCTGCGCCGCGATCGGCTACGGCGTGGCGCGGCTGAACTGGGCCGAACGGATCTGGGCCTTCGTCGCCGCCTCGTTCCTGGTGGTCGCGCTGCCCTGGACCGACGAGGTCGGGCTTGCTGCCACCGCCGCCTTCGTCGCCTGGCACCTCTGGCGGCGCCGCGTGCAGATTCGCGCCGCGGCGGCCGGCAACGCTTGAGCGCCGCGCTCGGCCTGTGCCTGGCCCTGGCCGCGGGCGCGCCGGGCAGCGAAGCGGCGAGCGTCTTCATCGCCGCGCGGCACTTCACCCTGGCCTGGACGCACTCGATCGAGCTCGTGCGCTGGGAGGAGGACTACGAAGTGCACGCCGCCGACGCCGCAGCGCCGCCGGTGCTGCACGCCGTGCAGTCACGCGTGCGCGGTTCTGCGGCCGGCATGGAACCCGGGTCCGACGCCGTGCTGCGCGACGGCTGGTACCACTATCCGCCCGCGACCCGGGAGCACGCCGAACTCTGGCTCACGCGCTCGGTCTACAGCGCCGACTACGAGCTCTGCATCGACGGTGCCACCTGCCGCGCGCTGTCGGACTGGCTGCCCAGCGACGGCTGGCGCACGCGCCTGTGGCCCTGCCGGCGGGGTCCGTAGCATGATGGCGCCATGACCGACGATATCGCCACCCTGCGCCGCATCCTGAAGACCTGCAAGACCGTCGCCGTGGTCGGCCTGTCGGCCGAGTGGCACCGGCCCAGCAATTTCGTCGCCAAGTACCTGCAGTCGCACGGCTACCGCGTGATTCCGGTCAACCCGCGCTACGACAGCATCCTTGGCGAGAAGAGCTATGCGCGGCTGGAGGACATCCCCGAGCCGGTGGACCTGGTCGACGTCTTCCGCCGCACCGAGGACGTGCTGCCGATCGCGCACAGCGCCGTCGCCATCGGCGCCAGTTGCCTGTGGCAGCAGATCGGCGTCGTCAACCGCGAGGCCGACGCCGTCGCGCGCGCCGCGGGACTCGATTCCGTCATGGACCGCTGCGTCAAGATCGAGCATGCCCGCCTCTTCGGCGGCCTGAACTGGGTGGGCGTGGATACGAAGGTCATCAGCGCCAGGAGGCCGCTGTGAGCGACCACCGCTTCCGCGCCGAGACCCTGGCCATTCACGCCGGACAGATCCCCGACGCCGCCACCGGTGCGCGCGCGCTGCCGATCTACCAGACGACGAGCTTCGTCTTCGACAGCGCCGACCACGCGGCCTCGCTGTTCAACCTGCAGACCTTCGGCAACGTCTATTCGCGCCTGAGCAACCCCACGGTGGCGGCGCTGGAGGAGCGCGTGGCCGCGCTCGAAGGCGGCCGCGCTGCGGTGGCCGCGGCCTCGGGCATGGCGGCCGAGGCGATGGCGCTGATGACGATCCTGCAGGCCGGCGACCATGTCGTGGCCGCCGGCGCCCTGTACGGCGGCAGCGTCACGATGCTGGCGGTGAACCTGCGCAAATTCGGCATCGAGACGAGTTTCGTCGATGCCACCGACCCCGCAGCCTTTGCCGCCGCGATGCGGCCCAACACGCGCGCGGTCTTTGCCGAGAGCCTGGGCAACCCGAGCCTGGTCGTGCTCGACATCGCCGCCGTCGCCGCGGTGGCGCACGCCCATGGCGTGCCGCTGGTGATCGACAACACCGTGCCGTCGCCCTTCCTGTGCAACCCGGTCGCGCACGGTGCCGACATCGTCGTGCACAGCGCCACCAAATATCTGGCCGGCCACGGCACGACACTCGGCGGCTTGGTCGTCGAGTCCGGCAGGTTCCCCTGGGACAACGGCAAGTTCCCGGGCATGACCGAACCGAGCCCGGGCTACCACGGCGTGAAATTCTTCGAGACCTTCGGCAACTTCGGCTTCACGATGCGCTGCCGCATGGAAAGCCTGCGCGTCTACGGCGCGGCGCTGAGCCCGATGAGCGCCTGGCAGATCCTGCAGGGTGTGGAGACCTTGCCGCTGCGCATGGAGCGGCATTGCGGCAACGCACTCAAGGTGGCCGAATTCCTGCGCGCACACCCCTCGGTGGGCTGGGTCAACTATCCGGGCCTGGCCGACCACCCCCAGCACGCGCTGCTGCAGCGACAGATGCGCGGCGCGTCGGGGTTGCTGGCCTTCGGCGTCAAGGGCGGCGTCGCGACCGGCGTGAAATTCATCGAGAGTGCGCAATTCATGAGCCACCTCGTCAACATCGGCGATACGCGCACGCTCATCAGCCACCCGGCGAGCACGACGCACCGCCAGCTCGACGCCGACCAGCAGCTGGCGGCCGGCGTCCAGCCCGACATGGTGCGCATCTCGGTCGGCCTCGAGCACATCGACGACATCCTGTGGGACATCGACCAGGCGCTGGCGGCCGCGAGGGCATAGCAGCCGTCGCGCATGGCCGCGGCTAACATGCATCCCCTTTGCAGCGACGAGGGCGCCATGAGCATCTACGACCAGCACCTGGACCGGAATGCCGCCAATTTTGTCGCGCTGTCGCCGGTGAGCTTCGTCGAACGCAGTGCCGAGGTCTTCGGCGACCTGCCGGCGATCATCCACGGCACCCGGCGCATGAACTGGGCGCAATTGCGCGAACGCTCGGCGCGCCTGGCGGCAGCGCTGCGCGCCTTGGGCGTGGTCCGCGGCAACACGGTGAGCGTGATGCTGCCCAACACGCCGGAGATGGTCGAGGCGCATTACGCCGTGCCGGCGCTGGGCGCGGTGCTGAATACGCTCAATACGCGGCTGGACGCCGCGCTGCTGGCCTGGCAGATGAACCACTGCGAGGCCCGGGTGCTGATCACCGACCGCGAGTTCGCGCCGCAAATGGCCGACGCGGTGGCCCGGCTGCGCGAGCAGCACGGTATCGCGATCACGGTCATCGACGTCTGCGACAGCGAATATGGCGGTCCCGGCGAGCGCATCGGCGAGCACGAGTACGAGGCGCTGCTGGCCGCGCACGCGCCGCTGCCGCGGCTGGAGGGACCGGCCGACGAGTGGGACGCGATCGCCGTCAGCTACACCAGCGGCACCACCGGCGACCCCAAGGGTGTGGTCACGCACCACCGCGGCGCCTACCTGAATGCCGTCAGCAACGCCGCCACCTGGACCATGCCGCACTTCCCGCGCTACCTGTGGACGCTGCCGATGTTCCACTGCAACGGCTGGTGCTTCCCCTGGACGGTGGCCATGCTCGGTGGCGTGCACGTCTGCCTGCGCAAGGTCGAGGCCGCGGCCATCCTGGGCGCGATGCGCGAGCATGGGGTCGACCACTACTGCGCCGCGCCCATCGTGCACAACCTGATCGTCCATGCCGACCCGGCGCTGCGTGCCGGCATCACCCAGCAGGTGCGCGGCATGGTCGCCGGCGCAGCGCCGCCGGCGTCGATGATCGAGGGCATGGCCGCCATCGGCTTCGACCTGACCCACGTCTACGGCCTGACCGAGGTCTACGGCCCGGCCGCGGTGGCCGTCAAGCGCAGTTCCTGGGCCGGCGAAAGCCTGTCCGAGCAGGCGCGGCTGAACGGCCGCCAGGGCGTGCGCTACGCGCTGCAGGAAGGCATGACGGTGATGGACCCGGAGACGATGGACGAGGTGGCGGCCGACGGCGCGACCATGGGCGAGATCATGTTCCGCGGCAATATCGTGATGAAGGGCTACCTGAAGAACCCGGCGGGGACGGACAAGGCCTTCGCCGGGGGCTGGTTTCACACCGGCGACCTGGCGGTGATCGAGCCCGACCGCTACGTCAAGATCAAGGACCGCAGCAAGGACATCATCATCAGCGGTGGCGAAAATATCAGCTCGATCGAGGTCGAGGATGCGCTCTACCGCCACCCGGCGGTGATGGCCTGCGCGGTGGTGGCCAGACCCGACCCGAAGTGGGGCGAAACGCCGGTGGCCTATGTCGAGACCAAGGCCGGCGCCACGGTCACCGCCGCGGACCTGGTCGCCCACTGCAAGGGCCTGCTGGCCGGCTACAAGGTGCCGCGCGAGATCCGTTTCGAGCCGATCCCGAAGACGAGCACCGGCAAGATCCAGAAATTCCAGTTGCGCGAGCGGGCGAAGAGCGCGTCGGCGATCGAGTAGATACAAGGAGAGCCAGTCATGTCCAACGATTCCCTCGTGCTGCACGACAAGGACGAGCGCGGCGTCGTCACGCTGATGCTGAACCGCCCGCAGGCCTTCAATTCGCTCAGCGAGGCGATGATCGAGGCGCTGCAGACGGCGCTCGACAGCGTCGCCGCAGACGATACGGCGCGCGCCGTCGTCATCCGCGCCGCCGGCAAGGCCTTCTGCGCCGGGCACGACCTCAAGGAGATGCGCGCCGAGCCCTCGCTGGGTTACTACGAGCGCCTGTTCGCGTCCTGCGGCCGCATGATGATGAGCATCCAGAAGCTGCCGGTGCCCGTGATCGCCCGCGTGCACGGCATCGCCACCGCGGCCGGCTGCCAGCTGGTGGCGATGTGCGACCTGGCGGTGGCCGCGCGCGAATCGCGCTTCGCCGTCAGCGGCGTCAACCTGGGGCTGTTCTGCAGCACGCCCAGCGTCGCGCTGAGCCGCAACCTGTCGCGCAAATTCGCTTTCGAGATGCTGGTCACCGGCGACTTCATCGGCGCCGAGGAGGCGCGCGAGAAGGGGCTGGTCAACCGTGTCGTCGACGCCGACCGGCTCGACGCCGAGGTCGATGCGCTGCTGTCGCGCATCGTCGGCAAGCCGCGCATCGCCATCGCCATGGGCAAGGCGCTGTTCTACCGCCAGCTCGAGACCGGCATCGCCGAGGCCTATGCCGACGCCGGCCGCACGATGGCCTGCAACATGATGGAAGGTGCAGCGCTGGAAGGCGTGCAGGCCTTCATCGACAAGCGCAAGCCCGACTGGCATTGAGTGCCTCGCCACCGCGGGCGGGCCGGCGCGCCGCTTACGATGCGGAAATGAACCACCCGCCCCGCATCCCCGGCCGCCGCTTCCTGCACTCGCCGGGCCCCACGCCGGTGCCCGACGAGGTGCTGCACGCCATGAGCCGGCAGCCGATGGACATGGGCGACCCGCGTGTCGACGCCATCATCGGCGCCTGCGAAGAGGGGCTGAAGCGCCTGCTGCGGACCGAGGCCGCCGACGTCTTCTTCTACGCCAGCAACGGCCACGGCGTCTGGGAAGCGGTGGTGCAGAACCTGCTGCCGCCGGGCACGGCGGCGCTGGTGCCGGGCACCGGGCATTTCTCCGAATCGTGGGCCGTCGAGACCGAGGCGCTGGGCCGGCGCGTCGTGCGCACGCCCTGGCACGAAGGCCTGCCGATCGAACCCGCCGCGGTGACGCAGGCGCTGCGCGAAGACCACGGGCACGAGATCGCAGCCGTCTTCGTCGTGCACACCGACACCTCCAGCGGCATCACCAGCGACCTGGCGGCGATCCGAGCGGCGATCGACGCCGCCGACCACCCGGCGCTGTTCGTCGTCGATGTCGTCGCCTCGCTGGCGGCCGAGCCTTTCGACATGGACGCGCTACGGGCCGACGTCGCCGTGGGGGCGTCGCAGAAGGGACTCATGTGCCCGCCGGGCGTCGGTTTTCTCGCCGTCAATGCCGCGGCTTTCGAGGTGGCGCAGCGCAATCCGGCGCCGCGCTACTACTGGGACTTCGTGGCCCGCCGCAGCGACCTGTCCTACCGCAAATTCTGCGGCACGCCGCCGCAGAACCTGATGGCCGGGCTGGCCGCGGCGCTGGGACTGCTGCAGCGCGAGGGCCTGGACCGCGTGCTGGCGCGCCACCGCCAGCTCGCCGGCCTCGTGCACGCCGCGGTCGAGGGCTGGCGTGAGGGCGGGGCGCTCGACTTCTTCGCCCGCGAGCCGGTCAGCCGCTCGGCCGCGGTGACCACGGTCGCGGTGCCGCCGGGCACCGACGTCGACGCGCTGCGCGCGATCGCGCGCGAGCAGTTCCAGGTCGCCTTCGCGGGTGCGCTCGGGCCGCTGCAGGGCCGCGGTTTCCGCATCGGCCACCTCGGCGACCAGAACCCGGCCGGTATCCTGGGCTGCCTGGCGATGGTTGAGGCGGCTCTGCGCGTGCAGGGCATCCCGGTGGGGGCCGGTGGCGTGCAGCGCGCGGTGCAGGCGCTGGCCGCCTCCTACATGCCGGCGTAATTCGGTCCGCCGCCGCCTTCGGGCGTGACCCAGACGATATTCTGCGTCGGGTCCTTGATGTCGCAGGTCTTGCAGTGCACGCAGTTCTGGGCGTTGATCTGCAGTTTCTCGCCGCCACCTTCGGCGGGCACGAATTCGTAGACGCCGGCCGGGCAGTAGCGGCTCTCGGGGCCGGCATAGCTTTCCAGATTCACCGCCACCGGCACCGATGCATCCTTCAGCGTCAGGTGCGCCGGCTGGTTTTCCTCGTGGTTGGTATTGCTCATGAAGACCGACGACAGGCGGTCGAAGGTCAGCACGCCGTCGGGCTTGGGGTAACGGATCGGCTCCACCTGCGACGCGGCGTGCAGCCGGGCGTGGTCGGGTGTGCGGTTGCGGATCGTCCACGGCGGGCTCTTCAGGCCCAGTCTGGGCAGCAGCCACTGCTCGACGCCGGCCATCAGTGTGCCGACGGCATTGCCCTGCTTGAACCAGGCCTTGAAATTGCGCGCCGCCTTCAATTCGTCGTGCAGCCAGCTCTTTTCGAAAGCCTCGGGGTAGGCCGTGACCTCGTCGCCCGCGCGACCGGCCTTCAGGGCATCGGCGATCGCCTCGGCGGCCAGCATGCCGCTCTTGATGGCCGCGTGGCTGCCCTTGATGCGCGCCGCATTCAGCGTGCCGGCGTCGCAGCCCACCAGCGCGCCGCCCGGGAAGACCAGCTTGGGCAAGGCATTCAGGCCGCCGGCAGTGATGGCGCGTGCGCCGTAGCCGACGCGCTTGCCGCCTTCGAGATGGGACCGAATCGCCGGGTGCGTCTTCCAGCGCTGCATCTCCTCGAAGGGGCTGATCCACGGGTTCTGGTAGTCCAGTCCGGTGACGAGGCCGAGCGTGGCCAGGTTGCTCTCGAGGTGGTACAGGAAACCGCCGCCGTAGCTGTGGTCGTCCATCGGCCAGCCGGCGGTGTGCACGACCAGGCCCGGCCTGGCCTTGGCGGGGTCGAGCTCCCACAGTTCCTTGATGCCTATGGCGTAGGTCTGCGGGTCGCGCCCCGCGGCGAGGTCGAACTTCGCGATGATCTGCTTGCCCAGGTGGCCGCGCGCGCCCTCGGCGAAGACGGTGTATTTGCCCAGCAGTTCCATGCCGAGCTGGAAACCGTCGTGCGGCTCGCCGTCCTTGCCGATGCCGAGGTTGCCGGTGGCCACGCCACGCACCGCGCCGCCGTCGCCGTACAGCACCTCGGCGGCGGCAAAGCCGGGAAAGATCTCCACCCCCAGCGTCTCGGCCTGCGTGGCCATCCAGCGCACCAGCGCGCCGAGGCTGATGACGTAGTTGCCGTGGTTGTCCAGTGCCTCGGGAATGAACGCCTGCGGCACGCTGCGGGCGCCCTTGGCGTCGAGAAACAGCACCTCGTCTGCGGTCACCGGCTGGTTCAGCGGCGCGCCCTGGGCCTGCCAGTCGGGGAGCAGCTCGTTGATCGCGCGCGGGTCCATCACCGCGCCGCTGATGATGTGGGCGCCGGGCTCGGAGCCTTTTTCCAGCACCACCACCGAGAGCTCAGCGTCGATCTGCTTGAGGCGCATCGCGGTGGCCAGCCCGGCGGGGCCGGCGCCGACGATGACCACGTCATATTCCATGGACTCGCGCGGGCCGTGCCGGGCCAGGATTTCTTGTGGGGACATGCGGACTCTCCGAAGGGTGGGAAGATTCTAGGAGGCGCCGCTAGACGCCAGGCCCTAGGAGCGTGTGCCGCAGAATGCAGCGACAGGAGGCCCACGATGCAACGCTTCACGATCTCGCTCGACGACACGTTGGCACAGGAATTCGACCGCCTGATCGCCGCAAAGGGCTACGGCAATCGCAGCGAGGCCGTGCGCGACCTTCTGCGCACGCAGCTCGACCGCCAGCGCGAGACCGCGAATCCGAAGACGGCCTGCGTGGCCACCTTGTCCTACGTCTACAACCACCAGGAGCGCGAGCTGGCCGAGCGCCTGACGTCGCTGCAGCATGAGCACCACGACCTCACGGTCTCGGCGATGCATGCCCACCTGGACCACGAGCACTGCATCGAGACGGTGATCCTGCGCGGCCCGGCGCAGGCCGTGCGGCGCTTCGCCGACAGCGTGATCGCCGAACGCGGCGTGCGCCACGGGGCGCTGAACCTGGTCGTCGCCGATGCCGCGCACGAGCACCGGCACGCCGACGGCACGGCGCACCGGCATCTGAAACCGCGGCACTGAAGACGCAGCCGGCGCATCGCGGCCAAGGCGCTTGATGCAAGTCAAGCCGGTCGGGTCCGGCGTATGAAGAATGGCATCGTCGTCATACCGGCGAGCGGGCCCGATGCCCGGTCGCTGCAACCGCCGCCGCGAGGAACACATCGTGCACGACCTGCCCACCGACTGGAGCGCGCTGTGCGCGATCGTCTTCCTGCTCGGCCTGAAACACGGCTTCGATGCCGACCACCTCGCCACGATCGACGGGCTGACGCGTTTCAACGCGCGCCAGGGCCGGCCCTTCGCACGCTACTGCGGCGCTTTGTTCTCGCTGGGACATGGCGCGGTGGTGATGGCCATCGCGCTGGCCATCGGCCTGGCCAGCGAACGCTGGGACCCGCCCGGGTGGCTCGATGCACTCGGCGCCTGGATCTCGATCGGCTTCCTCACGACGCTGGGCATCGTCAACCTGCGGGCCGTGCTCGTTGCACCCCCCGGGCAGGTGGTGGCGCCGATCGGATTGAAGGGCCGTTTCCTGGGCCGCCTGCGCCATGCCCAGCGCCCGGGCGCTGTGGCGCTGGTGGGTGCGCTGTTTGCGTTGTCGTTCGATACCGTCAGTCAGTCGGCGCTGTTTGCATTGACCGCCACGCAGTTTGGCGGCGTCGAGCATGCGCTGTTCCTGGGCGCGCTGTTCGTGCTCGGCATGCTGGTCACCGACGGCATCAACGGCCTGTGGATCTCGCGCCTGATCGTCCGCACCGACCAGCTCGCCGTCATCGCATCGCGCGTGATGAGCCTGGCGGTGTCTGGTGTCAGTCTGCTGGTGGCCGCGCTTGGCGCGGCGAAGATGACCTCGCCGCTGGTCGATGGCTGGAGCGACGGCAAGGAGCTCTTCTTCGGCGGCGTCGTCGTGGCCGTGATTGCTGGCAGCTACTTGCTGGCGCGCCGGCTGGCGCAGCGCAGCCTGGGTTCGGCTGCCGCAGCAACCTGACACCGGAGGCGGCGCATCTTTGCGCGCCGCGGCGTGCACCCCTCCGAGCCCGGCAGTTGCGTGGCAGCGCCGGTCCGGGTCCGCACTTCGGTACCATCACCGGCGGCCGCGCAGGCGAAGGGGGTGAGCAATGGCACGGGATGGGGTCGGTGACGGGTTCAGGCGCACCGGGAGGCCTCTTGCCGGAGTCGCGCTCGACACCGGCGCAGCCACGATGGCTGGCAGCGTCTGCCGATAGCATGCACCGTCTCGCGCCAACGCTGGTCAAGCACAACGTGCGCGCGCGCCAACTGCGCTAGTCGCGGCACGGATCCCGACCTTCCGGCCATGTTCGACGCCTTCTGGCGCGCCGCCGCCTACTGCCTGCATCCCCGGCTGATGCTGTGGTCGCTGCTGCCTCTGCTGCTGGCCGGTGGCGCCGTGGCGCTGCTCGGCTGGACCTACTGGGAACCGGCGGTGGCCGCCGTGCGCGACACCCTCGAGCAATGGGCGCTGACGGCGGCGATGCTGCAGTGGCTGGAGACCGTCGGCGCCAACCAGCTGCGCACACTGGTCGGACCGATGATCGTGGTCGCGCTGGCGGTGCCGGTGCTGGTGCTGCTGTCGCTGCTGCTGGTGGCCACGCTGATGACGCCGGCCATCGTCAGGCTGGTGGCGGCGCGCCGATTCCCGGCGCTGGAAGTGCGCCGCGGCGCGAGTGCGTGGCAGGCCCTGGGGTGGGCGCTGGCCTGCACCGTGGCGGCCTTGCTGGCGCTGCTGCTGAGCGTTCCGCTGTGGCTGGTGCCGCCGCTGGTGCTGGTGCTGCCGCCGCTGATCTGGGGCTGGCTGACCTGCCGCGTGCTCGCCTTCGACACGCTGGCGCTGCACGCCAGTGCCAACGAGCGGCACTTCGTGCTGCGGCGCCACCGCTGGGCCCTGCTTTTCATGGGCATCGTCTGCGGTTATCTTGGCGCGCTGCCGTCGATGATGTGGGCGCTGAGCGCAGCGACGCTGATCTTCGCACCGCTGCTCGTGCTGGCCTCGGTGTGGCTGTACACGCTGGTGTTCGCCTTTGCGGCGCTGTGGTTCGCGCATTTCACGCTCGCCGAACTGCAGCGCCTGCGCCACGCCGAGGCAGTGGCCGTGGCAAGGGCCTCGACATCGACACCGGCGGCGCCTCTCATCGAAACGGCGGTGGACGCATGAATATCGGGCTCATCATCGTCGGCGACGAGATCCTGTCGGGCAAGCGCCAGGACAAGCACCTGGCCAAGGTCATCGAACTGCTGGCGGCGCGCGGCCTGATGCTGTCGTGGGCGCGTTATGTCGGCGACGAGCGGCCGCGCATCACCGCGGCGCTGCAGGAAGCGTTTGCCAGCGGCGAGCTCGTCTTCTCGACCGGCGGCATCGGCGCCACCCCCGACGACCACACGCGCCAGTGCGCAGCCGCGGCGCTGGGCGTGCCGCTGGCGCTGCACCCCGAGGCGAAGGCACTGATCCTGGAACGTATGCGCGACGTCGCCGCCGAGCAGGGCGTGCCGTTCGAGCCCGATCGCGCCGACAACCTGCACCGCCTGAATATGGGCGTCTTCCCCGCCAGGGCCAGCGTTATTCCCAACCCCTACAACAAGATCCCGGGCTTCAGCTGCGGCCACGTGCACTTCGTCCCCGGCTTCCCGGTCATGGCCTGGCCGATGATCGAATGGGTGCTCGACCAGCGCTACGCCCACCTGAACGGCGGCGCGCGCACGTTGGAGCGTTCGGTCATCGTCTACGGCGCCATGGAGGCCAGCCTGACGCCGCTGATGGAGGACGTCGAGGTGCGCTTCCCCGGCGTCAGGGTCTTCAGCCTGCCGAGCATGGACCACCCGCAGTGGGGCCGCCACATCGAGCTCGGCGTCAAGGGCCGCGGCGACCCGGCCGAGGCCTACGCCGCGCTGCGCGCCGGCCTCGAGCAGGCCGGGGTACGAATGGGCCCTGAATTGGTGCGGTGATGTCGGGATTGGCGCCCTGAAGCGGTGCGCCGATGCGCACCGGACCGATGCGATGCCCCGCTTCAGCGCCGCCCTGCCCAGCCAGGACGCCGGCATGCTTTCTGCTAAATTGAGGTGCATCCTGTCGGGGCCCGCCCCGACACTGCCCAACCCAAATCCAATCCACGAGCCCCGCTAGGAGAGATCTGCATGGCAAAGACCGTTGCCGACGTGATGAAGATGGTGAAGGACAACGAAGTCAAATTCGTCGACTTCCGCTTCAGCGACACCCGCGGCAAGGAACAGCACGTGTCCGTGCCTGTGTCCCATTTCGACGAAGACAAGTTCACCTCCGGCCATGCTTTCGACGGTTCGTCGATCGCCGGCTGGAAGGGCATCGAGGCCAGCGACATGCTGCTCATGCCCGACCCGAACACCGCCAACATGGATCCTTTCTACGAGGAACCGACGCTGATCCTGAGCTGCGACGTGCTCGAACCCGGAGACGGCAAGCCCTACGAGCGCGACCCGCGCTCGCTGGCCAAGCGCGCCGAGGCCTACCTGAAGAGCAGCGGCATCGGCGACGCCGCCTACTTCGGCCCCGAGCCCGAGTTCTTCATCTTCGACCAGGTGCAGTGGCACATCGGCATGGACGGCTGCTCTGTCAAGATCGGCTCGGAAGAGGCTTCGTGGACCACCAACAAGGACCTCGAGGGCGGCAACATGGGCCACCGGCCGACGGTCAAGGGCGGCTACTTTCCGGTGCCGCCGGTCGATAGCTTCCAGGACATGCGCTCCGAGATGTGCCTGTTGCTGGAGCAGTGCGGCATTCCGGTGGAAGTGCACCACCACGAGGTGGCGGGCGCCGGCCAGAACGAGATCGGCACCAAGTTCAGCACGCTGGTGCAGCGCGCCGACTGGCTGCAGCTGCAGAAATACATCATCCACAACGTCGCCCATGCCTACGGCAAGACGGCGACCTTCATGCCCAAGCCCGTGGTCGGCGACAACGGCAGCGGCATGCACGTGCACCAGAGCGTGTGGAAGGGCGGCGTCAACCTGTTCGCCGGCGACGGCTACGGCGGCCTGAGCGACTTCGCGCTGCACTACATCGGCGGCATCATCAAGCATGCGCGCGCTTTGAATGCCATCACCAACCCCGGCACCAACAGCTACAAGCGGCTGGTGCCTGGCTTCGAGGCGCCGGTGAAGCTGGCCTATTCGGCGCGCAACCGCTCGGCGTCGATCCGCATCCCCTATGTCGCCAACCCGAAGGGCAGGCGCATCGAGGCACGCTTCCCGGACCCGCTGATGAACCCCTACCTGGGCTTCGCGGCGCTGCTGATGGCCGGTCTGGACGGCGTCGAGAACAAGATCCACCCGGGCGAGGCGGCCACCAAGGACCTCTACCATCTGCCGCCGGAAGAGGATGCGAAGATCCCGACCGTCTGCGCGAGCCTGGAGCAGGCGCTGGAATACCTGGACAAGGGCCGCGGCTTCCTGACCAAGGGCGGCGTCTTCACCGACGGCTACATCGACGCCTACATTGAACTCAAGATGCAGGAGGTGCAGCGTTTCCGCATGACGACGCACCCGCTCGAGTTCGACATGTACTACTCGCTGTAGACGCCGGCATGCGGTGCACGGGGCGGGCCGCTGGTCCGCCTCTTTTCCTTGGCGGCAGTCGACTCGTGCGCCGGACCGCCGTGCGCGACAATGCGGCCATGGCTGAAGCGACGAACCGACCCCGCCGCCTTGCCGCATGGCAGGCCCTGACCACCGTGGCTGCGCTGTGGGCAGCCGCGGCGCCTGCGGTGCATGCCCAGGATCCGTCACGCACGGTCTACCGCTGCCCCGGTCCGCCCGTGCTCTATACCGACACGCTCAGCGCGCAGGAAGCGCGCGATCGCGGCTGCCGCACCATCGAGGGTGCGCCGGTGACGATCGTGCAGACGACGCGGCCGCGTCCGGCCGCCTCGGCACCGGCGGCACGTCCCGCAGACGCCAAGGTCGACCCCGCGGCCCAGCGCGAGCGCGACAGCGACGCCCGCCGCATCCTCGGCGAGGAGTTGCGGCGCGAGGAGCAGCGCCTGGACGAACTGCGCAGGGAATACAACAACGGCCAGCCCGAGCGCCTCGGCAGCGAGCGCAACTTCCAGCGTTACCTCGACCGCGTGGCGGAAATGAAGGCGGCGCTGGAGCGCAAGGAGGCCGATGTCGCGGCCCTGCGCCGCGAACTGGCCAAGCTGGCGCAGTGAACCGCCGGGTCCGGCCGGACCTCCGACTTCATGCGCCTGGCCAGGCCGCCGGCAAGGGGCCGCCGCAGTGACCGAACCCGGCTTGCCGATCGACGTCGGAGCTTACGACCAGTTGGCCACCATGGTGGCCCTGGCCAGCCCCGACGGCCGCTGCCTGCTGGCGAACGCGACGCTGGAGAATACCGTCGGCCTGTCGCGCCGCGCACTGCAGCGCGGCAGCGTGCTCGACTGGCTGGCCGACCCGTCGCAGCTTCGCGATACGCTGGTCATGGTGGCCGGCAACCAGGTCGCCACCAGCCGCTTCGACGCCCTGATGAAGCGCCAGGGCACCGGCGGTGGCGAATTGCCGGTGCACGTCATCGTCTGCCAGACCGACTGGCCCGACTGCGTTCTGGTGGAGATGATCGAGATCGAGCAGCAGATCCGCCTCGACCGCGAGGAGCGCACTCACGGCCTGGCGCAGGCCAACAAGGAGCTGGTGCGCAACCTGGCGCACGAGATCAAGAACCCGCTCGGCGGCATCCGCGGTGCCGCGCAGCTGCTGGCCATGGAGGTGAGCTCGAAGGAGCTCACCGAATACACCCGCGTCATCATCCACGAGGCCGACCGCCTGCAGGCGCTGGTCGACCGCCTGCTGGCGCCTCACCGCCGTCCGCAGGTGGTGGCCGACGTCAATATCCACGAGGTCTGCGAGCGCGTGCGTTCGCTGATCCTGGCCGAATTCCCGCGTGGGCTGTCGGTCGTGCGCGACTACGACACCTCGATCCCGGAATTCCGCGGCGACCGCGAGCAGCTCATCCAGGCCGTGCTCAACATCGTGCACAACGCCACCCAGGCGCTGGGCGAGCGCATCGCGGCCGGCGATGCACGCATCGTGCTGCGCACCCGTGTCGTGCGTCAGGCCACCTTCGGCCGCCAACGCTTCCGACTGGCACTGGAATTGCATGTGGAGGACAACGGGCCGGGCGTGCCCGAGGACATCCGCGATCGCATCTTCCACCCCCTGGTGTCGGGGCGCGACGGCGGCTCCGGCCTCGGGCTCACGCTGGCGCAGACCTTCGTGCAACAGCATCACGGCACGATCGACTGCGACAGCGTGGCCGGCCAAACCGTATTCAGGATCCTCATTCCGCTGCCTTGATGCGCGCTCCATCAGCATGAAACCCATCTGGGTCGTCGACGACGATCAATCCATCCGCTTCGTGCTGGAAAAAGCGCTGCAGCGCGAGGACTTCAAGGTGCGCAGCTTCGCCAGCCCGCGCGAAGTCCTCAAGGCCCTGGAAGACGACGCGCCGCAGGTGCTGGTGAGCGACATCCGCATGCCCGGCGGCAGCGGCATCGACCTGCTGGCCGAGGTCAAGCAGCGCCTCCCGGGCCTGCCGGTCATCATCATGACCGCCTATTCCGACCTCGACAGCGCCGTCTCGGCCTTCCAGGGCGGCGCCTTCGAATACCTGCCCAAGCCCTTCGATCTGAACAAGGCGGTGGAACTGATCCGTCGTGCCGTCGAAGAAAGCCTGCGCGAGGAGGTGGCCGACGCGGCGCAGACGCAGATGCCCGAGATGCTCGGCCAGGCCGGCGCGATGCAGGACGTCTTCCGCGCCATCGGCCGCCTGAGCCAGAGCAACGTCACGGTGATGATCACCGGCGAGAGCGGCACCGGCAAGGAACTGGTGGCGCGCGCGCTGCACAAGCACAGCCCGCGGGCGCAAGGGCCCTTCGTCGCCATCAATACCGCCGCCATCCCCAAGGACCTGCTCGAGAGTGAACTCTTCGGCCACGAGCGCGGCGCCTTCACTGGCGCGCAGACGACGCGCCGCGGCCGCTTCGAGCAGGCCGACGGCGGCACGCTGTTCCTGGACGAGATTGGCGACATGCCCTTCGACCTGCAGACGCGTCTGCTGCGCGTGCTGTCGGACGGCCAGTTCTACCGCGTCGGCGGCCACCAGCCGCTGAAGGCCAATGTGCGCGTCATCGCCGCCACGCACCAGAATCTCGAGGAGCGTGTGCGCCAGGGCGGGTTCCGCGAGGACTTGTACCACCGCCTCAATGTCATCCGCCTGCGGCTGCCGCCGCTGCGCGAGCGGCGAGAGGATATCCCGATGCTGACGCGCTTCTTCCTCGGCAAGAGCGCGCGCGAACTCGGCGTCGAAGCCAAGCGCATCAGCGACGGTGCGCTGGCGCAACTGGCCACCTTCGACTTCCCTGGCAATGTGCGGCAGCTCGAGAACCTGTGCCACTGGCTGACGGTGATGGCGCCGGCGCAGATGGTCGAACCCAAGGACCTGCCGCCTGAACTGCTTGGCGCGCCGGCAGCGACCGCGGCGCCGAGCGCCGCTGCCGAGACCGCGGCGGTAGCAGCGGCAGCTGCCGCCGGCGTGCCCTCGGCCGTCACCGGGCCGGCGCCGACACCTGCCTGGCTCGTCGACCTGGAGCGCGAGGCACGGCGGCGGCTCGAGGCCGGCGAGTCCGAAGTCTGGGACAAGCTGACCCGGCTCTTCGAGGCCGGGCTCATCCACACCGCGCTCGACCTCACGCGCGGCCGCCGCATCGAAGCGGCCCAGCGCCTCGGCATCGGCCGCAATACCATCACGCGCAAGATCCAGGAGCTGGGCCTCGAGGACTGAGCGGCGTTCCGCCGCCGTCTTCAGGCGAGGTCCACGACCACCGGGGCGTGGTCACTCGGCCGTTCGTTCTTGCGCGGTGCCTTGTCGATGGTGCAGGCCTGCACGCGCGGCCGCAGCGCCGGACTGACGAGGATGTGGTCGATGCGCAGGCCCTGGTTCCTGCGGAATGCCAGGTTGCGGTAGTCCCACCAGGTCCACGACTTGGGCGGCTGCTCGAAGAGCCGGAAGGCGTCTGCAAGACCGAGGCCGAGCAGGGACTGGAAGTGCGCGCGTTCCTCGGGCGTGCAGTGGATCTGGCCGGCCCAGGCCACCGGGTCGTGCACGTCGCGGTCCTCGGGGGCGATATTGAAGTCGCCCATCAGCACCAGTTGCGGGTGGCGTTCGAGTTCAGCGCGCACCCAGTCGCGCAGCGCCTCCAGCCAACGCATCTTGTAGCCGAACTTGTCGCTGTCGGGGGCCTGTCCGTTGGGCACGTAGGCACCGATCGTGCGCACGCCGTCCACCGTGCCGGTGATGACGCGTGCCTGTTCGTCGGCGAAGCCGGGGATGTTGCAGACGACGTCCCCGGCGGCGCTGCGCGACAGCAGCGCCACGCCGTTGTAGGTCCGCTGGCCGAAGCGCTGCACCTGGTAGCCGGCAGCCTCGATCTCGGCGCGCGGAAACTTGTCGTCGGTGAGCTTGGTCTCCTGCAGCACGATGACGTCGACCGGATGGGCGTCGAGCCATTCGAGCAGCTGCGGCAGGCGCACCGCGAGCGAGTTGACGTTCCAGGTGGCGAGTTTCAAGGTCGTCTCTCGCGGTTGCGCTCACCGAGTCTGATCCCGATGCGCCCGGACTTTACCTGCAGCAAGGCCAGGTCACGGCACATCGCCGACGACGCCCATCTCCAGCGGCACCTTGATATAGAACAGCCGCAGCTTCTCGCCGGCCAGTTGCGCCAGGAAATTCTGCGCCTGCTCGTCGCTGAGCACGAAGCCGACCTCCACCGACAGATCGCCGGCGAGCTCGAAGAAATGCTCCTCGTGCAGCCTGCCGTGGCGCCCGTAGCCGGCGATGGCGCGGAAGGCCGAACCGCCGTGGATGCCGTGTTGCCTGGCCTGCTCCAGCAGCCACTCGTAGGCCAGGATGCCGTGGTGGCGGTGCTTCTCCTGGACATAGAACTTCAGGTAGATGCCCTGCATGCGGGTCTCCGTACGGTGAAGGCGGATCGGTCGGTGGCGCTCAGGCCCTGACGAAGAGCGCATTGGCGACCACGATGCCGATCGCGGTCAGCGCCAGTGATCCAGCCAGGTGCACGCCGGCGGCCCCCAGGGCCCACCCGTATTCCTGGCGTCCGATCAGGGTAACGACCTCGATCGAGAAGGTCGAGAAGGTCGTCAGCCCACCCAGGAAGCCGGTGATGACCAGCAGCCGCCACTCGGGCGGCAGGCCCGTCTGGTGCGTGAAGAAGGCGCCTGCCACACCGACCAGCAGGCCACCGATCAGGTTCGCGGCGACGGTCCCCAGGGGAATGGTCGGGAAGACCGGGTTCAGCATGCTGCCCAGCGCCCAGCGCAGCAGTGCACCGCACCCGGCACCACCGAAGACCACCAGCATCGAGAGTCCGCTCATGTCGCTCGCTATCCTTCGAAAAGTCAGCACGCTGGCGCAGCGGGAGCCGCGGCGGGGCGGCCGATGCCCGCGACGGTTCTGCGTCAGTCGGGGTCCGGGCCCTTGCTTTCGTACAGCGAGGGCGTGACGCCGGCGCGCGCCAGGAACTCGCGCAGATGCAGGATCGCATTCGCACCGAGCACATTGCTGTGGTGCGGCCGGTGCAGCACACCTTCCATGCGATTGAGCGTCACGCGGATGCGGGCACCCGAGATCGGCTCCAGCGACGCGCCGACGTGCTTCAGCAGGGATTCGATATCCCGCCAGTGCACGTTGCCGCTGGGCGGGTCGTGGAAGATCGATCGGATCAGGATGGCGTGATGGCGACTCATCGAACTCTCGCAGGCGTGTCTGTGCCCAAAGCGTAATCGATCCGGGCGCGCCCCGACCCTGCGGCCCCGTGGGGCCGACGAGAAGGAAAGCGGCTGAAGCCGAACCGCCGCGCGATGTCTATTTCTGCGCCTTGCGCTTCGCCGCGCGTTCGGCGATATCGTGGCATCCCGCGGCGCCGCGCGTGGCGGCATCGTCGTCGCCCGGGTCCAGCAGCGGGATCAGCGCCGCCAGCGGATTCACCAGCGCCAGCAGCAGGCTGGCGGCCAGCTTGCCAGCCAGCGGACCCTTGTCGAAACTCACTTCCGGCGCCGCGAAGCTGCCGCGCACGCGCAGCGGCGTGCGCAACGCCAGCAGGCTGAAGTCGCGTGGCATCACCACCACCCGCACGTCCAGCGCCTCGCTGGCCAGCGACAGCGTGCCGTCGACCCACAGCGCCGAGTCTCGTGTGTCGAGAACGAGCACACGCGGCCTGAGCACGCCGCGCTCGACCGCCAGGTCGGCCACCGCGCAGGTCACCGGCAGCAAGTCGTCGCCGCGGATCCTCACGCCCAGCCACTGTGCGAGGTCCAGCCCGGCGGCCTCCAGCGCCAGGTGCGACAACTTGCCGTCATGCAATTGGCTGCGGAAGCTGCCTTGAAGGTCGGCCAGGATGGCGGCGGTGGACAGCCCGCTCCCGCGCAGCGACGCCCGGCCGTCGAGCCGCCCGGTGGCATAGGGCGCAGCCACGGTGGCACCCGTCGGCGCCGCGGCGGTCTTGCCGGCGCCTCTGCCGCTGCCACGGTCGCTGCGCAGCCAGTGTTCCAGGCGCAGCCCCGCCCAACGCAAGTTCGCCAGCCACAGCGCCTTCTCGCCGCGGCCGTCCAGGTGCAGGCTGCCCGTCAGCTTGCCTTCCCCGGTGCGGGCGTCGAGGTCGGCCAGCATCAGCACACCGGCGGCCAGTTGCAGCTGGGCGCGCAGCGGCTTCAGCGGCTCGAGCCAGCGCGTATTCAGGTCGACTTCGGCAATGTCGATGTCGACGCGTGCATCCATCACGCGCAATGCAGCAAGATCGAACGGCCGGTCGGGCAGCACCTTGTCGCGCTGCCGCCGCGTCCCGGCCGCAGGCGCCACACCCACCACCGGCCCCAGGTCGACCAGCAGCAGCCGCTTGCCGCGCAGCTGGCCCGACAGCAGCGGCACCTCGCGATCGGTCTCGTAGACGAAGCTGCCGCCCAGCGTGCTGGCGCCGACGGTGGCCGTCGTGACCTCCACGTCCCAGCGCCCGGGCTGGCGTTGCACGCGACCGCCGGCACGGAAAGGCCCTGTGGTCGGCAGCGTCACGCCGACGGGGTCGCCCATGGCCGCCAGCGAGGGGCCGTGCATGGTGAAGCGGCCGTCGAGCCGGTCCAGCCGGGGCAAGTTTGCGGCGACACCGTCGAAGTCCAGTGACGCGCGCCCGGCGCTGGCCTTCACGCTGACCACGGCCGACGCCGCCAGGCTCGGCGCCGATACCGTGATCTGCACCGGCATATCGCGGTAGCGGCCGCGCGCGCTCAGGCGCAGGCCGTCGTCGACCACCGCTTCGGCAGTGAGCGCCAGGCGGCTGGGAACGTCGTCCAGGCGCAGCGTGGCGGCCTCGACCTTCAGCTCGCCGACGGTCGGCACGGGCGCGGCAGTGGCGCCGTCTGCGGGCGGTGCGAGCGACCACGAGGCTTCGCCGTCGGCGCGCCGTTCGGCATGCACGTCGAGCGAACGCGCCTGCACGTGGCGCGTGTGCAGGGCCTGCCCCAGCCAGGCACGCCACAGGTCGCCGTAAGTCCATTCGAAGTAGGCGTCGCGGGCCAGCAGCAGATGCGGTGCAAGGCTCCACGCCGGCGCGGCGATCTGCAGCCAGGGCGTATCCAGGTGCACGCCGCCGATGAGTCGAATCCTGACTCCCGCCGTGCCCTTGCCAGCCTCGGTGAGCTGAACGGTGCGGCCTAGCCGCTGTGACAGCGCCCGTTCGAGCGGTTGCGCCAGGAAAGGCCAGCCGGCCCATTCGGCAGCCGCCACGCCCGCCGCCAGGGCCAGCACGACGCTGGCGGTGACGATCCAGGCCCTGGATCGGGGGCGGAGCAGGCTCCTGCGTGTATCGGTCATGGTTCCGTCCAGGGTGACGGTAGGCGACCACTGCCCGAAGAGGACGCCGCCGCGCACGCCTGTAGGACCCCGCGCCGAGTGCGGTGGCATGCCGGACTTGGGCGGCGCGGGTCGGCAGGCGGACGGCACGGCGCCTGGAGCAGGGCCACCCCTACGTTCCCATCAGCTCGCCGATCGGCTTGAGCTCGTCGACGCGGTCGCAGATGGCCTTCAGCGTCGTCAGGATCGGTACCCCCAGCAGCAACCCCCACACGCCCCAGAGCCAGCCGAAGGCCAGCACGCCGACGAAGACC
>Ga0105090_10000072_pt1 | contig 38090 bp, 26 predicted proteins | sample PPLLak3March2015_FD_79110 | JGI IMG/M metagenome (GOLD analysis project Ga0105090, IMG submission 79110) | Freshwater sediment microbial communities from Prairie Pothole Lake near Jamestown, North Dakota, USA - PPLs Lake P7 Core (1) Depth... | ecosystem: Environmental > Aquatic > Freshwater >...
CATCCATCACAGCGGCTGGCGCTGGATCTTCCTTGGTGGCATCACCGCGTTGCTGTTCGGCGCGATGGCCACCGTCGGCATCGGCTGGGTGAAGGTGAAAATGCTGCCTTTCGACAACAAGAGCGAGTTCCAGGTGATCCTCAACATGCCGGAGGGATCGTCGCTGGAACAAACCGCCTCCGTGGCGCGTGAGATGGCCGCCGCCATTCGCAGCGAGCCGGAGGTCACCGACTATCAGGTTTATGCCGGTGTGGCATCGCCCTATAACTTCAACGGCCTGGTGCGCCATTACTTCATGCGCCGTGGCGCGAACGTCGCCGACATCCAGGTGAACCTCGTTTCAAAAAGCGAACGCAAGGCACAAAGCCACGACATCGCCAAGCGCGTGCGGCCGGCCGTCGCGGCAATCGCCGAGCGTTACAGCGCACGCGTCGCCATCGCCGAAGTGCCGCCAGGTCCGCCGGTCCTGCAAACTCTTGTCGCCGAGATCTACGGCCCCACCGAAGAGGCGCGCCTCAAACTTGCCGACGAGGTGAAGAACATCTTCAAGAGCACGCCCGGCGTGGTCGATGTGGACTGGTATATCGAAGCCGACCAGCAGAAGGCGCGCTTCGTCATCGACAAGGAAAAGGCCGCGCTGCACGGCATCAGCGCCGCCACGATCTCGCAGACGCTCAAGATCGCCGTGGATGGCGAGACGGTCGATCTGCTGCACCAACCGGCGGAGAAAGAGGACGTGAACATCCGCCTTGAACTGCCGCGCGCCGCCAAGACCACGGCGGAGGAATTGCTGGCGTTGCGCGTGCGTTCCGGTGATGCGAACGCGCTGCCCGAGCCGGGTTCCTCCAGTTCCTCGCTGGTGCCGCTGCGCGAGTTGGTGACGGTCGAGCACGTCACCGTCGAAAAGAGCCGCTATCACAAGAACCTCATGCCGGTGACTTATGTCATCGCCGACGTGGCCGGTGTGGTGGAAAGCCCGGTCTATGCCATTTTCAAGATGAACGAGGCGTTGAGGAAACTCGACACCCGCGCATTCGGCGGCAGCGGTGCGGAGTTGAAGATCCACAACGCGACGATGCCCTTCAGCGATGCCGAACCCTCGATGAAATGGGACGGCGAGTGGCACATCACCATCGAGGTTTTCCGCGATCTCGGCGCGGCTTTCGCAGCGTGCCTTGTGCTCATCTATGTGCTCATGGTCGGCTGGTTCCGCAGCTTCCTCACGCCGGCAATCGTGATGATCGCGATTCCGTTCTCACTGGTCGGCATCTTGCCCGCGCACGGTTTGATGGGTGCCTTCTTCACCGCCACCAGCATGATCGGCTTCATGGCCGGCGGCGGCATCGTGGTGCGCAATTCCATCATCCTCGTCGATTTCATCGAACTGCGCCTGCGCGAAGGCATGCCGCTCGCGGAGGCCGTGATCGATGCCGGCGCGGTGCGTTTCCGCCCGATGCTGCTCACCGCCATGGCGGTGGTGGTCGGGGCCGCCGTCATCCTCGCGGATCCGATTTTCCAAGGGCTCGCCATCGCATTGATGGCCGGTGAGATCGCCAGTCTGCTCATCAGCCGGATGGCCGTGCCGGTGCTATATTTCATGGCCAAACGACATACCCATCCCGAGGCCTCGTGATGCGTTTTTAGCCGGAAGATTTGATTCGCCATCAGCCCCTGCGGCCTTAGTTTGTAAGGCACGTGGATAAACCGGACGACAAAACACCGCCGCCGGAGGTTGCTGCCGGAAACCGACAGACCTTCCGAACCACCTGCCGCCAGTTCTGGCAGATTTCGAAGGCATTTTTCGCCTCGGAGCGCAGGCACAAGGCGCGGGGTTTTCTCGTCGCCCTGCTCCTGCTCGCCCTGTCGGTGGGAGGTGTCCAGATCCTGATGAGCTACGCCGGGCGGGACTTCATGACGGCCATCATCCGGAAAAACCCCGGCGCTTATTGGACAGCGCTTGGCTGGTATATCGGCACCTTCGCCCTCGCCGTGCCCGTCGGGGTGTTCTACCGCTGGGTCGAGGAACGGCTGGCCCTGCTCTGGCGCGAGTGGATGGCCCAGCACCTGGTCAAACGCTATTTCAACAACCGTGCCTACTTCCGACTCCGCGGATCGGACAGCGTGGACAACCCGGACCAGCGGATCAGTGAGGATGTTAGAAACTTCACCACCAGTTCGCTCTCGTTTCTGTTGATCGCGCTGAACTCGCTGGTGACGCTGATCGCCTTCATCGGCGTGCTGTGGATGATTTCCGGCACGCTGGTCGGCATCCTTGTCGCCTATGCCGTCGCGGGCACGGCCATCAGCATCGCGATCGCCCGCAAGCTCGTCCGCTTGCATTTCCATCAATACAAAAAGGAGGCTGACTTCCGCTATGGGCTTGTTCGCGTTCGCGACAACGCCGAGTCGATCGCATTCTACCGAGGGGAGAAACGCGAACACCTCGATCTGTTCAACCGCCTCGCCGCCGCGGTGACCAACATGGGGCTTGTCATCATCCTCAACCGGAGACTCGGGTTTTTCACGAACAGTTATAACTATCTGGCATTGGTTTTGCCGATCCTCGTGGTCGCGCCGATGTTCATGCGCGGCCAGGTGGAGTTCGGTGTCGTCACCCAGTCGGCGGGAGCCTTCGCCCAGGTCCTGGCGGCCTTTTCGCTGATCATCACCCAGTTCGGGGGATTGAGCACCTATCTCGCAAGTGTCCAGCGTCTCGGCACCCTGTGGGACCAACTTGACGAGCATGACCTCGAAGAGGCGCGGATCGCCAGTGAGACGGAAAACGCACCCACCGAGGACAGCCGGATTGTGAAACTCGACAAGCTCGACATCTGCACGCCGGGCAATGGCCGGATACTGGTCAAGGAGCTCTCCTTCGAACTGCGCCCCAAACAAAGCCTCATGATCATGGGGCCGAGCGGCACGGGAAAAAGCTCCGTGCTGCGCACCATCGCCGGCCTGTGGTATGGCGGCAACGGCATGCTGGAGCGTCCGGCGGCCAACCATCTCATGTTCCTGCCCCAGCGCCCCTACATGGTGGAGGGCAGCCTGCGCGATCAACTGCTCTATCCTTATCCCGACCGCGGAATTCCCGACGAGGAAATCCACAAGGTGGTGGCCGAGGTGAATCTAACCGATGTTTTCGCCCGCGTGGATGATGACCTGGACCGCGTGCTGGATTGGAGCAACGTGCTCTCCCTCGGTGAACAGCAGCGCATCGCCTTCGCGCGGCTGTTTCTGCGCAAGCCGCAGTTCGCTTTTCTCGATGAGGCCACCAGCGCGCTCGACGAGCAGAACCAGGATGACCTCTATCACCGGATCAAGGACTCCGGCATCGGCTTCATCAGTGTGGGGCACCGCACGACCTTGATCCCCTATCACGAACGGCTGCTGCAACTCGATCGTTCCGGGTCTTGGGAAATCCGTTCTGGCATCATGGACAAGCCTGTCTAGCATGGCTGCAAATCCACACCGATGCCCGCTCATCCTTTCAATGCCTTGTTCGACGATCCTTCGGCATGGCAGGTCTTTGCCTCCGGCCAGGCGGAGGGCAGGATTTCACAAACACACACTCCGGATGGGAATCCGGGCCTGCGCTTTGAGTATGACTTCCACGGTGGCGGCGGCTTCGTGGTCATCCGGCGGGTGATCGCGCTCCAGTTGTCCGACACTTTTGAAATCGGCTTCCATCTCCGCGGCGAAGGACCGCCCAACCACTTCGAATTCAAGGTTGCCTCGCCGGGAGGTGCGAACGTCTGGCGCCACCTGCGGCAGGATTTCAAACTGCCCGCGGAGTGGTCGGACTTTCATTTCCATGAACGCGAGTTTCCCTTCGCCTGGGGACCGGCGGGAGGCGGCGCGCCATCGGCGGTCGAGGCGGTTGAGATCGTCGTGGCTGCGGGACCGGGCGGCAAGGGATGCATCGAACTCGCCTCAGCCTCGCTGGAAGATCAGACGCTTCGCGAGCCCCGATCCATCCGCGCGTCCAGCCATCAGGCAGGCTATGCGCCCGCAGCGGCATTCAGCGCCCATCCCACCGAATGGCGGGCGGCGGCGGATGACGCAAAACCGTGGTGGGAAATCGATTTCGGGCGAAACCTGCGCTTCGGCGGCCTGGTCATCCAATGGCCGGAAGGACTGCCTCCGAGAAACTATCAGGTCGAGGTTTCCACCGATGGCACAACATGGAGCGAGCTCTATCATGCGACCCACGCGCTGGGCGGGCAAAGCCACATCTCAGCCCACGGCGCGGAGGCGCGGTGTCTGCGGGTGGGGTTCAATAACTCCGCCTGCGCCGCATTGCGCTCGATCTCGCTGCGGCCCGACGCGTTTTCCAGCACGCCCAACGAGTTCATCCACTCGGTGGCCAGGGATTATCCTCGCGGCTGGCACCCGCGCTACTGGCACCGCGAGCAATCGTATTGGACGCCCGTCGGCAGCCCGGAAGGAAAACGCCGCGCCCTCATCAATGAGGAAGGCATGGTCGAGGTGGACGAAGGCGGATTCTCCCTGGAACCATTTGTTCTAACAGAAAGCGGGCTGGTCACCTGGGCGGATGTCGAAACCGTGCTCTCGTTGGAGAAACACGGCGGGCCGCTGCCCCGCGTCATGTGGAAGAAAACGGGACTGCAACTTGAGATCCTCCCTTGGGTGGACGGCAAGGGCGATGAACTGACACTGCGGACGACCTATCGACTGAAAGCCACCAAGTCGCACAAGGGCATGCGCCTCGTCGCCGCCCTGCGGCCCTATCAGGTGAACCCGCCATGGCAGGCCTTCCGCAACCTCGGCGGCCGCAGCCCGATCACGCGCGTTTCCGAGGAACCGGAAGGCATGAAGGTCAACAACCGGCTGGTGTTCTCCGACCCGGCTCCTGTCGCGACGGGTTCCGCCATGTTTGAGGAAGGTGGCGTGCTCCGATTTCTAGCAGAAGGCAAGCTCCCATCGGCCGATCAAATCACGGACGAGAGCGGCCTTGCCTCTGCGGCGATGGTTTGGGACCTGCCTGCCAGCGTGAAATCCCTCGAGGTTACCGTCTCGGTTCCCTACTTCGGATCGCGGATCCCATGCGCGCCTGCCGCGAGATCCGCGGCCCTCGCGCGCTGGCGGAGGAAACTCGGCTCCGTGCAATGGCATGTGCCGGCAAACGCGCAACCGGCCTTCGACTGCCTGCGCAGCGCCGCCGGGCACATCCTCATCAACCGCGACGGCCCCGCCATCCAGCCCGGACCGCGGCGCTACACCCGCTCGTGGGTCCGCGACTGTGTCATCATGGGCGCCGCACTCGCCAAGGCTGGCCTGCCCGAGCCACTGAAAGAATTCATCGGTTGGTATGCGCAGTTCCAGCGCGAGGACGGATTCGTCCCCTGCGTGGTGGACCGCGATGGCGTCGATTGGCTCGTCGAGCACGACAGCCACGGCCAGTTCATCTGGGGCGCGCGCGAGGTCTTCCGCAATGGCGGCGATCCACGCTTCCTGAAAAAACTCATGCCCCATGCGAAAATGGCGGCTGACTATCTGATCGCACTGCGCGAACAACGCATGACCGAGGAGTTTCGCGCCGGCAAACGCACTTCGAGTTTCGGCCTGCTGCCGGAATCAGTCAGTCAGGAGGACGAGGACACGCTGGACGCGCGCTCGGAGTTCTTCGGCCTGCTGCCGGAGTCGGCAAGCCACGAAGGATATCTCGCGCATCCGGTGCATTCGTATTGGGACGACTTCTGGGGCGTGCGCGGCCTCGAAGCGGCGGCGGATCTCGCGGAGGCCGCCGGTCATCAAGACGATGCGGAACGCTGGCACAAGGAAGCGGGTTATTTCCAAAACGACCTGCTCTGGTCCTTGGACAAGGTGATCGGGGAAAAGAACCTCAACTACATCCCCGGTTCGGTCGAGTGGGCGGACTTCGATCCCACCGCGACCTCCAACGCCATCGCCATGCTCGACTTCGCGGACGTCCTGCCCGAGCGCCCGCTGCACTCCATGCTCGACACCTACCTCGACGGCTTCCGCCGCAAGCACCGCGGCGAGATGCAGTGGAACAACTACACCGCCTACGAGATCCGCATCATCGGCGCCTTCGTCCGGCTCGGGAAACGCGACATCGCCAACGAGTTGCTCGGGTTCTTTCTATCAGACCGCCGCCCGCTCGAATGGAACCAGTGGCCGGAGATCACCTGGCGCGACCCGCTCTCGCCCGGCCACCTCGGCGACGTGCCGCACACCTGGATCGCCGCAGAATACATCCTCGCGCTCACCTCCATGGTCGCTGCCGAGCGCGAGGCGTCCTCCTCGCTGGTGCTCGCCTCCGGCATGCCATGGGAGTGGATCGCCGAAGGGAACGGCTTTGCGGTTAGAAAACTCCCCACCCGCCACGGGCCGCTGGATTTCCGCATCCGCGCAAGCAGCGAAGATATCATCCATGTGGAGATCGCGGATACGATCACCATGCCGCCCGGAGGATTGTCGCTCATCCCGCCAATGCCTGTTGGGAAACGGATTACCGAGGTCAAGCCGGAGCGGGAGGATTCCGGGCAGCTTGTTTTTTCAGACAACGAAGTCCAAGTCCACTCATTGCCCTGCGTGGTGGAACTTCGGCTTGGAAAGTGAAATGGCTACATGCACAGGCACTTTCCATTGGCTCCGGCGGTCATAGACCGCCGCTACAGTTGGAGTTCATCGGCCCCGAGGCCCCGCTTGTCAGCAAACCCGGCTGGACGGACGGCACCGTCTGGCTGGATGCCGGCGGCAAGAAAGCGGCGACCACGCCGGGCACCTGCGGTTTCCGCGGCGTGCCGGAAAACGTCTGGAACTTGCACATCGGCGGCTACCAGGTGTGCGAGAAATGGCTCAAGGACCGCAAGGGCCGCACGCTCGGCGCGGAAGACATCGCCCACTACCACAAGATCGTCATCGCCCTCACCGAAACCATCCGCTTCATGGCGGAGATCGACCAAGTCATCACAACCCACGGCGGCTGGCCGGGAGCGTTCTCTCGTTAGCTGCCGAGTTTCCTCCCGTCATTCCAGCGTAATGACGAGCCGGTTGCCGTCTTCTTTGAGGTGGCTGAGCCATGATTCCATCGGGATGCGGACGCCTGCGAGGCGGTAGCGATTGTTTTCCCGCGAAAACTCCAGCAACGTTCCGTTCAGTTCGACGGCGAGCGGACCACGGCCGGTTTTCCCGGTGCGGTAAACCACTTCCACCGCACGCCCGGTGAGATTCACGACGGCGGTCATGCCATCCAGATCCGTTGGAATGCACGGGTCCACGACCAACGCATCCTTTTCCATGCACAGGCCGAGCAAACACTGCATGATCAGGCGCACGCCGATACCCGCGCCGCTGGAATAGACCCGCCAACCGCCTTCCAGCGGCACCTCGCCGGTTTTCACTTTGTCATATTCAGCGAAGGCCTCGTAGCGGTCATTGAAGGCGGCGTCCGAGCTTGAGTAGTAACAATTCGCCTGCCTTGGAGCGGCGGAGGGCACGAGTGCGCGGATGGCGATGGGATTGAGCTGGCCAAGACCATGGAAGAACGCGGCCGAATCGCCGAAGCGGGCGAGTGCCTCACAGTAGCGCAGATGGGCGTGCATGTACATGATGCCGATTTCCCGGCCGAAGTAGCTGGCGCTCTCGGCGCGCTGGAAATTCGTCTGCATGCCGCCGTGATAAGCCATCGGGCGGTCGAACAAACGCGCGCCATCCGGAGCGAGCAGATGATCGCGGATGATGCCGAGATGGGCGGCCGCCTGCTCCGGGGTGAGCATGTCATTGATGATGGCGTGGATCACCGGCAGCAGGCTGTAAGACAAGCCGGTGGTGGTGTCGCGGGGATGCAGCAGGTAATCCGTTTTCCCTCCTTCATGAAAATAGGCGAGGCCGGTGAGAACATCGTCCACAATGAGCGTGCGCTGGAATTCAGCGAGGATTCCGGCAGCCATGGTTTCCAGCCCGGCGGCGCGCTCCGTCATGCCAATATGCCTGAAGGCGGCGGCCAGCGCGGTGAATGTCTGATAGTTGAGCGTCACCGTCCACGAGCTGCAAAGGCGCTCGCGCATGTCGGGCTTGGCCGGTTGCAGCGAGTCGTTCCAATCGCCATGGCCATAGGCGGCGAGCACGGTGCCATCGATCACCCGGTGCTGGATCAAATCCAGCGCGCGCTCAACGTGCCGCATGATGCTGGCGGATTCAGCGGAGTTGTGATCCGCATGGAAATAGGGCGGGTGTTCATCCAGCACCGTGGCGTCGCCGGTGGCTGATAGATATTGCGCGAGTGCGAGCAGCGGCCAATAGACAATGTCGCCATGGGAGTCGCCCGGCCGGATGTTGCGCTCGCGCTCGAAGAACATGAACCACTGCGGCCAGTCCCCATCCGGGTTTTGCTGGCGGAAAACGCGGACTAACAGATCCCGCACCGGCTCGAAGCGGCCGAGCGCGAGCAGCAGTTCCACCGGCCCCTGGCAGACATCGCGGGTGCCCCAGCCGCCGCCTGAATATTGTTCGAGGCCGCGCGGGGAAAGGTAGTGGACCAGCGCGTTGTGGATGAACCACGGGAAGATCTCACACGCCCGCTCCGCTGCCGGAGCCAGAGGACTGACCTTTGGCGCCGCGATCCGCAATCCGGAGTCGATCGAATTCCATAACCCGGCGCTTTGTCCCGCAGCTTCATCAACAAGCCGGCCGCGGATGACCAGTCCGGCACTGTCACCCGCCGCGGTGAGGAAACAAATGTATGGCTGGCTGCGTGAAACTCCATCCGCGAAGAGCAGTGCGTCGTCGCCGGTTTCTTCGATCCGCGTGTCCCCGGTCGGTTCGATGAGGAATGCACCATTCGGGAAACGGCGGCCAACGTCGCTCTCGGGTATCGCACGAACCCGCACCGTGTTTCCCTCCATTTCCCACAGGGCGGGCTGTGAGGAACTGCCATCATCGCCATTGAGCGCGACGTGGTGGGAAATGAGGAATCGAACCGGAGCGCCTTCAAGCACCGCAATGGACAAGCGCAGCTCGTGGGCATCGTCCGGTGCTGAGGAAACCACTTCGATCCTGCCGCCCCGGTGTTGATAGATCCAGCGGCAGGAATCCGGGTTCATTTCAAATGCCGAAGGGATTCCCAGCAATCGCCACTCGCCATCCACTTCCACGAAAACCCTTTGCCCGTGGCTGCGGAACAGCCCGAGATAACTGTGGCAGGTGGACAGGAAGCGGTTGATGCTCACATGGCCCTGGGTGACCATCGAGTGAAACACCCCGCCCATCCATGCGGTGGAGGTCAGTGCGGCCTCATCCGGTGTTAGAGAGCCGCCGGAGCGCAACAGATGACCGTGCGGGCGGAGCACTGCGAGTTCCTTTGCTTTGAGCACCACGTGGGTCCGCGCGCCGGTGAAAAACGAGAGAAGGCGATCGTTCGCGCGCTCGGGCTGGCGTAGATCCGTGCCGAAGAAGGTTTCATCGAGCTCATCCGTTTCCAGGAATGGAGCCGTGGAAAACAAGCCTGGCGCGGGGCGGATTCCGGCCAGATCATGCGGCCATGGCGGGCAAACCGCTTCCGGTAATACCAAGGCGGCATCGATCATGGCGGCATCACTCGCGCAGGTGGCGGCGGGTTTGTTTTCCTCGAACCACCCGAAGAAGCCGCGCCGCGATTTCGCCCCGGGTTCCAGCATAACCGGCTCATCCTGGATGGCCACCATCGAGTGTTCATGCTGGAGCCGCTTGCCAGGAAGTCCGGATGCGAGGGCGACAGGCATATCTCCCGCACGGGTTGTGAAACCGTGGAACTGCAGGGCATCCGTAGCATAAGAAACCGCTTTTCCCAGCGAACCGATGACCGTCCATGGGCAGCGACCACCCATCGACTGGTTCTGCCGCGAGGCAACAGCCACGCCCGCCCGCGCATGTTCGAGTGGCGCATGGTCCACGTATTGGCTCACATAGTATTCGTTGAGGCGAACCGCGCCGTAGTGAGCGAGCGCGATGTCCTGAGTGTGGACGAGATCGCAGGTGATGGCTTCAGCGCCGGTGTTTTCAAGTTCCACATGCCAGAACCATGCCTTGGCAGACTCCGCAAGTATCAGACGCACGCGGAATGCCAGCGTGCCCCAGGTTCCGCCGGCCAGCATGCCGCGTTCATCAGATTGATAACAAGCGGGGCTGCCGGGCCCCAGCAAGGGAACCGACTCCACGGTTTTTCCATGGCGACGGAGATAAATGTTTGCAGGGCCGCCCTCGACTTCGTTTCCGGGAAACAGATTGATGATCATGTCCGCGCAGTCAATCCGGCGGACCGAGCCGTTCTTATTGAATTCGACACGCATGCCAGACGGACTGACGGCGGAGAGGAGTGCGGGAGAGCGCGGTTTCATGGGTGGTTTGAGTGTAATGCAAGGACCGCGGAAATGCCGGAAAGCGGATCATCAAGCCGGGTTATCCCTTGCCAGACTGGATGGCGGTGACGGCGATGGTGTAGATGATGTCGTCCACCAGGGCGCCGCGCGAAAGGTCGTTGACCGGCTTGCGGAGCCCTTGCAGCACGGGGCCGATGCTGATGAGGTTGGCACTGCGCTGCACCGCCTTGTAGGTGGTGTTGCCGGTATTGAGATCCGGAAACACGAACACCGTGGCATTGCCGGCCACAGGACTGTCCGGAGCCTTGGTGGCGGCAACTTCCGCAATGGCGGCGGCATCGTATTGCAGTGGGCCGTCTAACAAAAGATCCGGACGCAGGGATTTCGCGATCGCGGCGGCCTGGCGCACTTTTTCCACATCGTCACCGCTGCCGGATTCACCGGTGCTGTAGCTGATGAGCGCCACGCGGGCGGGGATGCCAAACTGCTCTGCGGTTTCCGCGCTCTGGATGGCGATGTCCGCGAGCGCCTCGGCGTCCGGGTTCGGGTTCACGGCGCAATCGCCATAGACAAGCACTTGCTCCGGCAGGCACATGAAGAAGACGGAGGAAACGACGCGCGCGCCGGGGTGGGTCTTGATGAGCTGCAGCGCCGGGCGGATGGTGTTGGCGGATGAGTGAACCGCACCGGAAACGAGGCCGTCCACCTCGCCCATGGCCAGCATCATGGTGCCGAGCATCACATTGTCCTCGAGGGCCTCCTTCGCGTCATGCTCGTTGAGATTTTTGCTTTTGCGCATCTCCATGAGCGGCGCGACGTAGCGCTGGCGCAGCGCGGAGGCGTCAAGGATTTCGATTTCATCCGGCAGCGTCACGCCGTTGGCGGCAGCCACCCGGCGGATTTCCGCAGGATCTCCTAACAGGACACAGCGGGCGATCCTGCGCTGGCAACATGCGACCGCAGCCTGGATGGTGCGCGGTTCGCTGCCCTCGGGCAGGATGATGCGGCGGTTCAACTCCCGCGCGCGTGATGCGAGCTTGTGACGGAAGGCGGCGGGCGACATGCGCACCACGAGGTCCACCTTGCAGCGGTTCTCCAGCTTCTGGCCCGAAATGCTGCGGGCAATGTAATCCATGACGAGGTTCATGCGCTCGGTGTCGTCCGGTGGCACCTCGGCGTTCACCCGCGAGATATTGAGCGCGGTTTGATAACTTCCGGTGCGCACTTTGAGCACCGGCAGACCGGTCTCAAAAGCGCGGTGGCAAAGACCGAGGATCCCGGGATTGAGCGGCGTGTCGCCGGTCAGAACAATGCCCGCCAGGGCCACGCCATTGAGCGCGGCCAGCGCCGCGCCGATGATCACATCCTCGCGGTCGGCCGGCATGATGAGCAACGCGCCCGGCGCGAAAACATGATGAATGTGCGATACGGTGCGCGCACACAGCGCCATCGAGTAAACCCGGCGGCTTGCCATATCTCCGGCGGAAATCACCTCCGCATTGAGATGCCGGGCCACGTCGGAAGTGCGGTAGGCTTTCAGTTTGCTGTTGGCGGGAATGGTGCCGAGCAACTCGAACTGGCCGCTTGTGAAGAGCGATGTGCCGGCCAGCAGCCGCTCGATAGCAGCGGCTGCTTCTTCCGCGGAAGTGATCTCCGCGCCATTGCCATCGGCGGATGAATCCACGATGGGAACCAGGCCGGTCTTGGATTCCTCGATGGGCTTGCCGATCTTGTTGATGATGCAGCCGATGAGCTTCGGGTTATCGATGCCGCCGTAGAGTGCGGCCAGGGTTTCCACCTTGCGTTCAAACTGCTCCGGCGTTTCCTCGCCGAGTGTGGTGACGAGAATCACCTCCGCATCGAGGCTGCTGGCCATCAGCCGATTGAGGCGGTTGTTGAACGTACGACCCTCCGCGGGCAACAGGCCTTCTACGATCACCACATCGGCATCCTCGCCCGCCTCGCTCACTTTTTCGACCACACGCTCCATCAGGTCGTCGATGTGTTCCTCGCGCACATAGTCGTCAGCCTGCTGGATCGGGATCGATTCCGGTGGCGTCCTGCCCATCGTCGTCTGGATGAACAGGACGGAGGGATCGCTTTCACCGGTAACGCTGTGGTTCTGGGTGATCGGCTTGCAGAAACCGACACGGATGCCGCGTCGGTCCAGCGCACGCACGACACCGAGGCATACCGAGGTGAGGCCGACGTTGGCACCGGATGCGGCGAGAAAGAAGGTGTGTCTCATGGCTTGGTTTTTCTATCAGGAAATGAGGCGCAGCGTCTCACGGGCGATCATGAGCTCCTCGTTGGTGGGAACCACAAGGCAGGGAATCCGGCTGCTGGAAGAGCTGACCCTGCCGCCATCGGAGCGGCCATGACTGGCGTTTTTAGCATCGTCGAGATGGACGCCGTGGATCTTGAGATGGACTGCGGTGAGCGCGCGCACTTCGGCGGAGTTTTCGCCAATGCCGCCTGTGAAAACCAGCGCGTCGATGCGATCAAGCGCGGCTGACAGGCCGCAAACGGCCTTGGCGAGCCGGTAGCAGAACACCTGGATGGCAAGCTTGGCGCGGGCATGGCCGTTGCGCGCGGCTTCGCTGAGGGTGCGCATGTCATTGCTCAGGCCGGACAGGCCGAGCAGCCCGCTCTTGGAGTTGAGCATGGCGGTGATCTCTCCCAGGCGCATGCCGGTCTGGTCCTGGAGAAACTGGTGCAGCGCGGGATCCACATCGCCACTGCGGGTTCCCATCACAAGGCCTTCGCTGGGAGTGAGGCCCATGGTGGAATCCACGCTGCGGCCGTCGCGGATGGCGCAGGCGCTGCAGCCGTTGCCCAGGTGCATGGTGATCAGGCTGGTCTCTTCCGGCGTTTTTCCTAACAGCCTGGCCGCTTCCAAGGCCACGTAGTGATGGCTGGTGCCGTGGAAACCGTAACGCCGCACCTTGAGATCCTCATAGTAGGCAAACGGAATCGCATACAGATAGGCCTCGGCCGGCAGCGTCTGGTGGAATGCAGTGTCGAAGACCGCCACCTGCGGCAGTTCGGGAAACAACTCGCGCGCGGTGCGCACTCCCGTCAGGTTGGCGGGATTGTGCAGCGGGGCGAGCGCGCTGCAGCGCTCCACGGCGGCCAGCACCTCGTCACAGATCAGCACCGAGTCCGAGAACTCCTCGCCGCCGTGCACCATGCGGTGGCCGATGCCGCGGGGATTGAGCCCGCCCATTCTGCCAACAGCGGCCTGCAACGCATCCCGGTGAGTGGCCGAGGGCATGGGCAAACTCTCACTTTGCCCGTCCCGCTCGATTTTAAGCACCGCCTCCGGGCTGCCAAGACGCTCGGCCAGCCCCTTGGCCAGCACAGTTTCACCATCCTCCGGAAGCACTGCAAATTTCAACGACGAGCTGCCGCAGTTGATGACGATGACGCAATCGCTGGAGCGGGATGTTTTCATGAAATCAGGGTATTTCCATTTTCATGGCGAAGGTCTCGGTGGTGCGGATCACCACTCTATCGCCCACCTTGTGCCTGCCCAGATCCACATCGTTGCGGACGTCGAACTTCTTGCTGGTGCCGTCAGGAAACCGTAGCGTCGCCTTGCGTTTCTTGTGATCGATGGCGATGACGGTGGCGGTGACCTGATAGGTCTCGGATGTCATCATGGCGGGCTTGGATCCCCGGGGTGCCATGTCAAACTCAGCCTCGCCAACGTCCTCGGTCTTCTCACCCGGCTTGGCCATCCGCGCGATCACCTTCTCGGTGTAGGTGACCTTGAGTTGGTCGCCGATGTGGATCTGGTCGAAGTTATCCACCTCCGGGTCGGCGATGACGGAGAACTTCTCCCCTTGGCGTGTGATCAGCGAGACCTTGCGTCTGGCGGTGTCGATGGCCGTCACGGTGGCATTGATCCTGGTCGTCTGGACAACCTCGCCACCGGGCACTCCCTGTTTGATTTTGGTTTGCGTGTCTGTTTCAGCCGTGATCGTGGTGCATGAAACGGCAGCCATGATGGCTGCGGACAAGAGCAGCAGATAAGTTAGCTTCATTTAGTAATGATGTTAGATTTTGGAGATACTGGAGGAAATGAAAACTCACTTGTGTGCACGAACGCACTCAAGAGCTTGATAAAGGCCAACCACAGGGCATTTGGGGAAAATTGCAATGCCCCGGATAGACGGCATGGCGCCTGCTGGTGGGTGGAGTTCATTTCCGGATTCACGAACAAGCGAATCCTAGCGCGCTTCCTCGCCCGCCTGAAAGGCGATTTTTCAGGAGGCTGTGCCTCACCTGGAATGGGATCGCAAAACCAAGGGCTATGTCTTCGGCCACAGCCGGCATTGGATGGCGGGCATGGCGGTTGCAAACCACCGCCACGGCTCACTCCTCCACCTGCTCCAGCAGCAAGGTCAGGATCTTGCGTGCCGAGTCCGGAATGACGGTGCCGGGACCGAAGATGGCGGCGGCTCCGTTCTGATAGAGGTAGTCGTAATCCTGCGCGGGGATGACGCCGCCGCAGACGACCATGATGTCCTCGCGGCCGAGTTTCTTGAGTTCGGCGATCAGGGTGGGCAGCAGGGTTTTGTGACCGGCGGCGAGCGAGCTCATGGCCACGACGTGGACGTCGTTTTCAACGGCTTGCTTCGCGGTTTCCTCGGGGGTTTGGAAGAGCGGCCCGATATCGACGTCGAAGCCCATGTCGGCGAAGGCGGTGGAAACGACCTTGGCACCGCGGTCGTGTCCGTCCTGGCCCATTTTGGCGACCATGATGCGCGGGCGGCGGCCTTCGGCGGCTTCAAATTGTGCGATGAGGTCAGGGATGTCGTTCATATCACCTTGGTTGCTGAATTCCTTGCCATAGACACCGGAGATCGAGCGGATGGTGGCTTGATAGCGGCCGAAGTGTTTCTCGAGGGCGTCGGAAATTTCGCCGAGCGAAGCGCGGGCCTTGGTGGCCTCGATGGCGAGGGCGAGCAGGTTGCCTTCACCGCCACCGGCGCATTCTGTGAGCGCGGCGAGAGCGGTCTGGCAAGCGGCTTCGTCGCGTTCGGCGCGGAGTTTCTTGAGTCGCTCGATTTGCGAGAGTCTAACAGCGGTGTTGTCCACGTCGAGGATGTCGAGCGGGTCTTCCTTGGTGAGGCGGTATTTGTTCACGCCGACGATGGTTTCCTCGCCGGAGTCGATGCGTGCCTGGCGGCGTGCGGCGGCTTCCTCGATGCGCATTTTGGGGATGCCGGCTTCGACGGCCTTGGACATGCCGCCCATTTCCGCAGCTTCCATGATGTGGCCCCAGGCGCGATGCATGAGTTCGTGGGTGAGGGCCTCGACGTAGTAGGAACCGCCCCAAGGATCGATGACGCGGCAGATGGCGGTCTCGTCCTGGAGGAAGAGCTGCGTATTGCGGGCAATGCGGGCGGAGAAGTCGGTGGGCAGGGCGATAGCCTCGTCGAGCGCGTTGGTGTGCAGCGACTGCGTGTGGCCGAGCGTGGCGGCCATGGCTTCGATGGCAGTGCGCGCGATGTTGTTGAACGGGTCTTGCTCTGTGAGAGACCAGCCGGAGGTTTGAGAGTGCGTGCGCAGCGCGAGCGACTTCGGGTTCTTCGGATTGAAGGTCTTGACGATCTTCGCCCACAGCATGCGGGCGGCGCGCATTTTCGCGACTTCCATGAAGTGGTTTTTTCCCTGCGCCCAGAAGAACGAGAGGCGGGGAGCGAAGGCGTCGATGTCGATGCCGGCGGCGATGCCGGTGCGGAGGTATTCCCAGCCGTCGGCGAGGGTGTAGGCCATTTCGAGGTCGGCGGTGGCGCCGGCTTCCTGCATGTGATAGCCGGAAATCGAGATCGAGTTGAATTTCGGCATGTTCTTCGAAGTGAACTCGAAGATGTCGGCGATGATCTTCATCGAGGGCGTGGGCGGATAGATGTAGGTGTTCCGCACCATGTATTCCTTGAGGATGTCGTTTTGGATCGTGCCGGCGAGTTGGTCCAAGGTCGCGCCTTGTTCGAGGGCGGTGACGATGTAGAACGCGAGCACGGGGAGCACCGCGCCGTTCATGGTCATGGAGACCGAAACCTTGTCGAGCGGGATGCTGTCGAATAGGATCTTCATGTCGAGTATCGAGTCGATGGCCACACCGGCCTTGCCGACATCGCCGACGACGCGTTCGTGATCGGAGTCATAGCCGCGGTGGGTGGCGAGGTCGAAGGCGACAGAGAGGCCTTTTTGTCCGGCGGCCAAGTTGCGGCGGTAGAAGGCGTTGGATTCCTCGGCGGTGGAGAAACCGGCGTATTGGCGGATCGTCCACGGTTGAAAGCAATACATCGTGGCATAGGGGCCGCGCAGGAACGGTGCGATGCCGGCCTGGTAGTTCAGGTGCTCCATGTCCGCGAGGTCGTCTTCGGTGTAAAGCGGCTTGACGGGGATTTTCTCCATCGTGTCCCATACAATCTGGCCGATGGGTTTGCCGTGTTCTTTTTCCAGCGCGGCAGACCATTCCGTGTAGCTGGTTTTGGAGGGGGCGGCGGTGTAGGGGATGGAGGCGAATGCAGGGCGGGACATTGGGAAGAGAGATTGGATATTAGAGATTGGGAAATTGGCATGACGGTTGCAAACCGCCGCCACGGTTAGAGGACTCCGGCTTTTTTCAGAAGCTGTTCGTTTAACTCGTAGTTGTTGCTTCGGACGTTGACGAAGTCATCGACTCCGGCGGCGCGCCATGCAGCCTCGTTTTCGGCGGGTGCTCCGGCGAGGAGGAGGTGGATGGCGGGCCTGGCGGCTTTGACGGCCTTAGCGAGGGATTCTGCGACTTCGACGTAGTTCGCATCATCCGAGGTGATCACGGCGATGGCGGCTTGGGATTCGGAGAGGGCCGCGAGGGCGTCGTCGATCGACTTGAAATCGCGTTTGCCATCCACGGCGAAACCGGCGGCTTCGAAGAAGGCGGCGGTCCAGTCGGCGCGCAGGCGGTATTTGCGCGAGGGGCCCATGTTGAGCTGGAGGATGGTGGGCGCGGCACCGGTTTTCGCGGCGAAGGCGGCGGAGGCGTCGCGCAGGGCTTCGTATTCCTCGGCGGCGCGGCGTGCGGGCAGCGGGGTGACGGTGGGGCCGGTTTCCTCGCAGATGAATCCGGTGGCGAGGGCGAGCGAGAGTTTGGTGGCTCCGGCTTTGGCGGCGGCGATGGCCTGTTCGACCATCAGGGATTTGTTAGAAACCGTGATGTCGAGCATTTGAGGAGCGGGGGCACCGGGGATGTTTTGTCCGGCGCGGCACTCGACGCTGCGGATGGCGAGTTTCCTGCCTTTGAGGTCGGGATACATGTTGGCACCGACGATCTTGTCCTTGCGGCGGCGGATGTTGGTGAACTTGGCTTTGGTGACGGCTTGGACCGCTTGCTGGACGGTGCCGGCTTCGAGCGCGGCGAGCATGCCGCCTTGTTTCTCGATGTCCTGGAAGATCTCCCAGCTTTTGGCGGCGATCTTGTCGGTGAGCCACTCGATGTAAGTCGAGCCACCAGCGGGATCGATGACGCGGTCGAGTCCGCATTCTTCGCGCAGGATGGTGTGCAGGTTGCGGGCGATGCGGCGGGAGAACTCGTCGGTCTTGCCGGAAATTTCGTCGAAGGGACCGATGTGGAGGCTATCTACACCGGCGACCACGGCTGCGAAGGCTTCGGAAGTGACGCGCAGCATGTTGGTGTGGGCGTCGTAGGTCGTCTTGTTCCACTTCGAGGTGCTGGCGTGGATGTGGACGGGCGCGTTTTCCACACCGTAGGCGGAGGCCACCTTGCTCCAGAGCCAGCGTGCGGCGCGGATCTTGGCGATTTCCATGAAGTAGTCCGAGCCGACCGAGAGGCGAATGCGGGTTTTTGAAAGCGTGGTTTCCGGCGAGATGCCGCGGGCTTTCATTTCCTCGAGGTAAGCGACGAGGGTGGCGATGACGTAGCCGAGCTCCTGGGTGGCGGTGGCTCCGGCGTTGTGATAGACATCGCCCTTCACGCTGATGGTGCGCAAGCCGGGGGCGTTTTTGACCGCGTAGTCTGTTAGAGCGGCCATGTGGTCGAAACGCAGCGAGAGTGGCTGGCGCGAAATGCCTTTCGAGACAAGGTCGGCGAGCGGGTCGTTTTCAAATCCACCGCGGAGCTTATTGGAGGGAACGCCCATTTCCTCGGCGGCGGCGATGACCATCGGGGCAAGGGAAGCGACGGAGGGACCGCCTTGCCACCAGGTGGAAATGGCATCCACGGCGACACCGTCGAGTGCGACTTTCACGTCGGCAGCGGTGTCGAGACGGACGCCGCCGGTGCAGCAATCGTCCTGGCCGCAGCCGACGAAGAGGTTGAGTTCGCTTTGTCCGCCGTTGAGTCCTTCATGGATGAGGCCGTTGAGTTCTGCGGGCGTGTTGGCCTTGAGTTCCTGCGAGACTTCCCAACCGGCCTTGAGGAACCCATCGGCGCTGCTGCCACGGACGAGCGATGCGGAACCGGGGAAGTGCTTGAGGTGTTCCAGGTCCGCGATGTCCTCGCGGCGGTAGATCGGCTGGATGGTGATGTCCTCGTAGGTTTTGCTGACGAGTTTTTGTTCAAAGGACGCACCCTTGAGCAAGGCTTCCGCCGCGGCGTGCCATTGGTCGTAGGTGTGTTCGGGGAATTCGGATAGAAGGGACATTTGAGATTTGAGATTTGAAATTTCAGATCAGAACTTCGTGTTCCGCATGTCGCCGGATTCGAGGAAAGTCTCGTGGAAGGCGAAGGCGGAGCGGAAGGATTGCGGGGTGTGGCCGTTTTCGGTGAGTTTGAAGTATTTCCAGAGGAGGTCCTTGTAGGAGGGATCGACGCAGTTGGTGATGACCAGTTCGGCGCGCTCGCGCGGGTCCTTGCCGCGGAAGTCGGCGACGCCGTGCTCGGTGACGAGCACTTGGACCGAGTGTTCGCTGTGGTCCATGTGCGAGCACATCGGCACGATGGCGGAGATGTTGCCGTCCTTGGCGGTGGACGGGCAGGTGAAGATGGAGATGTAGGCGTTGCGGGTGAAATCCCCGGAGCCGCCGATGCCGTTCATCATCTTCTGGCCGAGCACGTGGGTGGAGTTGATATTTCCGAAGATATCAGCTTCCAGAGCGGTGTTGATGGAGATGATACCGATGCGGCGGACGATTTCCGGGTTGTTGGCGATTTCCTGCGGGCGCAGGAGGAGCCGGCCGCGGAAGTAGTCGAGGTTGTCGTAGATGCTCTGCAGCACAGGATCCGTGACGGTGAGGGAAACGCCGGAGACGAAGCCGCAGCGGTCCTGTTTCACCAGTTCGATCACCGAGTCCTGGATCACTTCCGAATACATCTGGAAGCGCGGGATTTCCGGGTGTTCTCCCATGGCTCCGAGCACGGCGTTGGCGACGTTGCCAACGCCGGACTGGATCGGCAGGAAGCATTTTGGAATGTGTCCGTTGCGGATTTCAGAGGCGAGGAATTCGGCGACGTTCATGCCGATCTTGGTGGTCACTTCCGTGACCGGACTGAAGTCCTTGACCTCGTCCGGGCGGTTCGAGTGCACGATGCCGGCGATTTTCTTCGGATCCACCCAGACACGCTGGGTGCCGATGCGGTCATCGGCGTTGCAGATGGGGATCGGGCGGCGATGAGGCGGGGATTCCGGTTCGTAGATGTCGTGAAAGCCCAGCAGGGCTTTAGGGTGACGCTCGTTGACCTCGACGAGGATCTTTTTCCCCTTCGAGAGGAAGGTGGGAGCGGCTCCGACGCTGGTGGTCAGGAGGATCTTGCCATCCGCTGAAACGTCCGCCGCCTCGACGATGGCCCAATCCACATCCCCAAGGAAACCATAGCGCACATACTGCGGGAGCAGCGAGAGGTGCATGTCGAAGAAGTGCGTCTTGCCGGCGTTGATGCTGGCTCGCAGGTCCTTGTCCGACTGGTAGGGCGTGCGGAACTTGATGGCATCGGCCTTGGCAAGCGCACCATCGAGCGACGGACCGGTGGATGCGCCGGTGATGACGCCGACCTTGAAATCGCGGCCTGCGGCGTGTTCGGCCTTGGCCTTTTCGGCGATGGCGGTGGGAATCACCTTGGCGGCCCCGGCGGGGGTGAATCCGCTGAAGCCGATCGTTTGGTCGTGTTGAACGAGAGTGGCCGCCTCTTCGGCGGTGAGGATGGGATAAGGGCTGTTCATGTGACGTGAATGCGTGATGGGATTACTTGAGAATCGAGAGGAAATATCCGGCGGCTAGCGCGCTGCCGATAACGCCGGCGACGTTGGGGCCCATGGCGTGCATGAGCAGGAAGTTGGCGGGATCCGCCTTCATGCCCATGTCATGCGAGACGCGTGCGGCCATCGGAACAGCGGAGACCCCGGCGGAACCGATTAGCGGATTGATTTTATTTTTCGAGAAGACATTCATCAACTTGGCCATGAGCACTCCTCCAGCGGTGGCAAAGGCGAAGGCGACCACTCCGAGGAACAGGATGCCGAGGGTTTGTGAATTGAGGAAATGGTGCACACCGTCGTGGAAACCACCCATCTTGAGGCCGACGCAGACGCCGAGGAAGATGGTGACGATGTTGATGATTTCGTTCTGCGCCGCCTTGACGAGGCGCTCGGTGACCTTGCACTCACGCAGCAGGTTGCCGATGAAGAGCATGGCAATGAGCGGGCCGGCATCCGGCACGACCAGGATGGAAAAAATCATGACCACGATCGCGAACATCAATTTTTCGAAGCGGCTGACCTTGCGCAGTGTTTTCATGCGGATCTTGCGTTCGGCCTCGGTGGTGAGCAGCTTCATGATCGGCGGCTGGATCAGCGGCACCAGAGCCATGTAGCTGTAGGCGGCCACCGCCACCGGCCCGAGCAAGTGCGGGGCGAGCTTGCTGGTGGTGAAGATGGAGGTGGGACCGTCGGCACCACCAATGATGCCAATGGAGGCGGACTCCAGCAGATCGAAGCCAAACAGCGGTGCGGCGACGAAGGTGATGAATATTCCCAACTGCGCGGCACCACCTAACAGAAGAGTGCGTGGATTGGCGATCAGCGGTCCGAAATCGATCATGGCACCCACTCCCAGGAAAATGAGCGGCGGATAGATGCCGAGGTTGATGCCCTGCCTGAGATACCAAAACAGTCCACCGGCCTCGTTGGCGGTGGGGGCCATGACCATCAAGTCATACGCCGGAAGGTTTGCAACGAGCGCGCCCAGCGAGATAGGCACCAGCAGCAGGGGTTCGAAACCCTTGACGACAGCGAGATAGAGCAACAGGCCACAGATCAGCCACATCACGCACATCTGCCATTGAAGTTGGGCGAATCCGGTGTTCAGGAACAATTCCTTGAGATCGACGAAGGCAGTTAGAAACATGATTCGGGATTGCGTTAAGACTCGGTCGGCAGGGTCATCATCGGGTCACGCGCCGCCGGTGGAAGCCGGCGGCGGCTGCAGTGCGGAAGACTTCAACCGATGGTGAAGAGCGGCTGCCCCTCGTCGACGGCGTCGCCGATCTTGACGTGGATGGCCTTGATGGTGCCCGTGGAGGTTGCATTGATCGGCGTGTACATTTTCATCGCCTCAAGGGTGATGACATGTTCGCCTTCTTTGATTGGGGTGCCCACTTCCACAGCGATGGCTTGCACGATGCCGGCCAGCGGGCTGGTCATGTCTCCCGCGCCGGCGGCGGCTTTGGGGGCGGCGGCTGGTGCTGCTGGCGCAGCGACTACCGGAGCGCTGCTGACCGGGGCGCTTGCGGCGGGTGCCGGGGCCGGCATGACGACGGGAGCCGGAGCGGGTGCTGCGGCGGTGGATTCGAGTTTTTCGACGACGACGTGGTAGGTCTTGCCATCGACGGTGATGCGGAGTTGTTCCATGATGATATGTAGTGTGGTTAGCGGATGCGGTGTGAGTAGAGGACTGCCTGGCGACCGGCTTTTTCCCAGCTCATGTCCATCGGTTTGATGGAGATGATGCGGCGGGTGCCGCCGGACATGCAGGTGACGGCGGCGGCGATGACGGCGGCGATCTCAGACGGGACGGTGTCTGAATAATATTCGGCCACAGCGGCGGCGACTACCGCCACCGGAACCTCGGATGCCGGAGTGGGGGCTGTGGTCTTGGCCGGAGCAGGCTGAGGAGCGCTTGCAGGGGCCTGGCGGGCATGCAGGATGGCGATGATTTTCGCCACGGCTGCGGTGATGCCCCACATGAGAGTGAGGGTGATGAGAACCATGAGCATGCCACCGAGGTGGGGCAGCGCATCCCAGACGGAATGCGAGTGACCGAGGTCCTCGGTGGCGGTGGCGATGAGCAGCGGGATTTGCATGCGGGTTCAGAGCGGAATGTTGCCGTGTTTCTTGGGCGGGCGGGTCTCATGCTTGGCCATGATGCCGCGGAAGGCGAAGGCCAGGGTGCTGCGGGAGACGGCGGGATCGATCACATCGGAAATCATGCCGTTGGATGCCGCTTGGTAGGGTGATGCGAATTTCTCGGTGTAAGCTTTGCGGAGTTCCAACTCGAGGGCTGCGGGATCCTCCGCTTCTTCGAGTTCCTTTTTGTAGAGCACCTTCATGGCACCCTGGGCCCCCATGACCGCGATCTCGGCGGTGGGCCAGGCGAAAACGAAGTCCGCACCCATGTCGCTGGAGCACATGGCGAGGTAGGCGCCACCGTAGGCCTTGCGGCAGATGAGCGTGATCTTGGGTGTGGTGCAGGACGCCCATGCGAAGAGCATCTTGGCACCGTGGCGGATGATGCCGCCGCGTTCCTGGGCGAGGCCGGGCATGAAGCCGGGCACGTCCACCAGTGACAGCACCGGGATGGAGTAGATGTTGCAGACGCGGATGAAGCGCGAGGCTTTGTCGGAGGAATCGATATCAATGCAGCCGGCCTTGACCTTGGGTTGGTTGGCGATGATGCCGATGACGAGGCCTTCGAGCCTGGCGAAGCCGGTGATCATGTTGGGGGCGTAGCCGGGTTGGATTTCAAACCAGGTGCCGGGGTCCACCAAGCGGTCGATGACCTGCTGCATGTCGAGCGGGGACTTCGGATCAGCGGGGATGATTTCATTCATCCCGGGGTCCTCGTTCCACGGGATGTCGTTATTCATGGTGTGCGGGGTATTGCCCAGGTTATTGGACGGCAGGTAGTCGAGCAGGCGCTTGGCCAGCTCGATGGCGTGCTGATCGTCCTCGGCGACGAGGTGGATGTTGCCGGAAACGGTGGCGTGGGCGTTTGCGGAGGCGAATTGGTCGAGCGAGGCGACCTGGCCGGTGGCGGCCTTGATCACGTCTGGACCGCAGATGAACATGTTCGCGTTCTTCCGCGTCATGATGATGAAATCGGTGAGCGCGGGCGAGTAGGCGGCACCACCGGCGCAGGGGCCGGCGATGATCGAGATTTGCGGCACCACGCCGGAGGCCAGCACGTTGCGGAAGAAAATCTGACCGTATCCGGAGAGCGCCTCGATGCCTTCCTGGATGCGGGCACCGCCGGAGTCGTTGATACCGACCACCGGGATGCCGGCCTTGATGGCAAAGTCCATCAGATCGCAGATTTTCTTGGCGTGGATGGCGCCGACGGCACCGCCGCCGACGGTGAAGTCTTGGGCGTAGGTGGCCACGGGGCGGCCGTGGACGTAGCCGGTGGCGCAGACGACGCCGTCACCGGGCATCTTGCGTTTTTCGAGGCCGAAGTTGATGCACGAGTGGTGGGCGTGCATGCCGAACTCGATGAAATGGCCGCCGTCGAAAAATGCGGCGAGTCGCTCACGGGCGCTCAGCAGGCCTTTTTCGTGGCGTTTCTCGATACGGTCGATGCCGCCGCCGATGAGGGCTTCCTCGCGGCGGAGTTTGAGCGCTTCCAGTAATGATGGGTCGATGGCCATGATGTTGGTTCAGACAATGTGTTCGGGATCGGCTGGCTGGCAGAACTCGGTGAGCACGCCGTAGGTGGACTTGGGGTGGAGGAAGGCGACGAGTTTGTCGCCGGCCCCCGCGAAGGGGACTTCGTGGATCAGTTTCGCGCCCTGGTCCTTGGCCTGGGTGAGCTGGCCGGTGATGTCATCGGTGGCGAAGGCGATGTGGTGAATGCCACCGGCGGGGTTTTTCTCCAGAAACTTGGCGATGGGACTGTCCTCGGAGGTGGGTTCGAGCAGTTCGAGGTGGACGTCCCCGGCGGCGAAAAACGCGGTGCGGACCTTTTGGGATTCCACTTCCTCGCGGCCTTCGCAGTGGAGGCCGAGAACGTTTTCGTAGTAGGGAATTGCCTCGTCGAGGGATTTGACGGCGATGCCGAGGTGGTCGATTTTAGTGATCATCGTGGTGGAGTGCTTGCGCGTTGGAGGGGATGATTGCAGGTGCTGCCCGGCTGACACCGCAGGAAGTCGCTAAGGCTGTGCGTATTTTACCCCGCGCAGACCGGATTGACGCTGGGCAGATTCCACAGCGGGCGAGCGACGAGTCCAGATCATAGCAAATGACGCGCAAATTCCGTCCCAAGCGGACGGGGTGCGCGTCACGGCACCTGATCCGGATCCTGGTGCCATGGCAGGCCGTGGTCGGCGTTGTGCTGGAGCTCGGCGATGACCTGCGCACCGAGCAGCAGGATCAGGGCGGCGACCTCCATGGTGAGCAGCACGATGACGATGGTGGCCATCGAGCCGTAGATCACGTTGAATGCGGAAATGTGGGCGTAATACGAAACGAGCAGGTGGCGGGTGGTTTCCCACAACACGGTGGCGGTGAAGCCGCCGGCCAGCGCCCGGCCGATGGAAACGCGGGCCACCGGCATGATCTTGTAGAGCAGGGTGAAAAGCACAACCAGCCCGAGCACGCCTATTAGATAAACGAGCAGGCCGATGTGCGGATCGATGATGGCCCGGATGGATGGGACGTCCTTGAGAATGCTGGTGCGGCTATCGATCACCGCGTTGACCGCGGTGACGAGAATCAGGCCGGCCGCAACGATCAGGATGAACAGGTAAGGCAGCAGCGCGGAGACCCAGAACTTGCGCTTCAGATCGGGCAAGGGCCGGTGAAAGATGATGGCGAAGGCGTCCTCCAGCACCCGGAAGGCCTTGGAGCTGAAAAACATCAGCGTCAGGAGACCGATTCCTCCGACCACTCCGCGGTTGTCGAGAAAACCTTCCAGCACCTCGGAGAGCGTGGGCACGAAACCCGGCGCGATTAGCGAAATTTCCGCAGTGAGCGTCTCCATGAGCAACTGCCTGTCGAACAGCCGCGAGAAAACCACCATCAGCACCGTGCAGAGCGGGATGAGCGAGAGCATCACGTTGAAAGCCACCGAGCCGGTGAGCAGCAGGCCGTGGTTGCGCAGGAAAAAATCCCGCAGCACACGGCTGATAAATCGGATGAATGTCAGCAGATGCCTGAACATCGTGGCGGCATCATGTGCGCTGCGCGTGACCTCCGGCAAATCAAAAGAGCTATGCGGCAGGAACCTTGCCGGGATTGCTGCGGAAACAGAGGGCCACGCAAACGGTGACGAGCGTGCCGACCATGATCCGCCAGGTGAATGCGATCACCGGCAGCCAGTCCGGGTTCTGATAGAGAGGGGTTCCGCTCAGCATGGCCCAAACGTCGTTTGGCAGGTCGGTGAGGAGGGCTACCGCGATGAAGCCGCAGATCATGCCTATCACGTTGCCGCCACAGTTTCCGCGCGTGCGGGTGAGCATGCCGACAAGAAAGACACCCAGCAGTGAACCGTAGGTGTAACCGAACGAGCCGAGCACGATGGGGATGATGCGCAGATCCGGATGGCTCAGTTTCACCCATGCGGTGCCAACGCCGATGATGGACAGCAGCACGGCGAAGCCGACCGTTGCCGCACGGGCCGCGCGCATTTGCTGCCGGGAATCCGCATCCGGACGAAACACGCCGACATACCAGTCCTTGGTGAAGGTGGTAGCCAAGGCGTTGAGCGCGGTGGAAAGCGAGCCCATGGCGGTGGCGAACAGCCCCGCGGCGATCAATCCGCGAACGCCCGGTGCCAGATCGTGGACCATGAACCAGGCAAAGATCCCCGGGTCGCCGGCCGGTTTGTTGGCCGGGTGGAGTTCGTAATATTTCCAAACGAGGATGCCGATGGCCAGGAAGCCGATCACCACCGGCAAGTCAACGAGGCCGGAGAGAATGACGGCGCGCTGGCCGCGCCGGGCATCCTTGGAGGTGAGCATGCGCTGGACCATGTCCTGGTCTGTGCCATGGGTCGCCAGCGTGGTGAAGATGGAACCCAGCAAGGCAGCCCAAATCGTATATTCCTGTTCGAGAATGAATTTGAGGTGTTCTCCAAAATCGCGGCCGGGCCGCAAGCCGGTGTCGATGGCCACAGGAGGCATGATGGCTTCTCCAAAGGCGGACCAACCGCCGGTTTTTCCCAACAGCCAGAAAAACACATAAAACGCGGCGCCGAACATCAGGGATATCTGGATGAAGTCCGTCCACACCACCGCCTTGATCCCGCCGAAGGTGGTGTAAAGCGCCGTCAATGCGGTGATGATCACGACGGCTCCGGCGTAAATAAAGAGCTCTTGGGCGAAGCGCTCCTCGCGGGAAAAGCTCAAGAATTCCGGATTTGCCACCTCCCACGCGAGGGCGAGCAGAATGGCGGCGATGAAAATTCTCGATCCCGAAGCCAGCGAGCGCGTAAGCAGGAATACCAGTGAGGCGATGCGCCGGGTCAGCAGACCGAAACGGATTTCAAGATATTCATAGATACTGGTAACGTTGTGGCGGTAAAACGGCTTGATGAAGATGGCAGCTACCAGCAGACGGGCGAGAATCGTGCCGATCACCAGTTGGGCGTAGAGGAAATTGCGCTTTGCGTATCCCTCGCCGGGAGTGCCGAGGAAGGTCCCGGCGGAGATCTCAGAGGCCAGGATCGAGGCTAACACAGCCCACCACGGCATCGAGCGATCGCCCAAGGCATAGGTTTCCATGGTTTTCTGCCCACGCGAGGCATACAGCCCGATTCCGATGATGACCGTGAAATAGACGCCGATGATGACAAGGTCCAATCCGAATTCCGCCATGCGCGAAACCTAGGGATTCGGGCCCTGAGGCCAAGTTCCAAGTTCTCTGGTCGGATCTAAAGAAACCGGAAGAATTTCCGGGACGGGGGCGCATCAGGGAGGACTTGCCGTCAGTGGCCTTTTCTGGTGTCCACGCCGACAACTCCTTCCGAGCCGCTGAGTTTGCTCCACAGGAGCGAGTAACCCGCGACCCAGACGAAGCAGACGAGAGGAACGATGAAACCAGCGGACATGCCGTCCTTGTCGGCGATGTGGCCCATGAGTTTCGGCATGATGGCACCGCCCATGATGGCCATGACGATGAAGGAGGATGCCTTTTTGGCACGCGCTCCCAGGCCGTAGATGCCGAGCGAGAAGATCGTCGGGAACATGACGGACATGAAAAAGTAGGTGAGGAAGAGCGCGAAGGCGGAAGTCCAGCCGAGTTTCAGGAAGACCAGCAGGCTGCAAAGACCGGCGGCACCGGCGAAGGTGGCAAGCACCTTGTGGGCCGGAAATTTCTTCAGTAGCGCGGCACCGATCACCCGGCCGGCGAGGAAGAAGATGAAGCCGACGGAGGCGAGCGTGGAAGCGCCCTTGTCGCTGAGGCCGAGGACGCCGTTCTTGTGGATTTCGAACCATGCGCCGAAGGAACCGGCCTTCCACGAATCCGGCACGGCCGGGATCTGCGAGGTCATGTAGTTGATGAAATAGGCGAAGATGCCACACTGCGCCGCCACGTAAAAGAACTGGGTGAGCGTGGCTCCCGAGAAGTGCGGGTGGCTCCAGATGCTGTGGTTGGTGATCTTGGACTGCTTGCCGAGAAGCGCCAAGGTTCCGATGCTTCCGAAAACCAGGGAGGCGATCAGCAGGGCTTGGTTTTCATAGGTTTGTTTCTCGGGAAGAACCTTGCCGAGGGTTTGGGCGATATTAGCGCTCACCGATGGAATGGCGACAATGGCGGAGATGATCATGCCGACTGCGACAGAGAGCACGACGATGTTCAGCCAGAGGAAACCCATCGCCAGACTGCGGTTGGCCACCGGCGCGTCGCCGGCCGGGCTTTGGTCATCGAGGTGGAACTCATCCTCGGATTTGATGTCGGGAAGTTTGCAGAAGAAGAAGATGACCGCGAGGACGAGCACGAAGCCACCGATGGCGGCGTAGGGGATCCACAGGGTTTCCGCGCCGGTGCTCTGGCCGCTGGCGTCCTTGCCGTAGAAGAAGGCGGCTCCGGCGATGGGGCCGAAAATCCAGCCCACTCCGTTGCAGGACTGGGCGAGGTTGATGCGGGTGGCGGCGAATCGTTTCGGCCCGAGCACCGTGGTGTAGGGGTTGGCCACGGTTTCCAGGAAGGTGAGACCGGAGGCGATCACGCAGACGCCGAGCAGGAAGGCCGGGAAGGTGGCGATCTTGGTGGCCGGGATGAACCAGAATCCGCCGACGGCGACCATGAGCAGGCCGGCGATGATGCCGCCCTTGTAGCCGAGCTTGCTGGCGAGCCAGCCGGCGGGCAGCGCCATCAGGAAATAGCCGAGATAGTGGGCGAATTGGACCCAGGCGGACTGGGCGAGCGTGAGGTGCAGCTCCTGCTGGAAGTGCTTGTCCATCACGTCGATCATCCCGTTGCAAAAGCCCCAGAGGAGGAACAGCGAACTGACGAGAGTGAAGGTGATGGCGTAGCTCTTGCCTTCGGGTGAGGTGAAAATGCCGGTTTTTTGATTCATGATGAATGCGGTTTGAGATGCGGCTCTTGCAGCGGCTAATCGGTGGGGATGACAGGTCGTGTCAAGCTGTGATGAGGGGTGCCGCGCCTTTCCGGTCCGGGAAATCACAAGAGATTGATTGCCTGATCCGGCAGAATTGTCACATTCGGCGCGTGATCTCCCTCGCAAAAATCTTCGGAAAATCGGATCGTTTTTTTGAACTTCTCGCCGCCAGCGCGAAATCCGCAAACCAGAGCATCGAGGCGCTGGCGCGCCTGCTCAAGGAATCGAATGGCAATGTCTCGCTGGCGGAGTTGGCAGTTGCCCGCCGCAATGAAAAAAAGAATGCGGAGACGATCAGCGAGGAACTCGTGAAGGTTTTCGTTACCGCACTTGAGCGCGAGGATATTGAGGCCCTGTCGCACGCCCTCTACCGGATTCCCAAAACCGTTGAAAAATTCGGCGAACGCTACGAAATCATGCACCATCTGATCAACCCGGGTGATTTCGCGCCGCAGATGTCCATCGCCCAAGAGGCCTCTTCGGTAGTCGTCCGGATGGTGAACATGCTACCGAAGAATCCCAGGCTGGAGGACATCAAGGCTGAAAACGACAAGATGCAGGAGCTGGAGGCCCGCGCCGACCAGCTGGTGCTCGGCTACCTCAAGGAGATTTACTCGGGCCGGATGGAACCCATCAAGGCCATGGCCATGCGTGATCTCTACGACCTGTTGGAAAAAGTCATCGACCGCTGCCGCGACGCCGGCAACGTGGTGACCCAGATCGTTCTCAAAAACTCCTGATCGCACCCGCCCCCATGACGCTCGGGATCATCTTTCTGGTTATCTTCATCGCGCTGACTTTTGAATACATCAACGGTTTCCACGACACTGCGAATTCCATCGCCACCATCGTCGGCACCAAGGTGCTAACACCACGTCAGGCCATCGCGCTGGCCGCATGCACCAATCTGATTGGCGCGCTGGCTGGCCATGCCGTTGCGAAGACCGTCTCGTCCGGACTCGTGGATTCGCAGTTTGTTTCGCCGCTGGTCATCATTTGCGCGCTGGTGGGGGGCATCGTCTGGAACCTCATCACCTGGTGGTTCGGCATGCCATCCAGTTCCACCCACGCGCTCGTCGGCGGCATCTGCGGCGCGGCCGTCGCCAGCGCCCATGGCAAATGGAGCGCCATCATCTGGTCGGTGGAAAAAGTGAAGGACGGCAAGGTCGTGATGGAAGGCGTGCTGCACAAGGTGGTGCTGCCAATGGTCACCTCTCCTGTGATCGGATTCTTCGGCGGCTTTATCATCATGGGCTTTCTCTATGCGGTTCTGCGCTGGTCACGGCCGCGTTTCGTCAACCGCTTCTTCGGCAAGCTCCAGATCGGCAGCGCGGCCTACATGGGATTCGCCCACGGACTGGCGGACGCCCAGAAAACCATGGGCGTGATCACCCTGGCGCTGGTCACCGCCACCGCCGCCGGCAGCTTCGAGCACCTGCCGTCATGGTTGTCCTTCCTGCGCATGGACAAGTCGGCCGCCGCTGAGCGCTGCATCGTGGAAATCGGCCGCAAAGATGCTTCCCAAGAGGAATTGCGCGCAGCTGCCGCGAAACTGGAAGCCGAGGCCGTTAGAATCGAACGCGGCGAATTCCGTGAAGCCTTCCTCACACTCACCGCCAAGACATACGGGGCACTTGGCGATATGGATGCCAGCCAGCGAGTCGCCGCGCTTGCGGCGGCCACCCACCGGCAGGCGGTCGAACGGGAAAACGCCCGCATCCTGACCAAGGTGCCCGTGATCGGCAAGATGGTGGCTGCCAAGATCAACGACTGGAACAAGGCGCTTACCAAGGAAATGGCCGCCGCTGCCGAAGCCGGCAAGCTCCCGCTCGTTGTCGCAGCCAAAAAGGTGGATGAGCTCTCTCCTGATGTGCCGGTATGGATCAAGGTCATCTGTTCGTTGACGATGGCCGCCGGCACGGCCGCGGGCGGCTGGCGCATCATCAAGACACTCGGGCACAAGATGGTCAAACTCCAGCCGGTGCATGGTTTCGCCGCGGAAACCACCGCCGCCACTCTGTTAGCCGTCACCGGCAGCCTTGGCATGACGGTTTCCACCACCCACAGCGTGACCACCGCGATCATGGGCGTGGGCTGCGCCAAGCGTTTCAGCGCGCTCAAGTTCTCGCTCGTCGAGCGCATCATCTGGGCCTGGATTCTCACCCTGCCCGCGGCGGGAATCGTCGCCTACCTCATGGTGAGGCTGTTCCAGATTTTTGGCTGGATCGCTTGAACCGCTTGCTCAAGAGGTGGAACGCCACCGGCACGATGAAGATCAGCAGGGTGAGCGCCGATGTGCCGAGATCAAAGTATTTGCTGGCCAGCATCACATGCACGGGATGGTCCTCGGAGAGAAAATGCCGCGGAATGCTGAGCATGAGTTTGACTCCCAGAATCCCGATCACGATGAACGCGCAGGTTTCCAGAAAATGGAAATGATGCATGAGCTTCACAAATCCCTGAGCCGCGAAACGCATGGTTAGAATTCCGAGGAAAACACCGGTGCAGACGAGAACCAGTTTCGAGGGCATCGGGAATTTCTGCACATAGGCGACGGCGGCCACCACATTGTCGATGGAGAAGGCCAGGTCCATGACTTCCACGGCAAATACCGTGGCCCAGAAGGGACCGAGCCTGCCGATGGTGTGGCGGAACAGCCAGTTTCCCTCGGTGGCCACGGCTTCGGCACCCTCTTCCTCCACCGATTCGTGGCGTGAGAAATGTTTCCACGCCAGCCAGATGAGATAGAGCCCGCCGACGGGCTCCAGCCACCAGATTTTGATGAGCCATGAGGCCAGTGCGAGGCAGATGCCGCGGAACAGATAGGCTCCCAGAATGCCATAACGCAGCGCCTTGCCCCGTTGTTCGGGCGGGAGTCGCATGACCATGGTCGCCAGCACTGCGGCGTTGTCCACCGAGAGGATGCCCTCGATCAGGATCAGAATCAGCACCACCATGACCCCCGCATAGGGGTCCGGGCCGAGTATGGTGTAAGACCAGTCCATGGTGCCCATCAAGGGTTGGTAGGAGCGACCACAGGCTTGAACTTCGCGCGGACGATCTCGACCACCATCGGCAGGATGGAAACCGCGATGATGCCGAGCACAACGATTTCAAAGTTTTTCTTCACGATAGGGATATTTCCAAAATACCATCCGGCCGGAAGAATGAGGCCGACCCAAAGCACGGCGCCGAGGACGTTGAACGCCATGAAACGGCGGTATTCCATACAACCCGAGCCGGCGACAAACGGAGCAAACGTGCGGACGATCGGCACAAAGCGCGCGATGATGATCGTTTTTCCGCCGTAGCGGACGAAGAATTCCGAAGTTTTGTCCAAGTGGCTTTGTTTGATGATGCGGGGAAATTTCCGCACGGCCCAGCCGCCAAAGCGCCGGCCGATCCAATAGTTCACGGTGTCTCCCAAAATCGCGGCGACGAGCAAAACGGCTGCGGCAATCCAAACATTCAGCCCGGACATCGGATCGGCACTAAGAGCTCCAACGGCAAAAAGCAGCGAGTCTCCCGGCAGGAACGGCGTCACCACGAGGCCGGTTTCGCAAAAGACGATCAGGAATAGCAGCGCGTAAACCAACACGCCATACTGCCGGGTGAAAACATTCAGGTGGTCCTGAAGATTGAGAAAAAAGTCAAAAATTTCGGTCATGGTGAATAGGATCATCAGTGGCCTAGCCGGGTGATAAATGCTGTATTTCGGGCCGGTGTAAAGGCTTCAGGCGGCAAGGGCTTCGGATTATGATTGGAAAAACCGCAGGCATCCCGGGTTGACAGATCGCGCGCCAACGTTGCAAAACACCCCTCAGCCAAGTCACCAGCGAGATCCCACAAGTGGAATTTCAGCCGATTTATCCAATTGCAGCAAAAGCCGAACACTCCTCAACTTCGCTCCTCTTTCGTCCGCCACCAAGCGCCAGACTCCTCCACAAGCCAGATCACTCGGAAAACAATGACACTCATGCTTCTCGCGGAAACCGCGATCACCTCCAGTCCCGCCGATTTGAAAATGTGGGCTTACGTGGGCTTCATCGGGCTTGTCATCGTTTTCCTGGCGCTCGATCTGGGGGTTTTCCACCGCGAGGCGCACGAAGTGAGCATGAAGGAATCACTCGCGTGGTCGGCGGTCTGGTTGACATGCGGGCTGTCGTTCACCGGTTTCGTCTATTTCGCCTATCAGCACCATTGGCTCGGCCTGGGGCTTGAAACGCCCAAATACGCGAACGGCGCCATTGTTCTTGGCGAAGTCACAGGGGCCACGGCGGCGATCCAATACCTGACGGGTTACGTGGTGGAGAAATCGCTGGCGATGGACAACATCTTTGTCATTGCGATGGTCTTCGGTTTCTTCGCCATCCCGGCAAAATACCAGCATCGCGTTTTGTTTTGGGGCATCATTGGCGCCCTCATCATGCGCGGCGGCATGATCTACCTGGGCGCGGAACTCATCATGCGCTACACATGGATTCTGATCGTCTTTGGTCTCTTCCTTCTCCTCACCGCGCTGAAAATGGCGCTCATCGACAGCCATGATGACCCGGGAAAAAACCCGGTCGTGAAACTCGCCAAGAAGTTCTTCCGGACGGTGGATTTCTTCGATGGCCAGAAATTCTTCACCCGGCGCACGGTCGCGCCGACCCATGTCACCGATTCGAAAACCGGCAAGCTGGTTTATGCCCCGGCAGAGCCGGGAACCTTATCGGCAAAATGGGCGATCACTCCGCTTTTCCTCGCTTTGATCATGGTGGAGATCACCGATCTGGTCTTCGCTGTGGATTCAATCCCCGCGATCTTTGCGATCACGCCGGACCCGTTCATCGTTTTCACCAGCAACATTTTCGCCATCCTCGGACTGCGCGCCCTGTATTTCTGCCTGGCAGCGCTCATCGCGAAATTCCGATTCCTGAAACCCGCCCTGATCCTGATTCTCGGCTTTGTCGGAGTGAAACTTCTCTTGCTGGCGGCACCACCTTACATGAATGACATCGGCCTTTCGGCGGTGGAAATGAAGAGCATCAAGATCGATCCGATTGTGTCACTGGCGATCGTCGTCGTCACATTGGTTGTGGCATCAGTGATGTCGATCCTCATGCCTGCTAAAGAGAATTCAGAACAGGCATGAGAAACATTCCGAAAAGCGGATATGCCCAACAACTTCGGTTTCAGGCTTAGAGCGCCGCGGGATCCTGCAGGATTTCCGAAACCCGCTTGAGCAGCACGCCGGCGCCGCCGCCATCGACGACGCGGTGGTCGAAGGTGAGGAAAATCTCCGCCACGGTGGCGGGCAGGAAGACCTCCGCCTCGGTGCTCCACACCGGCTTTTTCACGCCCGCGCCGATGCCCAGGATGAGTGTTTCATTCGGCAGCGGAATGGGTGTGCCGAGCGTGAGGCCGAAGGTGCCAAAGTTGGTGACCGTGGCAATCCCGCCGCGGCAATCGTCCTCGGTGAGGCGGCGGCGGCGCGCGCGGTCCACCAGATCATCGTATTCGGCGATGAGTTCGCGCAGCGGTTTCTGGTCCACCTTGCGCACCACAGGCACCACCACGCCGTCCTCGACCTGCACGGCCACGCCGATATCGAAGGCGCGCGGGTGCACCACCTTGTCGCCGATGAGGTAGCCGGCGGTGGTCGGATTTTCTGTTAGGGCGAGCGCGAAGGCGCGCAGCATGTAGAGGGTGAGGCCGGGCTTCGGTTCGTGCGTGCGGCGGTGTTCGAGCACCCGGTCTAACAAAACAGGCAGCCCCACGGTGGCCAGCGGGCGCGTCCAACTGCGGCGCATGGCGTCGGCCACGGCGAGGCGCATCGGCGAGGCCTGAGTGCTCGGCCAGGCATCCAGATAATCCAGGAAACGTTCAAGGTCCTCCACCGTCACGCGGCCTCCCGCGCCGGTGCCGGCGACAGCGGAGATGTCCGCCTCGCGCAGCCCGAGATCGTCCATGCGGGCGCGCATCCGCGGCGAAATGTAGTGGGCACCCATCGTCCCGGCGGGAACCGGCAGGCCTTTCACGCTCGGCACCACGGCGGGTGCCTCCTCGTAGGCATCGCCATCGTCGAGGGCGAAATGCAGGTTCGCCTCGGCGCGGGCGGGACTGGTGGATGCATCGGCTCCGGCGCGTTTCGCCTCCAGCGATTCCAAGGTATCCACGCCGGTGCGGGCGACCTCCTCCTCGGTCACGTCCAGCAGGCCTAACAGACTTCCCACGGAGTAGGAAACCCCCTCCTGCACCTTGATTTCCGAGACGATGCCATTGCAAAGCGTGGTCACGCCCATCACCGCCTTGTTGGTCTCCACCTCGATGATTTCCTGGTCGGTGCGGACCGCGTCGCCCACCGCGACGCCGAGGCGGATGACGGTGGCCTCGGCGATCGATTCACCGAGCTGGGGCATGAGGATGGGGACGGTGGGCATTTGGGTAAAAGCTGAAATGCTGAAATGCTGAAATGCTGAAATGCTGAAAAAATGAAATGCTGAAATCAGAAGGTGAGCAGCTTGCGGAGGGCTTGGCAGATGGACTCGGGCGTGGGGCGGTGGGCGGCCCACAGTTTCGGATGATAGGGCACCGGCGTGTCGCGAGCGTTGAGCCGCTGCGGCGGCGCGTCTAACAGATGAAAACCCTCCTCGGTGACGCGGGAAACGACTTCCGCGGTGACGCCGCCCCATGGAAACGCCTCACCCACGGCGAGCAGACGGCCGGTGCGCGCGACGGAGGCGAGCACGGTGTCGATATCGAGCGGCTTGACCGAACGCAGGTCCACCACTTCGATTTCCCAACCGTCCTGCTGGAGGCGGTCGGCGGCGCGCACGGCCTCGTGGACCATCGCCGAGTAGGCGACGACGGTGGCGTGCTTGCCGGGGCGCACGATGCGGGCCTGGCCGATGGGCAGGTGGTCGCCATTGATGGACTTGGCCTTGAGCCAGCGGTAGAGGAACTTGTGCTCGCAGAAAATGACCGGGTCATCGAGCGTCACGGCATCGATGAGCATGTGATAGGCGTCACTGACGGACGCGGGTGTTAGAACGACGATGCCCGGATACTGGGCGTAGATGCCCTCCATGCTCTGGCTGTGAAAGGGGCCGGAGCCCGGAGTGCCGCCGGAGGGCAGGCGCACGGTGATGGGAATCGGCACACCGGTCCGATAGAAGTGCGTGGCCGCCTGATTGACGATCTGGTTGAAGGCGACCGACGAGAAATCCGCGAACTGCATTTCCACGATCGGACGCATGCCCTCGATAGCGGCGCCCACGGCGAGTCCGATCATCGCGTCCTCGGAGATCGGACAGTCGAAAACCCTGTTAGGAAACATTTCCGCAAGACCCTTGGTGGCCTTGAAAGCACCGCCGAAGGTGGCGATGTCCTGGCCGTAGAGGAACACGCGCGGATCCTCCCGCAGCAGGGTTTCCAGCGCCTCGCGAATGGCATCGATGTAGGTCACGCTCACGGAAAAACAGCTTGAGTGGGTGTAGGGGTGGCGAGCGGAAAGCGCGTGGCCAGCGCGGTCCAGTTTTCATGGTAGGGATCGGGCGCGGCTTCTTGCTGGGCCTGGGCCACGGCGCGCTGCACTTCATCGGCGAACTGCTCCTGCCAGGTGAGGATTTCCTCCACGGTGGCGATGCCGTTTTCTACGAGCTGGCGCATGGCTACCTCGATGCAATCCCGGCCGTAGTGGCCTTGTTTCACCTCACCGGGCACGTAAAACGCATCGTCATGCTCACCGTGGCCGGAGAGCCGCAGCAAGCGTGCCACAACCATCTGAGGTCCCTGCCCTGCCCGGGCGCGGCGGACCGCCTCGGTGATCACGGAGGCGCAGGCCAACAGGTCCGTGCCATCCACGGCCATGCCGCCGATGCCATAGCCGCGCGCCTTTTCCACCAAGTCCGCACAGGCAAACTGCCGGTCGTTCGGCGTGGAGTAGGCGAACTGGTTGTTGCCGATGACCACCACCAAGGGCAGTTTTTCCACCGCCGCGAGGTTGAGCCCTTCGTGAAACGCGCCGGTCGAGGAAGCGCCGTCGCCGATGCAGGTGGCCCCCACCCTTCCCTCGAGCGTGCCCTGCAGGCGCTTTGCAAAGAGCATGCCCGCCACCACCGAAACCTGGGAGCCGAGGTGGGAAATCATCGCCGGCATCCCCTCTTTCGGGCGGCCGCGGTGGATGTTGCCGTCCCGCCCGCGCATCGGCCCCTGGACGGAGCCGAGGTAGGTGCGGGTGCAGTCGAGCAAAGGCTCGCCGAAAGCCGTGCGGCCGGCCTGGTCCCGGATCAGCGGTGCGAAGAAATCCGTGCCCTGGATGAGCGCGGTGCCGAGCGTGGCGCTCACCGCCTCCTGGCCGCGCCCGAGATAGACGCCGCCGACGATTTTGCCCGCTTTGTAGAGGCTGGAGAGCTTGTTTTCCAGAATCCGGGCGCGCAGCATGGAACAGAATACCGACCGCAGAAAATCGCGGTTCGTCGCCATTCCATCCGGGGTAGTATACAGGTCCAAGCGGGGCACGGAGAAGGATTTAAGAGACTGCCGCGGCAACCTGCAACCGCTTTCCCGATTCATTACTCCCGCGGCTGAAGAATCTCAGCCAGCCAGACTGGTCCGCGGAAAAAGCAAAAAATCAGGTGTGGTTTCATGACGGGTGGGAGTCGGCCACAGAAAGCGCGTGCTCGTGGATGAAATGCGGTGGCTCGTGGTGAACCTGCCGCCTTTCCTCGATGACCTCGCCGTCGTCCATGCGGGCGATGCGGTCCGCGTAGGAGAAAATGCGGTTGTCGTGGGTGACGATGATGACGGCTCGCTCCGGCGAGCGGGCGACGTTGCGGAAAAGCTCGAGCACGATCTCGCCGTTCTGGGCATCGAGCGCGGCGGTGGGTTCATCACAGATGACGAGCGGCGGCTCGTGGACCAGCGCGCGGGCAATGGCGACGCGCTGCTGCTGGCCGCCGGAGAGTTTGTTAG
>Ga0105090_10000073_pt1 | contig 37991 bp, 43 predicted proteins | sample PPLLak3March2015_FD_79110 | JGI IMG/M metagenome (GOLD analysis project Ga0105090, IMG submission 79110) | Freshwater sediment microbial communities from Prairie Pothole Lake near Jamestown, North Dakota, USA - PPLs Lake P7 Core (1) Depth... | ecosystem: Environmental > Aquatic > Freshwater >...
AGGAAACGCTGGTGCGCGACATCATGACGCGCGACGTGCTTTACGTGACGCCGTCCACCGGCACACGTGCCTGTATGGCACTGATGAGCGAGAAGAAGATCCGCCACCTGCCGGTGCTCGACGGGCAGACGGTGGTGGGCATGATCTCGATCCGCGACATCATGGACGACATCATTGCCGACCACGAGTCGACCATCGCGCAGCTCGAGAACTACATCCGTTCGTAGCTTCGGCCGCGGCGCGGCCGCAGGGCAGAATCGGCAAAACTCCTGCCCCCGCCGCCATGAGTCCGCCCTTCGATCCGCCCACGCTGCGCGCCCTGGTCTTCGACGTCTTCGGTACCGTAGTCGACTGGCGCTCGTCGATCGTCCGCGAAGGCCAGATGCTGTCGGCCGCCAAGGGTCTGCAGCTCGACTGGGGCGCCTTTGCCGATGCCTGGCGCGCCGGCTATGCACCGGCGATGGACCGCACCCGCGGCGCCGGCCAGGCCTGGGCCGACATCGACACGCTGCACCGGCAGATCCTCGACGAGCTGGTGTCGCACTTCGGCCTGCAGTCGTTGAGCGAAGACGAACGCTCGCATCTCAACCGGGTGTGGCACCGGCTGATGCCCTGGCCCGACGCGGTGGGCGGGTTGAACCGGCTGCGCGGCCGATACCCGATCAGCACGCTGTCCAACGGCAATGTCTCGCTGTTGGTCGACATGGCGCGCAACGCCGGCCTGCCCTGGGATTGCGTGCTCTCCGGCGAACTGATCCACAGGTACAAGCCCGACCCCGAGGTCTATCTGATGGCCGCGCGATTGCTCGGCGTCGCGCCGCACGAGCTGATGCTGGTGGCCGCCCACCCCAGCGACCTGCGCGGTGCCCAGGCCTGCGGGCTGCGCACGGCCTACGTGCACCGCGCGCTGGAATTCGGCCCCGACGCGCCACTGAGGCCGGCGCGGCCCGAGGGGTTCGACCTGACCGCCAGCGACTTCCTCGACCTGGCACAGCAGCTCGGCGCATGAACGAACGCGCCGCCAGCGACGTGCTGCTGCTGCGCGCCTTCGAGACCACCGGATTCTCCCGCTGGTCCGACGAGGACCGCGCCTGGGCCAGCCGCAGCGCGCTGCAGGCCGTGGGCACTGACGCGCCGCCCGAGGCGTTCCTGGCGGCGCGCGCGCAGGCCGGGCTGCGCCGGCTCGAGCCGCTGGACCCCTTGCTGCCGCGCTGGCGCGCGCTGCGCCCGTGGCGCAGCGAATGGTGGTGGTTGGCCGGCGTGCTGGGGCTGGCGTTCGGTTTGCTGGTCGACCAGATTGGTGGCAGTCAGCGCATCAACCTGCTGGCCCCGCCGGTGTGGGCGCTGATCGCCTGGAACCTGGTGGTCTATGCCGCGCTGCTGCTCGGCCGACCGTTCCGCGCGCCGTCACCGGGCTTGCTGCGCGGAGCGTTGGCCGCGGCGTGGCGGCGCTGGCGTGTGCGTGCCCTGCCGCAGGACGGGGCCGGCGACTCGACTTGGTCGCATTTCGCCAGCGACTGGGTGGCCTGCTGCCAACCCTTGACCGGCGCGCGTCTCGCCTCGGTGCTGCACCTCGGCGCCGCCGCCATCGCGCTGGGCCTGCTGGCTGGGCTCTACCTGCGCGGCCTGGTGCTTGACTACCGCGTTGGCTGGGAAAGCACCTTCCTCGATGCCGGCAGCGTGCATGCGTTGCTGTCCGCCCTGCTGGCGCCGGCGCTGGCCTTGTCGGGCCAGACCTTGCCGGACGTCGCCGCGCTGCAGGCGCTGCGCGTGCCGCAGCCGGGCGCCTCCGCCGCGCCATGGATCCACCTCTACGCGCTGCAGCTGCTGCTGCTGGTGGTGCTGCCGCGGCTGCTGCTGGCGTTGTGGGCCGGCTGGCGCGCGCGCTCGCTGCAGGCGAATCTGCCGCTGCCGCTGGGTGAACCCTACTTCCAGCGGCTGCTGCGCCAGCAGCGCGGCGGCAGCGCGCTCGTGCGGGTCTGGCCGCATGCGCGCACGCCCGACGCCGCGGCACTGGCCGCACTGCGGGCGCTGCTGGGCCGCGTGCTCGGCGACGGGCTGCGGCTGCAGGTCGCGCCCACCGTCGCCTATGGCAGCGAGGAGAGCCCGGCCGAGACGGCAGCCGACGGCGCCTGGCGCATTGCGCTGTTCGAGCTGGGCGCCACGCCCGAGCCCGAAAGCCAGGGCCGGCTGCTGCAGGCGCTGGCCGCAGATGGCGCGAGCGCGCCTGTCCTGCTGGTGGACGAATCGGCCTTCGTGCAGCGCTTCGGAGCCAGCTCACCGCGCCGCGCCGAGCGGCGGCAGGCGTGGCAGGCGCTGGCTGCCGAGTCGGGTTGCAAGACCGTGTTTGTCGAACTGCACTCGGCCGATCTGTCGGCGGCCGAGGACGCGCTGGCCCTGGCCCTGCAAGGCGCGGCGGCAGCATGAGCGGTACGCCCGGCAGCCTGCAGCTTAGTCTGGTGTCGCACACCAACGTCGGCAAGACCACGCTGGCACGCACGCTGCTGGGCCGCGATGTCGGCGAGGTGCGCGACGCACCGCATGTCACCGAATTCGCCGACGCCCACGAGATGCTGCGCACGCCGCAGGGCGAGACGCTGCGCCTGTGGGACACGCCGGGCTTCGGCGACAGCGTGCGCCTGCTGCGCCGCATGCAGCAGTCCGGCAACCCGCTGGGCTGGTTCCTCAGCCAGGTGTGGGACCGCTGGCGCGACCGCCCCTTCTGGGCCAGCCAGCAGGCACTGCGCCATGTGGCCGAGACCACCGACGTGGTGCTGTACCTGGTCAGCGCGGCCGAGGAGCCGCAGGCCGCGGCCTACGTGGCCAGCGAGATGGCACTGCTGCGCTGGGTGGGCAAGCCGGTGATCGTGCTGCTCAACCAGCTGGGCATGCCGCGCGAGGCCGCGCTTGAGCAGGCCGAAACGCAGCGCTGGCGCGAGCACCTGGCGCCCTTCGAGAGGGTCGTGCAGGTGCTGCCGCTGGATGCCTTCGCGCGCTGCTGGGTGCAAGAAGGCGTGCTGCTGCAGGCCATCGAGCAGTGCCTGCAGGGCGAGCAACGTGCTCTGATGCAGCGTCTGGGCGCGGCCTGGCGTGCGCAGCAGCTGGCACGCTACGGGGACGCGCTCGACACGCTGGCGCAGAGCATGGCGCGGCTCGCCGCGGCGCGCGAGGCGCTGGTCGATACGCCGGGGCTGCGTTCCGGGTTGCGCAAGCTGGGTGCCGCGTTGGGCCTGCGCGCCGACGAGCGCAACCCCACGCTGCTCGCGCAGGCGGCGCTGGCCGAACAGCTCGACGCCGAGCTGCGCGCCAGCACCACCCGGCTGATCGAACTGCACGGCCTGTCGGGTCAGGTACAGGGCGAGATCCTGCAGCGCGTGGCCAGCCACTACCAGCTGACGCTGCGCATGGACGAAAGCAAGGCGGCGCTGATCGGCGGTGCGCTGACCGGGGCGCTGGTCGGGCTGAAGGCCGATGTCGCCGCCGGCGGGTTGACGCTGGGCGGCGGCCTGCTCGCCGGCGGCCTGCTCGGCGCGCTTGGTGCGGCCGGCCTGGCGCGGGCCGTGAATCTGGTGCGCGGCACCGACAAGTCGTGGATCGCCTGGAACGGTGAGACGCTGGACACGCTGCTTGAAGCCGCGCTGCTGCGCTACCTGGCGGTGGCGCATTTCGGACGCGGCCGCGGCGACTGGGAGCGTTCCGAAACCCCGGCCCACTGGAAGCCGGTGGTCGAAGCCGCGCTGGCCGCCGAGGCCGGGGCGCTGGCCGAGCTCTGGTCCAGCCGCGGCGCGCAGGGGGACAGTGACGCACTGGCGGCCCAGCTCGCGCCACGACTGCGGCCGCTGATCGACCGGCTGCTGCGCACGGTGCTGGCGCAGCTGTATCCGCGGTCGCCCGTGCCGAGCTCCGGCTGAATGCGGTGGAACCGATGCCCGGCGCGGCGCCTCTGAAACGCTGCGCGCACCGCAAACCCATGCCGACGCCAGCCAGCGCATTCACTCGCCGCCGCATCCTGGGCCAGACCGCTGCCGGTCTGGCGCTGCCCTGGCTCGGCGCGGCGGCCGGCGCGCAGGCCGATGCCCCGCTGACACGGCACATTCCATCCAGCGGCGAGGCGCTGCCGGTAGTCGGGCTGGGCAGCTGGATCACCTTCAACGTCGGCGGCGACGAGGCCGCGCGCGCAGCCTGTGTCGAGGTGGTGCGTGCCTTCTTCGCCGCAGGCGGGCGGATGATCGACTCGTCGCCGATGTACGGCTCGTCGCAACCGACCATCGGCTTCGCACTGGCACGGCTCGGCCGGCCGGCGGCACTGTTCTCGGCCGAGAAGGTGTGGATCGGCGATGCCGCGCGCGGCCCGGCGCAGATGGAGGCCTCGCGCGCCTACTGGGGCGTGGCCCGCTTCGACCTGATGCAGGTGCACAACCTGCTGTCCTGGCAGCAGCACCTGCCTCGGCTGTTCGAGATGAAGGCGGCCGGCCAGCTGCGTTATGTGGGCATCACCACCTCCGAGGGCCGGCGCCACGCCGATATCGAGCAGGTGATGCGCACGCAGCCGATCGATTTCGTGCAATTCAGCTACAACCTGCTCGACCGCGAGGCCGAGCAGCGGCTGCTGCCGCTGGCGCAGGAGCGAGGCATCGGCGTCATCGTCAACCGGCCCTTCCGCGAAGGTGCGCTGCTGAAGCAGCTGTCGCGCCACCGCCTGCCGGGTTGGGCCGCGGAGATCGACTGCGCGTACTGGGCGCAGGTGGCGCTGAAGTTCGTCGTCAGCCATCCGGCCGTGACCTGCGCGATCCCGGCCACCAGCCAGGTGGCGCACCTGCGGCAGAACATGGCCGCGGCGCGTGGCCGCATGCCCGACGCCGCATTGCGCAGCCGCATGGCCCGCGACGTGGCGGCGTTGTGAGCCAGGGGTGAGCACGTCGTGGACCGACTGGTTGAGCTACCGGCCGTCGGACTTCCTGATGTTCGCGCCGCGCCTCTACTGGAGGCTGTTCGAGTCGCTGAACCTGGCGTTCTGGCCGCTGCAGGTCGGCATCGTGTTGGCTGGCGTGGCATGGCTGGGCTGGGCGTGGCGCGACGGCGTCAGGCCCGGCCGCACCGCAGCGCGTGCCGGCCTGGCTGCACTGGCGCTGGGCTGGGCGTTCACGGCCTGGGCCTTCCTGTGGCAGCGCCTGGCGCCGATCCACTGGTTGGCCGGGGACATCGCGCCGCTGTTCCTGCTGCAGGCCGCCGCGCTGCTGGCGCTGGCCCTGCACGGTGCCGTACAAGGCCATCGGGACCGGCTGCGTTGTGCGGCGGGGCTGGCGCTGCTGCTGTGGGCGCTGCTGCTGCATCCGCTGCTGGCCGGCCTGGCGGGCAGGCCCTGGGTGCAGGCGGAGCTTACTGGCCTGGCCAGCGACCCGACGGCCATCGCCACGCTGGGCCTGTTGCTGCAGCTGCGGGGCCCGAGATGGCCGATGCGCGCCCTGTGGATCGTGCCGCTGGCCTGGTGCCTGCTCAGTGCCGCCACGCTCTGGACCATGGGCTCGGCCCAGGGCTGGGTGCTGTGTGCCGCGCTTCTGCTGGCAGGGTGGGCGGGGAGGCGTGGCTGAGGCGCTGCACTCGCCGGCGGCGGGCTGCGCCGCTATGGACGCAGTCGTCATCAACGATTAAGGTGCAGCCCAGTGAAGACGCCGATCGAGTTCTACTTCGACTTCAGCTCCCCCTATTCGTACATCGCGTCCGAATGGGTGGAGGCGCTGGCCGCGCGACATGGACGCACGGTGCGCTGGCATGCCATCTTGCTGGGCGTCACTTTCCAGGCGGCCGAGCTGAAGAGCCCGGTGGCCCACCCGATCAAGCGCGAATACAGCCTGCGCGATTTCCGCCGCTCGGCGCGCTTCGAAGGCGTGCCCTACACGCAGCCCGAGGAGTTCCCGATCCCCACGCAGAACGCGGCGCGCGTGTTCTGGTGGCTCAATGACAGCCAGGGCCCGAGGCCGGCCACGGCCTGGGCACGGGCCGGGCTGCGCGCCTACTTCACCCGCGGCCTCGGGCTCAGCCAGCCAGATGCACTTCAGGCGCTGGCCGCTGCCATCGGGGTGGACGCGCAGAAGGCCGCGGCTGCCTGGGTCGACCCGATGTGGAAGGCGCGGCTGAAGCGTGCCAACGACGAGGCGCTGGCCGCAGGCGTGTTCGGCGCACCGTTCTTCGTGGTCGATGGCGAGCCCTTCTGGGGCAACGACCGCAAGCCGCAGATCGAGCGCTGGCTCGCGCAGGGGCCGTTCTGAAACCACACCCCATAGCCTGGAGAAGCACATGAAGAAGACCGTGAAGTCGATGGTCGACGAGGCCACCGCCGCCATCACCACCTACAGCATCGAGGAGGCGCGCGACTTGCACGGGCGCGAGGACGTGCAGTTCATCGACATCCGCGACATTCGCGAACTGGAGCGTGACGGCGTCATCCCGGGGGCCTTCCATGCGCCGCGCGGCATGCTCGAGTTCTGGGTCGATCCGCAAAGCCCATATCACAAGCCGGTCTTCGCCGCAGACAAGCAGCTGGTGCTGTTCTGCGCCGCGGGCTGGCGCTCGGCGCTGGCCACCAAGACGCTGCAGGACATGGGACTGGAGAAGGTGGCTCACATCGACGGCGGCTTCAGCGCCTGGAAGACCGCAGGCGCACCGGTGGCCGAGAAGGCGAAGAAGGCCTGATCAGCGCCGCCCGCCGCCCACCGCGGCGCGGTGCAGGTAGAAGCTGACCACCGGCGACTCGATCGCCGGCACGCCGTTGGCATCGACCACCGCCAGTTGCAGCGTGTGCTCGCCACGGTCACCGAGCGCGGTAGCCTGCCAGTCCGCCGGCGTGATGCGCGGGCTGGTGCTGCGGAAGACGGTGGGCACCAGGTTGCCGTCGATCAGCACGCGCACGCGGTCGTTCGGACGCAGCGGCGGCGACAGCTGCGCCGAGATGCCGAAGGCGCCGTCGTTGCTGTGCACCGAGTCCTGGTTCGACGGGCGCGCGATCACCAGCCGGCGGTAGGCCGGTGCGCTGGCCGCGGGCTGCGGCGGCGCAGGCGTGACCGCGGGCGGACTGACGACGTTCGGCGCCTCCAGCTGCAGCGGCTTCGCACCCGGCGAGGGCTTGTCGGAGAACACCGGCCCGGCCTTGTCCTTCGATTCGTAGACGGTCTGGGCCAGCGGCGCCATTGCCTGCGCGGCCAGCGCGACGGCAATCATCCAGCGGTGCTTCATGACGGGTCCCGGTGCATCGACGCCAGCGGCGTGTGGTCACATTTTTCCGCCCGCGGGCCTGGACTTGGCGGCCGCGTGCGTGAAGCCGGTCACGCCACGGCTCGGCGCGGCAGGACACTCTGCCAGAATCGGATCCGCACCTGCAGCCCTGCCATGGACCTGTCCGCCTACCTGCGTATCCAGGCGCATGCCAATGCGCTGTCGAACCACCGGCTCGGGCAGGCCATGCTCGCGCTGGACCCAGCCGCCTGGCAGGCGCCGCGCACCAGTTTCTTCCCCAGCCTGGCGCGCACGCTGAACCACATCCTGGCGGTGGACCACTACTACATCGGCGCGCTGCATCGCGAGACGCGGCTGCGCGAAAGCTACTCTGCCTTCCAGCCCTGTGCCGATGCCGCCGAATGGGTGCGGCGCCAGCATGACAGCGACCTTCGGCTGGTGGCGTTGTGCGCTGCGCTTGATGCCGCAGCCATCGACGCCTGGATCGATATGCCGCGCAGCGACCATGTGCAGCGCGACTGCGCCGGCCACGTGCTGGCCCACCTGTTCAACCACCAGACCCACCATCGCGGCCAGGTGCATGCGATGCTGGCCGGCACTTCGGTCGCGCCGCCGCAGCTGGACGAGTTCATGATGCCCAGCGAAGCCCATCTGCGCCGGGCCGACATGCAGGCCCTGGGCTGGGACGAGGCGGCGGTGTACGCCGTCGACCCCAAGCCGGCGTCCGCCTGACCATGGAACTGGACACCACCCACCTGTTCGCCATCGCCGCCGCGCTGGGCTGGGCCAGCGGGCTGCGCCTGTATGCGGCGGTGTTCTTCACTGGCCTGGCCGGCATGCTGGGTTGGGTGACGCTGCCCGAAGGGCTGCGCGTGCTGCAGCAGCCGTTGCTGCTGGGCGCCAGCGCGCTGATGCTGTGCGTGGAGTTCTTCGCCGACAAGGTGCCCGGGCTGGACTCTTTCTGGGACATGGTGCACACCGTCATCCGCATTCCCGCGGGCGCGCTGCTGGCGGCCGGCGTCTTCGGCGGTGACCAGTCCAGCTGGGTGTTGATTGCCGCGCTGATGGGGGGCACGCTGGCCGCCACCAGCCACGTGGCCAAGGCCAGCACGCGCGCGGCAGTGAACACCTCGCCCGAGCCCTTTTCGAACATCGGCCTGTCGCTGCTGGGCGATGCCGCGGTGCCGACCATGCTGTGGCTGGCCTGGGAGCACCCGCTGTGGTTCTTTGCTGCGCTGGCCGCAGCCCTGGTGCTGATGCTCGGGTTGACCGTGTTGCTGCTGAAATTCCTGCGTCGACTGCTGGCGCGCTGGCGCGGCGCTGCGCCAGCGTCTTCGGCTTAGCGAGCGAACCAGGTCGACGGCGTCAACCAGCGTCGCGCCGGCTGGTGCGTGTCGGGCAGCGAGTCGACGAACGCGTCGAACTCGGTAGGCGGTTTCGACAGCGGCGGCCTGGAGACACCGAAGTCGCTGCGGTCGCGCCGCCAACCCGCAGGTTGCGCAGCGCGACGCTTGATCTGGCTGGCGCTGGCCTGGCGGAACTGCTCGCCCAGGCGCTGCAGGTCGCTGCCCGGGAAGGCCTGGCAGACCAGCAGCACATCGCGCGCATAGAGTGCGCTGCCCAGCATCTGCTTGACATCGATGCCCTGCCCCAGCTCCTGCATCAGGCCGAGGTGAATGCGAGTGGCGAGATTCAGGCGGTGATGGCTGTCCATGGCGGTGATGGCTCCGTGTCTTGTTCTTCTTGTTCGATCGATTGTGACGCCGCCGCCTTGAATGCCTATCCCCCACTCGGATGGGGCGATCGGTCAGAATCGGCGCCACCTTGTTTCAGCCCGGCGCGCCGGCTTCGAACGTATGCCACCGCTTGCTCCGCCACTGCCTGTCCAGACCGACGCCTCCGCCCGGGCCGAGGGCTTTCAGCGTGTGGCCGGTGCCTTGCAGCGACTCGGCCATGACCACGCACCCCGCTGGCTCGACGTCGCCGCGCGCACCTCGCAGGAAGCGGCCGACGCCTTGGGCGTGGCGCTGGGCCAGATTGCCAAGAGCGTGGTCTTCCGCCGCCGCGAGGACGACCAGGCGGTGCTGGTCATCGCCTCGGGCGATCGGCGCGTCGACGAGCGGCGTCTGGCGTCCCTGGTGGGGCCGGTCGGCCGTGCCGATGCCCAGTACGTCAAGTCGCGCAGCGGCTTTGCCATTGGCGGGGTGTCGCCGGTCGGGCTGCTGGGCGAGCCGACGCTGCTGCTTGACCGCGAACTGCAGCGCTTTGCCGAGATCTGGGCCGCGGCCGGACATCCGAACGGAGTGTTCCGGCTGACGCCGCAGGATCTGCAGCGCCTGACTGGCGCGCCTTGGGCCGAAGTGGTCAGCCCATGATACCCAGCCCCTGCATCAACGTGTGCCGCATGGACGCCGCCACCGGGTGGTGCGAAGGTTGCCAGCGCACGCTGCAGGAGATCGCCACGTGGAGCGGTCTGGCCGATGCCGACAAGCGCGCAGTCTGGCAGGCATTGCCGGCGCGACGCGAGCACTGGCATCGCCTGCATCCCGAACTGCGCGTCGCTGCGGCGCAGCCGGTTGCGCCCGGCCAAACAAGGGGAGACCTTGGATGAAGACGCTGACCTTCTGGTTCGACCCGATCTCGCCCTATGCCTACCTGGCCTTTGCACAGCTGCCGCAGGCGCTGGAAGGCTGCTCCTACGTGGTGGACTACCGCCCGGTGCTGTTTGCCGGCCTGCTCGGCCATTGGGGCCAGCTCGGCCCGGCCGAGATCGAGCCCAAGCGCGCCTGGACCTTCCGCCACGTGGCCTGGCAGGCGCACCGGCTGGGCATCGATATCGACACGCCGGCGCAGCACCCGTTCAACCCGCTGGCGCTGCTGCGCCTGGGGCTGGCCAGCGCGCCGTCGGGCGGGCTGCCCAACCGCCGCGTGGTCGAATTGCTGATGCGCCACGTCTGGCGCGGCGGTGCCGATGCCAACGACGCCGAGCGACTGCGGGCGCTGCAGGCGGCAGTGGCGCCGCAGCGCGACCCGGCCAGCGAAGCCGTCAAGGCGGAACTGCGCGCGCACACCGAAGTCGCGATCGAACGCGGCGTGTTCGGCGTGCCGACGATCGAGCTCGACGGCCGGCTGTTCTGGGGCCTGGACGCGCTGCCGATGGTGCGCGCGGCGCTGCAGGGCGATCCGTGGTTCGACGGCCCCGCCTGGCAGGCCGCGGCCGAGGCCCGGCCCGGCGTGGTGCGGGCTGACTGAAGCCGCTCGGGGCGCGCGGCGCTCAGCCGTGCTTGTGGTGGCCCTTGCCCTTGCCTTTGCCATGGCCCGGCGGGCCGGCATAGTGTTGCTGGTACCAGTCTTCCTGCACGAAGTACACCGGCTGGCCGCAGGCGGCGTAATGGGCGCAATGCTTGTGCCAATGCTTGGCATGACCCGGCGGCACGCGCAGGTAGATCGGCCGCTGCACCACCACCGAAGCCGGCCGGGCAATGATCACCGGCTGCGGGTAGACCAGAACCGGCGGCGCGCCGACGCTGCCGACATCGATGCGGCCATAGAACCCGGGTTGGCTGATGCCGATGGAGACGCCGACATCGGTGCCGGCCAAAGCAGGTGCCGACAAGGCCGCGGCAGCCAGGACAAAGCAGAGTGATTTCATCGCGAGCGGTTTCGTTGGGGACATGCTGGTTCTAACGCTGCGGCGGCGGCGCAGGTGTACCGCGATTACGCGCAAGTGTGAGCAGCGGTAAGCCTGGTTACTTCCAGGCGAAGTGCGGCTGCTCGAAATGCGCCACGCGTGTCGGCTTGCCCCAGATGCACAGCTCGCGGAACTGGTACAGCACGGCGGCGGTCGGCGCGGCGATCCAGCTGTCGCCCACCGGCATGCGCAGCACTGGATGTTCGCTGTCGTCGCGGGTTTCGAGCATGGGTGCATCGGCGCGCAGGAACTCGGTCACCGGAATGCGGTGGATGCTTTGCACCTCGAGCGGGTTCGGCAGCATGTCGCGCGCCGCGCCGGCCCAGACCAGCACCGGCGTGATGACATAACCCGACCGGGTGACGAAGTCGTCCAGCCGGCCGATCAGGCTGTCCGTGCCCAGGCGCAGGCCGACCTCTTCGTGCAGCTCGCGCAGCGCGGCCTGCTCCGGCGTCTCGCCCTCGTCGATGCGCCCGCCGGGCAGTGCCCATTGCCCGGCATGTGCGCGCAGGCTGCCGGCGCGGCGCGTCAGCAGCAGCGCGGCGGCGCTGCTCCAGCCCTGCGGCTCGGGAATGCCGGCCAGGTCGGCGCCGGGCCCTTCGTCGGCAATGGCCACTGCCACCGCCGCGGCGCGATGGCCGGTTGCGTCGGCACTGAGCACGCGGAAGGATTGCAGGTGCTCGACGATGCGCTGGCGCAGTTGCGCGTCACGCTGCATGGCGCACCGGGCGGCCGCTCACCACTTGTTGCGCAGTTCGCGCAGCTTGATGAACACCGTCTGCGCGTCGGGCTGCTCGGGCAGGTCTGGGAAGGCCTCGCGCAGCCCGGCGATCACGCCGGCGCTGTCCAGCCGGAGGAAGGTGTTGAAGGCTTTCTCCTCACCCAGCGTCCAGACCTTCGATTGCTGCGGATCGTGGCCCTCGACCTGCGGCAGCAGCGCCTGCGCGGCGGCGTTTTCCGGCTCGCGGTCGAGCGTGAAGCCGAGGTTGTTCTCGATGTAGTCGTGCCCCGGATAGACCTGCGTGTCGTCGGGCAGCCGGGCGAGCTGCTCGGCGAAGGTGGCATACATCGCGGCCGGGTCGCCGCCGTTGTGGCAGTTGCCCGCGCCGGCGTTGAACAGCGTGTCACCGGAGAACAAGGCGGGCTGCTCGGTATGCGAACGCAGGCAGATGTGGCACATCGTGTGCCCCGGCGTGTCCAGACATTCCAGTTCGACCGTGCGGCCGACCTTGATCAGGTCGCCAGCCTGCAGGCCGCGGTCGACACCGCGGATCTTGCTGCCGCTGCGGTGGTGCGCCAGCAGCTTCGCGCCAGTTGCGGCGATGACGGCGTCGTTGCCGCCGGTGTGGTCATGGTGCTCGTGTGTGTTCAGCACCTGCGTGATCTGCCAGCCGCGCACCTTGGCGGCCTGCAGGCATTTGCCGTGGTCCAGCGGGTCGATGGCAAGCGCCTCGCCCGTTTCGGGACAGGCGATCAGGTAGTTGAAGTTGCGGTAGGCATTGCCGGTCCAGATGCGTTCGACGATCACGTGGGGCCTCCCGGGCGGGTTCTTTGGGCCATTGTAGGAAGGGCGTGCCGCCGCGCTCACCCAGGTGGGCTTTCGCGGTCCTGCCCGCTGCCGCCGGGCCGTGGCGGCAGGTAGCGGCGATCCGACCAGGTGAGCAGCCACTCGGGCCGGTAGGCAACGAAGATCGCCGTCAGCATGCCGCTGGCGACGGCGTCGCCCCAGGCGATCAGCCAGCGGCCGAGTATCAGCGAGCCGACCTCGGCTCCGGCTGGCAGTGGCTGTGTCGCCACCCACAGTGCGCCGGTGGCGGCCATCGCCAGCAGCGTGGTGGCGAATCCGCGCGCCAGGATGTAGACCATCGGGTGCGCCGGCAACCAGCGCCGCGTGGCCAGCCCGAGGCCCAGCGCCAGCGTGCCCGGCAGCACGCCGTTCCAGGCTGCCAGTTCGCCGGCGAGTCGTGCCCAGGCCAGCGGGTCGCCGGCCACCGCCGGCCGCGCCAGCCAGGCGGCGGCGATCGCCGCGAGCATCCAGCTCCAGCAGGCCAGCGGCCAGCCGAACATCAGCACCGTCAGCGTTGCCATCGACAGCTGCAACGGCAGGCCGCCAGGCAGGTGCGCCGCCGTGCTCCACAGCCAAGGCAGCAGCACCAGCGTCGCTAGCCAGGGGTGGCGAAGCGCGCCACGGCGCAGCGCCTGCCACGGCCGGAAGGGCGTGGCCAGCGCGGCCGCAGCCAGCGCCAGCAGCGGTGGCCCGAGGCTCACGCCGCCGTGGCCAGAAACTCGTGCAGCAGGCGCAGCGTCGCGGCCGGCTGTTCCTGCTGCACCCAGTGCCCGGCGCCGGGCACGACCTGCACCCCGAGCAGCCGGCTGCAGGCCGAGCGCATGCGCTGCAACTCGCCGGGCTTCTGGAACCGGCCCCAGTCGCTGGCGCCGGCAATGAAGCAGGCCGGCACGTCGATCGTGCGCCCGGCGCAGGCCTGCAGTTCCGCCACACAGGGCAGGTGCGTGCTGCAGCGGTACCACTGCAACCCGCCCTGGAAGCCGGTGCGGCCGAACTCCGCCGCATACACCGCCAGCTCGGCTTCGGTGAGCCAGGTGCAGGCAGCTACCTGGGTGGGCGTGGGCCTGTGCGCGGCCACGGTCTCGGCCATGCCCCGGTGCAGGTCCATGATGTAGTACTCGGGCATCTGCGCCAGCGCCTGCGCGTGCCAGCCCTGCAGTTCGTGCGGGCGGTTGCCGGGCCAATCGGCGCTCTTCATGTGGTAGTAGGCGCGCAGGAAGGCGTGCACGCCCTGCGGGCAGTGCCACATGTCCTGGTTGGCCTCGCGCGTGCCGTAGTGATGCTGGTAGTGCTTGCGCGGCCGCGGCAGTGCGGCCAGGGCGGCATGGATGCCGTTTGCCCCCGCGCCTGCCGCCACAGGCGGACCGCCGAAGGGCGCGCTCATCAGCACCACCGAGGCGAAACGCTCGGGGTACAGCAGTGCGCACCACGCGGCGACGGGCGAGCCGAAGTCGTGGCCGACCACCGCGGCCGCGCGATCGATGTCCAGCGCGTCGAGCAGGGCCACGGCGTCGCGCGCCAGGTTGCGCAGGCCGAAGGGCCGCAGGTCGGCGTCGTAGTGGGTGTCGAAGCCGCTGCTGCGGCCGTAGCCGCGCTGGTCCGGTGCGAGCACGTGGTAGCCGGCGGCGGCCAGCGGCGGCAGCAGCTTGCGCCAGCTCCAGGCCAGCTCGGGAAAACCGTGCAGCAGCAGTAGCACGGGCCGGCCCGGCTCGCCGGCCTCGAGCAGGTGCAGCCGCAGGCCGTTGACCCGATCGACGAAGCGCGCACGGATGCCCACCGGCAGCGGCCACGCGGGCCACGCGTCTTCAGGGCGCTCGGACATGGTTGCGACCTGCAGCGGGCAGTTCGGCCGCGGCCAGCGCGGGCGCGACGATCGCCAGCAGCTCCTCGCGCAGCCAGCGGTGCATCGGATCGGCCTGGTGGCGCTGGTGCCAGACCATGAACATCGGGTTCGGCGGGCACGGGAACGGCGGCGCCACCGTGGCGAAGCCGCGCAGCAGGCTGGCGCGCAGCAGCCCCGGCAGCGTCGCCAGGAAGTCACTGCCACGCAGGAACGGTGCGACGCCGGAGAAGCCCGCCACCGTGATCGCGAAGCGGCGGCGGAGGCCGCGCTCGTCGATGAAGCGGTCGATGTCGAGCCGTCCGCGCGTCTCGTGGTGCACCGCCAGATGCTCGGCGGCGAGGTAGTCGTCGGCCGTCGTCGGCGGCCTGCGCGCCTGGGCGTCGTAGTAGACGAGGTAGCGGTCATCGAACAGCCGCCGCTGCACCATGTCGCCGGCCTCGGGCGGGCGCGGCGTGATCGCCAGCAGGCAACCCGCCTCGCGCAGCATCTCGGCCGTCGGGACACCCGACGGCACGATGCGCAGCGCTAGCCGTGGTGCGCGCACGCGGGCATGGCGCAGCAGCAGCGGCAGCAGCAGGTCACGCTGCAGGTCGTTGGCAGCGATCGTCACCGTGCCCTCGAAGCTGGCCGGGTCGAAGCTCGCACCCTGCGCGAAGGCGCGCAACTCGTCGAGCAGCCGGCGCGCCTGCACCGCCAGCGCTTCGGCACGCGCGGTGGGCACGATGCCGCGGCCCGACTTGACGAACAGCGCATCGCCGGTGATCGCACGCAGCCGGTCGAGCTGATGGCTCACTGCCGACTGCGTGACGTCCAGGCGCGTCGCGGCACGGGTGACCGAGCGCTCCTCGGTCACCGCCAGCAGCACCTGCAGCAGCCGGCCGTCGATGTCCGAATGATCGATTGTGCTCATGGGTGGCATCAGTATCGACCCATTTATCGGTGGCGTGCGCCGCCGCAGACTGCCGGCCATCCGCACCCCCCCATTGAACAGGAGACAGCCCATGAACGCGACACGGGAAATTCCCGGTACCACGCTCTTCGACGGTACCCAGGCGCGCAAGGGATACGCGCTGAACAAGATGTGCTATTCCTTCAACGCAGCGGCCAACCGAGAGGCCTTCAAGGCCGACGAGGAAGGCTATTGCAGCAAATTCGGGCTGAACGACGCGCAGCGCCACGCAATCCGCGAACGCAACGTGCTCAAGCTGATCGCCGCCGGCGGCAACGTGTACTACCTGGCCAAGTTTGCCGGCATCTTCGGGCTGGACGTGCAGGACCTGGGCGCTCAGCAGACCGGCATGACCAAGGATCAATTCAAGGCCAAGCTGCTGGCCGCGGGGAGGAACTGAGCATGGCAACCCTCGTCGGCGGCATCACCACCTCGCATGTGCCGGCCATCGGCCGCGCCATCGCCCGCGACCTGCAGGGCGACCCGTACTTCAAGCCCTTCTTCGACGGCTTTCCGCCGGTGCATGCCTGGCTCGACCGGGTCAAGCCCGACGTCGCGGTCGTGCTCTACAACGACCACGGGCTGAACTTCTTCCTCGACAAGATGCCGACCTTTGCGGTCGGCGCCGCAAGCGAGTACCGCAACGCCGACGAAGGCTGGGGCATCCCGGTGGTGCCGCCCTTCCGCGGCGAGCTGGACCTGAGCTGGCATCTGATCGAATCGCTGATCGGCGAGGACTTCGACTTGACCACCTGCCAGGAGATGCTGGTCGACCATGCCTTCACGCTGCCGATGGTACTGCTCTGGCCGGGTCGCGCCGCCTGGCCGGTGTCGACGGTGCCGGTGTGCATCAACACCGTGCAGTTCCCGCTGCCCTCGGCCCGGCGCTGCTGGCAGCTGGGCCAATCCATCGGCCGGGCCATCCAATCCTGGGACACCGACAAGCGTGTCGTGGTCGTCGGCACCGGCGGACTGTCGCACCAGCTCGACGGCGAACGTGCGGGCTTCATCAACAAGGACTTCGACCTGAAGTTCATGGACAGCCTGGTCGACGACCCGACCTGGGCCACCAGGTACTCGATCACCGACCTGGTCGAGCTGACCGGCACGCAGGGCGTGGAACTGCTGATGTGGCTGGCCACGCGCGGGACGCTGAGCGCAGTGGTGCGCAAGGTACACGCCAGTTACCACATCCCGATCTCGAATACCGCGGCTGGGCTGATGGTGCTGGAGAACGCGGTCTGAGGTGGACCGTACGTTCGGCCCGGCCAGATTGCGAACTGCAGTCGTGCAAAGCACAATGAACCAACGCCATCAATCTGGAGAAGCACATGAAATCAACGGCCCTGGCAATCTGCCTGATGGGCTTCGTCTCGGCGGCTTCGGCGCAGGACGCAGTCAACTACTCCGGCAAGTGGCGGGCGCAGGTCACGCCGCCGTCTGGCAAGACCTATGAAGCCTACGTTGTCATCGAAGACAAGGCGGGCACCTGGCAAGCCATGGCGGCCAGTCGAAATGACCCGTGCGTCGGACGGCCCGTGCCCATCGCCGTGCTGACGGCCACAGCAGATCAACTGTCGTTCAGAATCAAGCACGCCGAGGCCATCCCGGGTTGCGTCGACAGCACCGTTCGCGTCGACAAGGTCGACGACAAGACAATGAAGGGCACGCGCGGTACTCAGCCCTTGATTCTGGTTCGCGAATAGGCCCGCGGTCGACCGAGCATCGTTCGACCGCGGCGGCATGCGGCGGTCCGGCAGGGACAGTCTGCAAGTCCTCGTGACCCATTGCGCGGACCCCATGCGCGCTCCACGCGCAGGCTCTCTACAGCAGCGTGCAGACAGCGAAAGGGGGAGCGCATGAAACGCATGCATGTGGTTCTTGCGGTGGCCGCGACACTGGCCGGGGTTCCCGCATCGGCGGCCGAGTTTTCTTATGACTTCGTGGCGTGTACGCATGGCACGCCCCGGATGCTCGAGAGCGGCCCGGATCTGGTCGCTTTCGGTTCCGAAAGCTGGGGCATCGTGGCCAGCAGCACCACCAAGGAGTGGGAGAACGCGACCACGCGCTGTGTGGGCTACGTTCGCATCGTCAACGGCAAGCCAGTCGGCAAGGGCGTGTGCCGGTGGCTCCATGCAACGGGCGACACCGCCGTTGGCGAGTGGGAGATGCCCGCGTCGGGTTCGAATACCTTCACCTGGATGGCGGGTACCGCAAAGCTCAAGGGCATCCAGGGCGGCGGGTCGTTCCAGACGATCTCGCAGGCGAGGGCGGTCGAAGCCGGCACCGGGCAGTCCTGTCGGCGCGACGGGGGCAAGTACACGCTGCCGACAGCCGGGTGAGAACGGGCGGGCTTGCTCCGATCGTCGGCGGGTTCTGGTGGCCATGGTTGCTTGCCGGCTGTATCCGCGGACGGTTTCGGGTCTGCACGCGCCTGGGCATGAGGGTTTGGCGTTCGGCGTGAGCAGTGCTGCGCAATGCGGCGTTCAGCGACTGGGTTGCGTTGCAACGGCGCGCGCCTCGCCGAAGGCCGCGCGACGACGCTGCACTGCCGCGCCAAGCCGCCGCAGCAGTGCACAGGCCCCTTCCCGATTCGACGGCCGGTAGCGCCGGTGTCGCCAGCCTCCGGCCGGCACAGCCACTCGAACTCGGCCTCCGCCTTGAGCCAGTCGTCCAACTCGTGGCCGCCGACGCGACCGCGTGCTTCGTAGTCGTAGTAGGCCGCCTGGCGCACGAGCTCGTCCTTCGCCTCGTTGCCAACCGTGGCTTCGGCCGCGGGCCGGGTGTCCGCGGCGTGTGGCGCATGCTTCGCCTTGCCATGGGCCCAGTGAGCGCGCTTCATGCGTGTCCCCGATACCGGAGAAAAATGGCTCCTGCCAACTCCCGTGGCAAAGGGCCTCCAGCCACGTAGCCCAGGCCGGCTGCGAGTGGAGCGATTGAGCAGGCTCAATGCACGGTGTCGGCCCAAGGTGCTGAATCAGGCTTGGCAACATCGCCACGGTTTAGGGGCTGTCATGCCGATCACGCTCGAATCGCTGGCGACGAAGATCGTCGTCACGGCCACGCCCGACACCACCGCCACCCGCGCGGCGCAGTTGATGCGTGCCCACCACGTCGGTTCGCTGGTGGTGCTGGACGGCGTGTCCGACAGCGGCAAGCCGGTCGGCATCGTCACCGACCGCGACCTGGTGCTGGCGGTCATGGCCGAGGAACTGGACCCGGCGCTGTTTACCGTGGGCGACGTGATGTCGGTGGAGCTGGTCACCGCGCCGTCCCGCGCCAGCCTGATGGAGGCCACGCACGAGATGCGCCGCCACCGGGTGCGCCGGCTGATCGTGCTGGACGATGCCGGCCGCGTAGTCGGCTTGGCCGCGTTGGAGGACTTGCTCGAGGCGATGACGCGCGAGTTCGGCGAATTGGTGATGGCGCTGCGCGGCGCGCGCGAACGCGAGATCAGGGAGCGCCAGTAGCGCACTGCGGCGCTCGCATGCGCAGCGCGGCCAGCGTGGCCAGAGCGGACAGCGCCGCCACCAGCCAGAAGGTGTCGGCGTAGGCCGACAGCTCGGCCGAGCCGGCGGCCGCACGCAGGCGCAGCCGCCATTCGAGGAAGATGCCCACCAGGCTGACGCCCGCGGCGCCACCCAGTTGGCGCAGGAAGCTGATGGCGCCGGCCGCCTGCGGCACGGCGGTGGCGTCCAGCCCGGGCATCGCGCCCAGCGTCAGTGACGGCAGCACGAAACCCAGGCCGATGCGGCCGACCACGGCCCACAGCATCAGCACCCACAGCCGCGTGGCTGGGTTCACCGTGGCCATCAGCGCGAAGGACAGGGCCAGCAGCGCCAGGCCGGCGGCCACCAACGCATGCGGCGGCACGCGGTCGGCGAGCCGCCCGGCGACGGGAATGGTCAGCGCCAGCACCAGTCCGGCTGGCATCAACGCCGCACCGGCCTGCGACGGCGGGAAGTGCAGTGCGCTCTGCATGAACACCGGTACCAGGTAGGTCGAGCCGAACAGGCCCATGCCGTAGATGAAGGCCACCACGCCACCCATTGCGAAGGGCCGTGAGCGGAACAGGCGCAGGTTGAGCAACGGCTTGGGCGTGCGCGACTCGTGCCAGACGAACAGCGCCAGCGCCACCGCACCGGTGCCCAGCAGCGCCGCGGCCGAGAACAGCGACGCATCGTGCAGGTGTACCAGGCCGTTGAGCAGGCCCAGCACGGCCACCGTGGCCAGGGCCAGGCCGGGCGCGTCGAGTGTTTCGCTGCGTCCGCCCGGCGCACCGCCGCCCGGCGCCGATACCGGCAGGTAGCGCCGCGCCAGCCACAGTGCGCACAGCGCGAAGGGCACGACGAAGAAGAAGATCGAGCGCCAGCCGAAATGTTCGACCAGCACGCCACCGAAGCTCGGGCCCACGGCCGGCGCCAGCACCACGCCGAATCCGAAAATCCCCATCGCGCGGCCGCGCTCGCCCTCGTCGAAGGCGCGCAGGATGATGATCGACGGGATGACCTGCAGCACGCCCGCGGCCAGGCCCTCGGCCACACGCATGGCCAGCACCAGCGGGTAGTGCTGGGCCAGCCCGCCGGCGACGCCGCCGGCCATCAGCAGGCTGACCGCGCCGACATAGGTGTGGCGGTAGCCATAGCGCGCCAGCAGCCAGGGGGTGGGCAGCATCGACAGCGTCATTGCCGCCATGAAGCCGGCCGCCACCCACTGCGCCCTCTCCTGGCCGATGGCGAAGTGGCGCATCAGGTCGGGCACCGCCACGTTGACGATGGTCGACGACATCACCGCGGCGATGCTGCCGATCATCACCGTCATCAGCACGCGCCAGCGGTAGCGCTCGCCATGCTGCGCGGCCAGCGCCGCCAACGAGCCCGGCGCGGGCCCGTCCTGCGCCCGCGTCATTCGAAACCGACCACCGCATGCGGCAGGTACGGCGCCTGCAGCGCGGCCACCTCCTCGGGTTGCAGCGTCAGGTCCAGGGCCGCGACGGCATCGATCAGGTGGCCGGGCTTCGACGCGCCGACGATCGGCGCGGTGACGCCCGGCTGCCCCAGCAGCCAGGCCAGCGCCACCTGCGCGCGCGGCACGCCGCGCTGCGTGGCCACGCCGGCCAGCGCCTCGGCGACGCGGCGGTCGTTGTCCTCGGTTTGGGCGAACAGCGTCGCGCCGAAGGCATCGCTGGCGATGCGTGGCGTGTGCTCGCCCCAGGGTCGCGCCAGGCGGCCGCGGCCCAGCGGGCTCCACGGGATGATGCCCACGCCCTGGTCGCGGCACAGCGGCAGCATCTCGCGCTCTTCCTCGCGGTAGATCAGGCTGAGCTCGGGCTGCATGCTGACGAAGCGTGTCCAGCCGTGCGCTGCAGCCACCTGCTGCGCCTTGGCAAACTGCCAGGCGTGCATCGACGACGCGCCGATGTAGCGCGCCTTGCCCGCCTTGACCACGTCGTGCAGCGCCTCCATCGTCTCCTCGATCGGCGTGTCCGGGTCCCAGCGGTGGATCTGGTACAGGTCGACGAAGTCCATGCCCAGGCGCTGCAGGCTGGCGTCGATCTCGTGCAGGATGGCCTTGCGCGACAGGCCGCCGACATTGGGCGCGCGGCGCGCACCAAAGCGCACCTTGGTGGCCACGACGATTTCGTCGCGGCGCGCAAAGTCGCGCAGCGCGCGGCCGACGATCTCTTCCGAGCTGCCGTCCGAATAGGCGTTGGCGGTGTCGAAGAAGTTGATGCCCAGCTCCACCGCCTGGCGCAGCAACGGCCGGCTGGCCGCCTCGTCCAGCGTCCAGGGGTGCGCGCCGCGCTCGGGCACGCCGTAGGTCATGCAGCCCAGGCAGAGGCGCGAGACGCGCAGGCCGGCGCGGCCGAGTCGGGTGTACTGCATGGGCGGGCTCCTGCGTGGCGTCGGAGCCGGCAGGTTAGCAGCCGGCGTGAGCCTGCCGGCTGCGGGCTGCGCGTGGGCGCGCCTACAGGCCGAGCAGCGGCCGGCCGGACAGCGCCTGCCACAGGGTCCAGGCCCACAGTGCCGTCCACAGCGCCGTCACCGCCCACACCGCGGCGACCGCTGCGCTCGGCCGCCAGCGGGCCAGCGCAAAGCCGGCCAGCGGCAGCGCCTGGCCGGCATGGATGCCGACGAAGTGCGCCACGCGCAGGTCGCCCATGCTGCGCGACCAGCCCACCACCGGCAGGCCCACGCCCGTGGCGGGCTGCCCGCCGCCGAGCAGGATGCCGACGCTGGCACCGAGCACGAAGGTCAGGCCCAGGCCCAGCAGCACACCCAGGCGGTAGGCCGGCGCGATGCGGCGGTCGCCATGCCGCCAGATCAGCCAGGCCAGCCAGGGTTGGGTGGCGGTGAGCACCATCGCGGCGCTGCCCATCAGCGTGTACAGCGCGGCGTGCACCGGGTCGCCGACGTTGTAGTGCGAGGCCTGGCCCAGCGCGGCCTGCAGCGTGATGTAGCCGACCTCGAAGCCGCCGGTGGCGATCAGCGTCCACACCAGCAGGCTGAAGCTGCGGCCCCGGCGCACCGCGGCCGGCAGCAGCGGTGCGAACCAGGCGGTGGTCAGCGCCAGCAGCGCCACCGAGGCCATGAACTTCATCGGCTTGACCCAGACATTCACGCCGCGCAGCACGCGTTCGTCCAGGCCCAGGCCGATGGAGGCCGGCAGCATCAGCAGCAGCATCAGCAGCGCGAAGGCCACCAGCCGAGGCTCGCGCCGCCACAGTGCGGCCCAGAGCGAGTCGCCAGGGTGTGCGGCATGCGCCGAAGCGCGGGTGAGCGACATCGGGGTCATGGGGCGATCCTGCGGTGAACGAAGGTGATCGCGGCATAGGCTAGCAGGCCGGCCGGGCCGACGATGAAGGTCAACGCCAGGCAGGGCAGCACGGCCCCGTGCGGCAGGCCGCGCTGCGCCGCGTCGCGCGCGATCCAGGTGCCGACGAACAGGTCGAAGGCCAGGTAGTGCAGCCAGCCAGCGGCCAGCAGCCCCGGGCGCTCGAACAGCTGGCGCAGCTCGGCCAGCGAGCCGAAGCCTCCCGGGCCCCAATGGGCCAGCAGCAGCGCCACGTAGCCCAGCGCCAGCAGCAGCGGCACCCCCAGGCCGGTGAGCTGCCAGACGCGCGGCGTCCAGCGCCGCGACGGCGGCGACAACGCCAGCGCGACCCAGCTGGCCAGTGCCAGCAGATTGCCGGCACGGAAGGCCAGGTCGGGAGAAAGCGGGTTCATGGCGGATGAGGATGCAATCTGAACAACGTTCAGATGAAGTGTGCTCGACAATCTGAACATTGTCAAATTACCATGCCGACATGAGTGACATGGCCACGCCCTACCACCACGGCGCGCTGCGCGAGGCGCTGGTGCGGGCCACCGAATCGCTGCTGGCCGAGCGCGGGGCCGAGGGCTTCTCGCTGCGCGAGGTGGCGCGCCGTGCCGGCGTGTCGCCGGCCGCGCCGGCGCATCATTTCGGCGATGCGGCCGGGCTGCTGACGGTGGTGGCCGGCCTGGGCTTCGAGGCCCTGACCCAGGCCCTGCAGGCTGGCGATGCCGGTGGCGGCACCGATCCGCGTGCCGCACTGCGCGGCCAGGGCGAGGCCTACGTGCGCTTTGCGCTGCAGCATCCGGGTCGCTTCAGGCTGATGTTCCGTCAGGGCAAGCTGCATGCCGATGCTGCGCTGGAGTCGCATGCCAACGCCGCCTTCGAGGTGCTGGCCGGGGGTGTCCGGCGTGGCTTCGGGTTGGCCACGGACGCGCCGATGGACGATCGGCAGTGGAATGCGGTGGCCGCGCTGTGGTCGCTGGTGCACGGCTATGCCCATCTGGCCATTGCCGGCAAGTTCGAGCCGCTGAGCGGCGATGCCGGGCTCGAGGCTTATGTACAGCGCAGCCTGGGGCCGATCCTCGATGCCAGCCTGCAAGGCCTGTTCGGCGCATGCCCCCCGGCCCGACCGCGGCGCCGGCGCTGAGCCTCCTATCATCGGCCGATGAAGAACGACCTGGTGCGCCGCACGTGGTGGCTGTTGGCGCTGCTGCTGGTGGCCGCGTTGGTTTGGCTGTGGGCCGCGCCGCCGCTGCTGGTGCGCGTGGGCGCCGGCTACACCGCCAAGATCGTCTGCTCCAGCGTCTTCATCAGCGGTCGCGACCCGCACCAGGTACTGCAGGACGATGTGCAGGCGCCCGGCCACCCGCTGCTGCGGCTGATGCGCGTGTCGGTGGACCGCGACAAGCGCGTCGTGCGTGCCGGCCTGTTCGGTTTTGCCGGCGGCGGGCTGGCGGTGGCCCGCGACGGCACCGGCTGCGCCACCGTGCCCGATGGCGACCTGGCGCGAGCCCAGGCCCATGCAGCGCCGGCGTCGCCACCCCCCGTGCCTCGCCCCGGAGTCTGGCCCCATGGCGACGAGGTCGGCGCGGCCGCGCCGACGCTGGCCGCACTGCTGGCCGACCCGGTGCTGGCTGGGCCGGGCATGCGCGCGCTGGTGGTGCTGCACCGAGGCCGCATCGTGGCCGAGCGCTATGGCGATGGCTTCGACGCAAGGACGCCGCTGCTCGGCTGGTCGATGACCAAGACCGTCACCGCCGCACTGGTCGGCACGCTGGTGCGCGACGGCCGCATCGCCGTCGAGCGCGAAGAACTGTTCCCGGCCTGGGCCGGCGACGAGCGCCGGCGCATCGCCATGACCCAACTGCTGGCCATGTCCAGCGGCTTGAGCTTCAACGAGGACTACGGCAGCGTCACCGACGTCACGCGCATGCTCTACCTGGAGCCGGACATGGCCGCCTTCGCGCGCCAGCAGCCGCTGGCACAGCCAGTGGGCACCTTCTTCAACTATTCCAGCGGCAGCAGCGTGCTGCTGGCGCGGCTGTGGCAGGACGCCGTGCCCGGCGCCGCGCTGGCGTGGCCGCGCCAGGCGCTGTTCGATCCGTTGGGCATGCGTAGCGCGATGATGGAGGCCGACGCGCGCGGCACCTTCGTCGGCTCGTCCTACATGTACGCCACCGGCCGCGACTGGGCGCGCTTTGCGCTACTGCTGCTGCAGGACGGAAAGTGGCAAGGTCAGGCACTGTTGCCGGCGGACTGGGTGGCGCGCATGCGCAGGCCGTCGCAAGCGGCATCGGCAGACTACACCCAGGGCCAGATGTGGCTGCACGGCCCGCGCGCCGGCACACCGGAAGGCCAGAACCCCGACGCCGGCTTTCAGCTGCCTGCCGACACGGTGTGGATGAACGGCCACGACGGCCAGGCGATCGCGCTGGTGCCATCGCGCCAGCTGGCGGTGGTGCGGCTGGGGCTGACGCCAGCCAAGCTGCGGCACCGGCCGCAGCGGCTGGTCGAGGCGCTGCTGCGCGCGCTGCCCTGAGGGCTTTGCCGCAGCGCCGGCCGACGATCCCTATCATGTGCCGGCAGCGGGGTGCCAGTTTGCCGCGCTGATCCGGGCTCACCGAGACGAAAGGCCGTGCCATGAAGATCGACTTTGTTTCCGACGTGGCCTGCCCCTGGTGCGCAGTGGGTCTTTTTTCGCTGGAAGAGGCGCTGCGCCGCCTCGGACCGGAACTGCCGGTGGAACTGCACTTCCAGCCCTTCGAACTGAATCCGCAGATGCCGGCCGAGGGCGAGGACGCGACCGAGCACCTGGCGCGCAAATACGGCGCCTCGAAGGAGCAACTGGCGGCCACGCGCGAGACGCTGCGCCAGCGCGGTGCGGAGGTTGGCTTCACGTTCGGCGAACGGCCGCGGGTGTGGAACACCTTCGACGCGCACCGCCTGCTCTATTGGGCCGCTCAGGAAGGGCGGCAGCGCGAACTGAAGCATGCCCTGCTGGCCGCGTACCACACCCATGCGAAAAATCCCGGCTCGCACGAGGTACTGCTGCGGCTGTGCGAAGAGCTCGGCCTGGACGTGCAGCGCGCCCGCGCCATCCTCGACAGCGACGAGTATGCCGACGAGGTGCGCGCGAGCGAGCGCTTCTACCAGGAGCAGGGCATCAGTGCGGTGCCTTCGGTCATCATCAACGGCCGTCACCTGATCCAGGGTGGCCAGCCGCCCGAGGCCTTCGAGCGCGCGCTGCGCACGCTGGCGGCCGAAGCCGGATCGGCAGCCTGATTCAGCCCCGCGCCGCGCGCGCCGCTTTCAGCTGCCTGGCGGCGCTGGTGTAACCGCCGCCGCCGCCGTCGACAAAGTGCACGTGCAGGCCTTCGGTCTCCGACGTGACCAGGCAAGTCATCAGCGCGGTGTCGGACACGTTCATGCCCCAGTCGAAGACCTGTTTCGCGGCGCAGGCCTCGACATGGGCGCGGATGGCGTCGATGCGCGGTAGCGCACAGTCAATGACGAAGCACAGCGTGCGGTCGTGCCTGCAGAAGTCGGTGTTGCTGCGGATCTCCAGCCGGTAGCGCTGCGGGTCGAAGCCGCCGACCGGCTTGCCGCGCGCGATCACCAGCTTGGCCAGCAGCGTCTCGGCCAGTACGCGCAGCGTCCACCAGGGCAGCCAGCCGCCGCGGCAGCGGGCGCGCGCTTCGAGCATGAAGTCCTTGGGCGGCCAGGCCGCGCGCAAGGTTTCTGGACGGGCGGGGCGCGGATCGCCGTCCTGGCCGGCCAGGCGCATGACCTCGGCAAAGACCGCACCGGCGTCGCCGGCACCGTGGATGATCAGCGTGAGCATCTTGCCGTGCTGCGAACGCAGCGGCGCCCAGCGGCAGGACAGGCCGCTCAGGTCCACCGGCGCGCCATCGTCCAGCAGCTCGGCCACGTCGGCCACCGCGCCCAGCTCGGGCCAGGCGCGACCGCGGATCGCATCTTCCAGCACACTGACGCCGCCGCCGGCAAAGACGCCGAAGCTGTTGCCCGGCGTCGGCTCGTAGCGCGCCACGCGCACGTCGCAACCCTGGGTGCGCAGGGCCGATACCGGCACCATGCCGACGCGCAGGCGCAGGCCGTGGTCGCGCCAGGCGGTGCCGCGCACCCGGGCCAGCGCTTGCCGCATGGCCTGCTGGCGGCGCGGTGGGACCATCAGCACCGCGCCGTCGCCGCCGAACAGGAAGGGGATCGGTTCCGGTGCGCACAGGTTCTTGGCCGCGGCGATGGCCATCGCGGCGACGAAGTTCACCGTCTTGTGCCGGCCCGCGGCAACGGCCTCGGTGGAGCCGACGATGTCGGTCAGCGCCAGTGCCCAGTCGTCGGGCGCGGGGCGGTAGTGCGCGTCGTCGAAGGCGCGGTGCGCGCTGTCGAGTGGCGGCAGCCGGGCGAAGAAGCCGGGCGTCGCGTCGAACCCGGGTGTCGCGATCGGGCCCATCGGGCAGCGTGCTGGTGTGGCGTAACGGTGGCACGGAAAGCCACGCCGCGATCTTAGCGGCGTGCACCAAGGACGCGAAGCGGCGGCCGCCCGCACGAATACCCTACTTGCATGTTGAGCTTTGTCATCCGCCAGCAATGGCGAGCTGAGCAGAATCAATGTTTGCCCGGTTTTCAGCCGAAAGGGTTCCATGCCGCAACTGTCGAGCGCACCAGGCCGCGCCGCCCCCGACGTCGGGGCATTGCTCGTGCGCCATGGACAGGACCCGCATGCGCTGGTGCAGGTCCTGCGGGAACTGCAGGCGCAGCACGGCTGGCTGCCGCGCCAGGCACTGGCCGAGGTGGCGGCGGGACTGGGCCTGACGCTGGCCCAGGTGCAGGGCGTGGCCGGCTTCTACCGCTTCTTCCACACCCAGCCGGTGGGCGAGTACCGCATCCTGTTCAGCGACAACGTCACCGACCGCATGCTCGGCAGCCCGGCGCTGATGGCCGACCTGTGCCGCCGCCTGGGAGTGGCGCCGGGCCACGTCGGCGAGGACGGACTGGCCAGCGTGGACCGCACCTCCTGCACCGGCCTGGGCGACCAGGGCCCGGCGCTGCTGGTCAACCACCACCACGCGATCACCCGACTGGACGCTGCGCGCGTGGCGCAGATGGCCGGCCTGATCCATGGCCGCGTGCCGGTGACGCAGTGGCCGGCCGAATGGTTCGAGGTGCGCGACCAGATCCGCCGCGCCGACGTGCTGCTGGCCGAGCCGGCGGCACCGGGCGCGGCGCTGGCCGCGGCGCTGGCACGCGGCGCCGACGGCATGCTGGCCGAGATGAAGCGTAGCAACCTGCGCGGCCGCGGCGGCGCCGGCTTTGCCACCGGGCTGAAATGGTCGCTGTGCCGCCAGGCGCCGGGCAGCGAGCATGTGGTGGTATGCAACGCCGACGAAGGCGAGCCCGGCACCTTCAAGGACCGCGTGCTGCTCACCCGCCATGCCGACGCGGTGTTCGAGGGCATGAGCATCGCCGCATACCTGATCGGCGCTCGGCGCGGGCTGGTCTACCTGCGCGGCGAATACCGCTACCTGCTCGAATCGCTGCAAGCCGTGCTGCAGCGCCGGCGCCAGGCCGGGCTGCTCGGCACGGCCATCCTCGGCCACGCGGGCTTCGACTTCGACATCCAGATCCACGTCGGTGCCGGCGCCTATGTGTGCGGCGAGGAGTCGTCGCTGATCGAATCGCTGGAAGGCAAGCGCGGCACGCCGCGCATCCGCCCGCCCTTTCCGGTGGAGCACGGCTACCTGGGGCACCCGACGGTGGTCAACAACGTCGAGACCTTCTGCGCTGCCACCCACGTCGCGCTGCACGGCGGCGCCTGGTGGGCGGCCATCGGCACGACCAAGTCCACCGGCACGAAGATCCACTCGGTATCGGGCGACTGCGCGCGGCCCGGTCTGTACGAGTACCCATTCGGCACGCGCATCGGTCGCATCCTCGAGGACTGCGGCGCCACCGACACGCAGGCGGTGCAGGTCGGCGGACCCTCGGGCGTGTGCCTGTCGGCCTTCGAGTTCGGCCGGCGCATCGCCTTCGAGGACGTGCCCACGGCGGGCGCATTCATGGTTTTCGACCGCAGCCGCGACATGTTCGAGGTGGCGCGCGGCTTTGCGCACTTCTTTGCGCATGAGAGTTGCGGCTTCTGCACGCCCTGCCGCGTCGGCACCGCGCTGGTGGTCAAGCGCATGGACAAGCTGGCAGCCGGCCACGGCTCGCGCCACGACATCGACGTGCTGTTCGAGCTGGACAAGCTGATGCATGCCGCCACCCATTGCGGCCTGGGCGCCACCGCCTGTAACTCGCTGCGCGACACCATCGCCAAGTTCCGCCCGGCCTACGAACGGCACCTGAAGTCGCTGCACTTCGAGCCCGGCTTCGACCTGGATGCCGAGCTGTCGATCGCCCGACGCATGACCGGCCGCGACGACGCCGGCGCGCATTTGGAGAAGTTGTCGTGAGCGAAGTCGAACAGGGCTTCTCGCTCGACGGCGAGGACCTGTCCTTCCGGCTCGGCGACACCGTGCTGCAGGCGGCCACGCGCGCGGGCCGCTACATCCCGCACCTGTGCTGGCACCCGGATTTCGCGGCGCACGGCTCGTGCCGCATCTGCACCGTCAAGGTCAACGGCCGAGCGGCCGCCGCGTGCACCGTGCAGGCCGCGCCCGGGCTGGACGTGGAAAGCGACACCGAGGAGCTGAACGCGCAGCGCAAGACGCTACTGCAGATGCTGTTCGTCGAGGGCAACCACTTCTGCCCCAGCTGCGAGAAAAGCGGTCACTGCCTGCTGCAGGCCACCGCCTACCAGATGGGCATGGAAGGCCCGCACTTCGAGGAGTTCTATCCCGACCGGCCGGTGGACGCCAGCCACCCGGACATCCTGCTCGACTTCAACCGCTGCATCCTGTGCGAACTTTGCGTGCGTGCCAGCCGCGATGTCGATGGCAAGAATGTCTTCGCCATCGGCGGGCATGGCATCGGCACGCGGCTGCTGGTCAACAGCGACAGCGGCCGGCTTGGCGACACCGACATGGCGCTGGCCGACCGCGCCGCCAGCATCTGCCCGGTGGGCGTGATCCTGCCCAAGCGGCGCGGCTTCGTCGTGCCGATCGGCGAGCGGCGCTTCGACGCGGTGCCGGTGTCCGAGCAGACGGAGCGGTCGCCATGACTTTGCCTGTAATGCCGCACGGCCCGCGCAAGCTGAAGCTGGCAACGGTCTCGCTGGCCGGCTGCTTCGGCTGCCACATGTCGTTCCTGGACATCGACGAGCGGCTGTTCGAGCTGTTCGAGCACATCGAGTTCGACCGCTCGCCGCTGACCGACATCAAGGAGGTCGGCCACTGTGACATCGGCCTGATCGAAGGCGGGCTGTGTAATGCCGAGAACGTGATCGTGCTGCGTGAGTTCCGCGCGCACTGCAAGACGCTGGTGGCGGTGGGCGCCTGCGCCATCACTGGCGGGCTGCCGGCGCAGCGCAACCACCTCGACCTCGGCCGGATGCTGGTCGACGTCTACCGTTCCAGACCGGGGCTGAGCCCGGGCAGCGGCGTGCCCAACGACCCGGAGCTGCCGCTGCCGCTGAACAAGGTGCACCCGATCCACGAGGTGGTGCATGTCGACTATTTCCTGCCTGGCTGCCCACCGTCGGCGAATGCCTTCTGGGCCTTGCTGACCGACGTGATGGCCGGGCGCACCCCGCACCTGGGCCACGGCCTGCTGCACTACGACTGATGAAATGACCCAACCCCGCAGCGCCTTCGGCGCTCCCCCACGAGGCCCCGCCGGCCGGCCGGCACGGCCGGATCCTTGGCGGTCGCTTGCTTGCCCGTCGCCTGCGCAACCGATTCCGCTTGCCACTGGAGAGATTTGGGATCGCGCATGACAGCCTCGCTCGAAACCGCCGCCCAGCCGCAGGGATTGCGCCGTGTCGCCATCGACCCGGTCTCGCGTGTCGAAGGTCACGGCAAGGTGACGATCCTGCTCGATGCGCAGAACCGCGTGCAGCAGGTGCGGCTGCACATCGTCGAATTCCGTGGTTTCGAGAAGTTCATCGAGGGCCGGCCCTACTGGGAAGTGCCGGTGATGGTGCAGCGGCTGTGCGGCATCTGCCCGGTGTCGCACCATCTGGCGTCGAGCAAGGCGCTGGACCATGTGGTCGGCGCCATGCCGGTGACGCCGTCGGCGCTGAAGATCCGCCGGCTGATGCACTACGGCCAGGTCATGCAGAGCCATGCGCTGCACTACTTCCACCTGTCCAGCCCCGACCTGCTGTTCGGCTTCGATTCGGACGTGAACCGCCGCAACATCGTCGGCGTGGCCGCGGCCCATCCCGACATCGCCAAGAAGGGCGTGCTGCTGCGCAAGTTCGGGCAGGAGGTGATCCGCGCCACGGCCGGCAAGCGCGTGCACGGCACCGGCTCGGTGCCTGGTGGCATGAACAAGCATGTCAGCGCCGCCGACCGCGAAATGCTGCTGCGCGATGTGCAGCAGATGACCGACTGGGCTGCTGACGCAGTGGACATCGCCAAGACGCTGCACGCGCTGAACCCGGTGCTGTACGACCATTTCGGCAGTTTCCGCTCGAACATGCTTTCGCTGGTGCGCGCCGACGGCGCGCTCGACCTGTACGACGGCGTAATCCGGGCACGAGATGCCGACGGCAACATGCTGTTCGATGGCGCCAGCGACCAGGGCTACCTCGATCTGATCGAGGAGGAGGTCAAGCCCTGGACCTACATGAAGTTCCCGTTCCTGAAGAGCCTGGGCCGCGAGCACGGCTGGTACCGGGTCGGCCCGCTGGCGCGGCTGCAGAACTGCGATTTCATCCCCAGCCCGCGCGCCGAGGCACAACGCCGCGAATTCGCCGACTGGGGCAAGGGCAGGACCCAGCATGCCACGCTGGCCTACCACTGGGCACGCATGATCGAGGTATTGCACTGCATGGAGGTCATCGCCGCGCTGCTCGACGACCCGGACATCCTGGCCGGCGAGCTGATGGCGTCGGGGCCGCGCCGGCACAGCGGCGTGGGCGTGATCGAGGCGCCGCGCGGCACGCTGATCCACCACTACGAGGTCGGCGACGACGACCTGGTGACGCGCTGCAACCTAATTGTCTCGACCACCCACAACAACCAGGCCATGAACGAGGCCGTGCGCTCGGTGGCGCGCGAATACCTTGATGGCCACGAACTGACCGAAGGCCTGCTCAACCACATCGAAGTGGCGATCCGCGCCTACGACCCCTGCCTGTCCTGCGCCACGCACGCGCTGGGCAAGATGCCGCTGGAGGTGGCGCTGGTCGGCGCCGACGGCCGGCTGCTCGATCGCGTCGAGAAGTCGTCCGAGGGCGGCTTCGTGCATCGCCTGGAGGCTGGCGCGTGACACTGCCGCTGCTGGTCTTCGGCTGGGGCAACCGCAGCCGCGGCGACGACGCGCTGGGCCCGCTGTGCGTGGAGCGGCTGCGCGCCGAGCTCGCGCCGCGCGAGGACATCGAGTTCCTCGATGACTACCAGCTGATGGTCGAACACGTGCTCGACCTGCACGGCCGTCGGCGCGTTCTGTTCGTCGATGCCAGCCTGGGTTGCGCGCCGCCGTTCGAGACGCTGGCGCTGCGCGCTGCGGCCGACGGCAGCATCAGCAGCCATTCGTTGTCGCCCCAGGCGCTGCTGCAGGTATACCGCGAGCTGCACGACGAGGATGCGCCGCCTTGCACGCTGCTGGCCATCCGCGGCATGCGCTTCGAGCTCGGCGAATCGCCCAGCGCCAGCGCGTTGGCGCACCTGGACGCCGCGCTGCATTGGGCACGGGGCTGGCTGTCGATGCCGCAGGTGCTGCGCCGTGCATGAAGTGGTCGCGCCGCGCACGCCGCCGCTTGTCCGTTGAATGCCTGACCGCGGCCGCCCGCCGCTCCCACATCCGAGGCCATCGACCATGAAGTCCGATCCACGACGCGCACTGACCCAGCAGACCTACGCGCTGGTGCTGGCCGGCGGCCGCGGCAGCCGGCTGCGCCAGCTGACCGACCACCGAGCCAAGCCGGCGGTGCCCTTTGCCGGCACCATGCGCATCATCGACTTCGTGCTCGGCAACTGCGTCAATTCCGGGCTGCGGCGCGTCGGCGTGCTGACGCAGTACAAGGCGCAGAGCCTGATCCGCCATGTCGAGCGCAGCTGGGGCTTCCTGGAGGCCAGCCTGGGCGAATACGTGGACATCGTGCCGGCGCAGCAGCAGCGCGACGAGCGCTGGTACACCGGCACCGCCGATGCCGTGCACCAGAACCTGGACATCCTGCGCGAATCGCGCCCGCGCTACGTGATGGTGCTGGGCGGCGACCATGTCTACAAGATGGACTACGGCGTGCTGCTGGCCGAGCACGTCGAGCGCGGCGCCGACATGAGCGTGGCCTGCCTGCAGGTGCCGCTGGCCGAGGCCTGCGAGTTCGGCGTGATGACGGTCGATGCACGGGATCGCGTCGTCGGCTTCGAAGAAAAGCCGGCACGCCCGAAGCCGCTGCCCGACCAGCCCGACCGGGCATTGGCCAGCATGGGCATCTACGCGTTCAATGCCGACTTCCTGGTCGAGCAGCTGGAGCGCGATGCCGCCGACCCGGCATCGAGTCACGATTTCGGCAAGGACCTGATTCCGCGGCTGGTGCACAGCGCGTACGTGCATGCGCACCGCTTCGAGAACAGCTGCGTCAACATGGTCGGCGACCGGCCCTACTGGCGCGACGTGGGAACGCTCGATGCGTACTGGGAAGCGAACCTGGACCTGACGCATGTGGTCCCCGAGTTGAATCTTTACGACGAGGCCTGGCCGATGCTGGGCCGCCAGCCGCACCGGCCGCCGGCCAAGTTCGTGTTCGACGATGCGGGCCGTCGCGGCATCGCGGTGGATTCGCTGGTCTCCGACGGCTGCATCGTCAGCGGCGCGCTGGTGCGGCGCTCGATCCTCTTCTACAACGCCCGGGTGGGCGAGGGCAGTGTCGTCGAGGATTCGGTGGTGCTGCCCGGCGCGCAGATCGGCCGCGATGTGCGCCTGAAGCGTGCCATCGTCGACAAGGAATGCGTGCTGCCCGACGGCCTGCGCGTCGGCTACGACCTGGCTCGCGACCGCGAGCGCTTCAACGTCACCGAGCGCGGCGTGGTGCTGATATCGCCCGATATGCTGGGCCACCCCAGCTGGCTCGAGACGCGGTAGTTGCTGGGCGTCCTCGCGCGGCGGTTCGGCGCCAGCGGGGTCCATGACGTGTACGCCTGCTGTAACGCTCCAATGAGGGCATGACCGTTCTTTCGCCAACGACGACTGTGCGCCGTCAGTTGCCGCCGCTGGACGTGCTGCTGGTGCTGCTCGTCGGCGCGCGGCGAATCTGGTCAACGATGTGCTCGGTGTCGCGCTTGTGCTGCTCGGTCGCCACGCGGTCGTAGCACCGCGTGGTCGGGATGCTGGAGCCGATGCGAGCTTCCAGTACGCAACGCTGGTCGTCTGACCTGGCAACCTGTGTTTCGGGGGTCGCCGCGCAGGCCACCAGCGTGGCGCACAGAATCGGTGCAATGCTTCGTGTCATAGCATGCTCTTTCGGTGCGGGTAATGCGCGCATCGTGCACCGCCGCCCAGCACCTGTCATCCACCGGTGGAGGGATGAGCCGGTCTCTCGACCAGCGCCCTGCTGATGGCGTTGCCGAGCACACGCGGTCGCAGTTGTCGCACTCGAAGCAGCTGCCGCGGCTCCGGCAGCGATGCGCCGGGATGGCGCCGCGGCGGGCTGTCGCCCCTCCAGCGCGCGGCGCGGCTCGGCCAAGGAGCGCGACGCTTGACTTCGCGCAAACCCGAACGCGCCGCCCGAGTTGAACATGCGGCGTATCCCGCAACCCCACCGACCCACCCACCCCATGAACATGGCACAGCACCCCTACGTCTATTTGTTCGGTAGCTCGCGCACCGATGGTGCGGCATCGATGAAGAACCTGCTCGGTGGCAAGGGCGCCAACCTGGCAGAGATGTGCCGGCTGGGCATTACCGTGCCGTCGGGCTTCACCATCAGCACCGAGGCCTGCACGGTGTTCACCGAGCAGGGCAAGGACGCGGCGTTGAAGCTGATCGAGGCCGAGGTGCTGCAGGGCGTCGCCTTCGTCGAGGGTGAAATGGGCAAGAAGTTCGGCAATGCCGCCGACCCGTTGCTGTTGTCGGTGCGCTCGGGCGCGCGCGCCTCGATGCCCGGCATGATGGACACCATCCTGAACCTGGGCCTGAACGACGACGCGGTGCGGGGCTTGGCTGCGAAGGCCGGCAACGAACGGTTTGCCTGGGACAGCTACCGCCGCTTCGTGCAGATGTATGGCGACGTGGTCATGGGCTTGAAGCCGGTGTCGAAGGAAGACCACGACCCCTTCGAGGTGGTGATCGAGATGGTCAAGAAAAAGAGAGGCGTACAGCTCGACACCGATCTCGACACCGCCGACCTGAAGGAGCTGGTGGCGCGCTTCAAGGCGCTGATCCGCGCGCGCATCGGCCGCGACTTCCCCACCGACCCCTGGGAGCAGCTGTGGGGCGCGGTGGTGGCGGTGTTCGAGAGCTGGAACAACGACCGGGCACGCGTGTACCGCGAGCTGAACGACATCCCGCAGAGCTGGGGCACGGCGGTCAACGTGCAGGCCATGGTCTTCGGCAACCTGGGTGACAGCAGCGCCACCGGCGTGGCCTTCTCGCGCGACGCCGGCACCGGCGAAGACCTGTTCAACGGCGAGTTTCTGGTCAATGCCCAGGGCGAGGACGTGGTGGCGGGCATCCGCACGCCGCAGCAGGTGTCGCTGGTGGGGTCGCGCCGCTGGGCCGAGTTGGCGCTGGTGGGCGAGGAGGAGCGCCGCGCCAAGTATCCGTCGCTGGAGGAGCTGATGCCGCAGATCTACCAGCAGTTGCTGCACGCCGAGACCACGCTGGAGAACCATTTCAAGGACATGCAGGACCTGGAGTTCACCATCCAGGAAGGCAAGCTGTGGATGCTGCAGACGCGCAATGGCAAGCGCACCGGTGCGGCGATGGTGCGCATTGCGATGGAGATGCTGCAGCAGGGCATGATCGACGAGAAGACCGCGCTGCAGCGCGTGGCCCCCGACCGCTTGAACGACCTGCTGCACCCGATCTTCGACCCCAAGGCGCTGAAGGCCGCAGCCGTGATCGCGCGCGGGCTGCCGGCATCGCCCGGCGCGGCCAGCGGGCAGATCGTGTTCTTCGCCGACGAGGCCGAAGAGTGGGTCAAGCAGGGCAAGGCCGTGATCCTGGTGCGCCAGGAAACCTCGCCCGAAGACCTGCGCGGCATGAGCGTGGCCAAGGGCATCCTCACTGCGCGCGGCGGCATGACCAGCCACGCCGCGGTGGTGGCGCGCGGCATGGGCAAGTGCTGCGTGTCGGGCGCCGGCGCGGTGCACGTGGACTACAAGGCGCGCACGATGTCCATCGGCGACAAGAGTTATGCCGAAGGTGAGTGGATATCGCTGAACGGCTCCACCGGCGAAGTCTTCGCTGGCAAGATCACGACCAAGGATGCCGAACTGAGCGGGGATTTCGGCAAGCTGATGACGCTGGCCGACAAGTTCAAGCGGCTCGAGGTGCGTACCAACGCCGACACGCCCGAAGAGGCCAGGGTGGCGCGCAGCTTCGGCGCCACCGGCATCGGCCTGTGCCGCACCGAGCACATGTTCTTCGAGGGCGAACGCATCAATGCCGTGCGCGAGATGATCCTCGCCGACGACGAGGCCGGTCGCCGCAAGGCGCTGGCCAAGCTGCTGCCGATGCAGCGCGGCGACTTCGAGGGCCTGTTCCGCGAGATGAGCGGTCTGCCGGTGACCATCCGGTTACTCGACCCGCCGCTGCACGAATTCGTGCCGCACGACGAGGCCGGCCAGAAGGTGATGGCGCAGCAGATGGGCGTGTCGCTGGCCAAGATCCGCATGCGCGTGGACGACCTGGCCGAATTCAACCCGATGCTCGGCCACCGCGGCTGCCGCCTGGGCATCACCTACCCCGAGATCACCGAGATGCAGGCCCGCGCCATCTTCGAGGCCGGCCTGAACATGCAGGCGCAGGGCATCGACGTGAAGGCCGAGATCATGGTGCCGCTGGTGGGCACGGTGCGCGAGTTCAACGCGCAGGCCGAGGTCATCCGCGGCACCGCGGCGCAGGTTTTCGCCGAACGCGGCGAGGGCCTGCACTACATGCTGGGCACGATGATCGAGACGCCACGCGCCGCGCTGGTGGCCGACAGCATCGGCAAGCAGGCCGAGTTCTTCAGCTTCGGCACCAACGACCTGACGCAGATGGCGATGGGCTTCTCGCGCGACGATGCGGGCAAGTTCCTGCCCGAATATCTGAAGAAGGGCATGTACGAACACGACCCCTTCCGCAGCATTGACCAGAAGGGCGTGGGCCTGCTGGTCGAGATGGCGGTGCAGAAGGGCAAGGCGGTTCGCCCCGACATCGAGGTGGGCGTGTGCGGCGAACACGGCGGCGACCCGGCCTCGGTGGCCTTCTTCCACCGCGCCGGGCTGGACTACGTCAGCTGCTCGCCGTTCCGCGTGCCGATCGCGCGGCTGGCCGCGGCGCAGGCAGCGATTGGGGAGTGAGTGGCGCCCCGGACGGGACAGGGCAGGTTGATCGTTGGGTGAGGCTGCGCCGGTGCGCTCGTGCACCCGCAGATGTTTGGACGTGCCGGGAGAAGGACCGAAGCAGACTGCGTGCTGTCACCGAGGTTCGGCGAGCGAGTGTCGGCAGTCGCCTGAACCAGCCATTCGACCTTCGGCCAGGCGGATGACCGCAGTGCCCCGGAACCTGTCGGACGCCACCGATCGGCACGGCCGCCTGAGGATGCGCTGGAAGGGATCACTGCTTACGGCTGCTTCCACCCGCTGCGAACTGGCGCTGCCGACCCATACCGGGTATCGGGACATCAGGATTCGCGGCCGTGAAGCGCTCATTGGGCCGAAGGCGATCCGGTGAATGATCGCCGCCGCCAGCAGCTGCAGCGTGCGCGCTTCGTCAGCCGCTTTGCCTTGCTGCGTGCGAATTGGCAGTCAGTGCCGCCTGAACAGCCGCGCATCCCAGACCACGGGTTCAGGGCTTCCGGCAACGATCTTCTTGAAGTCCGCGTGTCGCGGATTCAGAAGCACGTTCACCTCCCGGCGCGCAACGACCGAAGGAACCACCAGCACGGCCGTTCGCCGCTCGCGTATCCAAGCATCGCCGAAGGCGCGGGCCACATGCAGGTCCGCATGATCCCAACCGACAGGCAGGCTGCACTCACCCTGTTGCTCGACGCTCACGGCAGCCGCGATGGCGATCTCGATCGCCACGTGCGTTTTGGGCACGCGCCCGATACCCGCATGGGCCAGGCACTCGAGCATGGCGCCCGCGTAGCACCGGCTGGCATAGATGACTCCGAGGCCAGGTGAGTTCCACCGGCCACCGACCAGGGAGGCGCCGACCGGGCTGAACACGTCGAACCGCCCGTCGGCGATGCGCCAAGCCTGCCAGGCTTGCGACTTTGCTTGCCCGGTGGTCGTTGCCCTGGCTCGAGCCTTAGGCGGCAACGCCATGGAACAACGACCAGAGCAGGTTCTCGACCCGGCGTGCTCCCAGTTCCGTCAGGGCCACCTCGATCGGCCGCTTGCCGCCGAGCATGGCATGGGGGCCGGACAGGAACACGCGCGCGTCATCGGCGCTGTTCCACACATACTCTGCGGTAGCGATCACCCGCGCCAGGCGTTCGACTCGTTCGCCCTCCTGCGGCTTCAGCTCTTCGCCCCGGCGGTGGAACGTGGCCGCAGGAATGACCCGCTGCATCAAGGCCGCCGCATCCGGCGAGTTGCCGTAGACGTAGCGCGCC
>Ga0105090_10000074_pt1 | contig 37923 bp, 30 predicted proteins | sample PPLLak3March2015_FD_79110 | JGI IMG/M metagenome (GOLD analysis project Ga0105090, IMG submission 79110) | Freshwater sediment microbial communities from Prairie Pothole Lake near Jamestown, North Dakota, USA - PPLs Lake P7 Core (1) Depth... | ecosystem: Environmental > Aquatic > Freshwater >...
CGGGCGTGTACCCGCTCGCCGACGTCGCGCAAGCCGTCGCGGCCTCCCGGGCTGGCCGCGTCGCGGGCAAGCTCGTCATCAGGATCGCCTGAACGACCTCAGGCGACGACCTGGATGTGGGAGACCGCGTAGGTCAGCGAACCCGCGGCCAGGACGAAGGCGACGGCAAGGCCGGCGAAGACGCGGACGACGTAGCTCGGGCAGGCATTACGGACGAACATGGCTCTTTCCTCTTGCGGCGTGGACGGGTCGTGCGGCGACCCTGTGGACGCCAAGTTACGCCGGGCCATTGTCGGGATAAACGCCAATAATCGTATTATTCTTTTCCGATATTTCGAATAATCGGCCGGCTGCACCGCAGCGGAGCCTGCCTGTAGCATCGGGCCACCGGCATGCGCCGGCAGGGGGAAGACGCGATGACGACACGAAAGGCCGAGGCCGTCTGGGCCGGCAACCTCAGGGAAGGCAAGGGTGAGCTCGCGCTCGAGAGCGGTGCGTTCCGCGGGCCCTACACGTTCAAGGCGCGCTTCGAGCAGGGCAAGGAGACGAACCCCGAGGAACTCCTAGGCGCCGCGCACGCGGGCTGCTTCACGATGGCGCTCACGGCCCTGCTGTCCCGCGAACAGATCGCGCCGACGGAGATCCGCACGACGGCGGCGGTGCACCTCGTGCAGAGCGGCGGCGGCTTCGTGATTCCGAAGATCGAACTCACGACGAGGGCGCAGATCCCGGGCATCACGCCCGAGCGATTCGCGGCGCTCGCCGCGGACGCGAAGGTGAACTGCCCCGTATCGAAGGTGCTCGCGGGCGCCGAGATCACGCTCGACGCCGCGCTAGTCTGAGCGCTGCAGGGCGAGCGTCATCTGCACGAGCTCCGGATCGTCGGGGTCCGTGCGGGTCTGGAAGCCGAGCCGGCGCGACAGCTCGATCATCCGGTTGTTCTCGCGCAGCGTGACCCCGGTCATCGTCTTCAGGCGGCGCGCGCGCGCGGCGTCGATCAGGTGCGAGAAGATGCGCCTCGCGAGGCCCTTGCCCTGCCACTCGTCGGCGACCACGATCGCGAACTCGCAGGTTTCCTCGTCGGGGAGCGTGGTGTAGCGCACGACGCCCACCTGCTTCTCGCCCGCGGGCGTCTCGACGACCGCAATGAGCGCGAGCTCGCGGTCGTAGTCGATCTGCGTGAAGCCCGAGAGCATCTCCGGGGTCAGGTCGCGCAGGCCGAACATGAAGCGCATGAACTTCGACTGCTCCGAAAGCGCGTGCACGAAGTCGCGCTCGATCTCGGCGTCTTCGGGGCGGATCGGGCGGACCGTGACGCGCACTCCTCCCGGCAGCGTCAACTCCGTCCTGAGTGCGCTCGGGTACGGGTGGATCGCCATGTGCTCGTAGGGCCGGGGCGCCGGGGGCGTCCTCAGCACGCCGATGCGGGCGTCGACGACGATCGCGCCCTTCTCCGTGACGATCAGCGGGTTCAGGTCCATTGCGCCGACGCCCGGCAGCTCGCAGACCATCTCCGAGACGCGCAGGAGGATCTCCTCGACCGCCGCCTCGTCGGCCGCCGGCGCGCCGCGCAGCGGCTTGAGCGCCTGGCCGGCGCGCGTGCGGCGTATGAGGTCCTTGACGAGGAACGCGTTCAGGGGCGGCAGCGCGACGGCGCTGTCGCGGATCACCTCGACCAGGATGCCGCCGAGCCCGAAGCTGATCGCCGGGCCGAACACCGGGTCGCGCACGACGCCGACCATGAGCTCGCGGCGGTTCTGCTCGCGGTACATCGCCTCGATCAGCACGCCCTGCAGCTCCGCGTCCGGGCGGGCGCGCGACGCATCCGCGATCATGCGGTCGTAGGCGTCGCGGACCTTGCGGGGATCGGTCAGGTTGAGCCGCACTCCGCCGACGTCGGTCTTGTGGGCGATGTCGGGCGAGAGGATCTTCATCGCCACCGGGAAGCCCACCTCGCGTGCCCGCTGCACGGCCTCGGCGGGCGAGTGCGCAGGCAGGCTGCGCACCACCGGGATGCCGAACGCCTCGAGCACCGACTTCGACTCCGCCGGATTCAGCCAGTCGCGGTCGGCCGCGAGCGCCGCGTCGATGATGGCCTGCGCCCGTACGCGATCGGGCGGCGCCGACAGCTCGAGTGGCTCGGGCGCCTGCAGCAGCAGCTGCTGGTTGGAGGCGTACAGCGCGAGCGCCGCGACCGCGTCCACCGCGGTCTCGGGGCGCACGTAGTTCGGTATCCGCGCCGCCGCGAACCGGGAGCGGCACGGCTCGACGGCCTCGCCGCCCATCCAGCAAACGAACAGCGGCTTGCGGCCCGGCTTCGGCATCTCGATGAGCGACGCGGCGATCGCGTCGGGGTCCGTGAGCGCGTGGGGGACCAGCACCGCGAGCAGCGCGTCGACGCCAGGGTCCTCGAGGCAGACCCGCGCCGCCGCGGCGAACTGCGCACCGTCCACGTCCGGCCGCACGTAGACGGGGTTGCCGCGCCGCACGGCAGGCGGCAGCTGTGCGTCGAGCTTCGCGAGCGCCTCGGGCCCGAGCTCCGCGATCTGCAGCGCGCGGTCGCGTGCGCGGTCGGCCGCGATGAGCCCCGGGCCGCCGGCGTTCGAGACGATGGCGAGCCTCCGGCCGCGCACGCGGACGCCGGCGCCGAGCGTCGCGGCCGCGGTGTAGAGCTCGGAGAAGTCGCGGATGCGCAGCACGCCTGCGCGGCGCATCGCGGCATCGAACACGTCGTCGCCGCCGACGAGCGAGCCCGTGTGGAACGCCTCGTCGCCGATGCCCTCCGGGTGGCGGCCGGCCTTCATGACGACCACGGGCTTCACGCGCGCCGCGGCCCTGAGTGCGCTCATGAAGCGTCGCGCACGCTCGATGCCCTCGACGTACAGCATGATGCTGTCCGTGGCGGGGTCGCGCGTCAGGTAGTCGAGGATCTCGCCGAGCTCGACGTCGCTGCCGATGCCGGTCGAGATCACCGTCGAGAAGCCGACGTGCCGGGGCCGCGCCCAGTCGAGGAGCGCGGCGCACAGCGCGCCCGACTGCGACACGAGCGCAAGCCGGCCCTTGTCGGGACGCGTCGGCGCACAGGTCGCGTTGAGCCCGGTGTCGGTGCGGATCACGCCGAGGCTGTTCGGCCCGAGGAACCGCAGCCCGTACAGGCGGGCCGTGCGCAGCAGTTCCTCCTCGAGGCGGGCGCCTTCGGGCCCGCCCTCGCGGAATCCGGCCGACACGATGATTGCGGCGCGCACGCCCTTGCGGCCGCACTCGTCGACGACGCCCGGCACCGTGTGCGCAGGCGTGAGGATCACCGCGACGTCCGGCACGACCGGCAGGTCGAGCACGCTCGGGTAGACCGTGTGCCCGCGCAGGCTGGTGCGGCGCGGGTGGACGTAGTACACGGCCCCGCCGAACCCGCCCTCGGCCAGGTTGCGGCAGGTGATCTCGCCCAGAGACCCCTTCGAATCGCTGGCTCCCACCACGACGATCGAGGCGGGCTTGAAGAGGGCGGCGACGCGCTTGGCGGTCACGAGACATCCGGAAAAGCGCCGATGACCCGGTGGATCGTATCGATATACTGTTTCATGTACATACCGACTCACCGCACGGTTCCATCCCCATGTCCGTGGCCTTGATCACTCACCCGGCCTGCCGCCTGCACCAGATGGGCGACGGGCATCCGGAGCAGCCGGCGCGCCTCGACGCGATCGAGGAGATGCTGCACGTGCGACAGCTGCACGACTTCCTGATGCATCACGAGGCGCCCCGCGCTTCGCTGGAGCAGCTCGCGCGGGTGCACCCGCGTCCGTACGTCGAGCGTCTGGGGGCCCTCGCCCCCTCCGAAGGGCTCGTGCGCGTCGACCCCGACACCGCGATGTGCCCGGACACGTTCGAAGCCGCGCTCCGCGCAGCGGGCGCGAACGTGCTTGCGACCGATCTCGTCATGCAGGGCGAGGTGCAGCGCGCGTTCTGCAACGTGCGTCCGCCCGGCCATCACGCGGAAAGGGCCGAGGCCATGGGCTTCTGCTTCTTCAACAACGTCGCCGTGGGGGCCGCGCACGCCCTCGACGTGTACGGCCTCGAGCGCGTCGCGGTCATCGACTTCGACGTGCACCTCGGCAACGGCACGGAGGACGTGTTCCGCGGCGACCGCCGGGTGCTGATCTGCTCGAGCTACCAGTATCCGCTCTACCCGATGGGCAACCCGGTCTCCGTCCCCGGGCACGTCGTCAACTGTCCACTGCCGCCCGGCAGCGGCGGCGAGGCGTTCCGGCGCGCGGTGATCGAAAGCTGGCTGCCCGAGCTCGAGGCTTTCCGGCCGCAGATGGTGTTCGTCTCCGCCGGTTTCGACGCGCACGCGGCCGACGACATGGCGGAGCTGCGTCTCTCGACCGCCGACTACGGCTGGATCACCGACGTCATCTGCGACGTGGCCAACCGCCACGGCCACGGCCGCGTGGTCTCGACCCTCGAGGGCGGCTACGACCTGCACGCGCTGGCTGCGAGCGCCGCGACGCACATCGACCGGCTCATGGCCGGTTGAGCCCGGCCCGGCCCGGTAGGCAGCCGTGGCGAGCCCCGGGATCACGCTCCGCGCACGCGGCCTCGGCAAGGTCTACCGCACCGGCGACGTCGAGGTGCACGCGCTGCGCGGCCTCGACCTCGAGCTCGCGAGCGGCGAACTCGTGGTGCTCCTCGGGCCGTCGGGCAGCGGCAAGTCGACGCTGCTCAACATCCTGGGCGGGCTCGACACGCCGACGTCCGGCGAGGCGTGGTTCCTCGACCACGAGCTGTCCCGGCTCGACGACGCGGGACTCACGCGCTACCGTCGCGACCACGTCGGCTTCGTGTTCCAGTTCTACAACCTGATCCCGAGCCTCACGGCGCTCGAGAACGTCTCCCTGGTCACCGAGATCGCGAGAGACCCGATGCCGCCCCGGGAGGCGCTCGAACTCGTGGGGCTCGGCGGGCGCCTCGACCACTTCCCGGCACAGCTGTCGGGCGGCGAGCAGCAGCGCGTCGCGATCGCGCGCGCGATCGCGAAGCGGCCCGACCTGCTGCTCTGCGACGAGCCGACCGGCGCGCTCGACAGCCAGACCGGCGTGCTCGTGCTCGAGGCCGTCGAGCGCATCCACGAGGAACTCGGCACCACGACGGTGCTGATCACGCACAACGCCGTCATCGCCGACATGGCGGACCGCGTGCTCGTGATGGGCGACGGCGCGATCCACGACGAACGCCGCAACGCGGCCCGCCGCCGCGCGCGGGAACTCACGTGGTGACGGGCGCGCTGCACCGCAAGCTCTACCGCGACCTCTGGCGGCTGCGCGGACAGGTGCTCGCGATCGCCCTCGTGATGGCGTCGGGCGTCGGCGTGCTCGTGATGGCGCTCACGACGGTCGAGTCGCTCGAGGAAACGGCCGTCGCCTACTACGAGCGGAACCGCTTCGCCGACGTGTTCGCGCAGGTCGAGCGGGCGCCCGAGCACCTCGCCGCGCGGCTGCGGCAGATTCCGGGCGTGCAGGCCGTCGAGACGCGCGTGGTGCGCACGGCCGTGCTCGACGTCGAGGGTTTCGAGGAACCGGTGATCGGCCAGCTCGTCTCGCTGCCCGAGGGCGAGGCGCTCCGCCTCAACCGCCTGACGCTGCGACAGGGCCGGCTGCCGCGCGCCGCCGCGCCCGACGAGGTGGTGCTGCTCGAGCCCTTCGCGAAGGCGCACGGGCTCGACCCCGGCGACCGGCTGCGCGCCGTCGTGAACGGCCGCTGGCGCGAGCTCACCGTGGTCGGCATCGCGCTGTCGCCCGAGTTCGTCTATGCGATCGGGCCGGGCTCGCTGATGCCCGACAACCGCCGCTACGGCATCGTGTGGCTCGGCCACGAGGCGCTGCAGGCGGCGTACGACCTCGACGGCGCGTTCAATCACGCGAGCCTCTCGCTGCTCCGCGGCACCGACCCGGCTGCCGTGGTCGACCGCGTCGACCGGCTGCTCGAGGGCTACGGCGGGACCGGCGCCTATGCCCGGGCGGACCAGCTCTCGAACTGGTTCCTGATGAGCGAGATCGACCAGCAGCGCACGCTCTCGACGATCCTGCCGACGATCTTCCTCGCGGTCGCGGCGTTCCTCACGCACATGGTGCTCGGGCGGCTGATCGCGGTGGAGCGCAGCGAAATCGGCCTCCTGAAGGCATTCGGCTACCGCAATCGCGACATCGCGCTGCACTACGTTCGCTTCGCGCTCGGCATCGGCCTCGTCGGCGTGCTGCTCGGCTGGTTCCTCGGCTACTGGCTCGGGCTCTACAACACGCGCGTCTACGCCGAGTTCTACCACTTCCCGTTCCTGCTGTTCCGCCCCGGGCCGCAGGCCTTTCTCGCCGCAGGCGCGATCAGCCTCGGAGCCGCGCTGCTCGGCGCGCTCGGCGCCGTACGCGAGGCCGCGGCGCTGCCGCCTGCGGAAGCGATGCGCCCCCCGGCGCCGCCGATGTTCCGTCGGGGCACCCTGGGCCGCAGCGGGATCGCGAACCGGCTCGACCAGCCGACGCGCATCCTGCTGCGCCAGGTGATCCGCTGGCCCGGCCGGTCGTTCATCACGACGGCCGGCATCGCGATGGCGGTGGCCGTGCTCGTCGTCGCGATGCAGTGGCTCGACGCGATCGAACACATGATCGACGTGTACTTCCTGCAGGCGCAGCAGCAGGACGTGAGCGTCGGCCTCGCCGAGGCGCGGTCCGGGGAGATCGAGCGCGACCTCGCGCGGCTGCCCGGCGTGATCGCGACGGAGCCCATGCGCAGCGTGCCCGCGAAGCTGCGGCACGGCTGGCGCGAGGAGCGCGAGGCCCTGCAGGGACTGCCGGCCCGCCAGCAGCTCTACCGGGTCTACGACGCGGAGGGCCGGGCGCTCGAGCTACCGCCCGACGGGCTCGTGATCTCGACGATGCTCGCGAAGTTGCTCGACGTGCGGGTCGGCGACGCGATCACGGTCGAGGTCCTCGAGGGACGGCGCCCGGTGTTCGACGTGCCGGTCGTCGCGACGTTCGAGACCTACATCGGCTCGCCCGCCTACATCGACATCCACGCCCTGAACCGGCTGATGCACGAGGGGTCGTCCGTGACGGGCGTGCACCTGCGCGTGGACGCCCTCGAGCGCGCCGCATTGTTCCGTGAGCTGAAGTCGCTGCCGCGCGTGAGCTCGGTGACGGTGAAGCAGGCGGCGGTGCAGACGTTCCGCGACACGATGGCCGAGACCATCACGATCTTCGTGTCGTTCTTCATCGTCTTCGCCTGCGCGCTCGCCTTCGGCGTCACGTACAACGCGGCCCGCATCGCCCTGTCGGAGCGCGGGCGGGAGCTCGCCACGTTGAGGGTGCTCGGCTTCACGCGCGCCGAGATTTCCTACATCCTGCTCGGCGAGGTCGCGCTGCTCGCTTTCCTCGCGCTGCCGCTCGGCTGCCTCGCGGGCTACGCGCTTTCGACCCTGATCGTGGGCGCCTTCGAGACCGAGCTCTACCGCGTGCCGCTCGTCGTTCGCGCCTCGACCTACGGTTGGGCGATGCTGATCGGCGGCCTCGCGACCGCGGTGTCCGCGTTCCTCGTCCGGCGCCGTGTCGATCGCCTCGATCTGATCGCGGTGCTGAAGACCCGGGAGTAAGCGATGAGTCCTGCACTGAAGCGACTGACGTTCTGGGGCCCGCTCGCACTCGCGCTCGCCGTCGCGCTCGCATGGCTCTTCCGGCCGGCGGCGGTGCCCGTGGACCTCGCTGCAATCGCGCGCGGGCCACTGACCGTGACGATCAGCGACGAGGGCGAGACGCGCGTGCGCGACCTGCACGTCGTCTCGGCGCCGGTCGCGGGCTATATGCGGCGCATCGAGCTCGATGCCGGCGACGCGATCGTCGCGAACTCCACGATCGTCGCCCGCATCGAGCCGGGCGATCCGGGCTTCCTCGACCAGCGCGGCAGCGCCGAGGCACGGGCGGCCGCCGACGCGGCGGCGGCCGCGCGAGGCCACGCCGACGCCCAGGTGCGGCGTGCAAGGGCCGAGCTCGACTTTGCGAAAGCGGAGCTCGAGCGGATGCGCACGCTCGCATCGAGCCGCACGGTCTCGGCGAACGACCTCGACGCGGCCGAGCGCCGGGCGGGCGTCGCGGCCGCCGCGCTCGCGGAAGCGCAGGCCCAGCGTGCCGTGCGCGAATCGGAATACCGGGCGGCCGCTGCGCGCCTCATCGGACCGGAATCGACGCGGCCGCGCCGCACCGGCGCGGACGTCGTCGAAGTGCGCTCGCCCGTCGACGGAGCGGTGCTGCGGGTCGTGCACGACAGCGAGGGCGTGGTGGCGCTCGGCACGCCGCTCGTCGAGGTGGGAGACCCGGCCCGGCTCGAGATCGTCGTGGACCTGCTGTCGGCGGACGCGGTCCGGGTGCAGCCCGGGCAGCGCGTGCTGGTCGAATCGTGGGGCGGCGAGCGCCCGCTCGAGGCCGTGGTGCGGCGCGTCGAGCCGTTCGGCTACACGAAGGTCTCGGCCCTCGGCATCGAGGAGCAGCGCGTAAACGTCGTCATCGACCTGCGGGAGCCGCGCGAGGCCTGGCTGGCGCTCGGGCACGGGTACCGCGTCGAGCCCCGCATCGTGCTGTGGGAGTCGCAGGACGTGCTGCTCGTGCCGCTCTCGGCGCTGTTCCGCCAGGGCGGCGACTGGGCCGTGTTCGTCGAGCGCGGCGGCCGGGCCGAAATCCGTGTCGTCCAGATCGGGCACGACGACGGCCTCGTGGCCCAGGTGCTGTCGGGCCTCGAGGCCGGCGAGCAGGTCGTCCTCCACCCGGGAGACCGCGTGTCCCCGGGCGGCCGGATCGTCGAGCGGGGCGACTGACGCGCCGCCTGCCTCAGAGCGTGAACGTGAAGCGCGCGCCCCAGGTGCGCGGCGGCTCGATGAACGCGTTGCCGTACGGGCCGAACTGCCCCGTCGTCGTCGCCGCGAGCACGGCCTCGTTCTCGATGTTGCGCACCCAGAGTCCGAGGCTCCAGCGGTCGCCGGGCGCGAAGTACGTCACCGACGCGTCGCTCTTCGTGTACGACTCCTGCTGCGTGCCGCGGCTCTGCGTGAAGGTGCCCCAGAACTCGCTCTCGTAGCGGGTCTCGACGCGCGCGCGCACGTAGCCCTCGTCGAGCCGGAAGTCGTGCTGGTAGCCGGCCGAGACCGTCCAGTCGGGCGCGTACTGCAGCTCGTAGCCGCCGAAGTCGCGTCGCGGGATGCCGATGTTGACGGAATCCGGCACGATGAAGTCGCGGTAGCGGGCATTGAGATAGCCGACCGAGAGGTTCAACCGGTCCGCGCCGGTCGGCTGGTACAGCACGTCGAGCTGGTTGCCCCAGATCCGCGTCTTCCCGGCATTGAACGTCGTGAGCAGGAACGTGTTCAGGTTGAACGACTGCACGAGCAGGTCGCGGTAGTCGTAGTAGAAGAGCTCGTTGTTGAGCTGCAGGCGGTCGTCGAGGAAGCGGCTCTTCACGCCGAGCGTCCAGGCCGTGAGCGTCGCGGCGTCGACGAGGTTCGACTGCTCCGGCGTCGCCGGAAAGAGGTTGTACGTGCCCGGCTGGTAGCCTGTCTGCACGGTGCCGTAGAACATCGAGGCGGCCGCGAGGTCGTACTCGAAGCCGAGCTTCCAGTCGAACTGGTCGTAGCTCTCGTCCGCGTCGTAGGGCTCGCCGAACCCGGTCACGCCGCGACCCTCGCGGCTGTCGTAGCTCGCCCGGCCGCCCACTACCAGCCGCAGGGTGTCGCTCGCGGCATAGCTCGCCTGGCCGAAGGCCGCCACGCCCTCGAGCCGGTTGCGCGTGACGTCGGCGAGCGGCAGGTCGCCCACGACGAATCGGCCGTCGTTCGTAACGCGATACGCGTAGAGCCCGCCGAGCCAGTCCCAGCGCTCTCCCATCCCGCCCGCGAAGCGCAGTTCCTGCGTCGTCTGGTTGTAGTGAGCGGTGAGGAGCGACGGAATGTTCTCGAGCCAGTAGTCGCCGACCCAGTCGAGATAGAAGTACGACGGGATCCATGTTGCCGTCACCTCGCCCAGGTCCCAGACGACTTCGGCACCGAGCACGAGGTTGTCGTAGTCCTGCGGCGAGGCCGTCGGCGCGCCGGGATCGATGCGGTCGTCCCACGGGTCGGAGGTGTTGAACGCGTTCGGATCGCCGTCGAACGTGCCGTCGTTGTAGCCGCGCCGCACGAGGTTGGGCGACTTGCCGTCCTTCTTCGCGCCGTGTGCCCAGACGTAGACGTCGAGCGAATCGGTCGGCTCGTAGAGCGCCGAGAGCCTGAGCGCGTAGTCGTCGCGCGAGTCCGCGCCCGTCTCGAGGTACCCGTCGTGCTCGATGTAGTCGAACGCCGCGCGGAACGCGAGCGTCTCGTCGACGGGGAGGTTCTGCACCAGCGTGCCGTGCAGCAGCGAGTAGTCGCCGACCTCGAGCAGGCCGCTCGTCTCGAACTCGGCGGTCGGCCGGTTGAAGCTCACGTTGACCGCGCCGCCGAGCGCCGCACGGCCGTAGAGCGTGCCCTGCGGCCCAGGCAGCACCTCGAGCTGCGCGATGTCGAAGAAGCCGACACTGGTGCCCTCGCGCGGGATGTAGACGCCGTTGAAGTTGAACACCGTCGGCGGCTCGATGTTCGGCAGGTCGAGCGTCGAGCCGACGCCGCGGATGTAGATCTCGGTCGAGGCGTTCTCCGCCTGGAAGCGCACCGAAGGCACGAGGTTCTGCGCACCCCGCAGGTCGAGCACGCCGGCCTCTATCAGGATCTCGCCCGAGAGCGCCGTGATCGCGGAGGCCGTCTTCTGCAGGTCCTCGGTGATCTTCTGGGCCGTGACGGTGACGATCTCGAGCCCGCCGCCCGCGCCGTCCACGGCAGCCGCGGGTTGCACGGCATCCTGCGCCCAGGCAGGGGAGGCACCCGCGAGGGCCAGGCACACGGCAAGCCGCAGGGACGGACGATGGTCGGTCATGGCAAGCATCCTTGTGGCCCACCGGCGCGGGCTTGGAATATTTTATTTATCAATGGTTTACGGCGATAACTGGCGGCGATGCCGTACGGCGGCAGCGCGTCGTCGAGTGACCGGCACCCCGCTGTTGCGGCGCAAGAAGCACCCGGCGGGCGCGAATCCTGCCAGCGCACCGGCAAGGCCGCAATTCGGCAATACCGTCACGCGGGGCGACCTCAGGTAAGCTCGCGCACTTTCTGTCCTCACGGTCACGCTCCATGAAGCGAATGCTCGCCGCCCTGCTGCTCATCTCCCCGGTGCTCGCGTCCCCTGCCCGATCCGCCGGACCGGGCCCGCTCGATGCGCCGGGATTCACGTACGTCCGGACCGTCGGCTCGGTGTCCGAGTACCGGCTCGACTCGAACGGCCTCACCGTGCTGCTGATGCCGGACCGTTCGGCCCCGGTCGTCGCGTTCATGGTCACCTATCGCGTCGGCTCGCGTAACGAGGTGACCGGCACGACCGGCGCGACGCACCTGCTCGAGCACCTGATGTTCAAGGGCAGCCCGGAGTTCAACCGCGAGAAGGGCACGAACGTCGACCAGTTCATGGAGACGGTCGGCGGGACGTACAACGCGACGACGTGGCTCGACCGCACCAACTACTACGCCGTCATGGGCCGCGACCACCTCGAGGGCTACGTGGCCATCGAGGCCGACCGGATGCGCAACCTCTGGCTGCGCGACGAGGACCGCAAGCCCGAGATGACCGTGGTGCGCAACGAGTTCGAGATCGGCGAGAACGATCCGCGCGAGACGCTCGACAAGGAGATCTGGGCGGCGGCGTTCCAGGCCCACCCGTACAGCCACTCGACGATCGGCTGGCGCAGCGACATCGAGAACGTCCCGATCGAGAAGCTGCGCGAGTTCTACGACACGTTCTACTGGCCGGACAACTCGACGGTCACGATCATCGGCGACTTCGACCCGGTGAAGGCGCTTGCGATCGTGCGCAAGCACTACGGCGGCTACACGCGCGCGCCGAAGGCGATACCGCAGGTGTACACGGTAGAGCCCGAGCAGACCGGACCGCGCCGCGTCACGGTTCGGCGCGCGGGTGAGCTCGGCGTCGTGGGCGTCGCCTACAAGACGCCGGACGCGCGCCACGCCGACCAGGCTGCGCTGCAGGTGCTCGCGATGATCCTCGGGAGCGGGAAGACCAGCCGTTTCTACCGCGCGCTCACCGACCAGAACCTCACGCTCGGCGTCGACGCCGACGTCGGCACCTTCCACGACCCCTCGCTCTTCCAGGTGTACGCGAGCCTGGCTCCGGGCGCCGACCACGCGCAGGTCGAGAAGATCCTCGTCGAGGAGATCGACCGCATCCGGCGCGACGGCGTGACCGACGCCGAGGTGGCGATGGCGCAGAGCAAGTACGCGGCGGCAACGGCCTACGGTCGCGACGGCGCGTTCGCGATCGCGTCGATCCTGAACGAGGCGATCGCGGCCGGCGACTGGACGCTCTACTACCGCATGGAAGAAGCCGTGCGACGCGTCACCGCGGCCGACGTCAAGCGCGTCGCGGACACGTACCTCGACCTCGACAAGAGCACCACGGGCTGGTTCGTCCCGCTGCCGGCGAAGCCGGCGGGCGGCGAGGCCGGCGCCGCGACCGAACGATGAGGACCCCGATCATGAAGCGCCTCCGCACCCTGCTTGCCGCTGCCCTCGCCTGCGCGGCGGCCCCGGCCTTCACCGCCCCGGTAGCCGAACAGGCCGTCCGCGCCGACGTCGACGGCATCGACCTCGTGGTGCTCGCAACGGGCGTCGAGGGCGTCGTCACGCTCGTGGGCACGCTGCCCGCCGGCGACGACCGCAGCCCCGTCGACAATGTCGCGCTCGCGACTCTTACGGGCGCGATGCTTGACAAGGGCACGACGCGCCGCGACAAGTTCGCGCTTGCGCAGCAGCTCGGCGACGTGGGCGCCGCGATCGGCTTCGGCGTCGGGGCGAGCACGCTGCAGATGAGCGGCAAGTGCCTCGGCAAGGACCTGCCGCTCGTCGTTTCGCTGCTGGCCGAACAGCTGCGGCTGCCCGCCTTCTCGGACGCGGAGTTCGCGAAGCTCAAGAAGCAGTACGTCGGCCTGATCCGCAAGCAGCTCGAGGACACGGACTTCCGCGCGCAGGACGCGTTCCTGCGTTCGATCTACCCGGCGGGCCACCCGAACCGGCCGGCCTCGCCCGAGGAGATGCTGGCGGCACTCGACCGCACGACGCTCGACGAGGTCCGGCGCTTCCACGCGCGCTACTACGGCCCCGCGGGAATGCGCCTCGTCGTCGTTGGCGACGTCGACCCGAAGGTCGTGCAGGCGGAGGTCCGCAAGGCGTTCGCCGGCTGGCAGGGAGGCGTGGCGACGGACACCGACGCGCGTGCCGCCCGGCTCCCCGCCGGCGCGACCGAGATCGTGCAGATGCCCGACAAGACCAACGTCAGCGTCGTCATCGGCCAGCCGACGCTGCTGCGTTATGCCGACGATGATGCCCTCGCGCTCCGCATGGCGACGCGCGTGCTCGGCTCGGGCTTCACCGGCCGGCTGATGGCGAACGTGCGGGACCGCGAAGGCCTCACGTACGGCATCGGCGCGAGCGTCGACAACGACATCTTCGTCGACGGCGACTGGAGCATCTCGGGCAACTTCGCGCCGAACCTCCTCTCGCAGGGCCTCGCCTCGACCGACCGCGAACTCGACAAGTGGTACCGGGAGGGCGTGACCGCCGCCGAGCTCGAACGCGTCAAGACCCAGGTGGCGGGCTCGTACCGCGTGGGCCTCGCGACCACGGGCGGCATGGCCGGCACCATCCTGCGGATGCTGAACGCCGGGATGCCGCTCTCGTTCGTCGACGACTACCCGAAGCAGGTCGCCGCCCTCACGCTCGACCAGGTGAACGGCGCCATCAAGCGGCACCTCGACCCGGCGAAGATGATGCGCGTGCAGGCAGGCACGGTGCCGACGGCAAGCGCGGCGAAGTAGCAGGCGCGGCGGAGCGGACACGCGAGGGCCCCGCGGAGCGCGGGGCCCCTCCTTCAGCTCATGAACTGATCGCGGTTGTCGGTGGGACGCCGCGACACCACCCAGTCCTCTAGCCACGCGACCTGCGTGTCGACCGTGCCGTCGCCGCGCAGCTCGATCCATCGATAGCCGGGCGGCCTGAGGTCCATGAGGCACTGCTCCGTGCGAGGCGTGAACTGCGCGCAGGTGGACGGCGTCGTCAGGTACCTCACCGGGCCGCGCGTCGCATCGAACGCCTGGTGCACGTGGCCAGCGATGACCAGTCGCACGTGCGGGTGCGCGTCGATCACGGCGAGCAGGTCCGGCGCGTTCAGGAGCCCCACGCCGTCGAGCCACCTGCTGCCGACCGGCAGCGGCGGATGGTGCAGGCAGACGGCGACGTGGCGCCCGCGGGTTCCCCGAAGCTCGGCCTCGAGGCGCGCGAGTTCGGCGGGCGACAGGCGACCCGCCGGATCGCCCGGCACGTGGCTGTCGAGCGCCACGATCGACCAGCTCGCCAGATCGCTGCGCGAGCAGTAACGGAATCCGTCCCCCTCCAGCAGCCGCGCCATCAGCTCCGGCCGGTCGTGATTACCGGGCAGGCACAGCACCGGCAGCCCGTAACGACGCAGCTGCGCCCGGAAGTGCGCATAGGCCTCGGCCGTGCGGTCGTCGGCGATGTCGCCGGTGACGAGCACCGCGTCCGGGCGCACGCCTCCGGGCGCGAGCGCCTGATCGAGCACGAGCCGCAGCGACCGGGCCGTGTTGACGTCGTAGATCTCGAGCGACTCGTCGCGCATCAGGTGCGGATCGGTCACGTGCAGCAGCCGGACGACGGGCGGCCCCGTGCCGCTCGTCATGGCCCGCGCCTCGACAGTTCCACCGACGACTCGAGCAGTACGGACAGCGAGGCGGCGAATTCGAGGTAGCGCCGCTCGTCGGCATCGTCGAACGGGCGGCCGTCGCGACGGTTGAGGAGCTGCGTGACGGCGAACACCCGTCCGTTGCGGTTGCGGAGCGGCAGGCACAGCACCGATCGCGTGCGGAAGCCGGTCTTCCGGTCGACGTCGGGATTGAAGCGCGGGTCGGCGTAGGCATCCACGACCCGCACGATCTCGCCGGAAACCGCGGCGGCCCCGGCGATGCCGGTCGTGATCGGGATCCGTACTTCGCCCCCCTCGGCAGCGTCCTGCGACACTCGCAGCACGAGTTCGCGTCGATCGGCGTCGACGAGGAAGAGCGAGGCACGCTCCGCGTCGAGGAGCTGGCCCACGCGCCGCGTGAAGATCCTGAGCGCCTGCTCGATGAGGCTGCGGTACGCGGTGTCGCTCGCGAGCGAGGTGGCCTCGAGGAAGCGCTGCGACTGCGAGGTGAGCTCGTGGAGCGCCCGCCGGAATCCGGCCTCGTCGAGGTCGGCGACGGTGCGCTCGAGGCTCTGCCGGTCGTTGCTGAGCGCCAGCATGCCCATCATCTGCTGTGTGTTCGCGATCACTGCGTCGGTGAACGTCGTGAGCCGGCCGTCCTCGAGGTGCAGGATCCGGTCCGCGACGTCGAGGATGCGGTTGTCGTGCGTGACGAGCAGGATGGTCGTTCCCTGCTCGCGCGCGAGAACCTGCATCCGGTCGACGACGTCGCGGCCGGACGCCCTGTCGAGCGAAGCCGTGGGCTCGTCGGCGAGCAGCATCGCGGGCTGGCCGACCAGCGCGCGCGCGATCGCCACGCGCTGACGTTGCCCGCCCGAGAGCTGGTCCGCGCGCTTGTGCAGGTGTGCGCCGAGTCCCACGGCCTCGAGCATCGCGTTCGCCCGCTGGCGCAGCTCCGCGCGCCCGTGCCGGCCGCGCACGCGCAGGCCGAGCTCGACGTTCTGCGCGGCCGTGAGCGCGCCGAGCAGGTTGTGCTGCTGGAAGATGAAGCCGATGTTGCGGCGCACGTCCTCGAGTGCGGCCGGCCGCGCTCCCGAGAGCTCCCGGCCGAGGACATGGAGCGTGCCCTCCTGCGCCGAGCGCAGCGCGCCCACCAGCGTGAGCAGCGTCGTCTTGCCGGAGCCGGAGGGACCGGTGACGATCACGATCTCGCCCGCCGGCACGGTCGTCGTCACCTCGTGCAGGATCTGCCGCCGCAGCGTGCCGCGGCCGTAGTAGTGGCTGAGCCCCTCGACGACGATCGGCGCGGCGCCCGTCATCAGAAGACCTCCGCAGGATCGAGCCGGCGCACCTTGCGGAGCGCGAGGAAGCCCGCGAGCGCGCACATGGCGAGCGTGAACCCGAAGACCGTGAGCGTGCGCTCGACGGTGAGGTAGAGCGGCAGGCGGGTGGCCGCGGCGGCCGAGCCGTGCAGCCACCACGCCGCGGCGAGCCCGGGCAGGAAGCCGAGCACCGCGAGGATCAGCGCCTGCTGCATCACGATGCCCGACACGAAGCGGTTGCGGTAGCCGATGGCGCGCAGCGTCGCGTACTCGCGCAGGTGCTCGGACACGTCGGCGAAGAGGATCTGGTAGACGATGATGCACCCGACCACGAGGCCCATCAGCGCCGTGAAGCCGAACACGTAGCCGATCGGGGTCGCGCCGTTCCAGTAGGCTCGCTCACGCGCGGCGAAGTCGGGCTTGGTCATCACGAGCACGTCGCGCGGCAGCTCGGAGCGCAGCTCGTCGCGGACCCGCGCGGCATCGGCGCCGGCCGCGAGACGGATGAGACCCAGCTGGATGTCGTTGCGCGGGCGGTCCGGGAACAGTCGCAGCCAGTTGTCGACGCTCGTCAGCACCGTGCCGTCGATGCCGAACGACGGACCGATCTCCACGATGCCGGCGATGCGCACCTCGCGGTCGTTGATCTCGGTGGAGATGGCTTCGCCGGCCGCGAACCGCTCGGCGACGGGGCCGAACTCGGGGCGCGAGGCCCCGTCGAAGAGCACCACGTCCTGCTGGTTCATGAGCCCATGCGCCGCCGCGAACCCTGGCGTGTCGAGCATGTCCTGCTCGGGGTCGATGCCCACGGCGTTGATGCCGCGCCGGTCCTCTCCCCACGGGTTCTTCCAGACCGCGGGGAAGATGTAGACAGGGTCGACGGCGACGACCGCAGGGTGTCCCATCGCCTCGTACAGCCGCCGTATCGAGAACGGCGCGGGCCGCACGATGAACACGCTGTCGGGGCTGAAGAGCGCGATGTCGTAGCGGAACCGCTCGTGGAAGCGCAGCGTGCTCTCGAACAGCGCGGCGCGGAACCCGAGCTGCATCAGGATCAGCAGCACGGCGAACGCGATGCCGGCGACGGCGACCGCGAGACGCACCGGCTTGTGCCAGAGCTGCAGCCAGCCGAGCGGCACCGGGACCTGGATGGCCATGGCTCAGCGACCGATTTCGACTTCGACCTGGAGATTGGTGAGGTTCGCGGCCGGCCGCGAGTCGTCGAGCTTGATCTCGACCTCGACGATGCGTGCGTCCTTGCGGGCCGCCGGGTCGTCGCCGATCTGGTCGAGCTTCTGGACCTTGGGCCGGATGCGCGAGACGACGCCCGACAGGTCCTTGGGCAGCGCCGCGCTGCGGACCCTGGCGCGCTGCCCGGCGGAGACGCGCACGATGTCGGCCTCGTAGACCTCGGCGATCGCGAGCATCTGCCCGACGCGGCCGAGTTCGAGTATCCCCTCGATCCCCACGAGTTCCCCGGGGCGCGCGAGGACGTCGAGCACGCGACCTGCGAAAGGTGCCTTGACCTGGGAGCGATCGAACTCGGCCTGGCGCCGTGCGACCACCGCCTGCGCCGACGAGATGCGCGCCTCGGCCACCGACGCCGCGGAACGGCGGGCCTTGCAGGACGCCGCGCTTGCCTCGGCGTCGCCGCGCGCGATCTCCGCCTCCTCGCTCGAGGCGAGGCCCCGGCCCTGCAGCTCGGTCTTGCGCCGCGACTGGCGCGAGGAGACGTCGGCGAGCACGCAAGCCTCCTCGACGAGGCTCGCTGCGGCGACCGCGTCGCGGCGGGCGGTCTCGAGTTCGGCCTGCGCCTCGGCGATGCGGGCCTTCGCGATCGGCCCGATGTCGACCTCGGCGAGCAGCTGCCCCGCCTGCACGTCCGCGCCGCGATCGACCAGCAGGCGCACGAGGACGGCACCCGAGAACGCATCCGGCGTCGAGGGCGCCGCCACGCGGACCACGCCGCCCTGTGGCTCGAGGCGTCCGAGTGCGGCGACGCCACGCGGCGCAGCCTCCTTGGCTCGCGCCTGTGCGTGGACACCGTCGCAGGCGACCGCGGCCACGAACACCGATGCCGCGACGACGACGCGGCGCCTCGAGCAAACGACTCGATTCATGCTCCCCCCTGTGCGCAGCGCCCTAGCGGGCGCCGGCCGACGAACCGGCCTCAGCAAGCGCCTGCTGAGCCGCGACATACCCCGCTTCTACGATCCGGTCGAACGGCCGGACGTCGGTGAAGCCGAACTCGCCGACCGCGGGACGGATCAGCAGGTCCGCACGCTCGCCGGACGCGCGCGACGCCTGCATCGAGCCGATCGTCATCGAGGTGAGCAGCATCGACATCGCGCTCGGCACCCTGTAGCGCCGGGCGAACGGCAGTCGGCGCCCGGCCCAGATCGCCCAGGGCGACGGCACTGAATCGTAATCGACCTCGGTACGACGACGTGAGGCCACGTCGACGGCGATGACGCGGCCCACCGGCTGTTCGCGCATGCGGTCGACCGGCAGGTTGTCGAGGATGCCACCGTCGACGACGAGCTGCTTCTCGTGGACGACCGGCGGAAAGACGCCGGGCACCGCGGCCGAGGCACGCAGCGCCTGCGGCAGGGACCCGCTCCGATGCAGGTACGGCGTGCCCGCGGCCAGGTTGCTCGACACGCAGAAGAACGGCGTCGGGAGGTCCTCGATGTCGCCGGGCAGGAACTCCTCGATCAGTCGCTGCATGCGCCTGCCCCGCAGCATGGACACGACCGGCAGCGTGACGTCGCCGAACGGCTTGCCTTCGACGAACGCGCGTCGGGCCTTGGCGATCGCCTCGTGCGGATCGGGCACGGCTGCGAGCCCGGCCGCGAGGATCGCGCCGATGCTCGCGCCGCCGAGCCAGTCGACGGCCACGCCGGCTTCCACGAGCGCGCGATAGGCGCCGAGGTGCGCGAACCCGCGAGCGGCACCGCCACCGAGTACGAGCCCGAGCGCCGAGCCGTCGAGCGTCCGCGCGAGACGGGCGAGATCGCCGGGCACGCCGTCACGCAGGTGCAGGTGAAAGTCGAAGTCGCGCCCGGCGAGCCAGCGGCCGGTGGCGGGGAGCCGCTCAGGGCTGCCGCGATGCAGCAGCACGAGCGCCCGTCGCGAGACGATCGCATTCCTGGACAGGGCTCCCGCGCGTTCCCAATCGTGAAATACGGGATCCGCAGCGGAATCGGCGATGAAGAGCACGAGATCCGCCTGGCGCAGCACCGCCTCGGACCAGCCCGGTCGCCCGGGATCGGCCACCTGCAGCAGGTGGTCGTGCTCCGCCTCGCGGGCCGACAGCCAGTCGACCAGTGCGGCGTTCACATCTTCCACGTGCGCGCCGAGCGGCGGCGCGCCGAGCGCGCCGAGCCGGTCCGCCGTGAGCACGAGCGTGGACTTCGTGCGAGAAAGCTCCGCCTCGAGTCGACGCGCGATACGCTCCGCGACGGCAACCCCGTCGAGCGAGACGAGCGCCACCGTGCGAAAGCCCGGCCGCGACACTGCGCGACCCGCGGTGCGATCGCGCAGCCGCTCGGCGACGCCACCTGCAACGCGACGCATCAGTCGCGGGTCCTGCTGCACGAGATGGTCGAAGTCCGCGGCACCGATGCGCAGCAGGAGGCTGTTGCGGGCGGCGCGCAGGCCAGCCGAGCGCCTGCCGCCGGTCAGCAGTCCGACCTCGCCCACCATCTCGCCCGGCCCGGCATCGCCCACCAGTCGCGGTTCCGGCTCGCCGCCGTCGACCGTGTCCACCCAGACCTGGAGCCTCCCGCGCGCGACGAGATACATCGAGTCCGCGACGTCGCCCTGGCGGAACAGCCAGTCGCCGCCGCGACATACCACGGGCTCGAAACCGGCGACCAGCGCAGCGGCCGGGCCAGCCGGCACGTCGAAATAGGCCTGCACCGCGGCCTCCAGGGACCGCCTGGTTGCATCGTCGATGAACAAGGCCGTTGAGGTCGTCTTCTGGTTATTCAACACGTGGTTCTTCAACTCGTCCACGGCGCGTCCCGGACCGGCAACTGGCGCACGGCCCGCGAGCTACCCTGCAGTGACCCCGCGCGCCGCAGTGTAACCGCAATCCGACCTTCGGGTAGCTCCCCTGGCCGCGCCGCAGGTTCAAAGTACACTCGGGTCGCACCGAGCCGCGATCCGGGGGACAGCCATGGACAATTACGCTTCGTTCCACCAGCGTTCCATCCGCGACCCGGCGACGTTCTGGGACAGCCAGGCGCACCGCATCCACTGGCACGCGCCGTATGATCGGGTGCTCGACTACTCGAGGCCGCCGTTCGCGCGCTGGTTCGTCGGCGGCCGCACGAACCTCTGCTACAACGCGGTCGACCGCCACCTCGAGGAACTCGGCAGTTCCCCGGCACTCATCTACGTCTCGACCGAGACGGGCCAGGAGAAGACCTGGACCTTCCGCGAACTGTACCGCGAAGTGAACCGGATGGCGGGCATCCTGCGCTCGCTCGGCGTCGCGAAGGGCGACCGTGTGCTGATCTACATGCCGATGGTCCCCGAGGCCGCGTTCGCGATGCTCGCGTGTGCGCGCATCGGGGCGATCCATTCGGTCGTCTTCGGCGGGTTCGCGTCCGTGAGCCTCGCGACGCGCATCGACGACGCGAAGCCGCGCGTGATCGTGAGCGCCGACTCGGGCTCGCGCGCCGGCAAGGCCGTGCCCTACAAGCACCTGCTCGACGAGGCGATCCGGCTGTCGAAGCATCCGCCGGAGAAGGTCCTGCTCGTCGACCGCGGCCTCGCGGAGATGTCGCGCGTCGCCGGACGCGACGTCGACTACGCCGCGCTCAGGGCCGAGCACATGAACGACGAGGTGCCCTGCGAGTGGCTCGAGAGCTCGGAGCCGAGTTACATCCTCTACACGAGCGGCACGACGGGCAAGCCGAAGGGCGTGCAGCGCGACACGGGCGGGTACGCAGTCGCGCTCGCGGCGTCGATGGAGCTCATCTACTGCGGCCGCAAGGGGGAGACCTACTTCGCGACCAGCGACCTCGGCTGGGTCGTCGGGCACAGCTACATCCTCTACGGGCCGCTGATCGCCGGCATGTCGACGATCCTCTACGAAGGCACGCCGATCCGCCCCGACGGCGGCATCTGGTGGAAGCTCGTCGAGCAGTACCGCGTGACGACGATGTTCTCGGCGCCCACCGCGATCCGCGTGCTCAAGAAGCAGGATCCGGCGCTGCTGCGGAAATACGACCTCTCCTCGCTGCGGGTGCTCTTCCTTGCGGGCGAGCCGCTCGACGAGCCGACCGCCCGCTGGATCTCCGAAGGCCTCGGCAAGCCCGTGGTCGACAACTACTGGCAGACCGAGACCGGCTGGCCGATCCTCGCGATCCAGCGCGGAGTCGAGCCCCTGCCCGGCAAGTTCGGCTCGCCGGGCCTCCCGGTGTACGGCTACGACGTGCGTCTCTTCGACGCCGCGTCGGGCGAAGAAGTCGGCCCCGGTACCAAGGGGGTGGTCGCAATCAACGGCCCGCTGCCGCCCGGCTGCATGACGACCGTGTGGGGCGATGACGCGCGATTCGTGTCGACCTACTGGTCGAGCCTTCCGGGACAGCAGGCGTACTCGACCTTCGACTGGGGCATCCGCGACGAGGACGGCTACTACTTCATCCTCGGCCGCACCGACGACGTCATCAACGTCGCGGGCCACCGCCTCGGCACGCGCGAGATCGAGGAGTCGATCTCCTCGCACCCGAACGTCGCCGAGGTGGCCGTGGTCGGCGTGACGGACAGCCTGAAGGGACAGGTCGCGGTGGCGTTCACGGTGGTCAAGGACGTCGCGCAGATCGAGACGCCGGAGCAGCGGACGGCGCACGAGCGCGACATCATGCGCGTGGTGGACGAGCAGCTGGGCGCCGTCGCGCGCCCCGCGCGGGTGCATTTCGTCACGGCGCTGCCGAAGACCCGCTCGGGCAAGCTGCTGCGCCGCTCGATCCGGGCGCTGTGCGAAGGCCAGGACCCGGGCGACCTCACGACGATCGAGGACCCCTCGACGCTCGAGCAGATCCTCGCGGCGGTGCGCGGCTAGGTCGTCGCGGCCCGCTTCGCGCGCCGCGCCTTCGGGGGCGGTCCCTTGCCCGCAGCCTTGCGGCGCGCCGGCTTGCTGCGCGGTCGTGGCGCGCGGCTTTTCGCCTTCTCCTTCGCTGCGCCACCGAGGAACACCGACTCGAGTTCGGCGAGCGCCTCGCCCGTGTACACAGCGAGGCGCTGAACGCTCGGCACGCGCTCGTGGCAGGCCGTGAATCCGAAGTAGAGGCCGCCGGCGTAGCTCATCACCGTGATGTTGAGCGCCTGCCCGTGCGCTAGCGCAGAGATGGGGTAATAGGCCTCCATCTCCGCGCCGAGGAAATAGAGCTTGCCCCGGGGACCGGGGACGTTCGAGATGATCACGTTGTAGATCGGCGGCACCCGCGCGCCGATGCCGGGCACCCGCGTGATCAGTTGCGGCGTGCTGATGAGCACCGTGTAGTCGATGAGCGCAGTCGTGTCCATCTGCTTCAGGTACTCGCGTCCCGCGGCGCTGCTGCGGCGGATCACGTCGAAGCGCTCGCGGACGTCCTCGACGTCGGTCGCAAGTCGCACGTTGGCGAAGCTGATCGAGTTGCCGCCCGCCTGCGACGCGTCGCGCGGCAGCGCGATCGGAATCGAGCAGATCAGCGACTTCCGCGGCAGCTGGTCCAGTTCCTGCAGGTAGCGTCGCAGCGCCCCACTGCACGCCGCGAGCAGCACGTCGTTCAACGAGCCCCCCGCCGCCTCGCCGAGGCGCTTCATGCGCTCGACCGTCACGGCCTGGGTCGCGACACGTCGCTGCGGCGTCACGTTCGTGTTGAAGATCGTCCGGGGCGCCTCGGCGAGCGAGGTGAAGTCCGGATCGGCCTTGAGCCCGAGTGCGGCCTTCGCCGAGCCGTAGAGCCCCTGCAGCAGGCTCGGCAGCGCGCGTGCCTGCGCCGCCATCGCGGACTGCACGAGCCCGAAGGGACCGTACGGGCTGGACGAGCCCCTCGGCTTCCGCGGACGGTCGGCGGCCCAGATCGGCGGCGTGCGGCTCGAAGCGGGATCGTTCGAGAAGTTCAGGAGCCCGACGCCCGAGACGCCGTCGGCGAGCGCGTGGTGCAGCTTGCCGTACATCGCGAAGCGGCCGCCGTGCAGCCCTTCGACCAGGTGGATCTCCCACAGGGGACGGTCGAGGTCCATCGGGTTCGAGTGCAGGCGCGACACGAGCACGCCGAGCTCACGCTCGCCCCCGGGAAACGGCAGCGCGGAGTGACGCAGGTGGTAGTCGAGGTCGATCTTCTCGACCTCCTCGAAAGACGGCACGAGCCGCCCCGACAACGGGCCGCGCAGACGGTAATTGAACGGCGGCGCGGTGACCGGGAAGCTGCGGAGGTACTCGTAGACCTGCCGCGGGAAATCGCGCGGCGCGTCGGCCGGAGGCACGAACGTCTGGAGGCCCGCGACGTGCATCGGCGTCTGCCGGGTTTCCATCAGCACGAAGCTCAGGTCGAGCAGGTTGAGCGGTTTGCCCTGGACCATGGCGCCTCCCCGTCGCGCCCTTGCAGTGGCCCGACTATAGGCGACGGAACCGGCCCGGGCCAGCGCGAGCCCGTCGCGGCCGACCGCGCCGCGCGACATCGCCCGTCTCGCCGCCGTCACCGAAGGGGTGCATCCTATGGGCCGGCGGGTTCGAAGGAGACGCACATGGACGGGAAAGTCTACGAGGTCTCGCGCGTCCTGGATCCGGACGGCCACGACAGCCTCGACGCAGCTTCGATCGCGAGGTCGATCGCGTACCACCTGCAGTGCTCGCTCGGCCGCCTGCCCGAGGCGGCGACCGATCACGACTTCTACAAGGCGGTCGCCCTCGCCGTCCGCGATCGCCTCCAGCAGCGCTGGGCCGCGACGACCCGGACGTACCTCCGCAACGACGTCCGCATCGCCTGCTACCTCTCGGCCGAGTACCTGCTCGGCCCGCACCTCGGGAACAACCTCGCGAACCTGGGCATCGAGTCGGCGACCCGGGAGGCGCTGCGCGACTTCGACCGCGACCTCGACGCGCTCCTCGACCAGGAGGAGGAACCCGGGCTCGGCAACGGCGGGCTCGGCCGCCTGGCCGCCTGCTACCTCGATTCCGCCGCGAGCCTCGAGCGACCGATGGTGGGCTACGGCCTGCGCTACGAGTTCGGCATCTTCGACCAGGAGATTCGCGACGGCTGGCAGGCCGAGGTGACCGACAAGTGGCTGCGTCGCGGCAATCCGTGGGAGATCGCCAAGCCCGAGGTCACGTACCGCGTCGGCTGGGGCGGCCGCACCGAGCACTACCGCGACGGCGAGGGCCGGCACCGCGTCCGCTGGATGCCGGACCGCGTCGTCGCGGGCACGGCCTACGACACGCCCATCCAGGGCCACCGCGTCAACACCTGCCACACGCTGAGGCTCTGGAGCGCGTCGGCGGTCGAGTCGTTCGACTTCCAGGCCTTCAACACCGGCGACTACTACGCGGCCGTCGACGAGAAGGTGCGGTCGGAGAACGTGAGCAAGGTGCTCTATCCGAACGACGAGCCCGAGGCCGGGAAGCGGCTGCGGCTCGCCCAGCAGTATTTCTTCGTTTCCTGCTCGCTGCAGGACCTCTTCGCGCTGCTCAGGCTCGCGGGCGAGCCGCCGGAGCGGTTCGCCGACCGCTACGCCGTGCAGATGAACGACACGCACCCGTCGCTCGCCGTCGCGGAGCTGATGCGCCTGCTGCTCGACGAGCACGGGTTCGAGTGGGAGCCGGCCTGGGACCTGGTCGTGCGCAGCATGGGTTACACGAACCACACGCTGCTGCCCGAGGCGCTCGAGACGTGGCCGCTCGGGCTGCTCGCGGAACTCCTGCCGCGCCACGTCGAGATCATCTACGAGATCAACGCACGGTTCCTCGCCGAGGTGAGGGCGCGCCGTCCGGGCGACGAGGCACTGGTCGCGCGCGTGTCGCTCTTCGCCGAGTCGGGCGGGCGTTCGGTCCGCATGGCGAATCTCGCGACGGTCGGCAGCCATGCGATCAACGGTGTCGCGGCGCTCCACACCGATCTCCTGAAGTCGAGCGTCCTGCGGGACTTCTACGATCTGTGGCCCGGGCGATTCAGCAACAAGACGAACGGCGTCACGCCGCGGCGCTTCCTCGCACTCGCGAATCCGGGGCTCCGCGACCTCGTTACCTCGGTCGTCGGCGACGGCTGGATCGGCGACATGGCGAGGCTGCGCGCGCTCGAGCCGTACGCGGACGACGCGGGCTTCCGCCGGCGCTGGCGCGAAGTGCGCCGCGCCAACAAGCAGCGGCTCGCCGCCCAGGTGCTGCGCACGACGGGCGTCGCGATCGAGCCGGACTGGATGTACGACGTGCAGGTGAAGCGCATCCACGAGTACAAGCGCCAGCACCTGAACGCGCTGCACGTCGTCGACCTGTACCGGCGGCTCAAGCGCGAGCCGGGCCGCGACGTCCCGCCGCGCGTGTTCCTCTTCGGCGGCAAGGCGGCGCCGGGCTACTTCATGGCGAAGCGCATCATCAAGCTCGTCACCTCGCTCGCCGACACGATCAACGCCGACCCGGCCGTGAACGGCCGGCTGCGCGTCGTCTTCCTGCCAAACTTCAACGTCCAGAGCGCACAGGCGGTGTACGCGGCCGCCGACCTTTCCGAGCAGGTCTCGACGGCCGGCAAGGAAGCCTCGGGCACGGGCAACATGAAGTTCATGATGAACGGCGCGCTCACGATCGGCACGCTCGACGGGGCGAACGTCGAGATCCGCGAGGAAGCAGGCGCGGAAAACTTCTTCCTGTTCGGGCTCACCGTCGCCGAGGTGGAGCGGCTGCGCCGGACGGGATACCGCCCGCGCGACGTCGTCGAGTCGAGTCCCCGCCTCCGGGCGTGCCTCGAGCTGATCGGCGACGGCACGTTCTCGCGCGGCGATCGCGAAGTGTTCCGGCCCCTCGTCGAGAACCTGATCGGGTCGGACCCGTTCCTCGTGCTCGCGGACTTCGAGAGCTACGTGGCCTGCCAGGAACGCGTCGCGGAAGCGTGGGCCGACACGGAGCGCTGGACGCGGATGTCGATCCTCAACACCGCGCGGTCCGGGAAGTTCTCCTCGGACCGCGCGGTGCGCGAGTATTGCGACGAGATCTGGGGCGTCTCACGCACGCCCGTCGCGATCACCTGAGCGCTCAGTTGACCTCGAGAGTCGCCCGGCGGGTATTCGTGTTGTAGCGGCAGAAGCCCGAGAGCGGCGGACCGCTCGCCCGCTTGAGCTTCATCTGCATCGCATAGCCCTGCTGTGCGCCGACTGGCCGCTCCTGACCGATGACGCGATAACCCTGCCGCTCGGCCTCCCGGCGACAGGCGTTCTCTGCGGTCGCGAAGTCCACGGAGCTGCCGCTGCCACCGATGCCGCCGCCGCCACTGTTTCCCCCGCTGCCGCCGAAGCCCCCGCCGGTCGTCCAGCCCTGGCCGAAGTTCATCTCGGTCCGGTCGCGGTCGGGATACCAGCGGCAGCCCGCGTCGATGCGGCGCTCGCGATACACGCCCTCGACCCTCGTCTGCCAGTAGCGCGGTCCGGAATGCCACTCGCCGCGGCGGACGTTCTGGACGTACATGCCGGCCCGTTCCGCGTGACGCCGGCACGCCGTCTCCATCCGAGCCTGGTTGCCGGTCCCGCCGCTGCCGCCCCAGCCTCCGCGTTCCACGGTGAACCGCGCGCGGCAGCCCTTGCTGACCCACACGCGATCGCCGCGCTGACCCCACGTGCGGCCTTCGATGCACGGCGAGTCCGAGCGCTGCTTCACGAGTCGCGCGCGGCCGTCCACGGGCAACTGGCACTCGCGATACCGCTCGTTGTCCGACGCGCAGGTGAACTCCACGCCCTGGCTCGAGGAACCGCCCCATCCGAAACCGGAGAGACTCACCTCGCCGCTACGCGTCTCGACGAAGCAGGAGCCGTCCGAGATGGCCCCCCGCGGGTTCCGCGCCCGGATGTCCATCGACCAGCCGTCGCGGTACTGCTGGAAGTTGCTCGTCGAAACCACGTTGTAGCCGCGCCGCTCGACTTCGCGGACACAGTTGCTCTGTGCCGAGCGGTGCGCCTGCGCGGACGCGACCTGCATCGAAAGGCCGTAGAGGACGATGACGAGCAGTGAACGCAGGGTCGCGGAGGTCACGGTCATGTGCGGGAGTGCTCCGTCGGGGGGAGGGATGAGAACGGCCGGCCGCCCCCGGCGGCCATGGCTCCGCAATTCTAGCCGCCTCCGTGAGCAGCGAGACATCCGGGGCGCCACGAAGCGGTGTCAGCGGCATGACGACGCTGCGGCTGCTTTTTTTGCAGTGCAGCGGCGCAGACCGGACGGACACGCACGGTTCGTCGAGGCATGCTAGGTTCACGCCTCGCATCACTCGATACGGAAGAACCAATGAACCCCTCGGACATCCTGCAGCAGGCTGGAGGCCTGCAGTCGATCGCACGTGAGTTCGGCCTGAGCGAGCAGCAGGTCGCTGCGGGAGCGGAAGCGCTGCTTCCCGCCCTGCTGGGCGGCTTCAAGCGGCAGGCCGTCGCCCAGTCCTCCGGGCTCGAAGGGCTGCTCGGCATGCTGGGTGGGCTCGGCGGCGGCGGACTGCTCGACGACGTGCTGAGTCCCGAGCCCACCAACGTCGCGCGCGGCAACGACGTGCTCGGCCAGGTCTTCGGTACACGGGACGTGAGCCGTACGGTGGCTCAGAGCGCCGCCACGCGCTCCGGCCTCGACCCCGCGCTGCTCAAGAAGCTGCTGCCGGTCTTCGCGATGCTCGTGGCAGGCTATCTTGCGAAACAGGGCCGCGGCGGCACGCTGCCGCGCACCGCGCCAGGCGGCTCGCCCGGTTTTCCGGGCAGCGATCCCGGTGCCGGTCGTGCCGCGCCGCCTGCGGGTGCCGGCGGCGGCCTCGGCGGCCTCGCGTCGATGCTCGACCTCGACCGCGACGGCAATCCGCTCGACGACCTGCTCGGGCTCGCGGGCAAGTTTCTTCGTTGACCAAGGCAGGCTGAAAGGGAGAACCACATGGGCCTGATCGTCTCGTTGATCGTCGGCGGCATCGTCGGCTGGCTCGCCAGCATCATCATGAAGACCAACGCGCAGATGGGCATGATCGCCAACGTGCTGGTCGGCGTCGCCGGATCCGCACTCGGCTACTGGCTGGCAGGCGCGCTGGGCATCGCGCCCGCAGGCGGCATCATGCGGTTCGTCGTCGGCATCGTCGGCGCCGTGCTGCTCATCTTCATCCTGCGCGCGCTCGGCATCTTCAAGAAGGGCTGAGTCGGGCTGGCGCTACCCGTTCAGGACGGCGAGCGCCTCCGCGTGCAGTGCGGCGTTGGCGGCTGCCACGACGGTGCCGCCGCCGAGCGGCGTGCGGCCTTCGAGGTCGGTTACGACGCCGCCCGCGCCCTCGATGATCGGCACCAGCGGCAGGATGTCGTAGGGCTGCAGGCCGCTGTCGACCATCAGGTCGATGCCGCCGTGCGCGACGAGCGCGAACGCGTAGCAGTCGCCGCCCCAGCGCTGCAGCCGGCATCGCGAAGTGAGCGCCTCGTACCGTTCCCGCAGCATCGGGTCGCTGAACATCAGCGGATGCGTGCTGTAGAGCACCGCGTCCGCGAGACTCGCGTCCGCACGCGTCCGCAGCGCGGTCTCGCGGTCGCCCTGCCGGAACCTCGCCCCCGACCCGGTCGCCGCGTACCAGGTCTCTCCCGTGTAGGGCTGGTGCATGATCCCGACGACGGGCCGCGCATCGACGACGAGCCCGAGCAGGATGCCCCAGGTCGGCATGCCGCTGATGAACGCCCGCGTGCCGTCGATCGGGTCGATGATCCAGTACGTCGGGCCTTCCCCCTCGGTACCGTGCTCCTCTCCGACGATCCGGTGGCCCGGGTAGGCTGTGCGCAGGCGCTCGCGGATCAGCGACTCGATTCCGCGATCGGCCTCGGTCACGGGGTCGTAGTGCCCGCCGGAGCGTTTGTCGGTGATGGCGATCGGCTGGCGGAAATGCCTCAGCGCGATCGGCCCGGCCTCGAGGACCGCGCCGAGTGCGGTGTCCAGGAATCCGCGGGTATCGATGGCGTCCATGCCGCCATCTTGACCAAAATCACCCGGCGAGGCACGCGCGAAAACCGTCGCTGGCGCCCCCGGACGTGCCCATGCAGAATCCACCGAACAAGGGCTGCGGCGGTCCTCGGGGTTCCGGGAACCCGACCGCGTCCCGACTCGGGGGATTCTTCATGCGCGGACCGTTGTCTTGCCTGGTCGTCGCGGCCGTGCTCCTGCTCGCGCCTATCCCCGCCCCCGCGGCGCGCGAAGCGGATGCGCCCGCAGCGGTCCCCGACTGGCTTGCTCCGAAGATCTCCGGGCTCACGGCCGAGCAGCGCGACTTCCTGCTGTCGAAGGACGCGGAGCGCTTCGCCGGCACGCGCGAGAGACTGCACCAGCGGCTCCGCAACAAGTCGCCCGAGGAGATCGCGGCCTACGTCGAAGGGATGATGACCGTCACGAAGGCCGCGGCCTTCGACCCGGCGCGGGACATGGCCGCGATACCGCTCAACACGGCCTCCTCCGAGTTCAATGCGTGGAAGGTGCCGCGGCCGGCCGTGCTGAATCCGAAACGCGAGCCGGGCCCCTTCGCCCTCGGCTACTACGCCAACCGCCGCGCCGGCATACGCACGTTCGCCGACGCGCCGGTCGCGATCTACCCGGAAGACCTGGTGGCCGGCAACGTGGACGTCGCGATCGTCGGCGCGCCGCTCGACATGGGGTCGTACATGCGCGGCGCGCGCTTCGGCCCGCAGGCGATGCGCAACGAGTACGGCGCGGGCGGCGTCGACATGAACACGTTGGTCGATCCGTCCAAGGTGCTCAACATCGTGGACTATGGCGACATCGCGGTCGACAACATGAGCACCGAGCGGACGGTGCACCACGTCCGCGAGCGCGTCGCCGAGATCGCCCGCACCGGCGCGCTGCCCTTCGTCATCGGCGGCGACCACAGCCTCGAGTACCCGAACATCGCGGGACTCGCCGACGTGCACGGCAAGGGCAGCTTCAGCGTCATCCACTTCGACGCCCACTACGACGCGGGCAGCGACCAGCCCCACTTCATCACGCACGGCCAGCCGGTGTATCGCGTCGTCAAGGAAGGCCACGTGCCCGGGCGGAACTTCATCCAGGTCGGCCTGCGCGGCCCGTGGCCGGGACCGGGCGGCTTCGAGTGGATGCGCAACAACGGCATGCGCTACCACACGATGGCCGAGATCGAGAAGCGCGGCTGGGACGAGACGATGAAGCGCGTGCTCGCGGAGGCGCGCGAAGGCGGCCGCAAGCTCTACATCTCGTTCGACGTCGACGTGCTCGACCCGGCGTTCATGCCGGGCACCGGCACGCCCGTGCCGGGCGGACTCACGATGCGCGAGGCGATGCCGCTCGTGCGGAGGCTGTGCGCCGAGAACGGCGTCGTCGGTTTCGAGATCGTCGAACTCGCGCCGATGATCGACGCGAGCTACCGCTCGGCGTTGAACGCCAACTTCGTCCTGCACGCGTGCCTCACGGGCGTCGCGATGCGCAAGCAGGGCATCACGGAAGCAGGATTCCTCTCCGAGCTCACGACCGGGCACCAGCAGCCGGAAGCCGGACGCGCCGGCGAGCGTGCGGGCAAGGTCGAGCAGGTCGAGGCGGCGTACGGCACCGGCCGGCGATCCGGTGACTGACGGCCAGACGCTCGCATCGACGCACGCCGCAGGGCGATCGGGGCGCTGCGCAAGACTGCTGCGCGAACCGCTGTTCGTCTTCCTGCTCGCGGGCACCGCGCTCTTTGCAGCCCACGCGTGGGTGGAGCAACGCGCCCGTCCGGCCGTCACGCTGTCCGCCGAGACGCGCGCGCGCCTCGTCGCCGAGTTCGAGTCGGTCGTCGGCCGGCAGGCCAGCGAGGCCGAGCGGATCCGCCTCGAGCGGGACTACCTTGCCGAGGAGCTTCTCGCGCGCGAGGCGATCGAGAACGACGTGCACCTGACCGACCCGGGCGTGCGGGCCCGTCTCGTCGAAGCCGTGCGGCGACGCATTGCCGTGGAGGTGCCCGAGCCCACCGACGAGGACGTCGTCAACCACTACGCGGAGCACCTCGATCTCTACCGCTCCGAATCCACGGTCGACTTTGCGCAGGTGTATTTCCGCGATACGCCCCCGCCCGAGGTGCTCGAACGCCTGCAGGCCGGCGAGCCAGTCCGCGGCGACGAAGCAGCGCAGGGCACGGTCTTTCCGGACTACGGCGAGAGCATGATCCGGGGCCTGTTCGGCGAGGCGTTCCTCGCGGCCCTGCAGGCGGCGCCGCTCGACGCGTGGAGCGGACCGTACGAATCACCGAGCGGCTGGCACTACCTGCGCCCCACCGCGAGACGACCGGGTGTCCTGCTGGCATTCGACGAGGTGCGCGACCAGGTCGCGGACGACTACACCGCCGCAGCCATCGAGCAGGCCGTCGATGCCCACGTCGCCGGCCTGCACGAACGATACGAAGTACAGGTCGAAGACGGCAGTCCGACGCCGTGAACGGCAGCCTGCCTGCGATCGACTCGCTGATCGAGCGGCTGCGACTCCTGCCGCATCCGGAGGGGGGCTGGTACCGCGAGAGCTACCGTGCCGCCGCCCCGCCGGGCACCCGGGCGGCTTCGACGCTGATCTACTACCTGCTGCCGCAGGGCGCCGTCTCGCGACTGCACCGCATCGACGCGGACGAAGGCTGGCACCTGTACCTCGGTGGACCGCTCGAGATCCACGAACTCGACGATCGTGACGTCGACGCCGCTCCCCGCGTGACCATCCTCGGCAGCGATCTCGCCGCCGGGCACCATCCCCAGCACGTGGTGCCGGCGGGATGCTGGTTCGGCGCCGCGGTCGCACCGGGCGCGCCGTACGCACTGGTGGGCTGCAGCGTCGCGCCAGCGTTCGAGTTCGGCGGCTTCGAACTCGGTGACCGCAGGATGCTGCTGGAGCGGTTTCCGCGCGCTCGCGACGTGATCCTGCGGCTGACCTGATGCGCGAGAACCGCGCAGCGGCGGCGCATCAGGCGCGCGCCGCGGCGAGCCTCGCCTGCATCGTCGCGATGAACGTCGGCAGCCCGGCGTCGCGACGCGCCGCGATCGCCCGGTAATGGGCATTCTCCGTGAGGCGCTGCATCAGCGCCGCTGCGGCCGGCAGCCGGGCGAGGTGATCGATACCGAAGAGCTGCTTCGACACGGTGTTCGCGAGGTCGGCAGAGTAGGCGAACACGACGTCGGCCAGGGTGAACTCCGCGCCCGCGAGCCACGGCGCGAACCGCCCGTGGCGTCCGAGAGTCGCGAAGCCGAGGTTCAGCTCATCGGCCGCTTTCGCTTTGATCGGGTCCGGCAGCTTGCCGCCGAAGAATGCCTCGGCGAAACACGACCTCGCCGGCAGCTCGACGTAGAGTTCCAGTTCCTTCATCAGCGAGCGGACGTACGCGCGTTCGTACGGGTCGCGCGGCAGCAGCGCCCTGCCCTCGCCCCGCTCCTCCAGATAGTCGAGGATCGCGTCCGTCTCGTTGATCGTGCCCTGCGGCGTCGCGAGGAACGGCACCTTGCCCCGCGGGCTCTTCCCGAGGAACGCCTCGCTCTGGTCGGGAATCGTGAGGACGTACTCGTACGGCAGGCCTTTCTCGAGCAGCGCGAACTCGACCATGTTCGTGTAGTTGCTGACCGGGAAACCGTGGAGCTTGAGCATCGGGCGACCTCGGGGGACTCGGTGGATGGGGCGCGAACAGTATCCGAGCAATTCATCACCGATCGACGACGGCGTCAAACCCAACCGCGTGGCGCTCGCCGAAGGGGGCAGCCCGGCCGGATCGGGTTCCTCGTGCGGACGGCGCTTCGGGTCGACGACGCTCGTGACCCGTCGTCCGGCCCAGCGTGAACTGCCCGGGCCGGACCGACCAGTAGCTGTACACTGAGGTTGCTGGCTCCAAACTTCGGGAGCCACGAAGAGCCCTCGACGGGATCTGTGGCGCTAAGCGCATGCGACTCCAGACCTTCATCCTCCGGGAAATGGGCGCCATCCTGGCTCACTGGGAGCGGTTCGCCGCTACCCTGACGCCCGCAGCGTCGCACATGAATTCGCTCGAACTGCGGGACCACGCGCAGCAGATCCTGGAAGCGATCGCCCATGACCTCGCGACACCTCAGAATGAGGAAGAACAGTCCGCCAAGTCGCGCGGCCTCGCGCCGGTGCCTTTCCCAGCCCGCGAGACGGCCGCACAGACACACGCCGTTCTGCGGGCGAACGATGGTTTCGACATCAAGCAACTGGCCTCGGAGTACCGCGCGCTGAGGGCGAGCGTGCTGAGCCTCTGGCTCAGCGCTTCGGATCGCCCGGAAGATCCGCTCGAGGACATGATTCGCTTCAACGAGGCGATCGACCAGGCGCTCGCGGAATCGATCAGCCACTTCCACTCGCAAGTAGAGCAGGCGCGCAACCTGCTGTTCGGCATGCTCGGCCACGACATGCGCAGCCCACTGCAGACCATCCAGATGACCGCGCATTACCTTGCGCGGCTGAACGCCGGCGAGCCGATCGACGCGGCAGCTCGCCGGCTCATGGACAGCGGCGCCCGCATGCGTCGACTGCTCGACGACCTGGTCGATTTCAACCGGACCAAGCTGGGACTCGGGGTTTCGGTGGACGTCTCGGACGTGTCGCTCGCCACCCTGTGCGAGCGGGAGCTCGAGCAGATCCGGGCCGCTTACCCCGGGGTCGACCTGACGCTACGGGTGAGCGGCGACTGCACGGGGCAGTGGGACGGCAAACGGCTGCAGCAGATGCTGTGCAACCTGGTCGTCAACGCGATCACTCACGGCGCCGTGGGCCCCGTGCAGGTGGACGTGGCCGGCACGGACGAAAGCGTGCGTCTGGCCGTGCGAAATCAAGGCGCCCCGGCGGATACGTCGACCTTGCGGCGGCTTTTCTCGCCGCTGCACCGGGGGCCTGGACGGGACCGCCAGGACGGGCTCGGGCTCGGGCTCTACATCGTCGAGCAGATCGCCCAGGCGCACGGCGGCACCGTCGACGCCGTGGCGACCGGCAGCGAGACCGTGTTCACAGTGGAGTTGCCGAAGCGAAACATGGAGCGCTCAGGGCTCGATCAGGACCAGCTGCGCCCGCAATGACCGGTCGTCGTGCTTCGACGTCGGAAAGTCGAAGCTGCCGTAGCCGGCCTTGATTATCTCGTCGATCAGCCACCCGTTGCCCGAGTGGGGCTGCCCGGGCGTCCGGCGGATCATGAAGAACGCCGCACCCTTCTCGGGATCCTTGGGCAGGAACACGCCACAGTCCCACTTGTCGGCCCAGGCCGCATCGGGATTCTTCGGTGGAACGACGCTCATCTCGAGGCACTGGCTGCCGCCGATCAGATACACGGCCTTCGAGTCCTCGAACTTGACCACGTAGCTGCCCTCGAAGAGCGTGAAGGTGGCCGCTTTCTCCTTGAACACGTAGTCCTCGGCCAGCTCGTACGTGGCTCCGTCCTCGACTGGTTCGAGATACTTCGGGTAGACATGCTTGGCGACTGCGGCCGCAGAGAACGACGCCAACAGGAACACGACGACCGACCGATTCATGACTTCCCCATGAGAGCCGGACCACGAAAGGGCCGGATTCCGTCGGCGCGAAGTCTACAACCGCCCACACAGGTGATCCATGTCGCTCACGCTGTACGCGCATCCCTTCTCGTCCTATTGCCAGAAGGTGCTCGTCGCACTCTACGAGAACGAGGTGCCCTTCGAGTATCGGAAGGTCGACGACCCGCAGGCGATGGCGGAACTCAAGGCACGCTGGCCGTTTGCGCGCTTCCCGGTCCTCGTCGACGACGGACGCACGATCGTGGAGTCCACGATCATCATCGAGTACCTGATGCTCCGGCACGGCGGCCGGGTTCGCTGGCTGCCCGACGATCCCCTGGAGGCGCTCGAAGCTCGATTCCTGGACCGCTACTTCGACAACGACGTGATGACGGCCATGCAGCGGCCGGTACTTGCGGCGATCGCGGGAGATGCCGCCGCCACGGACGCCGCGCTGGCTCAAGCCGGACGGGCACTCGACCTGGCGTACGGCTGGCTCGAACAACGCCTGGAGGGGCGCACCTGGGCCACCGGCGCGACGCCGAGCCTGGCCGACTGTGCCGCGTCACCGTCGCTCTTTTATGCTGACTGGGTGCATCCCATCGCGCCTGCATTTCCCCGGGTGCGGGCTTACCGGTCGCGTCTTCTTGCCTGGCCCGCGTTCGCGAGAGCCGTCGACGAAGCGCGACCGTATCGGCCGCTGTTCCCCCTGGGGGCGCCGGATCGGGACTGACGCTGGCTCGATCGGCGTGGCGCCAGGGGAGATGGGCGCCCGCACGCTCCGCAATGCTTTCCGCCGCCCCGTACCGGCGGGCTAGTACCGGCAGTGCGCATGATGTATGAACCCGCAGGTGGGAGCACCTGCGTGCGGCCTCCGTGTCGCACTGGCCCTCAACAACAATGGAAACCGCCCATGCGTTCCGAAAGTCGGCCCAGTCCGCGCCCCGACCGTAACCGCCGCGCCGACACGCGGCTGATCCTGGCCGCTGCACTGCTTTGCCTCGGTGCGACCGGATGCCATTCGTACCGTGCGCTGCCGGACGCTGCGCCTGCGGACGCGAATGGCGCCGCGCTCGCACAGCGTGACGTCGAGGCGATCGCCGACGACTACTTGGCCGCACTGCTGGAGCACAACCCAGAACTGGGCACCCTGTATTCCCTGCCCGGCGCCCGCCACGACCGGCTGACCGACCATTCGACGGAAGCCAGGGCTGCCTGGCAGGCACGGGAAGACGCCTGGCTTGCAGAGCTCGGCGCCGCGGGCATGCCCGCGGAGGTCGGCAGCCGCGACTGGGTAACGTACGGAATCCTCCATGAGACGCTGGCCAGTTCGGCCGCGATCCGCGTCTGCCGCAATGAACTCTGGGCGGCCAGCAGCATCACCGCCTGGCACCGGACGGTGCCGAGCCTGTTCGAGATACAGCCCGTCGACACTCCTGAACTGCAGCGACAGGCATTGCAGAGACTGGCTGCGTTGCCGAGATACATCGACATCGAGATCGCCAACTTGCGCCGTGGCCTGGAATCCGGCTACAGCGCCCCACGCCTGACCGTGGCTCCTGCCGTGGACGAAGTCCGGGCCCTGGCAGGCGCCGACAGCCCGTTGCTGAGCCCGGGCCTGCGCTCGGGCGACCCGAAGTTCGCCGCCGAGGTGCAGGCGCTGTTCGAGTCCGACATCGCCCCGGCAGTCGAACGCTACGCCCGCTTCCTGGAGGTCGATTACCTGCCGCGCGCGCGGGAAGACATCGGACTGGGCTTCAACCCTGGCGGCGCCGCGTGCTACCCGGCCCTGGTGCGGCATTACGCCACCATCGAACCCTCCGCAAGCGAGATCCACCGGCTCGGGCTGGCGCAGGTCGCGCGAATTCGCGCCGAGATGCAGGCCATCATCGATGAACATTTCGCCGGGACGACCATCGAGGCCTTCCTGAGAGGTCTCAACGACGATCCTCGGTATACGTTCGGGACCGAGGAGGAAGTGCTGCAGTACTCCGTGGCCGCATTGGCCCGCGCCAAGGCCAGGATGCCGGAAGCGTTCGGTCGGCTGCCAAGGGCCGACGTCGAGATCAAGGCGTATCCGGCCTATCGCGCGACCGGCACGGGTGAGTACCACTCGTCCTCGGAGGACGGCACCCGCCCCGGCATCTATTACATCGCAGTCGTGGATCCGACCCGCCGCTCACGTGCGATCCAGGAATCGGTCCTGCACCACGAAACCTACCCGGGCCACCATCTGCAGGGAGCGATCGCACTGGAACTGGGCGACGGCGTGCACCCGATCGCGCGGTACCTGTGGAACTCGGGTTTCGGTGAGGGCTGGGCGCTCTACTCGGAACGCCTCGCAGACGAACTCGGACTGTACAGCGGCCCGCTCGATCGCATGGGCCTGTTGTCGGACCAGGCGGCCCGCGCCGCGCGACTGGTCGTGGACAGCGGCATTCACACCCAGGGCTGGACGCGACAGCAGGCCGTGGACTACATGCTGAACAATACCGCCTGGCCGGCCGTGGATATCGAGTCGGAGGTCAACCGCTACATCGCCTGGCCCGGCCAGGCCAACTCCTACATGCTGGGCATGCTGGAGATCCGCCGCCTGCGCGATCTCGCCGAGGCGGAACTCGGAGCCGACTTCGACCTGCGGGCCTTTCACGACCGCGTGCTGGGCTACGGCAGCGTGACCCTGCCCATGCTCGATGCCTCGGTGCGGGCGTGGATCGCTGAGCAGCGGTGACGCCGGGTCGCCTCGCGGCCAATGCGGATGGGGCGCTCTACGGAAGATCCGCTCTCATTTCGCTTGTATGCCCGGAGAGAGAGATTGCGCCGCCGCTCCGCTACTGCGGCGCCCCGCTGGGGCCGTTGCGGAGCGGCGACACCGGAGCCACCCGCAACGTCCTACCGCGCTGGCGCGCGGTAGTCGACCTCCCGACGGCGTCGGGAGTTCTCAATCTCTCCGGGGAGCGCGTGTGAAATGAAAAAAGGGGTCCCTCTGTCGAGGGACCCCTTTTCATTATCACTGGCGCGCC
>Ga0105090_10000075_pt1 | contig 37904 bp, 36 predicted proteins | sample PPLLak3March2015_FD_79110 | JGI IMG/M metagenome (GOLD analysis project Ga0105090, IMG submission 79110) | Freshwater sediment microbial communities from Prairie Pothole Lake near Jamestown, North Dakota, USA - PPLs Lake P7 Core (1) Depth... | ecosystem: Environmental > Aquatic > Freshwater >...
GCGCGTCTCATGGCCCGATCCTGCCAGCCAAAACCAAGATGGCAAGCGGATTTCATACATTTTATCTGTCACTATGAAGAAGATCTGTCTCCAGATTTACCCCCTTGCGCGCCGACTTTCCTGCACTAGTTTGCCGCGCCATGAACCGCCGGAGCGTGCTTCTCAAAGCCGCCATCGTCCTCACCATCGTGTGGGCGTCGGTGTGGTGCGTGCGCAGCTACGCCGGTTCCAAGAAGGTCACCGCGGAGCGGTTGCAGTCGCGCATCGAGGCCACGAGCTTCGCCGATTGGTCGGAGCGCGAAACACCGCCGAATTCCGCGGAGGCGAAACGCCGTGAGGATGAACTGCGCGAGATCGCCGCCATGGTGAACCGTCTGGATTTCCAAGAACGCGAGAAAAACCGCCACAACCGGGGCGGCGAGGAGTTTTTCCGCAAGCTCAGCCCGCAGGAGAAAAGCCTCTTCATCGACCTCACCATCATGGAGTCGATGAACCGCTTCATGGAATCGCTTGATGAGATGCCACCGGAGCAGCGGAAACGGTTCGTCGAGCAAGGGCTCAAGGAAATCGAAGCCGGCCGGACCGGCGAGGACCTGGCCCGCGCCGAGGAGCTTGGAGCGGATTTGTTGGAAAAAATCAGCCAGGAAGGCATGCGGGCGTATTTCGAGAAATCCAGCACGCAGACCAAACTCGACCTCGCTCCGCTCATGGAGGCGATCAACGAGACCATGCAGGGTCTCCGCGGCAACGAATTCGGCCCGCGCACCCAATGATGAAACACCGCGGCTTCACCCTGATGGAACTGCTCATCGTGCTGGCGGTCGTTGCCACGCTCGCGGGCATTGGCATTCCATTCGGGAGATCGGTGATGGCCAAGTCACGCGAGGCGGCGTGCTTGAATCAACTCCGCTCGCTGGGCGTGGCCTTGGAAAGTTATCTGCAAGACCACAATCAAATCCTCCCGAACCTGGCCATGGGCCGATCCTCCAAGACCGACGAATCGCCCGTGCTTGAAACCGTTCTACTGCCGTATCTCGAAGCGCCGGACGCGTTCAAGTGCCCGCAGGATTCCACGGAGTTTGAAAAATCCGGATCGAGTTACTTCTGGAACCACCTGCAAAGCGAGTTGCCGGTCTCGCGGTTGGTGTTTTTCGGCATCAATGACCGGCCGGACAAGATTCCGCTCATCTCCGACAAGGAGGCCTGGCACCCGAATGGCACCAATTTCCTCTACGCCGATCAAACCAGCTCGAACCGCATCCGCTTCGCCGCCACCAACTGAAGCCCCGCCATGCTTGAAATCCGCAGCCTGCACAAATCCTTCGGCGGCAAGCCCGCGCTGCACGATGTTTCTTTCAGCGTGGCGCGCGGTGAGATCCACGGGCTGTTAGGTCACAACGGCGCGGGCAAGAGCACCACGCTCGGCATCATCCTCGGCATGGTCATGCCGGATGGGGGCGACGTCACCATCGGCGGCGTTTCCGTGCTTGAAAACCGCTCGCAGGCGCTGCGCAAGGTCGGTGCCATCTTCGAGGCCCCGGCGTTTTACGAGTACCTCAGCGGTTGGGAAAACCTGCGCCTGCTGATGGGCTACTCCGGCGGCTTCGATGCCAAGGCCGCGCGCGAAACCGTCGAACTCGTCGGGCTTTCGAGACGCATCCATTCGAAGGTGCGCACCTACAGCCACGGCATGCGCCAGCGCCTCGCGCTCGCCCAGTCGCTGCTGCCGGAGCCGGAGTTGCTTTTGTTAGACGAACCCACCGACGGACTGGATCCCGAAGGCATCAAGTGGTTCCGCGATTTCATCCTGCGGCTGCGCGACGAGCGTGGCATGACGGTTTTGTTCAACTCGCATCTGTTAGCCGAGGTGGAACTGATGTGCGACCGCGTGGCCATCCTGCGCGAGGGCAAGCGCGTCTTCGAAGGCGAGGTCGGCGGCCTGCACGATGATGATCTGTTGTTCGAGGCCGATCTCGAGCCATGGGAGCGAGCCACCCCGCTGATCCACGCCATGGGCGGCGAAATCCCCGTGTCAGGCCGGATCCGCCTGCCGCCCGGCGCGGACTCCGCTGCGCTGGTGGAGTCGCTCGTCCACGCTGGTATCCGGTTGCGCGCGCTGGCCCCCATCCGCCGCTCGCTTGAGGATCTCTACATGGAAATCCTCAACGGTGCGGGCAGCCCGAATTGATGGCAATCCGATCAGGCCTCCGTCAATGCCGCGCAACTGCCGGGCTTGCGATCCGCCGGGCGGCACGCCATCTTTGCCGCCCAATGCGCTTGAAGCTCACCATTGCCTACGACGGACGCCCCTACAACGGCTGGCAGTCGCAGGCCTGCGGCAACACGGTGCAGGACTTCCTGCTGCGCGCGCTGGAGGAGGTGGCGAAGCAACCGGTGAAACTCCAAGGCTCCGGCCGCACCGACACTGGCGTGCACGCGCTCGGGCAGATCGCGCATTTCGATCCTCCGCCGGAAATTTCGATGAACCCCTTCAACTGGGTGCCGGCGCTCAACTGCAAGCTTCCCGCCACCATCCGGGTCATGGCCTGCGAGGAGGTGACGGCGGATTTTCACAGCCGCTTTTCCGCCACCGGGAAAATCTATCATTATGATATCTGCACGGATCCGGTGTTGCCGCCCTTGAAAGCCGGTTTGGCGTGGCACTTGCCGCGCTTGCTGGATGCCGCGGCCTTGGAGCAGGCGCTCGCGCTGTTTTGCGGACGGCATGATTTCCACGCCTTCGCCGCATACCGCGGAAACGAAATGCCGGACATGGATTGGTTCCGCACCATCCACCGCGCGGACTTGGAAACGCTCGCCGACGGATACCGCATCACCTATGTGGGAGACGGTTTCCTTTACAAAATGGTGCGCCTGCTCACCGGTGCCGCGGTCCATGCCGCACAGGGCCGCATGCGCATGGAGGATCTGGCCGCGCTGCTTGACCAAGCGCCCGGGCTGCCGCTTGGCAAAGCCCCGAACTGCGCTCCGGCCGACGGGCTTTATCTCCAGCAAGTGCTCTACGGAACAGCCCATCCGTAAGAAAAATTGCGGAATAATCCCGCCGTGCCATACTCCCATCCGTGCCCATGAGTGAGTTTGAAGAACTCGTAGATGCCCATTATCAGGCGCTGTTCCGCTTCGCGATGTCACTGACGCGCGACTCGGCCACGGCGTGCGACTTGGTGCAGGAAACCTTCTGCATCTGGGCCGCCAAGGGCGATCAGCTGCGCGACCGCTCGAAGGCGAAAACCTGGCTCTTCACCACGCTGCACCGCGAGTTTCTCAGCCACCGCCGGAAGGCCTCCAGGTTCTCGGACGAGCCGCTCGACGAAGCCGCCGCCGAGTCAATGGCTGGTCCCGAGGAGGATGCGGACCGGCAAATGGACGGACAGCGCGCGCTGGAGTTGTTAGGTGCGCTGGACGAAACCTACCGCGCGCCACTCGCCCTCTTCTATCTCCAGCAGCACAGTTACAAGGACATCGCCAAGATCCTCGATGTGCCGATCGGCACGGTGATGTCGCGGCTTTCACGCGGCAAGGAAATGCTGCGCCGCAAAATGATGGAGGAGCCCTCGAGCGCTCCCAAAAACATCCTGCAAATTCAAAACGGAGAACTGCAACAACACCATGGATAAGGAACAGGCAAAATTCATCCTGCGGAGTTTCCGGCCGGATGGCGCGGATGTGGACGACCGCGATTTCGCCGAGGCCCTCGCGCTGGCCATGGAAAACCGCGAACTCGGCGAATGGCTGGCGCAAGAGCGCGCCTTCGATGCCTCGTTTGCCAATGCGCTGGCCTCCGTGACACTGCCGGAAACCCTGCGCCATGACATCCTCGGCTGTCTCGCCGGCGAACGCGGGGATTTTCCGCAGGCCGAGGACGAGGTCGATGCCGCGATGATCGGCGCGCTGGCCTCAGTCCAGCCACCCGCACAATTGCGCCGGGAAATCCTCACCGCGATGGAGCGCAGCAGTTCCGCCGCCTTTCCTCCCAAGTCGCTATGGTGGCGTCTCGCACTGCCGACGGCTGCCGCAGCCGGAGTGGCACTCGCCTTCACGCTCACCCAAAACGCAGGCGAAAAGCCGTCAGCCGTGAATGCCGGGCGGGTGCCCGTGGATGTGGTCCAGGCGGGCTTCATCCGTGCCTACCAATCACCGCTCTTCAGTCTGGATGAAACGCGCGATGACCATGGCGAACTCATCGATCACCTGAAATCCCGCAAGCTGCCCTGCCCCGGTTGCCTGCCTCCCGGCTTGGTCGGCGTCAAGAGCATCGGCTGCCGCGAGCTCGTCATCGACGGCAAGCGCGGCTCACTCGTTTGTTTCGATGAGAGCGAAAACGGCGTCGTTCACCTGGTCATCTTCCGTCGCGAGGATGTGGATGGCGAGCTGCCGGCGCGCGATCACCCGACCTTCTCCCAGGAAGGCCACTGGGCCACCGCCCGCTGGGAGGATGAGCGCCACGTGTTCATCCTCTTCGGCGCCACCGATGTGCACCGGCTGGCATCGTTGTTTTGAGAAGCGGATGCTTCAGATCATCGCGATCTGACAGTTGGATGATGTCCGGCTATGAAACCCGAGCCATCATCGCCGCCTTGATTTCCTGAAGTTTCTCGCGCTGGGGCGCGGCACCGCGGGCTTGGTCCGGCTTGCCGCCGCCTTTGCCGCCGGCGAGGGCGGCGAGATCGCGGAGGAGGTCGCCGGCCTTGAGGCCTTTTGTTAGAGCGTCGGCCCCGCAGTGGGTGGCGAGGTGGAGTTTTTCGCCGTCATCGACGATGAGCAGCGCGGGACCGGCGAAGTTCTTTTTCTTCAGGCCGTTTTGCAGTTCCTGGAGCAATGACGCATCGGACTCGAAGGACGCGATGATTGGTCCGCCTTTGGCGACCAATTCGGCGAGCGCTTCGTCGGCGAGGGCCGCGGCTTGGGCGGATTGGATCTTCTTGATGCGCTTCTCAGCTTCGATGCCGGCTTCCTTGGTTTCCTCCAGCGTGCGCTGGCCGTGGGCGAAGGTGGCGTTGATCTGGGAAATATCGGAGCGTTCGGCGAGCATCGCTCCCATGATGTGCGGGAAGTCGTTCACTTCCACCGTGGCTTCGCCGAGAGTTGTTAGTTTTTCGTTTGCCGCGTGGAGTTTCGTGCGGGCGGCCTTGAGATCGGCGTCCCATTTCTCGACGGCCTCGTTGAGGTGCGCCCATGCGGCATCGCCACAGACGGCTTCGATGCGGCGGACGCCGGATGCGATGGCTCCCTCGGATTTGATTTTGAACAAGCCGATTTCCCGGGTGTTGCGGACGTGGGTGCCGCCGCAGAGTTCCATGGACGGGCCGTTGAGTTGGTGAGGCTCGCCACCGATCTGGACGACGCGCACGGTGTCGCCGTATTTGTCGCCGAAGAACTGCATGATGTCGGCGCGGTTCTTGATGGATGCGTGCGGAACCTCGGTCCACGAAACCGAGAGGCCTTGTTGGATCGCGCCGTTGACCATTTCCTCCATCATGGAGAGTTGCTCCGGCGTGACGGCAGCACTGTTGAAGTCGAAGCGCAGGCGGTTTTCATCGACGGAGGAACCTTGCTGCGCGGCGTCTTTGGAAACGACTTCGTGCAAGGCCCAGTGGAGCAGGTGCGTGGCGCTGTGGTGAGCTTCGATGGGGCGGCGGCGGGTGGTGTCGAGAGTGAGGATGACTTTGTCGCCTACGGCAATTTGAGATGGGGGAATGATGTGCGCTCGGGCTTTGCCGATTTGTTGGGTGCCGGTGATGGGGAGGCTGGGACTGGTAGTCCCAGTCACTTGAAGAATGCCGGTGTCGCCGGATTGGCCGCCCATTTCGGCGTAGAAGACGGTCTTGTCGGTGATGACGAAGAGCGCGTCTTCCTGCGGGTGGATTTCGAGGATGGTGGCTTCGACGCTGTCATGATCGAAGCCGGTGAACTCGGTGACGGCATCGGTGGAAATGTCGAGGGCGCGGACGATGTTGGTTTTCTGAGCGGCACGGGAGCGTTCCTGTTGTTGCTCCATGAGTTTCTCGAAGCGCGGCATGTCCACTTTGAGCCCGCGCTCGGCGCAGAGGAGTTCGGTGAGATCGATCGGGAATCCGAAGGTGTCGTAGAGTTCGAAGGCGATGCCTCCGGAGAGGTCATTGTTCCCAATATTGACCATCGCTTCTTCGAAGCGCTTTAGTCCGCGGTCGAGGGTCTGGTTGAAACTAGCTTCTTCCTGCGAGAATGTTTGCTCGATGACCGCTTGGCGGTTTTTCAACTCGGGGAACACATCGCCCATTTCACAGACAAGCGTGGGAACGAGTGCTGCGAAAAATGGTTTGTCGCCAGAGAAACCGAGTTGACGACCATATCTAACCGCACGGCGCAGGATTCTACGAAGTACATAGTTCCTGCCATTGTTGCCCGGCATGATGCCGTCGGCGATGGAGAAGCTGAGAGTGCGCAGGTGATCCGCGATGACGCGGAAGGCGATGGCGGTTTTCATCTCCTCCGTGAAAGCGGAGCGGTCGGCACCGATCGCGGGGTAGATGTTGACGTATTGCTTGCCGCTGAGTTCCTCCAGCTTGCGGAAGATCGGCGTGAAGACGTCGGTGGCGTAGTTGGATGGCTTGTTAGAGAAATCCGTGAAGCCCTTGGTGCCCTGGATGATGGAGCAGGCGCGTTCGAAGCCCATGCCGGTATCGACGTGTTTGGCGGGCAGTTCGCGGAAGGTGCCGTCGGCCTCGGCATTGTATTGGATGAAGACGAGGTTCCAGATCTCGATGCAGAGGTCGGAGTCGTTGTTGACGAGCTTGCCTTGGGAATCGCCTTCGGGTGTGAGATCGACATGGAGTTCCGAGCACGGTCCGCAAGGGCCGGTTTCACCCATCATCCAGAAGTTGTCTTTTACGTTGCCGTTGACGATGTGGATGGCGGGATCGCAACCCTTGCTGCGGAACAGCGCGGCCCACAGATCGTAGGCGTCCTGGTCGAACTCACCGGGATCGCCGGGTTTCGGCGCATAGACGGATGCGTAAAGGCGGCTGGCGGGAAGTCCCCAACGCTCGACGAAGAGTTCCCAGGCCCACGAGATGGCTTCCTTTTTGAAATAGTTTCCGAAGGACCAGTTCCCGAGCATTTCGAAGAACGTGTGGTGGTAGGTGTCGTAGCCGACATCTTCGAGATCGTTGTGTTTGCCGCCGGCGCGGATGCATTTCTGCGTATCGGCGGCGCGTGGTGGATCGTAGGGAGCTTTTTCAACGCCGAGGAAATACGGCACGAAAGGGTTCATTCCGGCATTGGTGAACAGCAGGCCCGGCGACTGCGGGAGCAGCGAGGCGGAGGGCACGATGGTGTGCTGTTTCTCGCGAAAGAAATCGAGGAACGATTGGCGGATTTCGGCGGCGGTCATGGGCGCGGGAGGATGCGCGAGGCCGCGGGCGGAAGTAAAGCGCGGGCTATGGAGTGGATGGCTCGGCAGGCTTCGCGGCGGGATTGAGGAGTTTGCCGAATTCCGCGGCCCAGCTGCGGGCGGACTTGTGGTTGATGTGTTTTTCCAGATGGCCGAGCATGCGCAATGCGGCGGCTTGCTCATCGCCATGTTTGAACAAATCGAGTTCCATCTGCCACTGGAGCTCGGGCACGGTTTCGGCGACGAAGAAATCGTATTCCGGCGGGCGGAGCTCTGCTGCGGTGCCGATTCTGCGGTTGGCGGGATCATTTTCACCGGCCCATGATTCCTGAACGGCCATTTCCTGCTGGATGCGCCGGATCCATGCGGAACGCAGTGCTTCAAGCTGGCCGGGCTTGTGCAGCGGGGGCAACAGGATCTGCTCGTAGATCTGGCCAATGTCGCCGGGTGCCAGCGGCCATTTTTCCAACGTGACCTCGCCGATGTCGTAGGCCTTCGCGAAAACCGATGAGGTCACCGGCTGGCTGAGGATCTGCCGGTGATCCTTGAGTTTTTCCGCGTCGCGGGCGATGGCGGCAACGATTTCCTGCACGCCGGAAATGAGCGGGTCGCGGTCGGCTTTCTCGGAGGCCGCGCGCAGGGTGAGGATCAACCAGCGGAGCTGCAGCCGCAGGGCGAGCCCGCGGCCCGGGGCGGAGAGTTTTTCGGCCTCCTTGCGTTTCCACTCGCGGAAGTCGGAGTTCTTTTTCAACTGGTCCATGAAGTCCACTTTCTCAATGCACTGGAGGTGAAACTCCGCGGCGGCTTGGTCGCCTCCGGCGGCCGCATTGTAGGCGGCGATGGCCATGCGAAACCGCGCGTCCACCTTGGAATCCGCGTTTTCGCGCAGCTTTTCGAGTTTTTCCAAAAGCGCCTCGCGATCCGCCGGGGACAAGGTCTCGGCGCCGGCCGGCTGAATGGCCAGCACCGCACCCATAGTCATGGCGAGCATTCTCATGGCGCATGACATGGCAAATCCCGCGATCCCGGCCAAGGGATAAGAATGCCAAGTTCAGGGCGAAGGGTGCGCAGAGGAAATTCCGATGTTATCTTGCTGCCGCGCTTCCATTTTAAATCCCCTTAGCGTTCCTCGGCGACCTTTACGACCTTTGCGGTTCAGGTGAGCCCGGAAAAACGCGCCGCAGCTCAGCCGCCGGTGCGCGGCGGACGCTTCTTCTTGTCCGGTGTGACGTCGCGGATGCCGCCGGCCTGGCGTTCCTTCTGGAGTTTCTGCATTTCCGCCTGGCGCTCGGCCATGCGCTGGACCCAGGACTTGCCGGCGCCCTTCACCGGTTTGAGCTCGGGCTCGGGCACCTTGCTCATCAACCAGGTCTGGCCGATGGAGAAGATGTTCTGGGTGGTCCAGTAAAGTGCGAGCGCGGAGGCGAAGTTATAACAAAAGAAGAAGAACATGAAGGGCATGAACATGATGATGCGCTGCTGCATCTTGTCGCCCGTCATCGGTGTCATCTTGATCTGCAGGAAGCTGGTGATGGCCATCACCACCGGCAGCAGGTTGATGGGTACGCCGGCCACGTGGGCGAGCGTGTCCGGCTGCGAGAGGTCATTGACCCACAGGAAGCCCTGGCCGCGGAGTTCCACGGCGTATTGCAACATGCGGTAGAAGCCGAAGAAGATGGGAATCTGGAGGAACATCGGCAGGCAGCCGCCGAGCGGGTTGATGCCGAACTTCCGGTAGAGGCCCATCATCTCGGTGTTGAGCTTGTTGGGATCGTCCGGATATTTCTCCTTCAGCTTGTCCATCTCCGGCTTGAGCTTGGCCATGCGCTTCATGGTGTGCGTGGACTTGGCGTGAAGCGGCCAGATGAGGATGCGCACGGTGATGGTGAGGAAAATGATGGCGAGACCCCACGACCAGTTTCTGGCGATGCCATCAAGCCAGCTGTGATAGGTGTTGAGCAGGAAATTGAGCGGGCGGGAGACGAACCAGAACCATCCGTATTGCATCACATCGCCCCAGCCCTCGCCCCAGTAGCGGTCCATCCGGCGGAGCAGGTTGTTGTGCTTGGGACCGATGAAGATGCGGTATTGGAACGACTTGATTTCCGCGGGCTTGAGTTCGCCGGACGGCAGGCGCAGCCCGGCACGCACCGAGGTATGCGGCTTGGGGCCATCCGGCAGGGTGACCTGCGAGGATCTCGCCCACATCGAGGTGATCATCGGTTCCCGTGGCCGCAGCACGGTGGCGAAGAACTGGTTGGTGACGCCGGCGAATTCGACCGTTTCCTCCGGGCTGTTGACGACGGATTTGGCGGCGGAAAACCAGCCACCCTTGAAGGAGCTGCCGGCCGTGAAGTGAACCCGGCCGTCAGCGCGCCAGAAGAAGCCGGTCTGCTGCGGCCACTCGGCCTGATAGAGCGGCGATGCCTCGCCCATGAAAACGCTCGATTGGCTGAGGTTGAGCGCGGCGGTTGTGGCGTTTTCGATCTGCAGATCGAAGTCCAGCAGGTAGGGCGCGCCGGGTTCGCTGCCTTCATTGAGCGTGAAGGCTTTCTTGGCGATCAGGCCGCTGGCGAGCTTGGCGATGTAAACGGCCTTTTTGCCCTCGATGGATTCCTCCGCCTTGTAGGCATAGGGAGTATTATCGAGGGTCTCGTCGGCACCGGCGATGGCACCGATGGGTCCGGGGCCGAAGCGGTTCGCCGTCACGCGGCTGGTCCTGCTGCCGACGTCGAACTCGTTCTGGAACTCGGCGTGCTTGATGCCGCCACCGATGTTGGTGAGGGTAAAGGCGACCTTGTCGTTCTTGAGCACCACGAGTTCCTCCTCGGTGGGCGGCGGCGGAGTCTCGACGGTGAGCTCGGCCGTGGTGGCGACGGCGGGCTTCTCCTCAATGGCGGCCTTGGTTTCGCTCAGTGCCAGCTCGCGTTGTTTCGCCTCGGCTTGGGCGCGCTGGTTTTGTGCGGAATAGTAGAGATTGGCGGCGAGCAGCCCGCCGCAAATGACGAGCACAGCCCAGGTTTTACGGTCGTACATGAATGTGTTGGGAAAGTGTTAGGGATGGGGTGGTCCGGCGTGTTGGCGGCGGCGGTCTTTGCGCGGCGCGGGACCCGTGGCCGGCGGGACGGGGTCATAACCGCAGCCACCCCACGGATGACAGCGGAAAATCCGGCAAATTCCCAACCACGAGCCTCGCCACGGGCCGTGCGTTTCCACCGCTTCCAGAAAATAATGCGAACAGGTGGGCGAGAAGCGGCAACCGGCGGCGGGCCCGGCGGCGAATTTCAGCATCGGATTGAGGATCCGTTGATAGAAACGGATCACCACTCGGATGACGGCGCTGAGGAGGCGGGAGATCACGGTTTGGTAGAGGGCCGCGCCAGCAGGCCGAGGCGGCGGGCCTGGCGCAGCCAGTCGGCCTCGAGCTCGGCGAAGGTGGCTTGGGCTGCCCCGGGGCGGGCGATGGTGACGAGAAACCGCCGGCTTTCGGCAAAGTGCGGCGCGTGGGCCTGGACCAGTGCGCGGAACCGGCGGCGCAGCAGGTTGCGGTCGTGCGCCTTGCCGCTGCGCCGGGTGGTGATGAAGCCGGTGCGCAACGTGTCGAGCGCGGCATCCTCCAAGGTGCTTAAAATGACAAACCGGCCGGCTTTCGCCTGACCGGTGGTCTTGACCCGCGCGAAATCCGCGCGGCTTGTCATGCTGCATTTCCGCGGCAGGCGCATGGCTGGGATGCGTTGGGCTCCCGTAGCGGCGCGGGTGCCGGCAATCAGTTATGCTGCGTGGTGTGGCGCTTGAAGGGAATTTCCACGCCCACGGGAACGAGGCGCTTGCGGCCCTTCTGACGGCGGCGGCGCAGGATGTCGCGGCCGGCCTTGGTGGCCATGCGGGCGCGGAAGCCGAATTGTTGTTTCCGGGTGCGCTTGGAAGGTTGGTAAGTGCGTTTGCTCATGGCGTGGGGCCTCGGTAAAGGTTGTAACGTCCGTCCGCCGGGCGGCTCGGGGCGCGAACTCTAGGCACCGCGGGCACCTTGTCAATCCGCCAGTGGCAGAAATTTTTAAAAAGATGCCGCCGTGCTCAGTCCGCCGCTTCAGCCGTGCCGCCGAGGGCGACGCGCTGCACGGGGCGCAGGGTGACCGGACCGAGCAGGCCGGAGGGCAGCAGCGGATCGGTGGGTCTCACCAACAGCCAGGTGGCAAAAGTCGTGCGGCCGCCGCGCGGGGTCTGGCCGGCCTTCACCCACTCCGGGAAGCTCTTGATGCCGCCGTATGCCTGGAACCCGCTTTCAAGCGGATGGAGCTTTTCGTCGCCGATCAGGCGGTTGAGCCAGCGGTTGGTGACGGCGATGGCGATGTCATTCGCGCCGGGTTTGAGCGCGGTGGTGACATCCACGCGGAATGGCGGCTGCCACAAGTCCGGGAAAACGCGGCCGTTCACACTGACCTCGGCGATGTTTTTCACCATGCCGAGATCGAAATGCCATTCACGCCCGGGAGCGAGGCTGTCCGCCGGCAGCCCGAAGGATTTCCGATAGGTGGCGGTGCCGGAGAAATGCTTCACGCCATCGTCCCGGTGCTGCGTCCAAGAGCCGGGCACGGCAATGCCAACCTTTTCCGGCGCGCCTTGGTTTGGCGGAAAGTGAAGCGTCCAGTCCCCATCCATCATGAGGGGATCCGGCAGCGCGACGGGTTTGACCTCCAGCGAGGTCCCGGCGGCCGTCTGGAAGGTGTGGCCGCCGCGGTCGCGCAGACGCATGACGGTGCCGTCTGCGGTGATTTCCGGCATCGGCCAGTTGCCCGGGCCCCAGTGTGACTTGCCATCGCGCGAGACATCCACCAGTGGCGGCGCGGCTTGCGGAAGATGACAAAGGCGGAGCCGGACGGGCCGAAGGTCATCGGCAGCTTGGTGACGCCATCCACCGCCCGGAAAAGCGCGGGGCGGGTGATGGTGCCGGTGACCGGATCGAGAATTTCCGGAGCCTTGCCGCTGGCGCGGAAACGACAGATGGCGCTCTCGTGCCTGTTCTGCGAGTTGGCGACAAAGTAAATCTCCGCATCCGCTGTCCTGCGATGAATGTAGATGATCTCCGCATCGGCGGAGGAGGCGACGTAGCTGAAATCCGGAGCGCCATATTCCGCCAGAACCGCCGCCAGTGGCCGGCCCCAGATCACGCGGCCCTTGCCGAAACGGTGTTCGGTGACGGATTGGCCGTCGGAGTTCCCCCAGAGACGCTCGGCGGTTTCCCGCACTTCGCGGTCACAGTCCGGGTATCCCATCAGGCTGGGAGAGCGCAGCGGGCGCGGGCATGCCCTCGTCGTCCACGGTGAGGCGGTCTAACAGCTCCAGGTTGAATCCGTCGTAATCCACGCCCGCCGGGATCGGACCCGGATGTCATTGCGGAAACCGAGCTTGGTGGGAATGTCATCGGCCAGCAGCACGGCCACATCGGCCACGGTGTGGCCTTGTTGGAGCAACGGGCAATGTAGCGGTTTCAGGCACCGGCGGCGGGTTTCCCGGTGCGCCCGAAGTTCATGCCCGGCTGCGCGTCCACCAGCGCCGCGCCCTTGCCGGCGGAGACGCTCACTTTGGCCGAGCGCGCCAGATCCTCCGCCGCGGGATGCGCGAGGACCAGCGCGTCCTGATAGAAATTCAATACCGCCTCCGGTTGAGGCAGCTTCAGGCGCACTTGGCCCGGGCCGCTGGCCGTGGTGGCGGTCCACACGGATTTTCTCATCGAATGTTCCGGCTTGTTCCAAGGTCCGCCGAGCGCGCACCAGCCTTCGAGCGGATGCACGCTGAGCTGTATGCCCAGCCGCGCCGCCGAAGCCCGCCCCGGCCATGGCTTCCAGATCCGCGGTGAGGCCCTCGCGCGTGACATGGCTTGGCCTCCGGGGGCGGGTTTTGAAACAAGCTGTCCAAAGCCACCACCGGCGCGGGCTGGTTTCCGGAGGAAATCAAGGTTTCGGCGCACAAAGTGGCGGCAAGCAGGGGTATGAACAGGCGTCTCATGGCGTTTCGAGGCAAAGCCTATCCCGCGGCATGGTGATGTCATGGACTAAGTCCGCTCTTGACGTAACGAAATATTTCATTACGAGAAATACCGTGACGAGCGACCCTGTTCAATTCTTCCGGGCCATGGCCGACGAGACGCGCTGGCGGATCGTGCGGCTGGTGATGGAGCGCGCGTTGTGCGTCTGCGAGCTGGCGGACATCCTTGGCATGCCGCAATCGTCGGTGTCCAGCCACGTGCAGATCATCCGCAAGGCCGGGCTGCTGGAGAGCGAGACCTGCGGCAAGTGGACGTATTTCCGCATCGCACGCGGCCAGCTTGCGCCGCTCAAGGCGATCCTCCGGCATTTTCCCGAAACCGGGCAATTCGCCAAGGATGCGCAGAATGCCGAAGCCCGCATGGCGCGCCGCGAATCCTCCTGCTGCCCCGGTCCGGTGAAACTCGCCAGAAAACGCAAATCCGCCCTCACGCCATGACACTCGCCGAACTCAAATCCCTGCTCGCCAGCTACCCCGGGCACTATTTCCGCCTCAGCCTGCCGGACGACTCGGCGGTGCCCCTTTCCTTCCACGTCACCGAAGTCGGCCGCGTCCACAAGACCTTCCTCGATTGCGGCGGCACGCTGCGCGAAACCACCGTCTGCCAGCTCCAGGTGTGGGTGGGCGAGGATTACGACCACCGCATCGAAACCGGAAAAATGGCCGGCATTCTCGAAAAGGGGAAATCCCTGCTGCCCGACGATTCCGTGCCGGTGGAGATCGAATACGAGGACCGCGTGATCTCGCAATACACCATCGAAGGCCACGAGATGGGTGAAAACGCCGTGGTTCTGCGCCTCGCCCACAAGCACACCGAGTGCCTCGCCCCGGAGCTTTGCGGCCTGCCCTCCATCAACCGCCTCCCGACCCTCGGCGGGAAATCATCCTGCTGCGCACCCGGCCAAAGCTGCTGAAACCATGAACCTCTTCGAACGCCAGCTCACCCTATGGGTCGGACTCTGCATCGTGGCCGGGATCGCCCTCGGCAAGATCGCGCCCGACCTAGCGAAAACCCTCGACGGCATGTCCATCATGGTGAACGGCGCGCCGGTCGTTTCCATCCCCATTGCCATCTGCCTGTTCTTCATGATGTATCCCATCATGGTGAAAATCGACTTCGGCGAGGTGGTGAAAGCCGGCCGCAATCCCAAGCCGGTGCTGCTCACTCTGGTCGTCAACTGGGGCATCAAGCCCTTCACCATGCTCGCCATCGCCACCCTCTTTCTCGGCGGATTTTTCAAGGATCTCCTGCCCGGCACCGAGGTCGTGAAAGACGGCAGCACGGTGGAACTCTACCGCTCCTACATCGCCGGAGCCATTCTGTTAGGCGTCGCGCCCTGCACCGCGATGGTGCTGGTCTGGGGCCACCTCGCGAGAGGCAACCAAGGCCTGACGCTGGTGATGGTCGCGATCAATTCCCTGACCATGCTTTTCCTCTACGGCCTGCTGGGCGGCTGGCTGTTAGGAGTGAATAAAATGCCCGTGCCGTGGGAGGCGCTTCTGCTTTCCGTCGGCATCTACGTCGCCCTGCCGCTGGTGGCCGGATATTTTTCCCGCACCTGGATCATGAAAGCCAAGGGGCCGGAATGGTTCGCGGATAAATTCCTCCATTACCTGACGCCCGTCTCCATCACCGCCCTGCTCGCCACGCTGGTGCTGCTGTTCTCCTTCAAAGGCGAAACCATCCTCGCCAACCCGCTCACCATCCTCTGGATCGCCATCCCGCTGGCCATCCAGACCATCCTCATTTTCGCCATCACCTACGCCGCCGCGAAACTACTGCGTTTCTCGTATGAAGACGCCGCGCCCTCCGCCATGATCGGCGCGTCGAACCACTTCGAGGTCGCCATCGCCACCGCCGTCATGCTTTTCGGCCTCAGCTCGGGAGCAGCGCTAGCCACCGTCGTCGGCGTCCTCATCGAGGTGCCGCTGATGCTGATGCTCGTCCGCTTCTGCCAACGCACGAAGGGATGGTTCAGCCCGCAATCATCAATCCACAATCATCAATAATCAATCATGCCTCCCTGCATCCTCATCCTCTGCACCGGCAACAGTTGCCGCTCGCACCTTGCCGAAGGCATCCTTCGCCGCGCGCTCGGCGAGGGTTTCCGCGTCGAAAGCGCGGGCTCGAATCCCGCCGGCTACGTCCACCCGCTCGGCATCAAGGCGATGGCCGAGATCGGCATCGACATCTCCGGCCACCATTCCAAGCACCTCGATGAATTTCTAACAGACGAGGTGGAGGCCGTGATCACCGTCTGCGGCAATGCCGACCAGGCCTGCCCGGTGTTTCCCGGTCAGATGAACCGCCACCACTGGCCCTTCGACGATCCCGCGCACGCCACCGGCTCCGAGGACGAGCAGATGGCCGTCTTCCGCCGCGTGCGCGACGAAATCACGCGCGTTTTCGGGGCCTACGCCGCCGGTCGCCTCGATGCGAAACGCAGCTGATCGGCTCATGACTTACAATAAGCGGCCGCAGCGCAAGCTACTGCTTGGATCTTCCCTTCGGCCACGCCGGGCTCTGAAGATATTTACGAAAGACAGCGCCTCGATTGGTGTTATGGTCCTCAGTCATCGCCATGAAATTCCCACCACTCATCCTTGTTTCCGCGTTGGTTCTGATCGGGGCCGTAGGCTTCTTTGCCGGCCGCATTTCATCGTCGGATTCGCAAGCGGATGCCGCTGTTGATGGCCCGCAGACCACCCGCTCTTCGCGAGCCTCCGGTCCTTCTTCATCTTCCGCGAGGGATGCCGCTACGGCACTCAAGGAGAGAAATTCGGCTCGTTCCTCCAACTCCGAAACGGATCGCCTGAGCCGCCTGGAAAACATCATGCGCGGCGAAAATCCGCTCGACCGCAACCGCGCGCTGCTTGCGTTCATCGATCGACTCGCGCCCGGCGATTTCGAGGCCGCGGTCGCCCATTTCCGCAGCCTCGGCATCACCGAAAGCCGCATGGGTGAATACGCGCTGCTGCTTTCCGCATGGGCCAAGGCCGATCCCTTGACCGCGCTTTCCTACGCCAAGGAAAACACCAACAACCGCTTCGCCACCGATACGATCCTCACCACCTGGGCCTCGCTTGATCCGGATGCCGCGCTGCGCTGGGCGGAGGCGAATCATACGGGAGATGGCGCGAATCCCCATCTCGCCGGCATCATCCGCGGTCTCGCCGCGTCCGATCCCCAGCGCGCCACCCAGCTTCTAACAGGCATGCCCCGCAGCGTCGAGCGTGGTCAGGCGCTGGACGCGATGTTGCCATATCTGCTGGCTCAGGGAAACGATGCCGCCCGCGCCTGGATCGAGGGCCTCACTGATGACGCGCTGCGCAATGGCGCGATGCTGCGCGCGGCTGATCGACTTGCCGCCGCGGATCCGGCCGGCACTGTGGCGTGGTTGCTTGCCAATCCCGGCGAAGCCACCCAGCGCCGGATGGATGACGTTTACAGCACATGGGCAAGCAAGGACGAGCAGGCCGCCATGAACTCGCTGGCCACGCTTCCCGCTGGAGAAACCCGCAGCGACGCCCTGCGCGGAGTGGTCAGCAGTGTGGCCACCAAGGATCCTGCAAAAGCGGTTTCCATCATGGACCGCTATCCTGCCGATGTGAACGACCGCGTGGTGCGCAATTTCATCTGGCATTCGTTCGGCAGTGATCCCGCGATGGCCGTCAACCAGATCGCCCGCATTGGTGATGCCGGGCAACGCGACCGGATGTATAGCCGTGCGGTGGGCCACTGGCTTGAAGTGGATGCCGCGGCCGCGACCACCTGGATGCAGGCAAATCCGCTGCCGGCACCTGTTCAGGAAGAGCTCCAACGCAGTCTCAACGACGCGCGCTGAGTGATGATGGTTTCCGGGATGGTAAGCGGTTTTCCTTAGGGCTTGCCCGCTGCGGGTTCCTCGCGCAGCTTGCCGCCCGTGGACGAAGAGCAAACAAAGACAAGGACTTGGAATGGATATGTATGTCCTGGCTGCCGCACCGTTTTCCGCGTGGCTGCGGACTTCAGCGGTGCCGAAGTGATGTGCCCATCCTGCAATGAGGCCCTGCGCCTTCCCAAGACTCCCGAAGATGTGCAACCGCACTCCGTGCACCCGGTGAAACTCAAGGATGCGGATGCCGTGGACGCCGCCAAGCCCACCAAGCCGACCAAGCCCGCCCGCGGCACCGTGCATCATCATGATGACGAACCGCCGGTGCTGCGCTCGATGCTTTCCAGCTCCGATGGCCGCATGAAGCTGGCGCTGGCATTGCTCATGCCGGTGGCGGTGCTCGCCGCCGGGCTGTTGTTTTATCCCTTTGGTGAAACCACTCCGCGCGGGACTGCGGCTGCAAGCTCGCCCGCCGTTGCGCCCGGGAACAAGCCCGCAGTGGAAACCTTGCCCGCCCCCGCGCCCCCGCCACCGCCGCCGGTTGCCGTCAATGAGCTGCCACCGCCAGTGGAGCCCGCGCCTGAGGAAGTGCCCGCCCCCGAGATCGCGGCTGCGGAACCCGCACCCGCGCCGCCCGCCCCGGAGATTGTTGAAACCGTGCCGGAAGCGCCCGCTCCACTGCCTGCGCCGGTGGAAGAACCTCCGGTAGCCGCCACCGCAGAACCTGCCGCGCCGCCGCCCGCTCTTGTGGAGGAGGATCTCGTGGAGGCCGTTCCCGCCACACCACCGCCCGCGCCGCCAAAACCCGCGCCCGCCGTCCAAGCGGAAACCCCGCCTGCCGAAGCTCCCGCCCCGGCGGCCAAGACCACGGAACCGGTCCACACCGTCGTCCGTGGCGACACCCTCACCGACATCGCCCGCAGATATCAGGTCGGCATCGCCACCATCAGGAAAGCCAACGGCTTGAAACGCGATGTCATCCTGCTCGGCCAAAAACTCAAGATCCCCGGCGGCACCGCGCCCGCCGCACAACCCGCCGCCACTCCCGCTGCGGAAAAAACCCCGCCGCCGCCAGCCGCCGGCCCCCGCTCCCACACCGTCGTCCGTGGCGACACGCTGGAGCGCATCGCCCGTAAATACAAAGTGGAAGCACGCGCCATCATGCAGGCAAACGGCATGAAAACCGACGTCGTCCGCCTCGGCCGCAAGCTCACCATCCCGCAACCTTAGGCCCCGGATGACCCTCAAGGATCTCGGTTGGAACTCCGATTTCGAAAATGCCTTCGCGCCCTTTCGAGCCAAAGGCTGGGTGCCCGCACGCCTGATCCGCGAGTCGCCCATCAACTTCGGCGCGTTTCTCGAAGGGGGCGAGGAAATCGACGTCGTGCTTTGCGGCCGCGTCTGGCACGAGGCCGCCTGCGATGCGGACCTGCCCGCCGTCGGCGATTGGGTGGCGCTCGAGCTCGGGGATGAAAACACGGACTCGGTCATCCGCGCCACGCTGCCCCGCAAGTCATGCTTTTCCCGCAAGATGCCCGGCAACAGCTCCCAGGCCCAGGTGATCGGCTCCAACATCGACTTTGTCGCCGTCGTCACCGATGCCGGCCCGGACTTCAACCTCCGCCGCATGGAGCGCTACTTCATGCTCATCGAGCGCAGCGGCGCGAAAGCCATCGTGCTCGTCAACAAATCCGACCTCTTTCCCAAGGAGCAGAACCAACAGGCCGCCACGGAAATCGCCGCGCTGTGGGACGGCGCCAGCGTCCACATCACCAGCGCGCTCAAGGGCGAGGGCCTCAAGACGCTGAAGAAATATCTCAAAAAAGGCGTCACCATGTGCATCGTCGGCTCCAGTGGCGTCGGCAAGTCCACCCTCGTCAACCAGCTCTACGGCGAGGAATGGCAATGGACCGGCGAGGTCAACGAAGCCACCGGCAAGGGCCGCCACACCACCACCTCCCGCGAGCTCGTCCCGCTCTCCGGCGGCGGCATGCTCATCGACAACCCCGGCATGCGCGAGATCCAGATGTGGACCGACGAGGCCACCCTGCGCGAAAGTTTCTCCGATGTGGATGAACTCGCCGCCGGCTGCCGCTTCGCCGATTGCAGCCACCGCAGCGACGCCGGCTGCGCCATCCGCCAGGCCGTCGAAAACGGCGCGCTCGATCCCGCCCGCCACGAAAGTTTCCTCAACTTGGAAAACGAAATCACCGCGCTGAAAAAACGCGCCGAGAAACGCCGCATGGCCGTCGAGCGCTGGGCCAAGCGCAGCCACCGCGTAAAAGCCCGCAACCTCGCCGACCGCATCCAGCTCGAGCGCGACGAACGCGGCGATATCTGACCGACGTGTGATGCTTGGAAGTCGGGACTGGTCTTGGAAACACCGGAACGCCTGTTTTCAGCGAAGGTGCTGAAAACCACACGGGACTGACGCTTGGAAAATTTTTTTTGCGATTTTGGAGGGTGACCTCCCATTTGTCCCACCCCGGAGGGTAAAAGCTGAGGCCTGCAATGCCGAAACGCTGGACTTTCCACCCCTTCATCTGCTCACGCCGGACACGCCGCAACCCGCCTCATGGTGGCTGCCGCGTCCCGCGGCAGACCGTGGTCGTGGCATCCCGCCGCCGGATTCCGGAACGCCCAAACATCCCGGTCGGCAGCCCAAACGGCCCGGTCGATCTTCCAAACGCCGTGGTCGGCACTCCAAACGGCCCGGTCGGTGCCCCAAATGCCGTGGTCGGCACTCCAAATGGCCTGGTCGATGCCTCAAATGCCGTGGTCGGCTCTCCAAACGCCCCGGTCGATGCCCCAAACGCCGTGGTCGGCACTCCAAACGGCCTGGTCGGTGCTCCGAACGCCCCCGCCGGGTGCCGCACCGTGGCCGCTGCGGATTTCCCCCATCTCCCCCCAAACCACTGACAACCAATAACCAAAACCACTGATACCCGATGAAAAACGAATTCGCCAACCGCCAGAACATGCACCTTGCCGTGCTCTCCCTGCTTGCCGATCCGGCCCACCTGCCGGCTTGGAAGGACCTGAACCCCACCGCCTTCACCGCCCGCGCCGCCGAGCTCGGCCCCATGGTCGATGCCCTCACCGATTTGATCGCCGGCCAGCAGGCGGACACCACCGGCCACGCCGCCGATAAGGACCGCGAGGAAGAAGAACTCGAAACCGTCGCCCATGAGATTTCCCAGGCCCTCGCCGGATGGTTTGAGGATCAGGGCCGCGTGGCCGATGCCGCCCAGATCGATCTCTCCCGCAGCACCTGGCAGGGCCTCCGGGATGCCGACCTCATCGCCAAGGCCCGGCTGCTCCACGGAAAACTCAGCGCCGCACTCGCGGAGGATGCCGCCGCCCTTCTCGATTACGGCCTCAGCCCGGCGGATGCCACGCTGCTCGCCAAGGAAACCGCCGATTTCGAGGCCATCGTCGCCAACCCCGCCGCCGCCATTTCCGGCCGCAAGGCGCTGACCAGCTCCCTGCGCCCGAAATTCCGCGAAGTGACCGCACTGCTCGCCAAGATGGACCGCCTCGTCCTGCGCTTCCGCAAATCCGAGGCCGGCACCCGCTTTGCAGACGCCTGGCAGGCCACCCGCATCGTCCGTGATCTGGGCGAAGCCGCCCCCCCGCAGCCCGCCCCGCCCACGCCCTGAATCCATAACCGGCAGGGCGGTCCCACCCCGCTCCGCCGTGGTTTCCGCCGTCCGGCGGATTCTCCGGCGCTGCGGGCCGCATCGCCTTGCCGGGTTTCCACAAAGCGCATCTCCTTCCCGCCGCCTGATCCAAGAATCCGCTCGCCGCAGCGCGGGCTGGCTCCTTAGTCTCACCTCCATTCATGCCAGCTCCCGATTCCGTCCTCAAGCTCTGCGAAACCTTTGCCGGCCACCGCGAGTTCTACCGCTCCGGGAACTTCAACGAGGCCCAGCTCCGCAAACAGTTCCTCGATCCCTTCTTCGCCGCGCTCGGCTGGGATATGGACAACAACGAAGGCCTCGCCCCGCAATACCGCGATGTCATCCATGAGGACGCCCTGCGCGTCGGCCCGCATGTGAAGGCTCCGGACTATGCCTTCACCATCCACGGCCAGCGGAAGTTCTTTCTCGAAGCGAAGAAACCCTCCGTGAACATCAAGGGCGACGTGGCACCCGCCTATCAGCTCCGGCGCTACGCATGGTCCGCCAAGCTGCCGCTCTCCATCCTTTCGGATTTCGAGGAGTTCGCCATCTACGACACGCGCATCAAGCCGGGCAAAAACGATCCCACCTCCACCGCCCGCACGTTTTACTGCACCTTCGAGCAATACGCCGAAAAGTGGGACGAAATCGCCGGCATCTTCTCCAAAACCGCCATCCTCAAGGGCTCCTTCGACAAATACGCGGACTCCGCCAAAAAGAAAAAAGGCACCGCCGAGGTGGACACCGCCTTCCTTGAGGAAATCGAGCGCTGGCGCGACCTGCTCGCCCGCAACTTCGCGCTGCGCAATCCCGCGCTCAACGTCCGCGACCTCAACTTCGCCGTTCAGAAAACCATCGACCGCCTCGTCTTCCTCCGCATTTGCGAAGACCGCGGCACCGAGGATTACGGCCGCCTCCGCACCATCGCCAACGGTACCCAGACCTATCCGCGCCTGCTGGAGCTCTTCCGCGCCGCCGATGCCCGCTACAATTCCGGACTCTTCCATTTCTCCCATGAGAAATCCCAGGCCGAGCAGCCGGACACCCTCACCCCGCACCTCGCGCTGGATGACAAGACCCTCAAGGACATCATCGCCCACCTTTACTACCCGGATAGCCCTTACGAGTTCTCTGTCCTGCCCGCCGACATCCTCGGCTCCGTCTATGAACGCTTCCTTGGAAAAACCATCCGCCTCACCGATGGCCACCAGGCGAAGATCGAGGAGAAACCCGAAGTCCGCAAAGCGGGCGGCGTCTATTACACGCCGTCCTACATCGTGGATTACATCGTCCAGAACACGCTGGGCGTTTTGCTCGAACCTGTAGCGGCGGTCTGTGACCGTCGCACGAATTCCGATGCATCCCAACAGCCACCGGCGGTCACAGACCGCCGCTACATTTCCATTGAGCAAGCAGCCAAGCTCAAGGTCGTGGATCCCGCCTGCGGCTCCGGCTCTTTCCTCATCGTCGCCTATCAATACCTGCTGGACTGGCACCGCGACCGCTATTGCGAGAACCCGGAAAAATGGAGCAAGGGCAGAACCGCCACCCTCTATCAGGCGCGCGGCGGCGAATGGCGGCTCACCACCGCCGAGAAAAAGCGCATCCTCCTCAACAACATCCACGGCGTGGACATCGACGCCGCCGCCGTGGAAGTCACCAAGCTCTCCCTGCTGCTCAAAGTCCTCGAAGGCGAAACCGCCGAGATCGCCCAGCGCGACTTCCTCAAGGAACGCGAACGCATCCTGCCGGACCTCGGCAAAAACATCCAGTGCGGCAACTCCCTCATCGGCCCGGATTTCTACGATGCTCCTGAAATGGACCTGCTCGACGATGAAGCGCGCTACCGCGTCAACGTCTTCGATTGGAAAGCCGCTTTTCCAGAGGTGTTCAAGCAGGGTGGCTTCGATTGTGTTATCGGGAATCCACCGTATGTGCGCATCCAGGCGATGAAGGAATGGGCTCCCATCGAAGTGGAAATTTACAAGAAAACCTATCGCTCCGCCGCGTCCGGAAATTATGACATCTATGTCGTCTTCGTTGAAAAGGCGCTCCAACTGCTGAGCGTCAAAGGCCGTTCCGGCTACATCCTGCCGCACAAATTCTTCAATGCCCAATATGGACGCAATCTCCGCGAGTTGATCGCCAAGGGACGCCACTTGTCGGAAATCGTTCATTTCGGTGATCAGCAGGTTTTTTCCGGCGCAACCACCTACACCTGCCTGTTGTTCCTGGACCGCGAATACAAGCCAACTTGCCCGTTCGTGAAAGTCCATGATCTGGAGGCATGGAGAAACCGGATCGATGAAGTGAGAAAAATCGCCAGCCAGGGTGGATCAAGCGTCGGCGAGGATCAGGCGATCTATCGAATCCAGCGAGCTGCAATCGATGAAGTCGTCACCATCGGCGATATTCCACTCGCTCAACTCGGAGGTGATGATTGGAACTTCGGTGTCGGACGGCTAGCCAAACTCATGCGGAAACTTCAGGCGAGTCCGGTGAAACTGGGAAACATCGCCCGGCTGTTTGTCGGAATCCAGACGGATGGAGACGCGATTTTCATCCTGCATGATGCGACAGGCGGCTCCAAAACCACCGAAGCATACTCGAAGGCTCTCGATTCGAGAGTTGTGGTGGAAAACACATTGCTGCGCCGCCTTCTGAAAGGATCCGTCAATTTGGATCGATATGAAATCCGGGATGATGGGAAGCGATTGATCTTCCCTTATGCACCGGACTCTCCAAACGAACTTGTTCCGATGGATCAAATCGAACGGAACCAGCCAAACGCCGCGAAATACCTCAGGGAACTTGAGCGGGTCCTGAAAAAACGTGGCAAAGGAAAGCTCGGAAACGCATGGCATGGATACGTTTACAAAAAGAATCACGGGCGGCTGGCTGGCCCGAAAATTCTCTGCCCGGCGATCGCCCGTGGCGCTGCGTTTGCCTATGATTTCACTGGTGATTTCTTTTTCACTGGTAGCGGAAGCGGAGGAGGCGGCGCGTATGGCATCCGGCTCAATGATGATCAGAAAATCGCTTCTGAATGGCTGCTGGGTGTTTTGAACTCAAAATTGGCGGATTGTTTTTTCAAATTGAACAGCACGCCGTTTCGTGGTGGATGGATCGCACTGACGAAGCAGCATATCGAGGTTCTCCCAATTCGCCTCATCGACTTCACCAACCCCGCCGATGTCGAGAAGCACGACCGGATGGTTTCGCTGGTGGAGCGGATGCTGGAGCTGGTGCCGAAGCGGCGGGCGGAGAACAACCCGCAGGTGGCGGCGCAGCTCGACGCGCAGATCGCCGCGACGGACCGCCAGATCGACCGACTCGTCTATGATCTCTACGGCCTGACGGAAGAGGAGATCAAGCTGGTGGAGGGCGCGTGACCCGAATTGATGCCATCGAAACCCCTCATCCCGGAGGGATCGCAGCCAGTAGCCCGGGGTCGAGGGAGCGGGAGCGACGACCACCCCGGGACCGGGCATCCAAAAAAGCCGCGCCTGGCATGGGTGCCAGCGGTGGCCGTGATCGTCTTCATGGGCTGAAGCGTGCGCTGTCCCGCGCAATGGCGTGAAGGATGGCGGAGCGGCCGTCGCGGGTTTTTGCGGAGTTGGAGGCAGGTCAGGCGTCAGGAGGGACGGCTTGTTCTCCTCTTGTATCCGTCTTGCCCGCGTTCCAGCCGCTTCCAACAGCGGTGCTGCAAACACAGCACGCATCACCCGTCGCTGAAGCCATGGCCGACAAGTAAGGGAGCAATGCCCGACCCTGGAGTGATGGAAGCGAATCACTCCGGGATATCCGATTCGGTGGTTTGCCTGATGATTCATTGAGTGGGTATGCGCGGCACGGTCAAGGTACGGTTGCCATGCGGGTGGGGATGGATTATCGATCCGGCGTTGATGGACCTGCCCGCCCGCAAACCGCTGATTTCCCGCTACCGCCTGAAGGCGCGCGGGTTTTTGAACGCCATCTCGAATCGCCGGGAATTCGAGGGCGCGCTGATCCAGATCGACGGCGGCTATGGCTGCATCCACCCGTGGCCGGAACTGGGCGATCCGCCGCTGGAGAAGTGTCTTGCGGATCTGGCGGGCGAGCGGCGCTGGCCGGTTGTGCGGCGCGCGGTCCGTTGTGCCGACTACGACCGCGTGGCGCGGCGTTTCGAGCACTCGCTGTTTGAGGAAATGGAGGTGCCGGACAGCCATGCCACGCTTTCCATCGCACGGGTGGAAGGAGTGGCCCGCGCGGTGGAGGCCGGGTTTTCCGTGATCAAGCTCAAGGCGGGATCGAATCCCGCGGCGGAGGCGAGGTTTCTCGATGAGATGACGGCGGAGTTTCCGCAGTTGAAATGGCGGCTGGATTTCAACGAGTGCCTGGAACCCGGAGCCGCCGCGGGATTTCTAACAGGGCTGGCGGAGCAAACCCGCGCCGCCATCGACTTCGTGGAAGACCCGTGTCCGTATTCGGAGTCCGCATGGAAGGAGCTCCACCGGCAGACGCGCGTGAAGCTAGCCGTGGATCGCGAGGCGGCTCCGCTCAGCTCCGCGGCGCAGGTGATGGTGATCAAGCCGGCGATCGACGAGCCGTTTCTGTTAGGCGAGGCGGCGCTGCGCAACCAGCAGCGCGTGGTGATGACCAGCTACATGGACCACCCCGTGGGCCAGGCCTTCGCGGCGTGGGAGGCGGCGCGGCTGGGTTTGCAGTTTCCCGGGCTGGTGGGCTTGTGCGGCTTGCAGACTCATCATTTGTTCGAGCCGGACGCGTTCACGGAATTGCTGGGTCCGTGGTCGCCGGTGTTCCAGCCGCCGGCCGGCAACGGGCTGGGTTTCGATGACTTGCTCGACGCGCTGCCATGGACCCGTCATTACTAAAAGGAACGTGGCGGCGCTTTGCAACCGCCATGCCCATCCCACCCATGCCGCGATGACACCCGGAATCATGGTTTCCCCCTCGTTTTGGAGCGATCCGGACGTCTTCGCGGCGGGGGATTTTCCCGGGAAAATCCCAGCCCTGCCGGAGTTGCGCGGGCACGTGCTCTTCCCGACCTCCGGCAGCTCCGGCGCGCCGAAATGGATCGCGCTCGCGAAAACCGCGCTGCTCGCTTCCGCAGCGGCGGTGAACCGCCACTTGGAGGTCACGCAAGCCTCGTGCTGGGGCCTTGCACTGCCCTTGCATCACGTCGGCGGTTTTGGCGTGGTGGCGCGTGCGCATGAGTCCGGCTGCCGCTTGGCCACCTTCGGGCGGCGCTGGGATGCGCCCGCTTTCGCCGCGTGGCTTGCGGAAAACGCGGTCACCCACACCTCGCTCGTGCCGACACAGGTGCATGATCTGGCGGCGGCGGGCATCCAGGCGCCGCCGTCGCTGCGCGCCGTGGTGGTGGGTGGCGGGCATCTCGATGTGGAAACCGGAAGCGCCGCGCGCGCGCTCGGCTGGCCGGTGCTGGCGAGTTATGGCATGACTGAGGCAGCGTCGCAAATTGCCACCCAGGATTTCTCCGCGCTGCAATATCCCTACCGGGCGGCACCGATTCCCCTGTTGCCGATCTGGCGCGCGGAAACCACCGTCGATCAAAAACTCCGCATCGCCGGCCCGGCCCTGTTTTCCGGTATGCTGCTCAGGGAAAACGAAACCTGGCACTTCCAAGCGCGCGGCGGCGAATGGCATGAAACGAGCGACCGCGTTTTGTTAGACAACCATCTGCTCACGCCACTCGGCCGCGCGGATCTGCGGGTGAAGGTGCTCGGCGAGTTGGTGGACCTGGAGGAGATCGAGCGCAAACTCGCCGCAGCGTCCGGTGGCGCGTTAAGCCCCGGCAGTTTCGTGGTGGCCGCGCAGCCGGACCCGCGCATGGAGCACAGGCTGGTGCCTGTGTTCGATGCCAGCGTGGCCGCGAGCGCGGTTCAGGATGCTCTCGCCGCCTACGCGGCGCAGGCTCCGGGTTTCCGCAGGCTCGGCCCGGCGGTGACGCTTGATCCCCTGCCACGCAGCGCCTTGGGGAAGCCCCGCCGCGCGGAGATTGCCGCCCGGATTGCGTCAGGAGAGCGGTCTTTTGGAAAATAATGTTCAAGAGAACACTTTTTCGCTTGCGCCCCATGACAAGGCGCTTCATGGTGCTGCGGTATCCAAACCAACCATGCCATGAAAACCAACGTCCTTGAACCTGCTGCCGTGCCGTCTGTCTCCCCCACCGCCACGGAACGCACACCGGATTACGCGATCTACAAGCCGAACTCCCGCGGCACCGGCGGCGTGGTCCGCTTCGGCCTCAACCGGGCCAAAGGTGCCGTGTTTGTCGATGCCGCCAGCCAGTGCGGCGAGAAGCAGTTCGACTGGGAAAACAAGATCACCATGAAATGGGGGCTCTCGGACATCGGTCCGGTGCTCGCCACGCTCCAAGGCCGGCTGCCCCAGGCCAAGCTCTTCCACCAATCGGAAAAGGCCAACAGCGCGTTTGAGCTCACGCCGCGCGAGGATCCGGAACGCGCGCCCTATTTCCTGAGCATTTCCCGGCAGGACTCCGGTGACAAATCACTGCGCAAGGTGACCATTGGCCTCACCCACGGCGAGGCGGCCATTCTGGAAACGGCCCTGCGCGCCGCTGTGAGCCGCCTGCTGCGCTGGTGAGGGGCTTTCTTGGGATGCCCTTTTGGGATTGCTCCGGTCCGGGCGGGTTTCTAACCTCACCCGGCCGGGCGGCATCCCTCCGGGCTCACTTGCATGAACATCATCATCGTCGGCGCGGGTGAAATCGGGAGGCATCTGGCGGCCCGACTGTCCCAAGAGGCGCACAACATTTCCGTGATCGAAAAGGATCCGGTGCTCGCTGCGGAACTTGAGCAGGCAATCGATGCCAAGGTGATCCACGGCAATGGTTCCAGCGTGGAGGACCTGGTGGAGGCGGATGTCGGCGAGTGTGAGTTGTTTCTTTCGCTCACTTCATCGAACACCGCCAACCTGATGTCCGCCTCGATGGCCAAGGCGATGGGCGTGGCCAAGGTGATCAGCCGGGTGCACCCGGGCCTCCAGCGCGAGGAATGGTTGTTCGATTTCAAAGGGCACTTCGGCATCGACCATCTCTTCAGCTCGGAGCGGCTCACCGCCATCGAGCTGGCGAAATACGTGCGCAATCCGGATTCCATCGAAATCGAGGAACTCGCGCGCGGCCGCATCGAGCTGCAACAGCTCAAGATCGGCGACAAGGCGGACGCCTGCGGGTTGAGCCTGCGGAAACTCAACGCGCCATCCGGCATCCGGCTGGCGATGGTTTCGCGCGATGGCGGGCATTTCGTGCCGGATGCGGAAACCGTGCTGCAGGCGGGCGACGTGGTGACGATCTTCGGCGAGCCGCGCAAGTTGCGCGACTTCGCGGAAAGGCTGCAGGGCAAGCAGGCGAAAAAGGAACGGCTGCGGGTGGTGATTTTCGGCGGCAATGAATACGGCTTCACGCTCGCCCAGATGCTGGAGAGCCTGGATTGCTCGGTGCGCGTGTTCGAGCGGGATCCGGCGCTGTGCGCGAAACTCGCCGACCGCCTGGCCAACACCACGGTGATCCATGCGGACGCGACCGTCGTCGCGGAGCTCGAAGAGGAGCAGGTGGGCGAGGCGGACTTTTTCATCGGCACCAGTTCGGATGACGAGGACAACGTGATGTCCTGCCTGCAGGCGCACACACTGGGCGTTAAAAACTGCCTCACGCTGATTCACCGGGCGGATTACGCGGCGGCCATTTCCGCCAGCGGCCATCATTTCGGCATTCGTGCCGCAGTCAGCCCTCGCGAGGCGACGCGCAAGGAGATCCAGCGCTTCATCACCAGCGACCGCTACCACGTGATGAAAACTCTCGAAGGCGCGCTGCTCATCGAGATCCGGGTGGGCAAGGGCTCGATCGCCGCAGGCCACATGGTCCATGAGGTGGCATGGCCCGCGGGTGTGGTGCTGGTGGGGCAACTGCGCGGCATCCATGCCGAGGTGCCGGGGCCGGATGATGTTCTGTTAGCCGGAGATCATCTCTACGCAGTGGTGGCACAGGGCGCGTTGAAGGCCATGGTGAAACTGCTGGAGGAATAACCGGACACCGCCGCAATCATGAATTTCCGCCTTGTCGCCCACATCACCGGCATCCTTCTGCTGTTGCTAGCCGCAGCGATGGTGGCCTGCGGCATTTTCGCCCGGCTCGATGTGGTGGCCGGCGACAAACCCGCGATGATCGCGCTGTTCCAAGCCGCAGGCATCACCGGCGTGGTGGCGGCGTTGATGATTTTCGGTGGGGGCTGGAGGATGGAGGTGAAACGCATTCCGCGGCGGGAAGCGGTCGTGGTAGTGGGTCTAGGCTGGCTGCTGAGCAGTTTACTGGGCGGATTGCCTTACATGCTGTGCCCGCCCGGACTCAACATGGCGGGGGCTTTTTTCGAAAGCGCCTCGGGTTTCACCACTACCGGTTCCTCGGTGATGACGGATATCGAGATCTGGCCGCGCGGTCTGTTGATGTGGCGTTCGGTGACGCAGTGGCTGGGCGGCATCGGCATCCTGGTGCTGTTCGTTGCGGTGCTTTCCTATCTCGGGCTGGGCTCGAAATCGCTGTTTCAAAACGAGTCTTCGTTCCGCGGTGGCGAGTCCGGCATGGCACGCATCCATGACACCTCGCTGGCGCTGCTCAAAATCTATTTCTGGATCACGACCATCTGCGCCATCGGCCTGCGCGCGATGGGCATGTCTTGGTTCAACTCGATTTGCCATACGATGGCGGCCGTCTCCACCGGCGGTTTCAGCACGCATAACAAGAGCATCGGTTTCTACTCGGGATGGAGCAATGGTTGGCTGATCGAGCTTTGGATCACGATCATCATGTTCCTGTGCAGTCTTAATTTCCTGCTCTACGTGGTGCTGCTGCGCAAGAACTGGCGCCGCCTGCGCGAGGAGGAGGATGGCAGGTGGCTGTTAGGGATTTGTGTCGTTTTCATATTGGTGATCGCCTCAGGCCGCGCCTGGCATGGCGACGCGCCGTTCGTGCAGGCGTTGCGGGATGCCTCTTTCGTGGTGGTCACCATTGTTTCCACCACCGGCTTCGGCACTGCGGACTATGAACTGTGGCCTGCGTGGTCGAAGGTGTTGCTGGCGTTGCTGATGCTGATGGGTGCCTGTTCGGGCTCCACGGCCGGCGGCTTCAAGGTCGGGCGGCTGCTGGTGTTTTTGAAATCCGCGCGTCACGAGGTGGTGCGCGCCTTCCGGCCGAACCTCGTTTTCCGGTTGGTGGTCAATGGCAACACGATCAACGACGAGGCGCGCTCCCGCACCATGTTCTTTCTGGTGATGTATCTCATGATCTGTGTGTTTTCCACGGCGGCGGTCGGTTTTCTGGAAGCGGGCACCGACATTTCCATGGAAACCTGCGTCGGTGCGGTGCTCGCGACGATTTCCAACATCGGCCCCGGCTTCGGTGCCGTCGGCCCCACCGAAAACTTCGGCCACTTCCGCGAGGCCACTCAGGTCTATCTGGGGCTTCTGATGATTCTCGGCCGCCTGGAACTCTTCGCGCTGCTCGTGCTGCTCTTCCCGAGCGCCTGGAAGAGATACTGAATTTGGTGAGAAAAGATGAAAAAACACTTGTAAAAATCATTCTTTTTACTCATTTTTGCGGCATGAGAATCACCATCGACATTGAAGAACAGTTTTTGGCGGATGCCATGCGGCTGACGGGCGAGAGCAAGAAAGGCCCGGCGGTGGTCAAGGCGGCGCGTGAATTCGTGCGCCGCCAGATGGCCCGGGAGTTCGGCCGCAAAGTGATTGAGGGCGAGTTCGGCGATTATCCGATGACCAACGATCAAATCGAGGACTACGACCGATGACCCCTCTGGTCATGAACTCCTTGGTCATCGTCGATACCAGCGCATGGATCGAAACTCATCGCCGCGATGGATCTCCGGCGGTGAAGCTAGCCGTGCGCGGCTTGCTGGATGAGTTCGAGGCAGCGCTCTGCGGTCCGGTGGAGATGGAATATCTCGGCGGCGTGAGGCCGGAGGAACGCGAGAGGCTGCAGGCATGGTGCAACGTGCTGCCCTATGTGCGCAACGACCAGAAACTCTGGCGCAAGGCGGCGGCAAATTTCGCACTCCTGAAAAAAAAGGGCATCACCGCGCCATGGAACGACGTGCTCATCGCCACCATCGCTCTGGAGAACGGCTGCCGCGTTTATGCCGTGGACAAGCATTTCACCGCGATGGCTCCGCTGCTCGGATTCCATCTCTATCAGCCGGGCTACGGCGGCTCCTACAATCCCGAATGACATATCTCCACTCATGAAGCTCCTCTCCTGGAACGTGAACGGCATCCGAGCGGTGCTTGGCAAGGGCTTCGGCGACTTTGTTTCCGCCGAGCGCCCGGACATCCTCTGCCTGCAGGAAACCAAGGCCCGCCCGGAGCAGGTGCAGCTGCCGCTGGAACTCGGCGGTTATCAGGCGTTCTGGAGCTCCGCGGAAAAACCCGGCTACTCGGGCGTGGCGGTTTTCACCCGTGAGAAACCGCTGGATGCAAAGGAAGGCCTCGGCATCGACGAGCACGACAAGGAAGGCCGCGTGCTCACGCTGGAGTTTCCGGATTTCATTCTCGTGAATGTTTACACGCCGAACGCGCAGGACGAACTCCGCCGGCTGCCTTACCGGCTTTCGTGGGACGAGGCGTTTCGCCGGCACGTCGCCCGCGAGGCGGCGCGCAAGCCCGTGATCTTCTGCGGCGACCTCAACGTGGCGCATCAGGAAATCGACATCGCCAGGCCAAAGGAGAACCGCCGCAGCCCGGGCTTTTCCGACGAGGAGCGCGAGAGTTTCTCCAAGTTGTTAGATATGGGATTCACCGATACCTTCCGCCACCATCATCCGGACAAGCCGGCCGCCTATTCGTGGTGGTCCTACCGCGCCGGAGCCCGGCAGAAGAACGTCGGCTGGCGCATCGACTACTTCGGCGTTTCCACGCCGTTTGTGAAAAACGTCGCGACTGCGGAAATCCTGCCGCACTTCCACGGCTCGGACCACTGCCCGGTGGGCATCGCTCTGGGCTGAGGCGGCCGCTCACAGTTTTTCCGGCGACGAAGAGCCAAACAATTCGCGACTGCTATCGGGCCAGAAGCCTTTCGATTTCATCTCAATCTCCCGTCAATCGCGCTCGTTGTGCGCTTTTGATGTTCAAATTCCAGTCCCCTTATGGCGGCGAAGCGCTCAGATCTGGCTTTGATCCGCCGATTGCTCACAAAACGCCGCGGCATGTTGGCGCGCCCATTGATCCGCGGCGACGACGGCTTCGAGAGTTGAGGACGCTTGCACTTCATGGGCATCCATGACGGCAGCGACGCATTGCCATATGCCGGGGAAGGAGAGTTTGCCGGCGCGGAAGGCGTCCACGGCCACTTCGTTGGCGGCGTTGAAGGCAGCGGGCAGAGTGCCGCCGGTGAGGCCGGCCTTCCTTGCCAGCGCGAGCGCGGGGAAATCGGCCTCGCGCGGCGCTTCGAATTCGAGTTTGGCGAGCGCCGGGAAATCCAGCGGTTGCAGGCCTCCTTTCACGCGTTCCGGCCAGGTGAGCGCGTATTGGATCGGGAAACACATGTCGGTGCGGCTCATCTGCGCCAGCACCGAGCCGTCGGTGAACTCGACCATCGAGTGGATGATGCTCTGCGGATGGATCACCACGTCGATGCGCTCCATGCCGATGCCGAAGAGCCAGCGCGCCTCGATCATTTCCAGGCCCTTGTTGAAGAGCGTGGCGGAATCGATGGTGATTTTCGGTCCCATGTCCCAGGTGGGATGGTTGAGTGCCTGCTCGGGAGTGACGTGGGCGAGTTGGTCGGCCGGAAGATTCCGGAACGGCCCGCCGGAGGCTGTTAGAACGAGCCGTGAAACCTCGTCCGCACCGCCAAGGTGGCCGTCGAGGCATTGGAAGATCGCGTTGTGCTCGCTGTCCACGGGCAGGAGTTTCACGCCCTTGCGTGCGGCGGCGGCGGTGATCACCTCGCCGGCCATGACGAGGATTTCCTTGGAGGCGATGGCGAGATCCTTGCCCGCCTCGATGGCCGCCAGCGCCGGATGCAGCCCGGCGGTGCCGACGATGGCGACGAGCACGATGTCCGCTTCCGTTAGAACAGCGAGCTCGTCCAAGCCCTCCGGCCCGGTGTGGAGGGTCACGTTCTCCGGCAGCAGCGCGCGCAGCTCCGCGGCCTTCGAGGCATCATGGATGGCCACGTGGCGGACGCCCGTCTCGCGGGCTTGGGCGGCGAGCGCTGCGACATTCGAGCCCGCTGCAAGGCCGACGATCTCGATGTGGTCCGGCAGTTCGCGCGCGACCTTGAGGGTGGAGGTGCCGATGGAACCGGTGGAGCCTAACAGGACAACGCGGCGCTTGCGGTGGGGAGTCATGCGGCGGGAAGCAGGAACCATTTCAGATAGAAATACAGCGCCGGGGCGGTGAAGCAGACGCTGTCGATGAGGTCGAGCGAGCCGCCGATGCCGGGCAGCATGCGGCCGGAGTCCTTGGCGTCGAGCGCGCGTTTCACGATGCTTTCCGCGAGGTCGCCGATCACCGCGAGGATGGCGAGCAGGAAGCCGAGAATCACCACATGTTTCCAACCGCCGAAAAACGCGAGTTCGCCCGGAAACGCCGCGTAAAGCCCGCAACCGGCGAGTTGTGCGAAGAACAGCGCGCCGCCGAAGCCCTCCCAGGTTTTCCCCGGGCTGACGTGCGGGATCATCTTGTGGCGGCCGATCAGAGAGCCGGTGATGTAGGCGCCCATGTCGGTGAACTTGGTGACCGCCAGCAGCCACAGCAACAGGAAGGCGCCCGGCCCGCTTACCCGGCCGGGAACGTCGAGCCCGCCGGGCACCGCGAAGATCAGATGCGCAGTGAAGTTGAATAAAAAAGCGATGTAGCCAAAGCCCAGCACGGTGGCCGCCACGGCGAGCAGGGCTTCGATGCCGCGCACCGGTTCGCGGAGTTGCAAGGTGAAGGCTCCTGCCAGCGCGATGAAAAACACCAGCGCCTCCAAGCCGGGCGGAGGTGTTTTTCCCGCCAGCAGAAACCCATACAAGGCCGCGCAGTAAGCCACCGCCAGCAGCAGCCCGAAGCGCGGAAAACACCGGACATTCGCCGCCCGCAGCATGCGGAAATATTCGATGGTGGCGATGACGGTGAGCAGGCCGATCAATCCGAGAAAGGCCCACGAAACGTGGCTCACGAAAACCGCGCAGACCAAGGCCCACAGCGAGACCGTGCTGGCGCTGCGCCGGGCGAAGACGAGCGCCTTGGATGGTGCGGGTGGCGTCGGATTGTCAGCCATGAGTCGCTGAATCCAAGACGGCCGTTCCGGCCGTGGCAACTCATTCCATCAATTCCCGCGCAACCTTTTTCCAGAGCCAGGGTTTCAACTGCCAGACCGGACCCCGTTGGCGGTCCCACATCACCAAACCAAAACGCAATCATGAAAACGACAGCATGGATGACAGTAGGCGCATTGATCGGCAGCTGCCTGATCGCCACCGCTCAAGATGGACCAAAGCGTCCGAAAGGCCCAGGCCCCCACGGCGGCCCGCCGCCCGAAGTGGTCAAGGAATTCGACAAGGACGGAGACGGCAAGCTCTCCCCGGAAGAACGCACCACCATGCGCGAAGCCCACAAGGCCAAGATGGAGGAGCGCAAAAAAGAAATGCTCGCCAAGTATGATGCCGATAAGGACGGCAAGCTCAGCCCAGATGAGCGCGAAAAGATGAAAGCCGGCCAAAAAGCCGAAATGCTCAAGAAATTCGACAAGGACGGCGACGGCAAGCTCAGCCCGGAAGAACGTGAAGCCATGCCGAAGCCACCCCGTGGCCCGGGTGGCCCCAAGGGTAAGCGCGGTCCGCACGGCCCCGGCGGCCCGCACGGCCCGGGTCCAGGTCCCGGCGGTCCTGATGCGCCCCCTGCCGAATAATCCCGGCCATTGAATCAAAGCACACCCAGCCGTGGTCCGCTCTGCCGGATCACGGCTCATTTGTCGCGGAAGTGCGGGATGCAGCCCGCCATTTCCCGACAAACAATCCGCTGGCATCGGTAAGGCCGTCGGGTTGAGCCAGTCCAAACGCACGCGGAAACCGGGAATCACCCGGCTTGCGATCCAGCCGTCCTCAGGCTCCGCCGCTTCGAGATACTCGCCATTGTGCAAGTGGAAGCGGTGGTCGAGCGTCACAGGATCCAGTGTCCAATTTCCCCATCCGCACGCCTTATGAAGCCTGCGCTTGCGCCGCCGCCACCCTGCCACTAAGCAACCGCCAGCAATGACGCACGACCCCGACCAACATGCCTCGCTCGGCGCGATGTATTCGGATTATTTCCTCGATTACGCCTCCTACGTGATTCTTGAGCGCGCCGTGCCGCACCTTTACGATGGCTTGAAACCCGTGCAGCGGCGCATCCTCCACGCGATGGATGAGATCGACGACGGCCGCTACAACAAAGTGGCCGGCATCGTGGGCAACACGATGAACTACCACCCGCACGGTGACATGTCGATCAGCGCGGCCATCGTCCAGCTCGGTCAGAAGGACCTGCTTATCGATACACAGGGAAACTGGGGCAACACGCTCACCGGCGATGGTGCCGCCGCCCCGCGCTACATCGAGGCGCGTCTCACCAAGTTCGCCAACGAGGTGGTTTTCAACCCCAAGACCACCAAGTGGCTGCCTAGCTACGATGGTCGTCGTAAAGAGCCGGACACGCTGCCGGTGAAATTTCCACTACTGCTGGCGCAGGGAGTCGAGGGCATCGCCGTCGGTCTTGCCTGCAAGGTGCTGCCGCACAATTTCAACGAACTCATCGAGGCGTCCATCGCCGTGCTGAGAAACGAACCGTTCACCCTGCTGCCGGATTTCCCCACCGGCGGCATCATGGATGCCAGTGACTACCGCGACGGCCTGCGCGGCGGCAAGATCCGCGTCCGCGCCCGGATTTCCGTGGAAAAGAAAGGTATGCTGCGCATCACCGAGATCCCCTTCGGCACCACCACCGGCGCGCTGATGGACTCGATCGTCGCCGCGGCCGACAAGGGCAAGATCAAGATCCAGAAGATCGAGGACAACACCGCCGCCAACGCCGACATCCTCGTCCACCTGCCCGCCGGAGCCGATGCGGAAACGACACGCGACGCGCTGTTCGCCTTCTCCGATTGCGAGCTGACCATCTCGCCCAACGCCTGCGTCATCGCCGATGGCAAGCCGCAGTTCATGGGTGTCTCGGACATCCTCAAGCGCGTCACCCACCAGACCCGCGAGCTGCTCAAGCAGGAGCTCGAGATCAAGCTCGGCGAACTCGCCGAAAAATGGCATTTCAGCTCGTTGGAGAAGATCTTCATCGAAAACCGCATCTACCGCGACATCGAGGAATGCACCACTTGGGAAGCCGTGCTCAAGGCCATCGACGACGGCTTGAAGCCTTTCAAGAAACTCCTCAAGCGCGAGGTGACCGAGGACGACCTCGTCCGTCTAACGGAAATCAAGATCAAGCGCATCTCCAAGTTCGACTCCTTCAAGGCGGATGAGGAGATCAAGGGTCTGGAGAAATCCATCGACGAAACAGAGAAGAATCTCCGCAACCTGACGAAGTTCACCATCAAGTGGTATGAGGAGCTCGGCAAAAAGTATGGCAAGGGCAGGGAGCGCAAGACCGAGATCACCTCGTTCGACCGCGTGGACCGCACCCAGGTCATCGCCGCCACCGAGACGCTTTATCTGGATGCCAAGAACGGTTTCGCCGGCTACGGCCTCAAGAAAGACGGCGAGCCAGTGGAGAAATGCTCCACCATCGATGATATCATCTCATTCACCCAGGACGGCAAGATGCGCGTGATGAAAGTGGCGGAGAAAGTCTTCGTCGGCCAGAAGCCGCTGCGTGTCGCCGTGTTCCGCAAGGATGAGGATTTGATTTACTCGATGATCTACCGCGACGGCAAGGACGGTCCTATTTTGGCAAAGCGCTTCACGGTGGGCGGCATCACTCGTGACAAGGAGTATGATCTGACAAAGGGGCGTCCCGGCACCCGCGTGCTCTACTTCGCCGTGCACAAGAGCAACGAGGAAAGCAGCGCGCAGATGCTTCTCGTGCACCTCAAGCCCGCGCTGCGCATGCGCAATCTCATCCGGCCGCTGCACTTCGCGGAGTTTGGCATCAAGAGCCGCTCATCCGGCGGGAACCTGGTCACCAAGCACGGCATCGAGAAGATCGTGCGGGCTCCCAAGGATTACGATCCCACGCTGGGAGCCTGACAACTCTGGACCAGACATTGTCAAAGCCATTGACTCCGCCCGGGTAATGAGCGTATGCTCATTACAAATGAGCGCAGCACCAGCCGTCTCCACCACCCGTGACTTCATCCGCATTGCCATCCCGATGAAAGCCGGTGCGTTCTGCGAGCACTTCGGCGAGGCCCGTCAGTTTCGCTTCTACGAGGGCAAGCGGCAGCAGCGCATGCTCGATGGAATCGGCCGCTTCGACGCTCCGGCACACCAGCCGGGAAGCCTGCCAAGGTGGCTTGCTGCACAGCAGGTCGATCTGCTGGTGGTTTCAGCCATCGGCGAGCGGGCGCTGATCATGCTGGCGGATGCAGGCATCGAGGTGTGTCTCGCCGATGGTCCGCGGGCACCGGACCAGCTCGCCCACGCCGCCCACGCCGGTCGCCTGCCACGCGCCACAATGCTCAACTCCCGCTGCCACGGTCACCATGGACACGCAGATGATTGCCACTCTTACTGAAGAACCCGTGCTCACGCATCCGAGCCACGATCATTGTTTCGCCTGTGGCAAGCTGCAGCCCGCGGGCCTGGGTCTGCGCTTCACCGCGACTGCCAATGGGGCGGTGAGCGCCTTCTGGCAGCCATCCGAAAGCTATCAGAGCTATCC